>C687J26845_10000572_pt1 | contig 24092 bp, 23 predicted proteins | sample RifCSPlowO2_12_FD_26845 | JGI IMG/M metagenome (IMG submission 26845)
AGGGCTTGTACGAGCCGCTGGACCTGCAGATTGCCAAGTGCAAGCTGATGACCGCCGGCGCCATTGGTGCGGTTGAGCCCAAGGGCCGGCTGCGGGTGGCGACCAAGTTCGTCAATGTGGCCAAGGCTTACTACGCCGCCCAGGGCCGTCAGGTCGATGTGATCAAGCTCTATGGTTCCATGGAGCTGGCGCCGCTGGTGGGTTTGGCGGACAAGATCATCGACGTGGTGGATACCGGCAATACCCTACGCGCCAACGGTCTGGAAGCCCAGGAGCTGATCGCCCACGTCAGCTCGCGGCTGATCGTCAACAAAGCCTCGATGAAAATGCAGCACGCCCGTATCCAGGCGCTGATCGACACCCTGCGCGCCGCCGTAGAGTCGCGACACCCAGCTTAAAAATCCCCGGCATTCTCAGGCTGTGTGAAAACGTAGCGAGCGAAGGTTAGGCAAGGCAAAAACAGGCGAGAAAGCGCAGTTTACGAGTTGTAAATGAGCATTTTGAGCCTGTTTTTAACGCCGCATAACCGAGTGCAGTAGTTTCCACGCAGCCTGATTCTGCCTGCGTCGCCAGGGATGGCGACACTGTCGTCTTTCGCTATACCTATCGCCCGCTAGCCAAATTTCTCGGGCATCCATGGAATGGGCTTGTTAGCCTTGTCCTGCCCGAGAAAGCTACGTCTGCATAACCGCACATTTATTGAGAGCTGCCATGACTATCGCCACTGCTATTCGCCGACTCAACGCTGCCGATCCAGACTTTGCCGGTCATCTGGATCATCTGCTGAGCTGGGAAAGCGTGTCCGATGAGTCGGTCAATCAGCGCGTGCTGGAGATCATTGCGGCGGTGCGTGAGCGTGGCGATGCGGCCTTGGTGGAGTTTACCCAGCGCTTTGACGGTTTGAGCGTCAGCTCCATGGCGGACTTGATTCTGCCCCGCGAGCGTCTCGAGCTGGCCTTGACGCGCATTACCCCCGAGCAGCGCAGCGCCCTGGAACTGGCTGCCGAGCGCGTGCGGCTGTACCACGAGCGGCAAAAACAGGGCTCCTGGAGCTACACCGAAGCGGATGGCACAGTGCTCGGCCAGCAAGTCACGCCGCTGGACCGCGCCGGCCTCTATGTGCCGGGCGGCAAGGCGACCTATCCCTCCTCGGTGTTGATGAATGCGATTCCGGCCAAGGTTGCCGGCGTGGCCGAGGTGGTGATGGTGGTGCCAACCCCGCGCGGCGAGGTCAACGAAATGGTGCTGGCCGCGGCCTGCATCGCCGGCGTCGACCGGGTCTTCACCATCGGTGGTGCCCAAGCCATCGCCGCGTTGGCCTATGGCACCGAGAGCGTGCCGTCGGTGGACAAGATCGTCGGCCCCGGCAATATCTACGTGGCCACCGCCAAGCGCCATGTGTTCGGCAAGGTCGGCATCGACATGATCGCCGGGCCCTCGGAGATTCTGGTGATCTGCGACGGCCAGACCGATCCGGACTGGATCGCCATGGACCTGTTCTCCCAGGCTGAACACGACGAAGACGCCCAGTCGATCCTGCTCAGCCCCGATGCGGAGTTTCTCGATAAAGTGGCGGCCAGTATCGCCAAATTGCTGCCGAGCATGGAGCGCGAAGCCATCATTCGCACTTCGCTGCTCAGTCGTGGCGCGCTGATTCTGGTGGCCGACATGGCCCAAGCTATCGAAGTGGCCAATCGCATCGCCCCGGAACACCTGGAGTTGTCGGTGGCCAATCCCGAGCAATGGTTGCCGCAGATTCGTCACGCCGGGGCGATCTTCATGGGCCGCTACACCGCCGAAGCCCTGGGCGACTACTGCGCCGGACCCAATCACGTGCTGCCCACTTCGGGAACCGCGCGCTTCTCCTCGCCGCTGGGGGTGTATGACTTCCAGAAGCGCTCGTCGATTATCAATTGCTCGGCCAAAGGCGCTTCAGACTTGGGCAAAGTCGCCTCGGTACTGGCCCGTGGCGAGTCCTTGACCGCCCACGCCCGCAGCGCCGAATACCGCATCGCGCCTGACTCGGAGCCGTCGGTATGAGTAAGTTCTGGAGTCCTTTCGTCAAGACGCTGGTGCCCTATGTGCCGGGCGAGCAGCCAAAGCTGGCCAAGCTGGTCAAGCTGGTCAAGCTGAACACCAATGAGAATCCCTACGGTCCGTCGCCGCTGGCCTTGGCGGCGATGCGCGCCGAGCTGAGTGACGATCTACGCCTGTATCCCGACCCGAACAGCGACCGACTCAAGCAGGCTGTGGCGGCTTACTACGGCGTGCCAGCGGCGCAGGTGTTTGTCGGTAACGGTTCCGATGAGGTGCTGGCCCACGCTTTTCATGGCTTGTTTCAGCACGGCCAACCGCTGCTGTTTCCCGATATCAGCTACAGCTTTTATCCGGTCTATTGCGGCCTGTACGGTATCCCGTTCGAGCCGATAGCGCTGGATAACAACTTCCAAATTCGCGTCGAAGACTACCAGCGCCCGAATGGCGGGATTGTCTTCCCCAACCCCAATGCGCCGACCGGCTGCCTGCTGGCGATCGAGGCAATTGAGCGCTTGCTGCAGGCTAATCCCGATACCGTGGTGCTGGTGGATGAGGCCTATATAGATTTTGGCGGAGTCTCGGCGATCAGCCTGGTAGATCGCTATCCGAACCTGCTGGTGACCCAGACCTTGTCCAAATCACGCTCGCTGGCCGGGTTGCGGGTCGGTATTGCGGTGGGCCAGCCAGATTTGATCGAGGCCCTGGAGCGAATCAAAAACAGCTTCAACTCCTATCCGCTGGATCGCATCGCCATCGCCGGTGCGGCGGCGGCTTTTGACGATCAGGCCTACTTTACCCAGACCTGTCAGCAGGTAATCAGTAGTCGTGAGGCGCTGGTGGCGCAGTTACAGCAGCAAGGCTTCGAGGTGTTGCCCTCGGCGGCGAACTTTATCTTTGCTCGCCACCCGCAGCAGGATGCGGCCGAATTGGCGGCCGGGTTGCGTGCGCACGGGGTCATAGTGCGGCACTTCAAGCAGGCGCGGATTGAGCAGTTTCTGCGCATCAGCATCGGCACGCCGGAGCAGAATCAGGCGTTGCTCGACGCCCTGGGAATCTGCCTGGGCTAGGGCGCGGTTCTGACCAACACGGCGCCTGCGGGCGCCGTATTAGTTAGTGGCTTCCTTCTTCGGCGCGCTGCTAAGTTGCGGGCGCACGCCGATTTCGGTGATTAGCTCCAGTGCTTGGCCATTGCGCAAGAGTTGGATGCTGACCTTATCGCCGGGTTTGGCTTGGGCGACCAGGTTCATGCTCTTGCGGCCATCGCCGGCCGGTTCGCCGTCGATGCTGAAGATAATGTCGCCGGGTTGCAGGCCCGCGTGGGCCGCCGGGCTGTCACGGTAGACCGCCGCCACCACTATCCCTGGGCGCCCCTCCAGGCCGAATGACTCGGCCAGTTCCGGGGTCAGCGGTTGCACTTCAATGCCCAGCCAGCCGCGAATCACCCGGCCGTGCTCGATGATGGCGTTCATCACCTCCAGCGCCAGTTTGGTCGGGATGGCAAAGCCAATGCCTTGTGAGCCGCCGGACTTGGAGAAAATCGCGGTGTTGATGCCGACCAGGTTGCCCAGTGCATCCACCAGTGCGCCGCCGGAGTTGCCTGGATTGATCGCAGCATCGGTCTGGATAAAGTCTTCGTAGGTGTTCAAGCCCAGTTGATTGCGCCCGGTGGCGCTGATAATGCCCATGGTCACGGTTTGCCCGACGCCGAACGGGTTGCCAATGGCCAGCGCCACATCGCCAATCTGGATTTTATTCGAGTAGCCCAGAGTGATGGCGGGCAGATCCGGCAGGTCGATCTTCAGCACTGCCAGGTCGGTCTCCGGGTCGCTGCCGATCACCCGGGCCACGGTTTCACGGCCATCTTTGAGGGCCACCACAATCTGGTCGGCGCCGACGGTCACATGGTTGTTGGTCAGCAGATAACCTTCCGGACTCATGATCACCGCCGAGCCGAGGCTCGACTCCATACGCCGCTGTTTGGGCAGGTCATCGCCGTGAAAGCGCTGAAATTGCGGGTCGTCGGTCAGTGCCGAAGCCGGTTTATTGACCATCTTGGTGGTGTAAAGGTTGGCCACCGCCGGGGCGGCATTGCTCACCGCGTCGGCATAGGACACCGGGCCTTGCTGCGACAGGGTGCTGCTGGCGGCTTGGCGCAGATTGATATCCTGCTCGGGCAGGCCAACCCACTGGGGATAGCGCTGGATAATCAGCAGCGCCAGCAGCACGCCAACCAGCAGCGGCCAACCGTAAAAGCGCAAGGCCTTGGGCATTGAAGTGAATCCTGATAGTTGCGGGGGCGAGGGACGCCGCTTAAGGTGGCGCCATTATAGAGAGCGCAGGCGCACGATCACTAGCGCCGTTAGCCGTTTGTAGCGCCTTACTTTGGGAGTGTTTATTGCGTGGCCATTGCCCTGACTACCTTGGTGGAAGAAGCCGAGCGCTATCTGCACGCCGCCAGCATCAAAGACTACTGCCCCAACGGCCTGCAGGTTGAGGGGCGGCCCCAGGTGCGGCGGATCGTCAGCGGAGTTACCGCCAGCCAGGCGCTGCTGGATGCGGCGGTGGAGCTGGAGGCCGATGTGCTGTTGGTGCATCACGGTTATTTCTGGAAAGGCGAAAACCCCTGCGTGGTTGGGATCAAGCAGCGCCGCTTGAAAACCCTGCTGGTCAACGACATCAGCTTGTTGGCCTATCACTTGCCGCTGGATTTGCATCCGGAGGTGGGCAATAACGTGCAGCTGGCCCGTCAGCTCGACCTGATAGTCGAGGGGCCGCTGGATGCCCATGATCCCAGCTGTGTTGGCCTGATTGGTTGCCTGGCTGAACCCATGAGCCCGCGCGATTTTGCCCGGCGGGTGCATGAGGTGCTGGGGCGCGAGCCGTTGCTGGTGGAGGGCCCGGGGTTGATTCAGCGAGTCGGCTGGTGCACCGGCGGTGGTCAGGGCTATATCGAGCAAGCCATTGCCGCCGGGGTGGATCTGTACCTGACCGGGGAGGCCAGCGAGCAGACTTTTCATAGCGCCCAGGAAAACGGCATCAGTTTTATCGCCGCCGGCCACCACGCCACCGAGCGCTACGGCGTGCAGGCCTTGGGCGACTATCTGGCGCGGCGCTTTGCCATCGAACACCTGTTTATTGATTGCCCTAACCCGATTTAACAGGCCGTTGAAAAACTACTGCGCTAGGCTATGCGGCGTTTAAATTAGCCTCACAGCTTAGGCTGAACGCGCTTTAGCGCGGCCCCGAAGGGGTGAGCGAAGCGAATCAAATGCTCATTTACGACCAGTAAACTGCGCTTTTTCGGCTGATTTAGCCTTGCCTAGCCGTTGCTCGCTACATTTTCAACGGCCTGTTAGCCCAGCGCCAGGCTGTGATCTGGCGGCATATGACTAGAACCTTTAGGTCTAATTAGCCTCCTGATTAGACGATGCCGCTGTGCTAAAGTGCGCCCCCTGTCCGCGGCCCGCCGGCCGTCCTTTTGCCTATCGTGAGTAGCCATGCTCGACAAATTGACCCATCTGAAACAGTTGGAGGCGGAAAGCATCCACATCATCCGTGAGGTCGCCGCTGAGTTTGATAACCCGGTGATGCTCTATTCCATCGGCAAAGACTCCGCCGTGATGCTGCATCTGGCACGCAAGGCGTTCTTTCCCGGCAAGCTGCCGTTCCCGGTGATGCATGTCGACACCCAGTGGAAATTCCAGGAGATGTACTCGTTCCGCGACAAGATGGTAGCGGACCTGGGCCTGGATCTGATCACCCACGTCAACCCGGAAGGCGTTGCGCAGGGCATCAACCCCTTCACCCACGGCAGTGCCAAACACACCGACATCATGAAAACCGAAGGCTTGAAGCAAGCCTTGGATAAATACGGTTTCGATGCGGCTTTTGGTGGCGCGCGCCGCGACGAAGAGAAATCCCGCGCCAAAGAGCGCGTGTATTCCTTCCGCGACAGCAAGCACCGCTGGGACCCGAAGAACCAGCGCCCGGAGCTGTGGAACGTCTACAACGGCAAGGTCAACAAGGGCGAGTCGATCCGCGTCTTCCCGCTGTCGAACTGGACCGAGCTGGACATCTGGCAGTACATCTACCTGGAAGGCATCCCGATCGTGCCGCTGTATTTCGCCGCCGAGCGCGATGTGATCGAGAAAAACGGCACGCTGATCATGATCGACGACGAGCGCATCCTCGAGCACCTCAGCGATGAGGACAAGGCCCGCATCGTCAAGAAGAAAGTGCGTTTCCGCACCCTTGGCTGCTACCCGCTGACCGGCGCGGTGGAGTCCGAGGCGGTCACCCTGACCGACATCATTCAGGAAATGCTGCTGACCCGCACCTCCGAACGCCAAGGCCGAGTCATCGACCATGACGGTGCCGGTTCGATGGAAGACAAAAAACGCCAGGGGTATTTTTAATATGGCGCATCAAGACGATCTAATCAGCGAAGACATCCAGGCCTACCTGGCTCAGCACGAGCGCAAGGAACTGCTGCGCTTTCTCACCTGTGGCAACGTCGACGACGGTAAGAGCACCCTGATCGGGCGCCTGCTGCACGACTCGAAGATGATCTACGAAGACCATCTGGAAGCCATCACCCGCGATTCGAAGAAAGTCGGCACCACCGGTGAAGACATCGATTTGGCGCTGCTGGTCGACGGCCTGCAAGCCGAGCGCGAGCAGGGCATCACCATCGATGTGGCCTACCGCTACTTCAGCACCGCCAAACGCAAGTTCATCATCGCCGACACCCCGGGCCACGAGCAGTACACCCGCAACATGGCCACCGGCGCGTCGAACTGCGACCTGGCGATTATCCTGATTGATGCCCGTTACGGCGTGCAGACCCAGACCAAGCGGCACAGCTTTATCGCCTCCCTGTTGGGCATCAAGCACATAGTCGTGGCCATCAATAAGATGGACCTGAAGGGCTTCGACGAGGCGGTGTTCGAGCAGATCAAGGCCGATTACCTGGCCTTTGCCGACGGTATCGCGCTCAAGCCGAGTTCGTTGCATTTCGTGCCTATGTCGGCGCTGAAAGGCGACAACGTGGTGAACAAGAGCGAGCGTTCGCCTTGGTACAGCGGCCAGTCGCTGATGGAAATTCTCGAGACCGTGGAAGTGGCCGGTGATCGTAACTTCACCGACCTGCGCTTCCCGGTGCAGTACGTGAATCGTCCGAACCTGAACTTCCGCGGCTTTGCTGGCACCCTGGCCAGCGGCATAGTGCGCAAGGGCGATGAAATCATCGTGCTGCCGTCCGGTAAGGGCAGCAAGATCAAGTCCATCGTCACCTTCGACGGTGAGTTGGAGCACGCCGGCCCAGGCCAGGCGGTGACCCTGACCCTGGAAGACGAGATCGACGTATCCCGTGGCGACCTGTTGGTGCATGCCGACAATCAGCCGCAAGTGACCGACAGCTTCGACGCCATGCTGGTCTGGATGAGCGAAGAGCCGATGCTGCCGGGCAAGAAGTACGACATCAAGCGCGCCACCAGTTATGTGCCGGGTTCGATCGCCAGCATCCATAACAAGGTCGATGTAAATACCCTGGAAGAAGGCCCGGCCAGTAGCCTGCAGTTGAACGAAATCGGCAAGGTCAAGGTGGCGCTGGACGCCCCTATCGCCCTCGACGGTTACGCCAGCAACCGCACCACTGGCGCCTTTATTGTGATCGACCGTTTGACCAACGGCACAGTCGGCGCCGGCATGATTATCGCCGCTCCGGTTGGCGGCCAGGGTGGCAGCGGCCATCACGGCGCGCTGGCCCATGTATCGACCGAGGAGCGCGCACTGCGTTTCGGTCAGCAGCCGGTCAGTGTGTTGTTCAGCGGCCTGTCGGGCGCCGGCAAGAGCACTCTGGCCTACGCGGTGGAGCGCAAGTTGTTCGACCTGGGTCGTGCTGTGTATGTGCTCGATGGTCAGAACCTGCGTCGGGACGTCAACAAAGGCCTGCCTCAGGACCGTGCCGGACGCAGTGAAAACTGGCGGCGTGCCGCCCAAGTGGCCAAGCACTTCAATGACGCCGGGCTGTTGACCCTGGCCGCCTTCGTGGCGCCGGATGCCGAGGGTCGCGAGCAGGCCAAGGCCATCATCGGTGCCGAGCGGTTGCTGACGGTCTATGTGCAGGCTTCGCCGCAGGTGTGCCGTGAGCGTGATCCGCAAGGACTGTACGCCGCCGCTGGCGACAACATTCCGGGCGAGTCATTTGCTTATGACATCCCGCTGGGCGCCGATCTGGTGGTCGATACCCAGGCCACTTCGGTGGACGAGGGTGTCAAGTTGGTGCTGGAGTTGCTGCGTAACCACGGCGCGATCTGATTCGCGGGCAATAAAAAAACCGCCTAGTCAGGCGGTTTTTTTACGGGTTTAACTAACTGGTGCCGCTTAGGATTTTTTGCTTTTCAGGCCGAAGTTGGCGTCGAGGGTGCCGGGGCTGTCGTCGGATTTTGGCGCGTAATCTTTCGGCATTTCATTATTGGCCGGCGGCGTCAGGCGCTCGCGGGGCGCGCTGTAGCCGTCGTCGCTGTTGAGTGCGGCCAGTAGGCGTTGGCGGGTGAGTTCGTCCAAGGCCAGACGGTTGGCGCCGGCGGAGATGTGCTCTTGCACGTCTTGATAGCTCTGGGTCATGCGCTTGACCAGATTGGCGGTGGTGTTGAAGTGGTTAACCACCTCGCCTTGATAGCTATCGAAACGCTCTTTCAGGTCGTCCAGCTGCCGTTGTGTGCGGCTGGGGGCGGCGTTGGGCAGTAAGCGGGCGATTAAAAAACCTATGGCAATGCCGGTAAGCAGAGCGATAGCAGGGAGTAACCAAGTGGTGAGCGACTGTTCCACGAATCCTTCCTCTAAAAGTGGCTTTGCTTTACGTTAACGGCTCAAACCTGCGCTGTATAGCGCAATGCAATGCTTGATGTGTGCCAGTGCGGGCATCCCGCTGGCTGTCAGCTAGACGAGTCGACCCGCGTTGGGGTCACGGAGTAAAGCCTTGTCGATGGGTGAAGTTGCACTGTTAATAGATGGCCCCAGCGGGCCCATTGAGGCGCTCTACCAGGCGCTGCCGGAGGCGCGCGGGCTGGCGCTGCTGTGTCATCCGCATCCGCTGTTCGCCGGCACCATGCAAAACAAGGTGGTCAGCACTTTGCAGCGCACGGCGCGGGATGCGGGCTTGGCGACGCTGCGGTTTAACTTTCGTGGAGTCGGCCTGAGTGCTGGCAGCCATGATGAGGGCCGTGGCGAGATTGATGATGCCGAAGCGGCGGCGCGCTGGTTGCTGGCGCAGCAGCCGCAATTGCCACTAACGCTGCTGGGTTTCTCCTTCGGCTCCTGCGTCGCCGGCTGTCTGGCGGGGCGGCTGGAGGCCCAGGGCGTGGCTGTGCGGCAGCTGTTTATGCTGGCGCCGCCGGTCGAGCGTTTTGCGGTTGATGGCCAGTTACCCGCGCACGCTGAGCTGACGATTATTCAACCAATGGATGATGAAGTGGTCACCCCGGCCAAGGTTTACGCCTGGGTCGACACACTGCAACGCCCCCATGAGCTGCTGAAAGTGGCAGAATGCGGCCACTTTTTTCACGGCAAGTTGACCGAGCTGAAACAGTTGGTACTTGCGCGTCTCTAATCCATGCGATTGAAAGCGATCCCGTCATGACCACACGAATCCTTACCGGCATCACCACCAGCGGCACTCCGCATTTGGGTAATTACGCCGGGGCTATTCGCCCGGCGATTATTGCCAGCCGTCAGGCGGATGCCGAATCGTTCTATTTTCTGGCTGACTATCACGCGCTGATCAAGTGCGATGACCCGGCGCGGATTCAGCGCTCACGGCTGGAGATCGCCGCCACCTGGCTGGCTTGCGGGCTGGACGTGAACAAGGCGACTTTTTATCGGCAGTCGGATATTCCCGAGATCCCGGAGCTGACCTGGCTGCTGACCTGCGTGGCCGGTAAAGGCCTGCTCAATCGCGCCCATGCCTACAAGGCCTCGGTGGATAAAAACCTGGCCGAGGGTGAAGACCCGGACGCCGGGGTGACCATGGGCCTGTTCAGCTACCCGGTACTGATGGCCGCGGACATCCTGATGTTCAATGCCCATCGGGTGCCGGTCGGTCGCGACCAGATTCAGCACGTCGAGATGGCCCGTGACATCGCTCAGCGCTTCAACCATTTGTTTGGTGCTGGCAAGGAGCTGTTCACCTTGCCCGAGGCGCAGATCGAGGAAAGCGTGGCGACCTTGCCGGGCCTGGACGGGCGCAAGATGTCCAAGAGCTACGACAACACCATCCCGCTGTTTGGCACTGCCAAGCAGTTGAAGGATGCGGTGGCGCGGATAGTCACAGACTCCAAGCTACCCGGTGAGGCGAAAGATCCGGACGGCTCCAACCTGTTCACTTTGTACCAGGCGTTCTCCACCCCGACGCAGCAGGCCGAGTTTCGCGCCGAGTTGCTGGGTGGTTTGGCTTGGGGCGAGGCCAAGCAGCGCTTGTTCGGGCTGCTGGATAACGAACTGGGCGAGGCCCGCGAGCGCTATAACGGGCTGATCAATCGCCCCGATGAGCTGGAAGATATCCTGCTGGCGGGCGCCGCCAAGGCGCGCAAAACGGCGACACCGTTTCTGGCCGAGCTGCGTGCGGCGGTTGGTCTGCGCTCGTTTCGCACCCAGGTGCAAGGCGACGCTGGCGCGAAGAAAAAAGCCGTCAAGAGCGCCCGTTTCGTCAGTTTTCGCGAAGAGGATGGCAGCTTTCGCTTCCGCTTGCTGGATGCCAGTGGCGAGCAATTGCTGCTGTCCAACTGCTTTGCCGATGGCAAGGCCGCCGGCCAGGTCAGCAAGCGTTTGCAGTCGGGTGAGGCGCTGGATTTGCGCGAGCAGGGCGAGGCTTTCGGCCTGTGGCTGGACGCCGAATGCGTGGCGCAGAGCCCGGTCTACGCCGATACCGTCAGCCGCGATGCGGCCATGGCCAGCCTGCGCGATGCACTAAAGCCACAAGAGTAACGCCGTTTGGTCGCACGCGAGGCCTTGCCGATTGCCATTCGGCGGGGCCATCGCTACAGTGCCGGCCTGTTTTTTATCGTCGATCACGCAGGCCCTTCATTGCCGAACATGACTCCACTGCAGCGCTATCAAGCCGATTTGCAACGGCCTGAATTCTTTCACGATGCCTCGCAGGAAATGGCCGTGCGCCATCTGCAGCGGCTGTATGACGATCTGGTAGCGGCGCACAAGCACCGACCGGGGCTGTTCAGCGGGTTGTTCGGTAAAAAGTCGCAAGAGCCGATCAAGGGCCTGTACTTCTGGGGCGGCGTGGGACGCGGTAAGACCTATCTGGTCGACACTTTTTTTGATGCTTTGCCGTTCAAAGAGAAGACCCGCACGCACTTTCACCGTTTTATGAAGCGGGTGCATGAAGAGCTTAAAAACTTCAGTGGCGAGAAAAATCCGCTGCCGTTGATCGCCAAGCGCTTTGCGGCTGAGACCCGGGTGATTTGCTTCGATGAGTTTTTTGTCTCGGATATTACCGATGCGATGATTCTGGCGACCTTGCTGGAAGAGTTGTTCAAGAACGGCGTGAGCCTGGTGGCGACTTCCAACATAGTCCCCGATGGCCTGTACAAGGACGGCCTGCAGCGCGCGCGGTTTTTGCCGGCGATTGCCTTGCTGAAAATTCACACGGAAATCGTCAATGTCGACAGCGGTGTCGACTACCGTCTGCGCGCCCTGGAACAGGCCGAGTTGTTTCACTGGCCGTTGGACGCCGCTGCCGAAGACAGCCTGGAAAAGAGCTTTAAGAGCCTGCTCCCCGAGCATTGTGTGGTTGAAGAAAACCAGCCGCTGATGATCGAAAACCGCGCGATAGTGGCGCGCAAGGTCGGCGACGATGTGGCCTGGTTTGATTTTCGCGAGCTTTGCGACGGACCGCGTAGCCAGAACGATTACATCGAGCTGGCCAAAATATTCCACGCCGTACTGATCTCAAATATCGAGCAAATGACCTCGGCCAAGGATGATATGGCCCGCCGTTTCGTCAACCTGGTGGATGAGTTCTACGACCGTAACGTGAAGCTGATTCTGTCGGCGGAAGTGGAGTTGAAAGACCTCTACACCGGCGCTCGCTTGGAGTTTGAATTCCAGCGCACCCTCAGTCGCTTGCTGGAGATGCAGTCCCACGAATTCTTGTCGCGCCCGCACAAACCCTAGGTCTGCCGCTAGATTGGGTGCAATAAAAAAGGGCTTGCCAGTGGCAAGCCCTTTTTTGTGTGCGGTGTTTTTGCCCGTGGCTATCAGCGTTGGGCGGAGCTTTGCTCGAAGCTGGCCAGCAGCTTTTTGGCGTGAGCGACTTCCAGGGCTTCCATGGCGTTGATCGGCTTGAGCGAGGCGGCGAGTTTCAATTGCTCCAGGGCTTTTTCGTGTTCGTCGTCGCCGTACACATACGTCAGGGCGTTGGCGTACTCGTAGTGGCCGATCGGCAGGTTGTTGGCTTGCTTGAACGAGCGGGCGAAGAACTGCTCCATCTTGTCGGAGTCCACCCCGTAGGTCATGCCGCCGACAAAGGCGCCGACCTTGCGAATCACGCCGGCTTGATAGCCGCCGTAGAGGGCCAGGGCGTAAGGCTGGTTAGGGGATTTTTTCAGCAGGGCGTCGAGTTCCTCAGGGATTTCGCTGGTGTAGCCGCGCTTGAGCACCACGGCAATCGGCAGTTCCTCGCCCAGCCGGGCCTTGGCGTAAACGCGGCCGAACATCGCCATCGGGTCGGCGTTAACCAGCGCGCCGGCTTGGTCGGTGTAGCTGATCACTTCTTCCAGCAGCTGTTGTTTGCTGGCTTGGTCGGGAGCCAGGAACAGTGCGTAGATCACCTGGGCAAACATCGCCGGCACTTGGCCGCCAACACCGAGTTTGAGGCCGTCAGCCTTGGCCTGGGCGAAGTCGCCGCGAAACATCAGACGCCAGACGTCTTGCAGCTTGGCCGCATAAAGCTCGGCTTCTTCGGGTTTGCCGGTGAAGCCGGTGCCGGCCTTGACTGTCATTTCCAGAGCCTTGGGGTTCTGCGTGGCCATTTTCACCACCCAGTCGGCATCCGGGAAGGGGTAGTTGGCGCCAAAGCCGCGGGTCAGCTGGGGCCAGGCGCTGCGCAGCTTGTCGCCGGAGTAGTCGTAGGCGCTTTGGTCTTGCGGGAAGGCTTTCCAGTTTTCGTCGGCGACAGCGTTCAGGCTGCACAGGCCGAGCACGGCAAAGAGAAACTTACGCATGGCATAAACCTATTGTTGTTTTTGGGTGGACCCAGAGGGTTGACCGATCATAGGTCGTGGGGCGCAGAGCAAAACCCATCCTAGGGATGGCGGTTGTTCACTCGCCCTGTTGCTGAAATTGCTTGCGGTACTGATTGGGTGACAGTCCGGCGTGCTGGCGAAACAGTCGGGCGAAGAAACTTGCGTCGTCGTAACCGACGTCATAGCTGATGGTTTTGATGCTTTTACGGGTGGCCGACAGCAGGCTCTTGGCGGTTTCGATGCGCAGGCGTTGCAGGTAATGCAACGGTTTGTCGCCGGTGGCCGTCTGAAAGCGCCGCATAAAATTGCGGATGCTCATGCTGTGGGCGCGGGCGACGTCTTCGAAGCGAAACTTCTCGGCAAAATGCTCTTCGAGCCATTGCTGGATCTGCAGGATGGACACGTCCAGGTGCAGCTTTTGGCCGCCAAAACCTATGCGTCCAGGGCTGTAGCTGCGCTGCACCTCGTACAAGATGTCGCGGGCCACCGCTTGCGCCACGCCGGCGCCGCAAAAGCGTTCGATCAGGTAGATGTACAGGTCGCAGGCCGAGGTGGTGCCGCCAGCGCAGTAAAGATTATCGGCATCGGTGAGGTGTTTTTCTTGGTTCAGTAGCACCTGTGGGAAGCGCTGGCTGAATTCGCGGAAAAATCGCCAGTAGGTGGTTGCCTCTTTGCCGTCGAGTAGTCCGGCTTCGGCCATCCAGAACACCCCGGTGGCTTCGCCGCAAATGGCTGCACCGGCGGCGTGGCGTGCGCGCAACCAATCCAGTACCTGTGGGTGGCGGGCCGAGAGGGCGTCAAAGTCATCCCAGAAGGCTGGCAATATGATGATGTCGGCGTCATCCAGGCCACCATCCACCGGAATGACCACGTCGCTGAAACTGCGCACCGCCAGGTCGTCGGGGCTGACCAGATGAATCTCGAACGAAGGCGTCAGGCCACGGCCTTGTTGTTTGCCATAGCGCAGGCTGGCCATGTGGAAGAAGTCTTTGGCTTGCAACAGGGTCGAGGCAAAGACCCCTTCGGTGGCAAGGATGCTGACGCGCTTGAGTGGCGTGGATGACGAGCTGGGCATGAAATATTCTTATTTTGGGAGTTTGGCGGGTAAATGGTCAGTAGGCGGCTGGATCGTCTTATTTATTGGCCGATGTGTCCAGTGTGATGCGCGGGTGGACTGTCCTACAGTCTCGGCTTGGTGTTTTTTGTCCTTCGCTTTGCCTTTAGGTGCCGTCATGATCCCCAGAACTATTTTCAGCTCCGAACACGAACAGTTTCGCGAAAGTGTGCGCAAATTTCTCGAGCAGGAGGCGGTGCCTTTCCATGCGCAGTGGGAGAAGGATGGCCACATCGACCGGGCGCTGTGGAACAAGGCCGGGGAGGCCGGCATGCTCTGCTCGCATATCCCGGAAGAGTACGGCGGAATGGCGGCAGACTTTCTCTTCAGTACCGTGGTGATTGAAGAAGTGGGTCGGTTGGGTTTGACGGGTATCGGCTTTTCGCTGCACTCGGACATAGTCGCGCCCTATATCCTGCATTACGGCTCCGAGGCGTTGAAGCTCAAGTATCTGCCCAAGTTGGTTTCCGGTGAAATGGTCACCGCCATTGCCATGACTGAGCCGGGCGCCGGTTCAGATTTGCAAGGGGTGAAAACCACAGCGGTGCTGGATGGTGATGAGTATGTAATCAACGGCTCGAAGACCTTTATCACCAACGGCTTTCTGGCTGATCTGGTAGTGGTGGTGGCTAAAACCGATCCGAAAGCCGGCGCCAAGGGCACCAGCCTGTTTTTGGTTGAGGCCAATACACCGGGCTTCACCAAGGGCAAGCGCCTGGAAAAAGTCGGCATGAAGGCGCAGGACACCTCCGAGTTGTTCTTTCAGGATGTGCGCATCCCGAAGGAAAATCTGCTTGGCCAGGCCGGCATGGGTTTCGCCTACTTGATGCAGGAGTTGCCACAGGAGCGCCTGACCGTGGGTGTTGGTGCGCTGGCCTCGGCCGAGGCGGCGCTGCGCTGGACGCTGGACTACACACGCGAGCGCAAAGCGTTCGGCAAGCCGGTGGCGGACTTTCAGAATACCCGCTTCAAGCTCGCGGAGATCGCCACCGAGGTGCAAATCGGCCGGGTGTTTGTCGACAAGTGTTTGGAGTTGCATCTGCAGGGCAAGCTCGATGTGCCGACCGCGGCGATGCTCAAATACTGGGGCACCGACCTGCAATGCAAGGTGCTCGATGAGTGCGTGCAGCTGCACGGTGGCTACGGCTACATGTGGGAATACCCGGTGGCCCGGGCCTGGGCGGATGCGCGGGTGCAGCGGATTTACGCGGGTACCAATGAAATCATGAAAGAGATCATTGCTCGTTCGCTGTAGCTTTAATCGCCAGTCCTGGGGCGTTGGCCCTGTCTTTGCGCTTAGCAAAGCAGGGCTTTTGCTAAAATTATCACGATTCAGGTTGAATTTTTTCCTGTAATCGGCATAATTCCGCAGCTGTTTTTCGGCGGGGGATGCCAAGCCCGCTGATTTGTCGTAACGGACGCGATGACCCGAGCCCCGATAGCGTCCGTGTTCGGCTGTCTTTGACTTGTCAAAGTCCGCATTATTTAGTAAGATCCGCCGTCTAATTTTCAGGGCGGCCCCTGAGGCTATAAAGAATGAAAACTTTTACTGCTAAACCGGAAACTGTTAAGCGCGACTGGTTCGTCGTCGACGCTGCAGGTCAGACTCTGGGTCGTCTGGCCACCGAGATCGCTAGTCGTCTACGTGGCAAGCACAAGCCTGAGTTCACCCCGCACGTTGATACTGGCGACTACATTGTCGTAATCAACGCTGAGCAGATTCGTGTGACCGGCGCAAAAACTACTGACAAAATGTACTACTCGCACTCCGGCTTCCCGGGTGGCATCAAGTCGATCAACTTTGAAAAGTTGCTCGCCAAGCAGCCAGAGCGTGTGCTCGAGACCGCGGTTAAGGGCATGTTGCCTAAGAACGTGCTGGGTCGCGACATGTACCGTAAGCTGAAAGTGTATGCGGGCGCTGTTCACCCTCACACTGCTCAGCAGCCCCAAGAACTGAAGTTTTAACGGAATAGTTCATTATGTCGGCGACTCAAAATTACGGCACTGGCCGTCGCAAGACTGCAACCGCTCGCGTTTTCATGCGTGCGGGCACTGGCAAAATCTCGATCAATAACCGCACTCTGGAGAATTTCTTCGGTCGCGAAACTGCCCGCATGGTAGTTCGTCAGCCGCTGGAATTGACCGAAACTGTCGAGAAGTTCGATCTGTTCATCACCGTTGCTGGTGGTGGTGTGAGCGGTCAAGCGGGCGCAATCCGTCACGGCATTACTCGTGCTCTGATGGATTACGACGAATCGCTGCGTCCTGCTCTGCGCAAGGCCGGCTTCGTGACTCGCGATGCGCGTGAAGTAGAGCGTAAGAAAGTTGGTCTGCGTAAAGCGCGTAAGCGTCCGCAGTACTCGAAGCGTTAATTCGCTGCTACGCTCAAAAAACGCCCAGCTCCCTCGCGGAACTGGGCGTTTTTTTTACCTCAATATTTGTTCTGCGGCAACTTGCCGCAGCCGCTAAAGTCGCGGCTGGCAAGGCTTTCGGTAGATTTGTATCGAGCTATTGCCTTGTCAGATATGGGGCTTTTCTTTACCATCGAGCAAATTTTTTGCGTAGCTCGAAATTTACTTAGTAGACGCCTGAATAACAGGCCACAAAGCTGATGGGAGACGACTGAATGAGCAATGACGGCGTGAATACAGGCCGGCGTCGCTTCCTCGTAGCGGCCACTTCGGTGGTTGGTGCAGCAGGAGCGGTGGGTGCTGCGGTCCCGTTTGTAGGGTCGTGGTTCCCTAGTGCCAAGGCCAAGGCCGCTGGTGCCCCGGTAAAGGTAAATATCAGTAAGGTTGAGCCAGGTCAGCAGATTGTTGCTGAGTGGCGCGGCCAGCCGGTGTTTATCGTGCACCGGACAGAAGAGATGCTGGCGGGGCTGCCTAAGCTCAACGCTGAGATGGCTGACCCTGATTCAAAGGCATCGGAGCAGCCTGCCTACGTTGATCCAGTAACGCGTTCATCCAAGCCGGAGATTCTAATTCTGGTTGGTCTGTGCACTCACTTAGGTTGTTCGCCGTCATTCCGCCCTGAAGTAGCGCCGGCAGATCTTGGTGCGCAGTGGGTGGGTGGTTATTTCTGTCCGTGCCACGGCTCGCGTTATGACCTCGCTGGGCGCGTGTACAAATCACAGCCTGCACCGTTGAACCTGCCGGTACCGCCACACTCTTACGAATCGGCGGATGTGGTCGTCCTTGGCGTGGATCAGGAGAAAGCTTGATGAGTAAATTCATGGAGTGGGTAGATGCACGCTTCCCGGCGACCAAGATGTGGGAAGAGCATCTAAGCAAATATTACGCACCGAAGAACTTTAACTTCTTCTATTTTTTCGGCTCTCTGGCGTTGTTGGTGCTGGTTAACCAGATCATCACCGGTATCTGGCTGACCATGAGTTATACGCCGTCGGCGGAAGAGGCCTTTGCTTCGGTCGAATACATCATGCGTGATGTGGATTACGGCTGGATCATCCGCTTGTTGCACTCTACAGGCGCCTCGGCGTTCTTTATTGTGGTGTACATGCATATGTTCCGTGGCTTGCTCTACGGCTCTTACCAGAAGCCGCGTGAGCTGGTTTGGCTGTTTGGCATGCTTATCTACCTGGCGCTGATGGCTGAGGCCTTTATGGGCTATCTGCTGCCTTGGGGGCAGATGTCTTATTGGGGTGCGCAGGTAATTATTTCCCTGTTTGGTGCTATTCCGGTAATAGGTGCGGACCTGACTCAGTGGATCCGTGGTGATTACCTGATTTCCGGCATCACCCTGAACCGCTTCTTCGCCTTGCATGTCGTTGCTTTGCCGATCGTGGTGTTGGGCTTGGTGGTGCTGCATATCCTGGCGTTGCACGAAGTGGGCTCAAACAACCCGGAAGGCGTTGATATCAAGAAGAAGAAGGATGCTAACGGCATTCCACTGGACGGCATTCCGTTCCATCCGTATTACACCGTTAAAGATATTGTCGGTGTAGTGGTGTTCCTGTTTGTGTTCTGCGCCATCGTGTTCTTCTTCCCGGAAATGGGCGGTTATTTCCTCGAGAAGCCGAACTTTGAAGTGGCTAACGCTTTCAAGACCCCTGCGCACATTGCGCCGGTTTGGTACTTCACACCCTTCTATGCCATTTTGCGGGCAGTGCCTGACAAGTTGATGGGTGTGGTGGCCATGGGTGCTGCAATCGCGATTCTGTTCGTACTGCCGTGGCTGGATCGCAGTCCGGTTAAGTCGATCCGTCATAAGGGTTGGTTGAGCAAGATCTGGATGTGGGTGTTTGCGCTGTCCTTTGTGATTCTGGGCTACTACGGCTCTCAGGCGCCGTCGGATCTGGGCACCATCATGTCGCGGACTTGCACCATTCTGTATTTCGCTTTCTTTCTCCTGATGCCGTTTTATACGCGGATGGAAAAGACTAAACCGGTTCCGGATCGGGTGACTTGCTAATGAAAAAGCATTTTGCGGCTCTACTACTCGCCGTTCTACCGGTGTTTGCCTTTGCCAACGCCGCTCTTGAATATCCAATGGATCACGTTGAAGTCGATGTCGCCGACCAGGCCGCGATGCAAGACGGTGCCAAGACCTTTGCCAACTACTGCATGGGTTGCCATAGCACCAAGTTCCAGCGCTATGAGCGGGTTGCCACTGACTTGGGGATTCCTAATCAGCTGATGCTGGATAACCTGGTGTTCACCGGTGCGAAAATTGGCGATCTGATGAAGATCGGCATGCAGCCACAAGACGCCAAGGTTTGGTTTGGCGCTGCGCCACCGGATCTGACTCTGGTTGCGCGCGTGCGCGGCACCGATTGGCTGTACACCTATCTGCGGACTTTCTACGAAGATCCAACCCGGCCATGGGGCGTTAACAACAAGATGTTCCCGAACGTCGGCATGCCTAACGTGTTGGCGGGTCTGCAAGGCCGTCAGGTGGTCGGTTGTAAGCAAGTGCAGGTCGTCGAGCATGATGGTAAGAAGCAATACGACACCCTCACTGGCACGCCAATTACCCATGAAGACTGCCATCAGTTGACCGTTGTGCCGAAGACTGGCGCCCTGACCACTGAACAGTTCGACGAGAAGATCAAGAATCTGGTGACCTTCCTGGCGTACTCGGCCAACCCAGTAAAGCTGCAGAGTGAGCGCATCGGTACTTACGTGCTGCTGTTCTTGGCCTTCTTCTTTGTGTTCGCTTATCTGCTCAAGCGCGAATACTGGAAGGACGTTCACTGATAGACTGTCGTACTGTTGTGAACCAGCGCGCCCTCTTCGGGCGCGCTTGTTTTTCTGCTACTAAAAACTATAACTGCGAGGAGAGACGTCATGGCCGTGACCAATAGGTTGGCCTGTTACTCTGACCCCGCTGATCACTATTCCCACCGTGTACGTATTGTGCTCGCCGAGAAGGGTGTCAGCGCAGAGATCATCGATGTTGAGCCAGGCCGTTACCCGGCCAGGCTGAGTGAGGTTAACCCTTACGCCAGCGTACCAACCTTGGTCGATCGCGACTTGGCGCTGTATGAGTCGACGGTGGTGATGGAGTATTTGGACGAGCGTTATCCGCATCCGCCGCTGTTGCCGGTGTATCCGGTGGCGCGGGCTAATAGCCGTCTGCTGATTCATCGTATTCAGCGCGACTGGTGTAAGCATGTGGATTTGATCCTTGATCCACGGAGCAAAGAGCCGGCCCGTGTGCAGGCGCGTAAAGAATTGCGCGAGAGCCTGACCGGCGTGTCGCCGCTATTTGCCGATAAACCCTACTTTCTCAGCACTGAGTTGAGCTTGGTCGATTGTTGCTTGCTGCCGATTCTCTGGCGTTTGCCTATTCTAGGCATTGAGCTGCCAAAACCGGCCAAGCCGCTGCTTGATTACATGGATCGACAGTTTGCCCGCGAGGCGTTCCGAGCTAGTTTGTCGGGCGCCGAGCGCGATATGCGTTAAGAGAGGACGCCGTAATGAACTCCAACCGCCCTTATCTGATTCGCGCACTCTATGAGTGGATTGCCGAGAATGATTGCACCCCGCATTTGCTGGTGAATGCCGAGTATCCAGGCATTAAAGTGCCGCCAGGCTATGCCAATGATGGTCAGGTGGTGCTGAACGTTTCGTCCAGTGCGGTGCGGCATTTGCAGCTTGGTAATGATGCGGTGAGCTTTGAGGGCCGCTTCGGTGGCGTACCGCAAAGTCTGTATATTCCAGCGGCGGCGGTATTGGCGATCTATGCGCGTGAGAATGGTCAGGGCATGGTGTTTGATTTGGATGCGCCGGGAGCTGGCGATGACGCTGGGCCGGATGATGCTGGTCCGGCCGGCACTGAGCCGCCTAGGCCCAGCGGTCGACCGAGTTTGAAGGTGGTCAAGTAGACACAAAAAAGGCGATCTTAGGATCGCCTTTTTTGTGTCTGGGGTTTGGCTCTGCTGGTTAGTTGATGTACTCAAACAGCTTAACGATCTTCTGCACGCCGTCGACGCCCTGCACTAGGTTGGTGGTCAGGTTAGCTTCCTGGCGAGTCACCAAGCCAAGCATGTAGACAATCCCGTTCTCGGTGACGATCTTCACGCGTGAGCCGGGGATGGTGCTGTCGGCGAGCATCTGGGTCTTGATCTTGGTGGTCAGCCAGGTGTCATTGTTGCGTGCTAGCAAGGAGGAGGGTTGCATGATCTGCAGTTCGTTGTTGACCTTCTTGACTCGCTGAGTAGCTTGTGCGGCTTGCCCGGCTTGAGCTTTAAGGGCGGCTGTCGGGGTTTGTCCGGCCAGCAAAACGATGCCGTTAAAGCTCACCACAATAATGTGCGAGTCTTTATCCAGGCTCGGGTTGGCCTTGTTGACGTTGACCGCTACCTTGGTTTCGATCAGTGAGTCGTCCAGGGTGCTGCCAATGGTGCGCGTGCCGCGATCATCCTCGATGGGGTGATCTCGGGTGGCGGTGAGTACCGAGCTGCAGCCGCTGGCCAGCAGGCTAAGCGTGAGAATCAGTAGTACTGGGGTGGCGCGGATCATTCTTCACTCCCGAACAGCTGGTTGTCGATTTGGTCGCACAGGCAGTGGATGGTCAGCAGGTGGACCTCCTGAATCCGTGCTGTGACTTTCGAAGGTACGCGAATTTCCACGTCCTCTGGCAGTAACAGGGAGGCCATGCCTCCGCCGTCGCGTCCGGTCATGGCCACCACTATCATCTCGCGGTCATGGGCGGCCTGAATGGCCTGGATGACATTGGCCGAGTTGCCGCTGGTGGAGATGGCCAGCAAGACATCACCGGGTTGGCCGAGGGCGCGAATCTGCTTGGAGAAAATCTCGTTGTAGCTGTAGTCGTTGGCGATTGAGGTAATGGTCGAACTGTCGGTGGTCAGCGCCAGCGCGGGCAGACTTGGCCGCTCGCGCTCGAAGCGATTGAGCAGCTCGGAGGAGAAGTGTTGCGCGTCGCCGGCCGAGCCGCCGTTGCCGCAGGCGAGAATTTTGCCTTCGCTGAGCAGTGCTTGCACCATCACTTGGCCGGCTTGTTCGATGAAGGGCACTAGCTCCTCCATGGCGACGAGTTTGGTGTCGATACTGGCTTGGAACAGTTGGCGAATACGGGCTTGCATGTCCATCAGAAAAGACCTTAAGAGTGGTGGCTGATCAGCTGTCGAACGCGTTTTGAATCCAGTTAAGGCGCTCGCTTGGCTGCGCGGAGGCGCTCATGGCTACGACATCAAAACGGCATGGATGTTTTGCCCAGCGTGGTTCTTGCTGCAAAAAATACTGCGCGGCGGCGCTAACCTTCCCGCGTTTGCGGGCATCGACGCTCTCTAGTGCGCCGCCCCAGGTGGCATGCTTGCGATAACGGACCTCAACAAATACTACTGTATCGCCGTCCAGCATGACCAGATCCAGCTCGCCAACCCGACACGCCCAGTTCTGCGCCAGCAAGCGTAACCCCTGTTGTTCCAGGTGGCTGCGGGCTTGCTGTTCGGCGGCGCGGCCGCTGCCCTGATGGCTATCGCTCATCAGGGCAGGCGCTGCACCTGGCCGGCTTGAAACTCGGCCCAAGGCAGCAAGCGCTCAATCCGCTGCGTGCTATTCAGGCTGAGCTGGCCGGTCAGGCCGTCGATACGGCTGTCGGGCAAGCTTTTGAGTTGGCTTAGGCGCGGCGCCAGGTTGTAGGCGTCGATGCCCATGGCGTACAGGCGGCCAAGGCTGCCACCGGCTTGTGGCCATTGCGCGACAACCTGCTGGTGCAGCGGGTCATTGCTGTCCAGCAGCCAGGGCGTCTCGCAAAAGCGGATGCCGTTAAGGTCGGCCGGTTGGGCTTGAGCGCTATTGCCGCTGTACAGGTGCGAGGTGGCATACACGGGCACATCGCCGGCGTACTGGAAGGCCAGGGTTGGTTTGATCTGTTGTGCTTGCTGTGGGGTGGCGGCGAGGAAGATGAAATCGACATCTTGGCGGCGGGCCGGCAGTGCTGTGATGTTGGTGCCCAGGGTGTTTTGCAGGCGCTTGGCGCGCGCCTCACTTTGCCGCAGCTGGAACAGGTCGGCGATCTGTTGGGCCAGTTGCACGGGTTGATCGACATGCTCGGCCGCAATCAGCGTGCCGCCGTCGGCCAGCCAGCTTTGGCGGAAGGCGTCCAGTACCCGGTCACCCCATTCACCGCGCGGCACCAGGGCCACGGCACGGCGCATGCCGTCATCCCAAGCACGACGAGCGACTGAGCGCGCCTCATCTTCGGCAGACAAGCCAAATTGAAACAGCTCGGCAGGGCCAGGCTTGCCGTTATCGCTGTAGTTCAGGGCGAGGGTGGTGATGGGTAATTGAGTGCGTTCGTTGAGTTGCTTGACCAGGGGTTTTTCCAGCGGGCCCACCACCAGTTGCACTCCGGCGGCCTGGGCTTGGCGGTAGAAGTCATCCAGTGAGGTTAGTTTTGAGCTGTCATACAGCTCAATGGTTGGTGGGTTCTGACCGTTTTGCTGGGCTTGGTAATAACTGGCCATAAAGCCATCGCGCAAAGCTTGCGCGACTGAAGCCAGTGGGCCTTCTTGTGGCAATAGCAGGGCGATCTTGGTCAGCGGTTGGCTGGCCAGTTGCTTGAGCTTGTCCAGGGCTTGCGGCAATTGCTTGGCGGCTGGGTGTTGCGGGTTCTGCTTGGTCCAGGCGTCAATTGCGGCTTGCTGTTGCTCTGGGCTACCGGCGCTCTTGGCGGCGCGGGCCAGTTCCAGCCAGCCAGTCAGGTCTGCATCGGCGCTGGCTTGCAGTTGCTCGGTGGGTAGTGTGGCGACCAGCGCCCAAATCGCTTCATGGTTTTTGCTGGCGGCGCTATCGCTGAGCAGTGGCGCAATAAATACCCGCTCGCGGGCCGCTTCCAGGGTTTGCCCGTTGGCTTCCAGCGCCTTGGCGCGCACCAGTTGACTGCGCAGCTGTTGCTCGACCGGTAGTTCGCTGAGGCGGGCAAAGCTTGGGTGGCTCAGGGCTTTGAGCGCGCTTTTGGGCTTGTTGCGCGCCATCGCCAGCTCGGCTTTCAGGGTGCTGGCAAAAATCTGCTGCGCCGGCTTCAGGCCATCCAGTGGCACTTGTTGAAGAATGCGCGCGGCTTGGCCGTCGTCATTTTGCTGGTGGGCCGAGTCGGCGGCCGCCAATAACAACCCGCTGGCTTGCTCCTGTGGGCTGACGCTGGCTTGCTGCAGCAGTTCTTCGATACTGCCTTGCGGGCGTGGCAGTTCGCCC
>C687J26845_10000578_pt1 | contig 23948 bp, 23 predicted proteins | sample RifCSPlowO2_12_FD_26845 | JGI IMG/M metagenome (IMG submission 26845)
TCCGACATCAGCAGCAGGCCGGTGGTGTCGTGATCGAGGCGGCCGACCGGCTGCACGTCGCGCCGGGTGAATTGTTCCGGCAGGATGGTCAGCACGCCGGGGTGATGGCTGGCCTTGCGCGAGCATTCGAAATTGGCCGGCTTGTTCAACGCGATATAGACATGCTCGCGGTAAGTCCACACTTCGCCGTAGACGCTGAACTGCAGGCCCTCGGTCTCGAGCGCTACGCGGCTGTCACGGATGACTTTGCCGGCGATGCTCACTTCGCCGTCGGCGATCAATTCACTGCACCACTTGCGTGTGCCAAAGCCCTGCGATTGCAGGATACGGTCCAGGGTTAGTTTGCTCATGGCGTGACTGTAGCAGAACAATTAAGTAAACAGCATTGAACCTAAAAAACGGCAGTTGAAACCTGTAGGAGCGCGATTTATCGCGCGATAGCACCACGGATCAATCGCTCGATCAATCGAGCTCCTACAGCAACGGCTCCACCCAAAAGGCGAGTGGCATCAAAGACACAAAAATCAAGCCCCACACGGGCTAACGCAGAAATACAAGAGGCTAACTGCGTTTTTTAGGTTGGATCAGTCCGGAAATTCCCCATCCACGTAGAACCATTTACCCTCCTCGCGGGTGAAACGGCTGATCTCGTGCAAGCGGTGGGCGCGGCCGCCGATCTTGTAGCGCGCGACGAATTCCACCGTGGCGCGGTCTGCCGATTCTTGAGTGTGCTTCCTCACTTCCAGTCCCAGCCACTTCGCGTTGTCCGCCGCGAGAGCAAGCGCGGCGGGGCGGGTGTCGGGGTGCCAGGTGGCCAGCAGGTAGGCTTCCAGTTTGAGCACATAAGCGCTGTAGCGCGAGCGCATAAGGGCTGCGGCATCCGGTGCGGGAGCGCCGTCGTGGTAACGGCCGCAACAGGCGGCGTAGTCTGCTGCGCCGCAGGGGCAAGGGAATGGTTTTTGAGTCACGTATTAACCTGGCAAGGCGTTGAAAAACGTAGCGAGAGGCGATCAGGCAAGGCGGAAACCGATGAAAAAGCGGAGTTTACACGCAGTAAATGAGCATTTTTCGTCGGTTTCCAACGCAGCATCATCGCCTCGCAGTAGTTTTACAACGCCTTGCTATCGGAAGCTGCCCTGCCATACCTTAGGCTCGATCTCGATCATGCCGGCATCGCTGGTCATCATGATGTCGTTTTCCTGCATGGTGCATTGCAGTTGCATGTTGCGGCTGGCCAGCGCGGCGAGCGCCAGCGTGGTTTCGCTGGGCAGATTGAGCACGGTGAGATTGTTCAGGCGTTGCAGTTTGCTGCGATTTTCATTCCACCAGATATTCGCCGCACGGCCGTAGCTGATGACCACGACCTGATCGGCGCGCCCGCAGGCTTTGCGGATGGCACGCTCGTCGGGCAGGCCGACATCTATCCAGCACTTAATCGCGCCGGTGAGGTCTTTCTGCCACAGATCGGGCTCCTCATCATTGCTCATGCCTTTGCCGAAAGTCAGCAATTCGTCGGCATAAAGCGCGAAGGCGAGCAGCCGCACCATCATGCGCTCATCGGTTTCCGACGGATGCCGCGCCAGCGTCAGCGCGTGGTCGGCGTAATAGTGGCGATCCATATCGGCGATCTGGAGTGCGGCTTTGAAGACGGTTGCTTTGATGGCCATGTAGGTGTTTTGGCTGGGTGTTGGGCAGGCGCGCATTCTAGCAGGGGTAAATCAAACCGCCCCGGATGGCGTACATCGCACTGAACAGATGAATCTGAACTGGCAGTCGTATCCGTCAAATCCGGGAACTGTCAGATCGGGTCGCGACTACTGCACTTCATGACATGCTGCGATTCTGCTCATCACGATACCAATCCGCTGTCGCGCGCAAGCCTTGATCCAGCGTATAAGGCGGAGACCAGGATAGCTCACCGCATATCTTTTCATTGCTGACACGCAACGAGCCAAACAGTCTGTCAACCTGTTCCGAGCGCCCCGCCAAGGTTGCCACAGCGCGCAACAGGGCAGGCGGAAAATGAAATGACCGGTTGTTGCGCCCCAATGCACGGGCAATTTTTTCAACCAACACGGCTGTAGAAACATCCTCGCCATCGCTGACCAGATAAGTCTGTCCGGCAGCAGCGGGATGTGTTGCGCAGCTGATCAAAGCATCCACCAGATTGCCAACATATACCAGGCTGCGCGCATTGTTGGCGCTTGCCAATGGCAAGGGAACACCTCTATCTATCGCAGCCAGGAGGCTGATGAAATTCCCTTTCACGCCTGGACCATACACCAGCGGCGGCCGCACGATTACAATCTCCAGGCCGGTTTCTTGCGCGATACGCTGCAAGGCTTGTTCGGCCTGCCATTTCGAGACGGCATAAGGGTCTTGTGGATTCGGTTTGTCCAGTTCGGTAAAGGGTGTAGTTTCGCCGGTTCGCTCGCCATTCACCTTGATCGAACTGGCGTAGACGAAACGCTTGACCCCGGCGTGCGCCGCTTGTCGCGCCAGATTTTCAGTCCCGTGCAAATTGACCTTAAGAAATTCCGCCAGCGGATCGGCGGAGGCATCCTTCATCACATGCACCCGCGCGGCGAGGTGAATTACCACGTCGATGTCGCGTAGCGCATCTGTCCAATTTGTTCCGCCATCAATTGTGCCGACTGCCGACGCTCCTGCATTCTCGTTCTGCGTATTCGCAGAACGCACCGCAGTGCGTACGGATTGCCCCTGTCGGAGTAATTCGGCACAGAGCGGTTGGCCAACGAAACCATTAGCTCCGGTAATCAAAAATTGCATATTTTCTCTGCCAGCTTTTGTACATCATTTGCACAGGGTGTGCAAATCTGCTGAAATGCATTACTGGCGACTGGTATTTGCAAGCTCAACAAACCAGCTCTCCAGCCTGCTCATCAGCACTTCGCGATTGAATTCCTTTTGTGCGTAGGCGCGGCCATTTTTGCCCAGTTGCCGCCTATCGTCTTTGCTCATGGCTGCTAGTTCAAGTACTGATTGAGCCAACTGGCTGGCGTTGCCCGCCGGGCAAGCCAAGCCGGCATTTGCATTACGAATGACCTCTGCGCCCTCGCCATCCAGCATACCCAGCAGCGGAATACCAGCCAGCAAATAAGACTGCACCTTGCCAGGAATGGTCAAAGCAAAAATGGGATCACGCTTAAGTGAAACCAGCAAAACGTCCGCGTGAACGTAAAATGAAGGCATGCGCGCCAACGGGAAGCGGCCCAGCAACAAAAAGCAATGCTCCAGTTTGCGTCGTACAATTTCGGCACGCAACCAGTCTGTCATGCGGCCATCGCCCACAATCAGCCAACGTATCGCTGGGTTGTGCTTCAGGCTTTCAGCGGCATCCAATACAGCTGGAAAGTCCTGTGCCTCGCCCACGTTTCCCGCAAACAGTATATTGAAAGCACCCTCTTGTGTGGGTACCTCGGGCGCAGGAGCTATATCGGTGAGGCTAAATACCTCTTCTGCCCAATTTGGGAAATATCGAATCTTTTTGGCATCGGTGCAATATTGGGCGATATTAACCAGAAAACCATGGGACTGGCCTAGTACCAGCGCGCAGCGGTTGTAAATGAAGCGCACCAGTATTCCGACTGCCGCCAATATTCTGGGGGAGCGCACTACGCCTATTGCCGCCAATGTTTCCGGCCACAGATCCTGCACCCAGAAAATCACAGGGGCGCACTTTAGCCGGCCCAGAAAAACAGCGGGTAACCCCACCGTTACAGGCGAGGGCTCGAAAACAAAAATGACGTCAAACTTATGCCCGCGCAGCCGCCACGGGCCAAAAACACACGCACCAAGCACAAAGCTCAGGTAATTGAGCAGCAGTTGCAGGCTGCCGCTACCACGGGCAAGCATGGGAATTCTGCAAACGTTGGCGCCATCATAATGATCGAATGCCTTGCGATCTTGCTCGAATGCTTCGAATACTTTGCCCGCAGGGTAGTTGGGAATGCCCGTCAATACCGTCACATTGTGCCCGCGCTGCACCAACTCGCGAACCAGGTCATTAATCCTGAAATTTTCCGGCCAAAAGTATTGGCTGACGATCAAAACTCGCACGACTCGTTAGCTTGGCTTATGCCAGACCGTTCGATTTATATAGCCCACATAGCTCAGCACTACTCTGACTATTTGCCGTGACACATAGGGATTTTCATAATCTGCCACTGGAAGCACCGGGCGCTGGCCATCTGCGAACTGTTGAGTCACCGTCGATACGGCATCCAGCACACACTCCCTCTTCAGCCCGCTCATAATCAGCGTACCGACATCCATCCCTTCCGGCCGCTCATGGGCATTGCGCAGAGTGACCGCGGGCAAATTTAACAAAGATGCTTCTTCGGTAATCGTGCCGCTATCGGAAAGCACGCAAAAGGCCTGCATCTGCAATTGCACATAATCAAAAAACCCGAACGGTTTGCTGAAAATGATCTTTTCGCTCAAACCAGAACGATCCCGCGCCTCCAACTGCTTGCGTGTTCTGGGGTGCGTCGACACAACAACCGGGAAGCCGTATTTCTCAACCAGGCCATTCAGCGTATCCAGTAAATCTCCCAGCATATCCGGCGAATCCACGTTTTCTTCCCGATGCGCGCTGACCAGAAAAAACTGGCGATGCTTCAGCCCCAGGCGCGACAGCACATCCGATTGGTGAATTTTCGGCAGATAGTAATCAAGCACTTCACGCATGTGCGAGCCGGTTTTAATAATGGTCTCGGGGCGAATACCCTCGGCCAGCAGATAGCGACGGGCGTGTTCGGTAAGCACCATATTAATATCCGAAAGGTGGTCGAGCACTTTGCGGTTAAGTTCCTCGGGAACACGCTGATCAAAACAACGATTTCCAGCTTCCATGTGGAAAACCGGGATCTTCCTCCGCTTGGCCGGTATTACAGCCATGCCTGAATTGGTGTCGCCATAAAGCAATACGGCATCCGGGCGTTCCCTTTCAAGCACTTCATCGCTTTTGGCAATCACTTGCGCAATTGTCTGTGCAGCGTTGGAGCACGCGGCCCCCAGAAAATAATCCGGCTTGCGGATTTCCAAATCATCAAAAAATATCTGATTTAGCTCGTAGTCATGGTTTTGCCCGGTGTGCACCAACACATGCTGGGTATATCGCTCCAGTTCGACGAACACGCGGCTCATCTTGATCAGCTCCGGCCGCGTGCCTACAATTGTCATCACCTTAAGCACAGAGTTGCTCCTGGATAAAATCGAGTTTCTGCAGCAATTGTTTTACGCCTGCCGCGTCAAGACGCTCGGTATTGTGCGAAGTATAGTCATCCAGTGTGGCAATGCTCAGTTCGCCTTCCACAAAAAACTTGTTGTAGTTCAAATCACGGTTATCTGCAGGGATCCGGTAATAGCGCCCCATATCTTCTGCCTTGGCCATTTCCTCGCGGGAAACCAGCGACTCGTAGAGCTTTTCGCCATGGCGGGTGCCGATAATCTGGACTGGGATATCTGCCTTGAACAGTTCCTTCAAGGCATGCGCCAACACTTCCACCGTAGAGGCGGGCGCCTTCTGGACAAATATATCGCCTTGCCGGGCATGTTCAAAAGCATGAAGCACCAGATCAACAGAGTCATCAAGCGACATCAGGAAGCGGGTCATGGTTGGGTCGGTAACGGTAAGCGGCTTTCCGCTCTTGATCTGACTCACGAAGAGTGGAATTACCGAGCCGCGTGATGCCATCACATTGCCATAACGGGTGGCGCAAAGCACCGTCTCGCCTGCCGAACGCATTCGAGACTTGGACACCATCAATTTCTCCATCATCGCCTTGGAAATACCCATGGCGTTGATTGGGTAAACAGCCTTGTCGGTGCTAAGCACCACCACGCGCTCCACGTTGCGGGCGATTGCCGCATTGAGCATATTCTCCGCTCCAAGCACATTGGTTTTGACAGCTTCCATGGGATAAAACTCGCAGGAAGGAACCTGCTTCAAGGCAGCAGCGTGGAAAACGTAATTTACGTCCTTCATCGCCTCATAGATGCTGTCATAGTCTCTAATATCACCGATATAGAACTTGAGCTTGGGATTGCCAAGGGCAATCCGCATGTCTTCCTGCTTTTTTTCATCGCGGCTGAAGATGCGGATTTCCCGTACATCCGTCTCAAGGAAGCGCTTGAGTACTGCATTGCCAAAAGATCCCGTGCCGCCTGTGATCATCAATACCTTGTCCGCAAACATTTTTTATCCTCACGCTATTATTCGAATTCGTACATCCGTTTTATCAATACAGGCCAAGCAGGAGCGACGTAGCCTGTGGCTTCGCGGAAACGGCTGGCATTAAGAGATCGATTGATGACAGGCTGGTCATCCGGCACAATCTCAAGCGTTTTTCCGTAGACCTCAGCAACCAGGCGCAGCAGTTCGCACTTGCTGATAGGGCTTGCTGCGACATGATAGATGCCCCGAAGTTCAGGGTGTGGCAATACAACGTCGCGCACCACATGCGAAAGCTCGACCGTAGGTAATCCGGAAAAAATTGTGCGGGAAAAACCATTGACAGTACCTTCCTGCGCCAAAAACCAGCCGATCAGACTGCGGTTGCCGGATAGTTCGTGACCGATGATCGATGTGCGTAGCGTGATGGCATGGGGATAATCCACTTCACCCAGTAGCTTGGTGCGGCCATAAAGGTCGTCGGCATCAGGGAAATCCGTTTCCAGATAATCGCCTTTCGTGCCCGAGAATATACAATCCGTGCTGAAATGCACCAAGCGTGCACCTGTCGCCAGGCATAACGAAGCAAGCCGATGCGGCAGGAGGCTATTGATTGGTATAGCCCGCAACGGATCAGTGACACTGGCAAGCTGTTTGACCAGACCTATGCAATTTACTACTACCTGTGGCCGTACAATCGCAAAGGCCTGCACTAGAGAATCGTGGTTCTCGACATCCACGTCGCCGACAATTCGCTTTGCAAAGTCCTCGCCAAAATGGCGGCGAGCAGAATCGCTACGGGCAGTGCCATAAACCTCATGTTCCGCAGACTCTGATAACACACGAAACATGGCATTACCCAGCATCCCGGTAACACCAAGAACCATTATTTTCATCGACTATCCTTTGTTTGATCGGCACGATACGAAGAAAGAATCAATTGTTCTTTATCGGCCGGGTTGGGGTAGCTGATTAAAACAGCTTTATAAACACCCTTAAACACAAACAAGCTGCCTGCCACCGCGCCAATGATGCCAAACTGATTAATTAAACTGCCAATATCTTTTAAAGAACCCGCGCCGCCCACCACCGAAAGAGGCACTGTCGTGACTTCTCTAACCTGTTTAACCAGCGACACGTCATAGCCCTTCATTTCGCCATCATTGTCTATTGAGTTGAGCACAATCTCGCCCACCCCCATTTTTTCCAGCAGTTGAGCAAACTCAATTGGGCATTTGCCGGTGTTGACCTTGGCATTATGCGTCCAAATCTCATATTTACCGCCAAACAACCGCTTCTTCACATCTAAAACCACCACCATGCTTTGGCTGCCAATTTCATTGGCTATTTCCGTCACCAGTTCCGGGTTTGCGAGCACGGCCGCACTCAGCGCCACCTTCTCTACCCCCAAGCTAATAATGGTTTTGGCTTGCTCCACTGTTTTTACGCCGCCACCGTAGCACAAAGGCATGCGGCACTCAGCAGCCAAATTTTGAATCATTTTAAAATCAGGCCCTGCACCTGTTGTTGTGGCATCAATGTCCAAAACGATCAGCTCATCCACTTCTTTTTCGTTAAAAATCTTCACCGCATTGATGGGGTCGCCTACATACTTGGAGGCACCGAACCGGACTGTTTTAACTAGCCCTTTGTTTTTAACCAGCAAACAAGGGATTATTCTAGGGCGTAGCATTTTTTACAATTCCGCAAAATTTTTAAGCAATTGGCTGCCGAAGTGATGGCTTTTCTCGGGATGGAATTGCACCCCATAAACATTTTTATGGTTCACCGCGCTGCTGAATTGAATACCGTAATCAGAAAGCGCCAAGGTGTCTTGCGGTTGACGGCAGTCAAAATAGTAGGAGTGCAAAAAATAAAAGCGGGCATCTTGCTCCAAGCCCGCAAATAAACCGCCACCTTTCACCGGCGTCACATCGTTCCAACCCATGTGTGGCAGATGTGTATGGTGCGGCAGAGTTGCCACGTCGAATTTGCGTACTTGGCCTGCTATCCAGCCCAATCCCGGCAGAGTGCCCTCATCGCTGGAATTGGCCAGTATCTGCATACCAACACATATACCCAGAACAGGCACACCCTGCTGCAACACCAGCTGATCGATCTGCTGGCGCATACCCGACTGTTCCAAATGCTGCATAGCGTGGTCGAAAGCACCCACACCAGGCAATATAAGTTTGGAAGCACCCACCAAGTCGCTGGCCGTTTTGGCTACCGTTACCGGGATATTCAATCGCTTGTACACATTGACAAACGCCAACACATTGCCCAAGCCATAATCAACAATAGCAATCATTTATACAATCTTTTTTCCAGGCCGAGAATGCTCATAATTTTAGAAGCAATTTCTATAATAAAGCGTTTATTTTTATATTCGCGGACCGTTTTATTGTCACCTGAAAATATATCCCTTAGCTCTTCCACTGTTAAGTCCAGCTTATGTGCAACATACTCAAACTCACGTTCCAGAAAATGTTCATCCAGTTCAGGCTTGGTGATTCTTTCGAGTGCCGCCTCCCTTGTCATTTGGCCTGTCATGATCAAGCTTGAAAAATGCGCACGGCGCCTGTCAAAGCCGAATTTGCGGGGCAGCCAATAATCTTCAAAAAATCGGGTGAAACGCGACTCATGATGTTTGTGCTGAAATTTTTTCCAGTCAAAAAGCGCCTCTAATTTCGATTCGGCATCTTTCTTGATATACGGAATGAGGTCAAGCGGCTTAACAATCTTCATCCCCAGAACATACTTGTAATAAACTTTATAAACAAATACATCGATAATGGGGAACGTGCTTAAAGGAATTTTCCCAAATTTTGAATGAATATCCAGTATCAAAGTTTTATCAATACCAGGGTATGCGCCCCATTCCTCAGGCTCCCTGCAACATTCTGTGGAGTAGTTGCCGCCTGTTAACACATACTTGATCTTGTTTTCTTTGGCGAATTTATAAAGCATCGCAAAAAAAGCGGTGTCCTGCGGGATATCCTGATGCGCGATTTGCGATTTTAATAATGCAACTTGCAAGTCTTTTATTTCTTCCCAATTTATAACCTCGGTGTACAAGTCAAGACCCAGACCATTGACCAGTTTTTCGATATTGCCTACAGCCTGATCGGTGTTCCAGCCCGCATCAACATGGAAAAGCAAAGGCCGAAGCCCCATTTTTTCCTTGGCAATATAAGTCAGGTATGAGCTGTCCAATCCACCACTCAAACCGATGATGCAGTCGAAATCCTTGCCCTTGCCCTGAGCTTTGATTTTTTCGGCAATCTCCAATAATTTTTCCTCGCCTTTTTCATCGGTGTGCCAGCTGGGGAGGATGTTCTTGTGGTAGTTATTGCAGTACCCGCACCAACCGCGCTCATCGAACGTAATATTTGAATCGCTGGTGTCCATGATGCAATTGCTGCAGATGGCATAGGGTCGTTTTGCCGTGGCTTTATTCATGTTTGTCAGGGTAGTGCGGCGGAAAATTTTGATGAATGTATAGGAGATGGTCGATTTTTGTGTAATGGGGTGTCCAAAATCGCCAAGCGGGTAGTATTTTGCATGAAGCTGGTTATTTTGGGCTGAAAAGCTCGCGATTGGCAGCCATGACATCAGGGTTCAATAAAATGCCATCAATTTTCGATCTAATTAAGGCGCGGCTATTGTCGAAATCCTCATTACTTGATAATGCAAGATTTTCAATCACTGCAACAAAAGATTCATCGTCATTCAAGTCAATATCCCACCCCAGCTTTTTTTCTGCGAGGTTTCGCCACGGAGTATTGGTACTGACCAAAACTTGCGTGCCCGAAATTAACGACTCGGCAATTACATGGCCATAAGCTTCACCACCACTCGGAAATAAAAATAAATCATATTTACTCATGGTTTCTATCACATCGTTATGTTTGACGCTGCCGCCGTAGTTAACGCTGATGTTATCTGGGAGCATGCTGATTAATTGCTGGCATTCATCCCAGTATGTTTTATTTTCAATCGTTCCATAGATATCGAATTTGATTTTCGCGGTTACCTTGCTTAAAACTTTTAAAGCGTAATCCAGATTTTTTTCCGGTGATATTCTCGACAAGAAGACGACTCGCAATTGTTCTGCACCAGAAGGCTGTCGAGTGTTTTGGTTGAAAGTGGATCCCTTATGTTGTTTTGTAGGCAAGTCAAACGCGATGCGTACCATATTGGAGTCAACTTTCATGACATCCATGATGTCCTTGGCTTCAAACTCGCTAGAGGCGTGCCAGATGACGTCGTTATATAACCCGATAAGCCTGGCCAGCATAATAAAAACATATTTTTTTACATATTTTTGGCTTAACGATGCCCATGCAAATTCACCCCGCGGGGTCAGAATAATCGGGCCAGCATTTGCCTTTTGCAGCTTTCTGTTAATCAAAGCCTTTATTGTCAAGGCATCAAAAAAACTATTTAGGTACAGTGCATTGTAATGCGTATTCAATAATATATGCCGGATGTGCCCAAAGGTTTCCGAACTTGAATGCAAATAATAAACACTAGCATTTCCAACTTGTTGCCATTGATTGGTTTTTATGTCGCCATAAGGCTCTTTGTCACCCAAATCCCTATCCCTGGTTACGATACGAAAATCGAACTCATCATGGAGATGATTAATCGTGTTTTCAACAGATCGTATGATCCCCCCGGCCTTAAAGCCCGGCAGATAGTTTCCGATAAATATAAGTACTATTGGCTTTTGCAAATTGCTCATCGTGTAATAAATTAAGAATTAAGTCAGGGCCAAATCAGGGCCATTGTACTCAATCACACTTCAGATAAAACAAATTCCCTGACGGCATCCGATATTTTTTCAGTTCTTTGAAAACCGGTGGAAAAAAGCTTTTCTGACGAGTAGTGGCGATTCGCGAACTGTCCGCTGCCTGCACGGCCGGTTTTAAGCAAGATGTCCAGAATGTTGCCAGGCAGCCTGAGTGAGGGCATTCGCCTCTCTTTCTTTAACACCTCACGCATGATTTCTTCAACGCGGTCGTAACGATTATCCGGGTCATCGTCCGCAGAACAAATGTAGATTCCGGAAGGGATAGAAGACTGCTTGCATAAATGAAAGAGCGCTCTCACAACATCCTTGACGGGTACAAGATTCAGCTTACGCTTTCCATGAATCGACGAACGGATAAAATTGGTCACGTTATTTCCCTCAAGGATTTCAGATAGCATTTTCTTGAGGTTTTGTCCGCCGGGGCCGATCACGGCCGTAGGCCTGAGAACATACACTTTCAGACCGCGGTTGGCTGCGCCCATGAATATCATCTCAATGTCGTGCTTGTTCTTCTCGTATATCGTCGAAGGAAGACACTCAGAGTGTTCATCGATAATAGGCGACCCATTTGCGCCTGCCACCACTGCCGTTGAGCAATGTACCAGCCTGGAGACTTTGGCCCGGACGCAGGCTTGAACCAGATTCTCAGCCATTTTTATATTGTCATCCGCTGTGGCAGAGGCCGAGTAAGCAAGGTTAATAACGGAACTGCCGGGGGTCAATATCTTGTCGAGTGTTTGCGGCTTTAAGAGATCCGCCTCAAGCCAATGGCCCTCGCTCGCACCTTTGTTAAGGCTGCGCGTCACGAGTGAAAGCATGCCGGAGCCGGCTTCATTGACCATATGCCGGCCAATAAAGCCGGCAGCACCAAAAACAAATGTTTCCGTCACAGGAGCGCTCCGTTAATGATAGTTAAAACAACCTAATTGGGCGCATCAGAGGATCGGTGACGCCCAGTGTTTTGCGTTGCCTGGTCACGGCGCAGGTCGCGCGGAGACAAAGGCGCCTGCTGAAACCAGATTTGACATATTGAGATAACGATTCCAGTGAAGACAAATATGGTTGTTGAACGGTGACCGAGGGAAGTCCCCAGCAACATAAAGAATACAATGTAAAAAAACTGCCGGTTTACTTTGGGTAAGTGTTTAAGCAGAATTTTAAAAGGAGTGTAAAAAAACAGGATATACAGCCAGAGCCCGACAAATCCACTCTCAAAAATGGTGCGTGTGATCTGCGCGTGTGAATTGGCAATCGCACCACCAAAGTCGCCGAGATTGCTATTAACGATAGCGGACGAGCCCATTCCAGAACCAAACAAAACGGGCAATAAATTAAAATTCAATAAATTTTGAAGTGTTACCCAAAGCGGGAAGATATTATTGGATTGCACGACAACCAGATAAGGCAACTCCGCGCCGGACGAAAGGAGATCATTGATATCCAAAAAAGCGAAATAATATTCGCGCAGACGATCCGTCTGGCTAACGGAATAAGCTACAAGCACTAACGTGAGAATGATGGCAAAAATAGCTTTCAGTTTGCCAGCAGAAAATCGGGTTAAATTGAAGTTAAATAAGGCAAAAATTACCGCTCCCAAGGCAATGCCAACAACACCCGACCCGGATTGGGTTGATAACAATGCCAGTACTACCATGGGCAGAAGAATCCATGGCGTTTTCTGATCCAGTAGTGTGGCCTTTATCTGGATAATCAGAAGACCGAATATCAGATAGGGAAATGCGTCTCTAGGTTCCCCCGCAATCCCGTGAAAGCGAACACCGACGCTTACCCAACTTGGAGTATCAACAAGATGCCTGGGAATAAAGCCGGAACCAAAGTAAGCAAAAAATAGATCCAGGAAGCCCAAGATAAGGCAAAAGTAAAATGCACGTTCAATACATTTCAGCAAATAAAAAATTTTTAATTTGGATGTCAGGACATATTTGGGAATTATGACGAAATAAAAAAAATAATAGAGCAGTATTATGAATTCTAAAAAGAAGCGGAAAACATGATCATATCCCTGAATATTTTTTAAGATGTAGCTACCGTAAAATACAGCGCCAACGAAGCTGGAGATTATGAGTAAACAAAAATATGCGGTAAAAAATAAATAATATTTGTTGGTGAGGTTAGGCAATAAAAATCCATGTTTTGCCTTGGCAAACTTGCAGATAAATACGATTAAAAAAAGTATCTGTAAAACGCGGGCTAATGTGATATTAATGCCGGTGTATAAACCGCTCGACATCACAAAGAAAAGAAGCGGCTCCAGCACGATCGACCAAACGAATAATTTACATTCCATCGAAATTCTATTTGCCGCATGAACGCTTTGAGATGACATCGGATCGCTTTACAGAAACTAGCTCAGGTTAAAGTGGTTTACTCAGCACATAGACATAAGTCAAGTTTAAGGGGTTCATGGAGGCGACGCGAGTGCTTAAGTATCGCATCAGCCTTTACCGGACAAAGCTCGCTTCAATGCCGAGAAAGACTCGTAGAGAGCCAACCGCCAGACAGAGCCGCCACTCAATCTTACAAAGTATCGGCGTGCTTTAACTTGCGCCGAGATAGATAATGGGCTTAATTCTGGTTCTGGTGCATCAATTGAGCATTTTGCACCTGGTATTACCCAATGCCGTGTCCCGCTTTTTGTTCGTAAAAATGAATGGATAAGATCTTCTCCATAAGCTTTTCCAGAATACGGGAAAAATTTTTCCAATATCAGATCATCTTTAAAGCAAAGTACGCATCCTCCAGGCAGCCATTGAGTCTCAAAAGGGTTTTCGTCGCAATGACTACTATCGACACCAAAGCTTAGGCCAACCGCTGTCACAGCACCCATGCGTTTGACGCCCCATGGCGAACCACAAATAACATAATAATATAAGCTTCTTAAGAACCCTTGGATGCCATCGGCTAGCTCATGAATGCAGTGGCCTGTTGCCACTTCATAATACACGGGAGCCAGTGCATTTCCTTGTCCCAATAAGCAAAGTGTGTCCGCAAGTATCCTGAGGGATCCTTCTTCGAGAAAGATGTCATCATCCAATTGCATAACCATGGACTGTTGCGCCTGTTGGAAACCTGTTGCTCTTTGTGCAACCTGCCCGCGACAGTGGGTTTTGACTACCCTGACGTTTGGAAAAGGCAGGTGTGCTACGCGGTATGCTTCCTCTTCGGGTATGCAAACCAAAATCTCGACCGGCACAACTGTCCCGCGATTAAGTTGCTCGATGGTGCTGCGAAGGCAGTCTCCGCCAAGCGTTGGGATGACAACTGATATCTTGGGAAATTGTGTTTGTATGTGTTCAGCATCGTGCATAATTCAACTCACGCACTCAACCAGAACGAACCAAGTTGTATCAAGATGATATCGGCTTGTTTCATGAATCACCCCCATTTCTTCCGTGCTGCTCCGATACAATTTGGCGCCAACATCCACCCTCACCCGCGAATACTGTGCGCATCGTTTTCATTGGCCCATCATCCATTATTTCCCACTTCCGATAATAACCTGCGCCATCTTGGTAATTGGCCGTCCAACCAAAAAAAGTTTTCTATTGCAGGGGTTATGACACTATGCTTGTCTGACTGTAGCACAGCAGCCATTTCTTCCGCCGTACCCACGAATTGAACGCCATCTACTCCGCGCAACGGACTATGGTTAAAATCCCCATCATCAAGAAACACCACTACAGGTAAACCAGCCAGAAAAGCATCCAGACCAGCCGAGGTGGTATTGCTGGAAAAAGCCAAGTTGAAATCCTGCATGATCTCAGCCAGCGGCTTATTTGTTAACTCAAAGGAAAGAGCAGGATAGTCTTCCTTGGCAATTCGGCAAACAGGATGGGGTTTAAGCGTCAGGGATATTTCAACGCCTGTCAAATGCAAGGCAGCCTCAATACACCGGAGCATTTTTAATGTTTGCTCAATAGTAAAATCGCCGAGAATCAGCACTGCCTTACGCAGATTATTTTTTGAAATACCTTCAGGCGCGGGGTAGCCGTCTGGTTGTTGCGGTTGTTGCGAAATCAAATACTGAAAACGCAATGCCTCTACTTCCAGAAGCCGGTCAACTGGATAGCCACCTTTAACTAAAGCTTTCCAGGCCATCGGGCCATTTATGGCCAGATAATCAGGCAACGGCTTGGCGCAGTCATGGTTTGAAGCAATGATGCGTGGATCATCGAATATATTCAAATACCAAAAGGGCACCGTTGAATGAGGCACACCGATAATTTGCCCATGCCCATGTTTCCTCCAGGCACGAAGCAGCGCACACTCCCACCCCTGATTCTCCCAAAGATAAAGCCCCATGTTCTGGTGGGGGATATCTTTCAGCGCGGCATCAAAAAGCTCTACCCACAAGCAATTACTGATAGAGGTCGTCCCTTTTAAAGAGATTTGCCAATCATCCCGCAGAAGCGGCCATAACCAGACGGCTGACCCTTTGGGATTAAAAGCGTCACTGATTTTCCTTAAACGCCAAGAAACAATATTCAGCCACAACCAGCTTTTTAATACCCGGAATATAATTTTCCATGAGAGATAAGTTTCCAGAAAGGCATGGCACCCTTGCTTATGGGCATCACGATTGAACTGCTCCATCCAACTCAGGCTCGTTTTGACATCCGGCATTCCCGGGCTGAACAAAAAGTGGTGTATCCAGTTAGTGTGTTTCCCGCTATCTTGCAAATACCTTGGCAGTGCCTCCCATTGCCGCGCATAAAACTTCCCTGCCGCGCAGGAAGCCGAATTCAGATTGAAGAAGTAAGAGCACATGAAAACGGCATTGTCACCGCCAAACCACCGGGGTTTTTGCAGCTTCCGGAGCGGCCATCGTATTACAAGATGCCTTAAACTAATCAAGCCTTGTATTGGATATGGCAGGATTTCATATAGCCTGCGAAGTGTCCATTTTTGATTAGACGGCGCTTTATGCCAAACAAAATTGACCCGAAGATTCAGGCATAGCATTCGGATTGCTTGCGCAAGATCGCGGTCAGAGCTATCGAGGGCTAGAGTCGAAGGTTTTCTTTCAAGAAGAATTTCCTCCAATGCCATCAAGCGGAGGCAATCATAAATTCGTGATGATTTAAAGGGACTATTTTCAGATAACTTGTTCATCCACCAATAGCTAAAACACTCACCCGCGCCCAGATGCTCAACAACGCGCTTACCGCCTATTCGACTTTCACCCAGATCATGGGAGAAGGCAATGTACTTTGCCTTTAAGCGGTCAGCGTTGTTTTCCAGATAGCGCGGAATAGAGGTAACCGTGGATCCCTGGGAATAGCTCTGCCAGCACAAGACATTCCCTTTTATTTCTTCCGGCGCCTCTTTTCGATCCCAGACTGTCACAAAAACGCTCATCCTAAAAACAGCCTTTATCACAGTGCATCATTTGGAAAAAACCGGATTGGGGCGGTACAGACCAGTTTAAATTGAAGGCAGCGGGAACAATGACACACAGCGGATTTATAGACCTAATGTCAAACCGTACGGAAGCCACTTTCACGTCAATAAAGGCAGGATGTTTATTCCTTCCAATTTTCCCTCAAGAGCCCAAGGTGAATGAGATCCAAATATTGGCCATCTTTAAATACCTGTTTTATTTGGCGGCCTTCCACTTCATAACCTGCTCCCAAAGCACATCGAAGTGATTTTTCATTATTCTCCAAAGCGGTCACACAAATTTTGTGAAGGTTAAGAACCTTGAATCCGTATCTTGTCATGGCGCGCCAGCTCTTGGCACCGATGCCACGCCCCCATGCGCTCTTCTCGCCAATCACTATCCCGAGCATGGCGGTTCTGTGGATATTATCAATTTGGTGGAGACCAATATTGCCAATATGAAGTCCATCGGCCCTGTTAATGATGGCCAATACCACGTCAGTACGGCTTTCGATCAGGTAATCGTAGTATTTTTTTTGGGTTTCGTAGTTATTAGGGTAAAACCCTTTCGTATATTTTGTTACGTCCGGGTCATTAAACCATTCCGGCCAACGACCGTTAAGATCGGACAGCCTCAAAGGACGGAAATAGAAATCCTCATCCAAGTGAAAAAAATAATCAGGCGTTTTCATTTTTGCGAATCCAATCTATGTTTGTCCGCCCTGTCGGGAGGAAACGTTTGATTTTTAAACTAGGCAAATGTCGCTTGGTGGCTGAAGCACAAATATTATTTGTAAAGCTTCCAATATTCGTCCGACACCATGTGCTTTTCAACAAGCTCAATGTCGCTTGGGCTATCTACAGAAAAAGACTTCACATAAGGATAGGGCGCTATGAACTGCCTGAATGACATATCAAGAATGCGGTTGCTGTCGCACGCTTCGAGTCGCTCCAGGCGTGTTTCCGCATGAGCGGTGAATGCCTTGAGGTATTGCCAGCGAAAAGCAAAGATACCGTAGATCCGGCGCGCCATATGCGCGGGCGAGAACTCGCCTTTGCAGTAGGGGACAGGTGCGCGGGATGTATAAAGAACCTCACCAGCCTCGTTGTGAATAATCTTGACTGTGTCGGGATTCAACCAGATGGATTCTTCGGTAATGTGCATCGCCAGGACGGTGCAAGGGATTGATGGATCGGCCAGCAAAGGGGACACCACGGTATCGATCATGTCCGGCCGCATCATAGGCTCATCGCCCTGCACGCATACCACGATATCGCTGTCAGCAACAGTTTCACCGGATAGTTCAACTGCTTCAGCGACGCGATCCAGCGCCCGCGTATGATGGGATCCGGTCATCACAACCGGGATGTCTTTTCCTTGGGCAAAATGCTCAATTTCCTGGTCGCAGGTGGCTAACACCAATTTGCTCCAGCCCTCGTACAATTTCGCACGCATAAAGACATGCTCAACCATTGGGCGCCCGTGAATCAGGTGCAGAGGTTTACCGGGGAAGCGCGACGCGGCCATGCGGGCAGGGACAACACCAATTATTTTCATTTTTGCCTTTATCAAAGTAGTAGATAGTTGCGCGGTTCAGCTAACGCCGACAGGAAGCAATTTTTGAGTTTAAATCGGAAGGTCGGTACGATAAAGGCCGGCCAGATCATTATCCAACCGACCAAGCCGCGCGCTATCACCCGCAGTAGAAACATTTACCCAGCCTTGATTTTCATCGGCTAGGTAAAAAGAGTTCAAGAGCTGGATCGTTGCAAGCGTGTCTTCATATGTGACAGGAAATTTCTTGCCTTCCTTGAAGAACGCGGCAATTTCTTCGTATATTTTCATATGGCCATGCCCATATACGTTCCCGGAGAAATCTTCCGAGTTAGCGGCGCAAGCAGAGGGGTCCGGCGTATAAATCTGCAACTCGTTTACGGCAATCCCGCCAATTTGTGCGAGGCCGTTTTCACAGACCAAGGATAAGCTCGCTTCGTAATCAATGGGGCGCGCGGCAGTAGTGACCTCGAGAGAACCTATTGCGCCGCCTTCAAACTCAATAGCAGCAGCAGCCGTATCCTCAACCTCAATATCGGCGCCCAATGTCCGGTGGGTGCTGCAAACGCGGCTGACTTGGCCGCCCATGAGCCTCAACAGGTCGATGTGATGAATACCCTGATTGGTCAAACATCCGCCGTCCATGGCAAAAGTCCCGCGCCATGGCGCCAAATCATAGTAGCGTTGCGGCCGGCACCATCTGACACGTACTGCGGCCGAGCGCAATTGGCCGAGCTCACCATGTTCCAAGCCATGCAGCACCCGCTTTACCGCCAGGTTATGGCGGTTTTGAAATACTGCAAAAATATGAACTCCCGCCGCTGCTGCCTTTGCGTACGCATCCTTCACCTGTGACGGCTTCATAAAAGTTGGTTTTTCAACAATGATGTTTTTCCGGTAGCGGGAAATAATGTCCAACACATGTTCATAGTGCATACCGGAGGGCGTGATAATTGCAACCGTATCAATCTGTGGGTTTTCCAGCAGCATCTTATGGTAGTTATCATAAGCCTTTGCACCGTACTGCTCCTGATAAGCGTTTGCTTTTTCAGGAATTAGGTCACACACGGCGATGAGCTCAACTCCATCGGTTTCAACAATGGATCGACAATGATGCCCCGATATGCGCCCGCATCCGATGATGCCAACTTTAACAGTATTATTTTTCATGATTTATTTTCCGAGACAGCCTGTTTAATCAAGTCAGCCACCTGCGCCATGATGGGCTGGGGAGCCACAGAGAATCTGCTGTAATCCGCAAGGCAGGGATGGCCGAACGATGCACGGTAATACACCTTGTTCGAAAGGGAGGCATGTATGGCTCGACCCTGCTCGCCAAAAGCGACATGCAGAAAATTACCCGCCGTTGGCAATACCTTGAAACCCAGGGATTGCATCTCCTCTTGAAAGAAGCGCTTGCCTTCATTAATTCTTGCCACCGATCGCATCATTTCAGCGGATCTACCCAGCATCCTGGACATGAATTCCACAGAAAGCGTACTCACTTCATACATCGGCCGCATTTTGTGCAACAAGGCAATAGTCTCCGGGTGGGCCACCGCATATCCGATACGCAGGCCGGCTGCGCCCCAAGCCTTGGCAAATGTTCTTGCCACAACCAGATTACGGGAGGTTTCAATCCATGGGATTGCCGTCCATTCGTAGAACGGATGATAAGCCTCGTCCAGCAGCAGAACAGTTCCAGTCGCCTCACAGACAGTGAGTATCTCGCGCAGGACATCAGGAGCCAGAGCCGTGCCCGTAGGGCTATCCGGATTAGGCAAGCATAACAGTTTGGGTTTGTGTTTCAGCAAAGCGCTGATAATGGCTCCTGAATCAAGATACGGGCCATCATCGGTTCGCACATAATCAATAGGGTAAGTCTCCGCTCCGAACATCTGGCTGTAAACCGGGTACATCGCAAAAGTCGGCGAGGTATGTATGACGGCCTCGCCATGCTCGACAAAAGCCTCGAATACCAGCCTGATCGCGCCATCGCTTCCGGGTGTCAGCAACAAGCAATCCGGACTTACTCCAACCCACTGCGCAAGTTTCCTATACGTTTCGCCTGCTTCCGGATAGGTCGTCAAGGCCAATGGCGAGATTTCCAGGAGCACGTCATGCAACAGCGCCATTAGCGTCGGATCCAAGTTCTCATTTTTATCGAGCCACAGGCGGCCGGGATCCCTTGGCGTTGAACCCAAGGCGCTTGGCCGTTGCAGTTCCGGGTTCGAAAGAGATCGTCTAGGGCGAATATTCATTGGTCATTTACCTTGTCAGATGCAAGCAACATGTCTAGGGTAAATCCGGAATATTATTTTCATCCAGACCCGCGATTGCCGCACGACCCATGGCCAGCACAGCCTCATGGGCGCTGCCGCCAATGTGAGGGGTGGCAAGGAAGTTGGGAAGCGACAAGAGAGCCTGGTCCTGCGGTGGCTCTATTGCGAATACATCGAAGGCCGCCGCAGCCAAACGCCCGTCCTGCAGCATTTGCTTCAGAGCCGCCTCATCAACCAATCCGCCCCGTGCGGCGTTGACCAGCACAGCGGTAGGCTTCAACAGCGCAAGCCGCTGCGCATCAAGCATGCCTTGTGTGCTTTCATCCAGGGGAACATGAAGAGTCACGACGTCAGATTGTGTTAACAACTCTTCCAGACCCACTGCCCTGATGTCGTTGGCCCTGTAAAAATCCGGGTAATCGCGAATATCGTTGACCAGGATGGTGCAAGCAAAAGGCTGCAATAGTTTGACGAGATCCTTGCCAATGTGCCCGCAGCCAATGATGCCAACGGTTCGTCCAGACAAATATCCGCCCACATGTTGACGCCAGGTGCCGGATAGTACCTCGCGGTGTGCAGCCGGCACATGGCGCAGCATGGCAATGGCAAACGAAATCACCAGTTCGGAGACGGAGCGCCGGTTAACACCGCCAGTCCAGCCCAGCCGTTTACCATGGGCGCGCATCGCCGCCATGTCGATCATGTCCATGCCCACACCATACTTGCTGATGACCTGAAGTTCGGGTAACCGGTTGAGAACGTATTCATCAATAGTTTCAAGGGCGGTGATGGCCTTGTCATGACCCCTCAAAAACTCGACCAGGCTGTCGCCCCTAAGCTGGAGGCCGGCATCATTGAAGGTGACGTGCTGATAACGCACGAGCAATTCGGTGCGCAAAACAGGGTTGTTGGAAAAGGAACGCGAACAAACAGCAACTTTGACCATGGCGTTCATTCGTACATCTCCGCGAAAAATCGTGCGCATTGGGAATGAAAGATTTCATCCGGCGCAACCTGGACACGCTGGATTGCCGCATCGGCGCCCACAGGGAAAATCAGGCCCAGCATGGTACTGGTATTTTTTTTGTCCTTCATCAGTGCAGAAAGCATTGCATCGACCGGAACCGGGGTTTTTGCATACGGGGCATAATTTTTACGCAAGATCACGTGCATCCGATGGTAGTGTTCTTCCGGCAGCAAACCGCGCGCTGCTGCAATGCGGTTGGCCATATCCATGCCGATAGTCACAGCAATGCCATGCGGCACCGCATAATGGGTGGCCGACTCGATAGCATGGCCAAAACTATGGCCATAATTGAAGATGTTGCGAATCCCGCAGTCGAATTCATCTTCCTCAATAAACCGCTTCTTGATGAGCAGGGCTGATCGGATATATTTTAGAAGTACGGATCGATCGTCAAACAGGCGATCAAAATCGGCCGCCAGCCGATCGAATGCATCAATACCGTCTATCGCGTGAACCTTGATGATTTCACCAACACCAGATCGAATATCCTTCTTATCCAGCGTTTCAAGAAATCCCGTGTGGATAAAGATATCCCGGGGAGGATTGAAGGTGCCGAGAATATTCTTGGTGGCGCCAAGATTGATGGAACTCTTTGAGCCAATGCACGAATCCGCTTGAGAAAGCAGAGTCGTGGGCACAAAGCGCCAATGAAGGCCGCGTAACAGCGTGCTGGCGATAAAGCAGGTAAGGTCCTGAATTATGCCGCCTCCGATCGCAACCAGCGTATGGTCGCGCCGCACCTTATTCAGAACCAGTCGTTCAATGACGGGTATCGTTTTTTCTATTGATTTGTTCTCTTCCGTCGCTTCGATGACAATGGTATTGGGGTGGTCGAGAATGGCATGCAGAGCGGATGCATATAATCGCGCCACATTGGCATCGATCAGGAAGTGAGGCGTCCCTTCAAATAGACGCGCGGGGTCGGACAATAATGCGTCATCGAAGATGACCGTATATGGCCCCCTGTGGGACTGAATGGCCAACTTCTCAGACACGGCAAAACCCTCCATCTATGGCGATGTTCTGGCCAGTGATGTAGGTGTTTTCTTCGCTGGCGAGCCAGAGCACCAGGCGGGCAACTTCATCGGCCTGCCCGAGTCTGCGAGACGGTACTGCAGAAACGACAGCTTGCATCCCCTGCTCGCCGAGTACCTGCCGGGTCAATGCCGTGTCGATAAAGCCCGGTGCAATGCAGTTAGCTAAAATACCATTGGCTGAGTGTTCGGCTGCCAGTGCCAACGTCATGCCATCCAGTGCAAATTTGCTGGCGGAATAGGATGCTCGGTATTCCTTGCTGACCTTTCCCCAGATTGAAGATATGTTGATGATCCGCCCCCAGCCCCTGCGAGCCATGGCCGGGATTGATGCCTGGCAGAATAAAAAAGGTGCGAAGACATTGACCTGCTGTATAGACTGGAAATCATCCGGATTGATCTCTGCGAACGGGGCGATTTTGTTTATACCCGCGTTGTTAATCAGCACATCTGGCTCGGCATGACGCACAAAATCGGCACAAGCCTTGATTTGCCCCATGTCGGTAAAGTCAGCGGCAACCCACTCTTGGCAAACATCATCCGGCTCCCGGTCTTTCCCTGTGCGCGTTCCAGTCACGTATGCGCCCTCGGTTTGGAATGCTTGCGCAATTGCTCGCCCAATTCCCCTTGACGCACCAGTGACAAAAACTTTCTTGCCTGAAAAACGCATAGCCATTGATCTCTACACCATTCGGATATAACGCATTAAATACGAAACTACGAGGTGATCGAGAACCATGTGGACATCCTCTGCAGGGCCATATTCCTTGGGCTCGGTTGGCACATGAATGCCGCTGTCGGCCATGGCCCTCATTTTGCCGCCGTCAAAGGCAGTAATGGCCACAGTCTTGATGCCCGCCGCAAGGGCATGATCAAACGCCTTGATCAGGTTAGGCGAGTTACCGGATGCTGAAATGGCGACCAACACATCATTAGGCTTGCCCATCACGCGAAGTTGCCGGACAAAAATTTCTTCATAGCCGAAATCATTGCCCAATGCCGTGAGCACAGGCACATTGTCGGTCAGGCTAAAGACACGAAACGGCTGCTCATAATCATTGGTGCCAAATGCCAGGTCATTGGCAAAATGGCTTGCCGTGGCAGCGCTACCGCCATTACCGATGAAGAACACCGTGGCCCCGCGGCGGCGTGCATCCAGCAAGGTCTCGATGAAAGCTCCGATTTCTGCGGGATCGACACGCTGCAGGACGGATTGCAGGTATTGGATGTAGGCTTTGGCAAAAGCGGACGGGTCAGGTGTGAAAAAGCGGTCAATATTATTCATGGATATCCGGGTTTGGGATGTTATAGGTTTCGCGCCAAGCGATATCTGCGTGGTAAATTTTAAAAACTAGTTGCATGGTTCGCAGGGCATCTTCGGATGTACCGCTCTGAACCGGCTTGTCATTCAGGATGCAATCTGCAAAAGCATTGATTTCCTCGTCCCAGGAAGGGTCACGGTTATAGCGGGTAATCTGTTCTTTGGGGTCGCCGCGGTCATTGTCGGGGTCGGCCTGCACCACAGTCAAGGTCTCTGCGCCATAGCTTTTTGTGCCGGAAAGAATCCCACCCAGGATGAGACTGCCCCGCTCGAGATTGATATCAAGATGAAAGCGATGCCGCCACTGCGTTGCCGAG
>C687J26845_10000579_pt1 | contig 23932 bp, 20 predicted proteins | sample RifCSPlowO2_12_FD_26845 | JGI IMG/M metagenome (IMG submission 26845)
GTAATCTTGTTCCTTATGAAAAACTTTCTGCCTACCATTACCACGATTAATCACATGATAAATAAATCCATCTACCAATCCCCTTGGAATCCTGGGCATATCTCAGAATCCTCCTTACAATTCAGCCTGTCCCCTTTGTGTCCCACCGTGTTTATGATGAGGATATGTTGATAGGTTTAATTTTTTGTGGTGACCAGTATTGTCATAACGAAAGACAATCATATCGGAGGAATCCATGTATTGATAAACATACATTAAACGATCTACTGTTATTTCTACATCAACAAATTCACGCCAATGTAAAGTGGAACTATCTATAAATTGAAGCTTACCTTGAATAAAACCTTCATGTGTCCCGCGTTTATCATACGTAACATTTGATAATTGGATGACAGAACATGATTCAACAACTTTTTGTATCTGAANAAAATAGTCNTCAATTCGCAAATTGGATATCCCTTATTGTTTCTGCCTTCTCCCTTAAACATTTTAATAATCTGGACTCACCAATCCATTCCACAAAATCCATAGTCTCTTCAAATTCATCATTTTCATAGCGAGAGATAAAATCTTGCGAGAGCATCTGATATTTTTTCTCAAATTCCTGCAGTCTTTCTTCCGTTTGCCTTATCCCTAATTCCAATAGGCGCAACTCATTTGCCAGCGCTGCTTCCACCAATGGTTTTATTTGACGATTCCGTTTGGAAATCAATCTGATGTCAGTCATTCTAAAACTCCTTTATATGCATAGTGCGATATATTTAATTTATATTCTTTTCTTCGCCTTCGTGCTTTAATTTCTTAATAATTATACCAAATTTTACTTTATTTCAATATTTCATCCTTTTTAAAAACTTAATCTTACAACTACTTTGTGTTTCTCTTCGTGTCTTTGTGTCTTCGTGGCAATATTTTATAAAGGTTTGGCCACTAAGGCACCAAGACACTAAGGGTTTTTATAACATAATCGAAAAGTTACTTTGTGTTTCTCTTCGTGTCTTTGTGTCTTCGTGGCTAAAAAAATTACCACTGATACACATGCACATCATACGCCCTAAAATCATCCACAAATACACCGTCTTTCACAGGCAATGTGCGGTCTTCAAACATGGCAGAAACTTCTGAAATGTTCCCTATCGCAGGTTTGAACTGGCAACGTATCGGTTGCTGTGCTGAATTGGCAGCAAATAAGTAATGATTCCCCTGATAGACCTTGAGCAAGGTATTTAATGCAGGATAGCCCAGGCCATCCTTCTCAGCCCCTTTTATAATGAATGAGGTGCACTTCTCCGTTGTATTCCTTTCTGCAAGGACATCATGTAAGTATGCAAGCTCACCAACTACCTTCTTTAAATTGTCCCAGACGAACTTGTTGTCGTGGGCACCAAGGTTATTACCTTCTCCACTACTACTATAAGTATAATAAACAATTCCATTAGCACCGTGGATAATCGAGAGATAGGTCATTACCCGCAACTCTTCATTTGTAGGGAAACGTTCACAACCCCACCCAGCAAAGTCCTGTACAATTGCCCATATTCCCTTATTTTGTCCAACTTTCTTAAATTCTTTCTTTATATTTTCTATATCACGAATTATTTCTGCTATATCATTTTTATCCTTTGAATGGATCGGATAAAGCTCAGGCAGAAAAATGTCAGTTGAGTCCACATATCCGTTATATCTGCCAACTACATCAGCCTGACTGGTCAGATGATATGGATCTATGTCTTTAACCATCTTGTGAATAGACTTAAGTTCGCTGGATGAAATATGTTTTGCAGTATCATCAGCTAAATACCATGAAAGCAAAGCAGGTTGATTCGCTTCGGCTGCAATGTCATTTACAATAGTTTCAATATCAGTACTACTGTGACCTGCCGACGACATTACGAACACCTTCATTCCATATCGCGCAGCACTAGAATAAAACTCTAAAAATTCCCTATCGCGTTTCGCGACATATGTGTGTGCTGTATTAAAACCCGCCTCGCTGAGTTCTCGAAAGGCAAAGTCTAAATCATATTTATTAATTTTATTTTTTTTCACGTTGTAAATACCTATCGGGAAAAAAGGCTTACCATCAAGAAGTGTCATTCCATCGTCTCGCATTGATACTATATGTTCTGTAGGAAGTTTTTTTATCAACACATACCATGTTTTTTGCATATGATTACCAGCAAGGTCACTTGCTTTTACATCTATCCGATGCAGGTTAGGTACAAGAGTCACATCGGGTTGCGGACCATCAAAGCTGCCCTTTTTTACTGCAAATAAATCTCCGTTTTTCATATCTGGGAAGTCCCATCCAAAGCATATTTCAGCGAATGCTGCCCCTGATGGAGAAATAACAGTATGCACGTCATAATGCCATTTTTTATTAGCTTCACCAAAGTTTATATAGGTATTGTCTATTTCCATTCCGTTGCAATCTCTCCAGATTATGCCGCTTAAAAACGGGCCAAAGTATTTTAAATTCATTAGATCCATGTTATGTCGTGAATAAAATGAAAGTACATACTTGGTATTTTCCTTGACGGGTATTCGTGGCGAGCACATCTTAAAGGCGGTATCCATATAGGTATCGTCTTTGCTTTTGTTAATAACCGTAATAACTTCTGGTGTACGTTCCACCGTAAGGGCATTTTGGTAATTTTCAATACGCCATGTTGAAAGTTCTCTACTTCGGTCGGTTGGTTTGAGGGTTCCGGTGGTCTTAAGAATATATTCGGTTCCCTTGGATTTACTCTGTAATAACTCCACTTTCTCTCCATCGAGATAAGCCTCTACACTTTTGATTCCAAGTCCGCCGATGTTGTCACAAAGGCGGAAAGCGATGGGTACGTCTGGTTGCTCAGTCCGAGTTGGGCTTCTCCATACAATTTCAGGCGGTGTCGTATCGGGTCCGCTCCATCCACTATCTGTTAAGGCAGCGCCATCAGGCTTATTTATTGTCACGCAATAGAGTGCAGGAGTTATATCAGACCGGGTTGTCTGAAGGACTGCCCGGTATTGCAGCCATCTTTGAGCAGGAGTTACAGAGAATCTTAAAGGTGCGCCCTTAAGATCATAATATGATAACGTTGTGCCATCCGGACCGGTAAAAGGTGTCCAGGTGCCAGGTACACCATTATTATTTGAGGCGAACCTTAGCTGGAATCGAATGGATGCCCCTGTCGGCATGTCTGCCTTTGGTAAAAAGGATAATTTGCCTGACTCGATTGGCAGAGGTCTTGAAATAAACTCCCCTTCGGATTCGTACCTTTTACTTAACGTGGCAAACCGAATATCATCAAAACATATAAATTCACCGGGCCCTAAGTCTGGAGTATCAAATCCAAAACGAATTATTGCTTTTACTGTCCTTTCAGGCGGGAAAACTTCAATCTTCTTTTTGTTCCAATCTATACATGCCCCGTCTTCGTTATATAAGGAAAACGGAGTTTCATCAAGTTTCTTACCGTTAGCATCAAACCAGATTATTCCTGTCTCAAACTTCTCTTTGAAACCACATTGGCAAATTATTCGTTTGTTTATTTGATACCGAAAAATTAATACATATTTTTTGCCTGTTTCTATAGGAATATACGGCGAATTTATTTCAAAAGCAGTATCGCACTTCTTGTCTGAACCGGAAATCATCAGATAAGAATTATCTATGTTTTCCTCTTTTGAAATATATGCTATCAGTACATTTTTATAATTGGTAAACTTCCAATCGTCCGTGAAAGGATATTCTCGTTTGAACATGTTAGTTCTGTTTATATCTTTTTTTTGCTTTTTTTCATCTTCCCCATAATCATCGAACCCTTGGTATAGCAATGTGTCCCAACACCTGGCAAGTTGTAATTTACTACCAGATGAATCGTTAATAACTTCTACGTTACGATCGAATAAGTATTCAGTGGATAGCAATCGAGGATCGGCTTCTTTACTATAAACAAGAGCCTTTGTTGCTATAAATACAAAAAAGGTTATAATTATAACTTTTTCCACTTTTAAGGAATGCTTATTCAAATTTATCATTATTTTTTTCTAGAATATATGCACCGGAAATAAATGAAAATTCATTAACAAAAGGTATTTTTAAGACTGTATCCGAAACAGGTTTTAGGAGGCGCAAGTATGATTTTTCTGAAAATTGGTAATTTTCATTTTTAAAAGTAATCTTTAGATTAGCTTGATTTGCTCCTTGTTTAAATCGAGATAAAGTAATTCTATTTAATGTTAGATCTTCATAGAAAGCAGGTTTTGAAGTATTTTGATCTTTTTTAGAATACCTGCTTATATATGCAGGTTGCCTATATCTTTTTAACATAGCGGATTCATTAAATATAATTTGCCTATATGGAATAGGCAGTTTAAACATTGCATCCATATGATCAAAATATGGTCCATAGTATGAATTGCCAAATAGGACAGCTATTTTCCCATCAGGTGCAAGTAATTTTCTCATTGTTTGCCATGCTAATTCAGGATCACGATAATGCTCAAAACATTCAGTGCTTAGAATCAGGTCAAACATTTCTTTTGATTTATATGTTAACGCATCTTGATTGATTACGTCTACTCTCACACCAGCATTTGAAATAAATTCATTTGATACTTCCACATATGGAATGTGATTCTCAATTCCTACCACCTTTGATGCACCAAGTAGTTTTGCAGCAACAATTAACTCTCCATATCCTGAACCAAAATCAAGAACCTTTTTCCCTTTTGGGTCAATGTTGCTTCCCCATCTTTTGGAATACTTTTCCCATCTTTGTAAAGCACCATCTGCCGTTGGTTTTATTATAGGGTATTGTTTAAGAGATTTTGTGATAGCTCCTAATAAATAATAATCAAATTTTCCAAACATTTAACGAATCGCCTTCTTCGTCTAAGTTCATTTCTGCATGCAATTTAGCACACAATAATGGATGTTCAAGAACACTACAATCATACTAAAATACACGCTCCACAAAAATTGCCAAATCTATATAACTGCCGAGGGACTTTTGTATAGTCATCAAAAACTTCTTCGCCAATTAACAGAATTGGTTACGTTCCTTTCAATTTCCTCTACCCTATCAAAAACTCTATTCCAACTATAATTTTCCTCAATAAACTTTCTTGCATTATTTCCCATTTTTTTCTTTAGATCACCGTCGTCAAGAATCTGAATTACTCTTTGGGCAAAACATTTCGGATCATCAGCTACAAAAATTGATTCACCATCTTTGGCATTTATCCCCTCATTCCCGTAAAATGTAGATACAACCGGTAAAGACATGGACATGGCTTCCAATATCTTATTTTGCATTCCAGCTACAAACCTCATGGGAGCAATAGCAACTGAGGCTTTTTTATAATATTCCCGTAAATCCTCTACGAAACCTGTCACTATGATATTTTTATCCTTTTCTAATGCTTTAATCTTATCCGGAGGGTTTGCACCAACGATATAAAACAGGACTTCAGGTACCTCTTTTCGCACTATTGGCAGGATTTTGTCATAGAAAAAAAAGACGGCATCTATACTCTCAACACCCATATACCCCACGAATATAATGCTCTTCCTTCCCGAACCATCTTCTGTATTTTTAAAGTATTCTACATCCACACCGTTTGGAATAATCTGAATATTCGAAAACTTTTGATTACTTTCAAGAGCGTCCTTGTCTTCCTTAGATATAATCCAGTATTCTTCAAAGTAATCCATCAATTGCTGTTCATATTTTTTTACCTTAGAAATTTCGTAGGCATAGATTGGTTTCATATACCATCTGGCATGTTTTAGCAAACGGCCCATAAAGAAAGATACGGTATCACAAAGATCTAACACCCGATATGTGTTGTTTCTCTTTATAAAATACTGCGCCATCCTTAAGTGAAAGATATATACTACATCAATCCGCTTTCTTGCCAGAATCTCACTAATCTTTTCATCAAACCTGTTATCTTTAAAATAGGAGACTTGTAAGGGTTCACCAGATAAAATATTCAACCCCATCTTTAATTTCGACTTCCATGCAGGCAAATAAATCGTATCCACCGAACTAAAAAATTCTTTTAATGGTTCAACATATTGTAATTCATCTTTTGTCTGGATAAAGGAAAGGAGTGACAGGTTGTGCTTTTTTGCTAGTATTTTTGCGAAATTATAAGGACGAACCTTATCACCGCGATTTACCGGATACAATAATCTTGGAGTAACGAATAAAATGTTCATATTATCTTTATGCAATACATTAATTTTGTTTAATAATGACCTTAATTATCTATAAAACTTTTAAAAGAACATCTACAATTCTCTCTGATGCTCTACCGTCCCATAATTCTGGTACTCTTCCGCACTTATAATTCCCTTTTTTAAATTTTAAATAAGCATCAAGGATTGTCTCTTTTCTATTCCCAACAAGGGTATTTGTTCCCTCTTCTACGGTTATGGGTCTTTCGGTATTTTCTCTCATAGTAAAACAGGGAACACCCAAAGCAGTAGTTTCCTCCTGAATTCCGCCACTATCGGTAAATACAATAACTGCGTCTTTCCACAACCGGAGGAATTCTATATATGATAAAGGAGGTTGTAATTTTATATTTGAGCTCTTAATCAATTCCAGCAATCCAAAAGATTCTACATTTTTTCTTGTTCTTGGATGAATGGGAAATACCAGAGGTGTCTCTTTAGAAATCTCAATTAATGCCTCTATAATTCCTTGACATGTGCTCTTACAATCAATATTGGAGGGGCGATGTAACGTAACAACACCATATTTTTCTTTAAGAGATGCTGAATCCGCTTCATTTTTCGTATTATTCATTTTGTGTATGTGATAATACAGATTGTCGATCATTACATTCCCTACAAAAAAGACCTGCTCGTCTTTTTTGCCTTCATTTTTTAAATTTACTAAACCACCTTTTTCTGTAACAAAAAGGAAATCAGAAACGGCATCTGTCAGGATTCGATTAACCTCTTCAGGCATTTTCATGTCTCTACTTCTCAGCCCTGCTTCGACGTGCGCTAATTTTATATGTAATTTTTTTGCAACGATAGAGCATGCAAGTGTGGAATTCACATCTCCAACAACGATAGCAATATCGGGGTTCTCCTGAAAACAAACCTTTTCAAATTCCACCATAACTTTTGCGGTTTGTTCAGCATGTGTCCCGGAGCCAGTATTGAGAAAATAATCTGGTACTGGCAGTTCGAATTCATCAAAAAACACCTTCGACATCTCATAATCGTAATGCTGACCAGTATGAACTAAGAGAAAATCTTTGAAATGTATTCTTTCGAATTCCCTTATAATAGGCGCTATTTTCATAAAATTAGGCCTGGCGCCAGCCACTATCACAACTTTCACAATGTCCCCCCCCTATAATTAGGGCAAACGCAGAAGAAAGGTTGTCAATGCAAGGTGTTTGCCCTAATCAGCTAATAGATTTGACTGACTGATAACTAAACTTTAATTTGAGTGGCAATCGACTTTACATGGCAAAATAATTATGATTTTGACAATCATCGTAATTATTAGTGTCACTCAGATAACTGTTCTTTTAATAAGGCATCATATATTCGAAATAGTTTCCCTTTTTCCACTTCCCAATTATATCTTTCCTGCACTGCTTTCAAGCCATTTCTGCCCATTTCCTGCGAGAGCACAGGATGATCCAGGAGATTATCAATAGCCGAGGCAATTTCTTTAGGATTTTTTGGATCAACGGTTATCCCAAAATTATTTCCTTCAACAAATTCCTTCCATTTTGGAAAATTCGAGGCTATGATCGGCATACTGCCGGCCATGTACTCATACAGTTTATTGTTTCTCCCAAAGATTGCTCCAAAATGGTTTGGCTCTGGATAAAGGCAGAGAACTCCAATCTTTGCAGCCTTCATAAAATCAGGAACTTGTTTGTAGTGAACATTACCAACAAACTGGATCCTTCCATTTGCAATCAAACGCATTTCTTTTTCAAATTCCGGCGTTTCAAAAGGGCCTACCAGAAGGAGTTCAGCATTATTCTTAACATATTTCATCGCTTCTACGATTTCTTTTATTCCACGTTCTTTTGATAACATCCCTACATAGATAACTTTGTCACCTTTTTTTTCACTATCCGAATCACATGCATTCACAAATTCAATGAGTGGCAGATTTTTTATAGCGACCACTTTATGGGATTTTAAAAAATTTTCAGCAATGTCATCGCCCGCTACAACAATATAATCGAAAAACCTCGATAACAACGGCTCCATAACCAGAATAAGCAGGGATATAATCTTTCTTAATTTTACAGGGATATAATATTTTGACATCATATCTTTTGGATAATCTTCATGCACATCATAGATAACTTTTTTACCCTTCAATTTAAGCAGTAAACCGATGGGTATTAATTCTGGGTCTTGAAAATGATAAATTTGAGCATCGATCTTCAAAGCTTTTTTATACACCGCCCAAATAGTGAGTATCGCCCTTTTGAATCTACTATGAAAAGCAGGAACTGCATGTAGATATATTCCATCGATTACTTCATCTTTATCATGTCTTGCAACTAAATGAACCTCATAGCCGGCCTGCACTAAACTCTTACATTCTTTATGAAAGATCCGTGTATCGAAAGGAGGGTGAACCGATGTCAAATGACAGACCTTAGGGCGTGACATGATATAATTCCTCCCATTGTGCTATATAAAACAATTTAATAAGTAAGTCTTTTTTTGTCATGGAAGGTGATATCCCCATTTCTCTTAGTAATTGAGAGTTTCTGATTGTTTCATACATCCAGGACTCACCCTGTTCCAGCCAGGTATTTGTAGGAGCCTCGAAACCGATTTTATTCCGCCGCCAGGTTATGGCATCTGGCATTTTCCCCGACATGATTTTTCTTAATGCCCATTTGGTGAAACCATTATGAATTTTATCAGAGGGCTTTAATGTCAACGCTGCTTCGACTAACACATGATCAACAAAGGGCACCCTTGCTTCTATGGAAAATGCCATAGAATTCTTATCCTCATATCGGAGTAAATGTGGTAATTGATAAGGAGTTATTTCAGAAATTTGAAGGTCTCTTACATTTCTATGTGATTTAGCTACTGCATACATATGTTTATTATCTATTGGCAGCAAGTTGCTGTTAATTTCTTTTCTTCTCTTGTTCAAGTATATCTTTCGAATAAAAGGAAACAAAAAATACAGGGTATACTGACTTAATTGCGCAAGAGATAGTTTTGAATATTTTGAGGCAAGGATAAATTCTTTGATGGCTTTTTGCGGTTGACACTCTTTGAGCCAGTGGAAAAAAACAGTTGGGTAATAGCGTTCATACCCAAGTAATGTTTCATCACCCCCCTGTCCATCTAGCATTACCTTTAGCCCTGCTTCTCTTGCCGCTTTCATTACCCAGTACTGCATGAATTGAGAAAAGCTACCTGTTGGTTCATCCTGATGCCAGATGAATGCTCTGACGTTTTTTTGAAAATCTTCAAAAGTAGGTGAAGTAACAACCCACCTGGGGTGACAGTAGTTCACTATTTCTTTTGCATATTTCATTTCATCATTTCTATCATTTGATTGAGCCGTTACAACCGTAAATGGGGTTTCTGAATGCGTATTATACAACTGTGAGGCAAGTATTGTTATGGAAGAAGAATCTAAGCCGCCACTCAGACATGTGCCCACTGGCACGTCGCTGCGTAAATGCAACATTATTGATTCATGAAAACATTGAGCATAGTCATCAATGGTTGTTATTTTACCTTCTGTTGCTAAAGCCAGATCATAAAATTTATTAATAAAAACAGATTGTTTTTTTAGATCCAAAACCAGGTTGTGTCCGGGAGATAATTTAAGAACGCCATGAAAGAAGGTCTCCGGGCAATGATCTTCAAAACCGTATATTAAATAATCCGCTAACACGGGAAGATATACCTTTCTTGGGATATTCATCTCAAGGATTGCTTTAATTTCTGATGCAAATATAAACAGGCCATCATTATACCAATAATAAAAGGGTTTAATTCCAAAACGATCCCGGGAACAAAATAATTCCTGTTTTTGTATATCAAAGAGCGCAAATGCCCACATGCCACGAAAGTGGTTCACACAATCCTTTCCCCAGACTAAATAAGCATTTATGATTACCTCGGTGTCTGTTTTTGTCTTAAAAACCTGCTGATGGTCGTTTTCCAGTTCTTGCCTGAGTTCTACATAATTGTAAATTTCGCCATTATAAACCAATACCAGACTATTCTTAACCATTGGTTGGTGACCATCGTAACTAAGATCAATGATAGATAATCTGTTATGCCCTAAGCCAACATTACCATGCAACCAGGTACCGCTATCATCTGGCCCCCTATGCCTAATAACTTTAAGCATTCTTTCCAGATCGATTTGTTCAACCGGCTTATTAAAATCTATAATTCCAGCTATGCCGCACATTAGCCAAGAAGCTCCTGGTATATTTCAATGTATTTTTTGACATTTGCGCTCCAAGTAAATTTGTTGAGAATGAGTTCTTTTGCTCGCTGACCAATTTCATGTCGAAGTTTGGGGTTTCTGATTAATTTTTCTATTGCATCTTTTACTGATACGGTTTCTTTTGGTTTAACCAGTAAACCGGTTAAGCCGTCCGTTACAACGTCTTCAATCCCCTGCCCCTTACATGCTATGACCGGTAAACCAACTGACATCGCTTCGATATATACCACACCAAAGGCTTCATCCCAGCTTGGAAGACAAAATATATCACTCTCGTTAAGATAAGAATAAACCTCACTCTGATTTTTTCTACCAACAAACTTTACTCTGCCTTCGACCTTTAAATCCCCTGCTAGCTTCTCTAAAAATCCACGGTTCTCCCCATCACCAACAACAATATAGTCAAAATCAAAACCATCATTTTCCAGACCAACCAGACTGCGGATTACATATTCATGACCTTTCCTTATATCCAGATACCCAACGGATATTATCTTTATTTTCTGGTTTTCAGGTCTCATGCTGTTCTTCGTTATTTTTATTGCTGGAACACCGTTATTAACAAAAACAACCTTACCTGTATGAGAATAATATTTGAGGATGAGATCCCTTACTTTCGAACTCACCCCCACAACCTTGTTTGCGCCTTCAAAGACCTGCACAATCATCTTTTTAAGACGAGAACTCCTTTCGATAGTAGGTTTTTGTGGGGCACAACTACATACGTCAAGGCCGTGAATAGTAACGACAAGAGGTACTTTATACTTATGCTTCAGCTTTAATCCAACGTATCCATCTGGATAAGCCACGTGTGCATGAATTACGTCAAATTTATATTCCTGATAAATAGTTTTGATAATGGCTCTTACCCCTAAATACATAAACATGCCTGTACACCCCAAAAGGTAATTTCTTGGGAATTCAATGTGTCTGGGATAGAAGACTTCAATGCCTTCCCACATTTGCTGTTTTGGAATCTTTGAATAAGCCTTCCATTTCGCAGACATTCTGTTTAGCGGGAAAGGAGACCACGGAACCGCCGATACAACTTTTACCTCACAACCCTGTTTCACCAGTTCTTTGACCTGTTCGTGAACAAAGATCCCCAACACTTCGTTAAACGTTGAAGGATACATATGGGATATAACAAGAATTTTCATTTCTACTGTGTTTAATAATTTATTTCCAAGGAAGACTTATTCATTGAGTGTATGGACTTCTGAAAGTATTCCTTGTTATGTTTTTATTGCCATAAAACTGAACTGGCCACAAAACTCTAACTTGATATTATTGATCTGTTGATTTGTTAGACCTAAAATTTTCCCAAACAATTGTATAAGGCGGTTAAGTAAAGATAATCTACTAAAATACCTTGTAAATTTTTGATTTAAAAAACCACTTCTCATAATAAGGGTAAGGCTGTCTATGCCAGGCCTTATTTCCATTGTCTTTAAACCTGCTTCTTCTATGAGACAGGAAAAACCATAAGGAGTATAATTCCAAAAACTTCGTGAGTGGTATGGCTCTAAATGAGAAGTAGATCCTATAAAAAAACCTCCCGGTTTCAGGATGCGATAAACCTCCTTTAATACCTCTCGCGGGTTTTGGATATGCTCGAAAGCTTGATTGCTATATATCAAATCAAAGACATCACTTGCAAATGGTACATTAACACCATTGTACATAACGAAGATACCGTCTTTTCGTATCCTTAAATCCACCTCTGGAGAAGACGCGATGTCTAAGCCGAACCAGGTTACATCCTTGTTTTTCATCCTAAAATAATCGATTGATCTGCCATCTCCACACCCCAGGTCAAGCACAGTTCTTACGTTCTTTTGTTTTAATAAATAATCCACGTAATAGAATGAGTTTACTTGCCTCGTATGGTCATTAGGAATACGATCTTTGAGTAGTTTACGCATTTTCTACATTTCATCCTATGAAATTGAAAATATTTTATTCCACCTTGTCACCCTGAATTTATTTCATGGTCTGACTATTTATAGCGTAGCGGAATAAAGTTCAGGAGAACCGATTGGTTTACTGCTAACGATATACGCAACAGCAACTTTCAGTTATTCTTACATCCTTTTGAGACCATCAACAATAAGTGAATCGATTCGTTTTATGTAACTAAAATCAAATATCAATTCATGCTCAAGACAATTTTGATAGCTATCTATTTCAGAAGGATTGACTTTGATATATTCCCCTGACTTATTGCAATAATGTAATGGTACGGCTTTGAACCCTGCAATTTTTATGGCTTCTCCTAAGGAATATACAGACCATCTTGTCTTATGTTTAGCAGAATTTTCAAATGTAAGATTAATATCTGGAAAACCAACTGGTTCCGGCGGTTCATACGTCCTCAAATCAGCATCAGGAACGCAAGTTCGGATTACCCCATAAGGTTTTAAAATTCTATAACATTCTGTTAAGAGTGATAGCGCCTCATCTAAAAATAGATGTTCAAAAAAATGCTCAGAGAAAATGAAACTGATTGAGTTATTATCAAATGGCAAGCGATCTCCTTTTTGATAGTAGAATTCTTGGAAATTGGTCTTGCTGTAAATTTTAGTTATATCTGCTTCAGAGATCTTAGTTTGTTCTTTTTTATTATTTATGAAAAGTATTTTAGAAATATAAATAATATGGGTCTTGAAATATTTAATAACTTCAAAGAATGAGTATTTCTTCAAATGGCCATTCTCATTTTCATGCCTTGGATCACCCAAATGAATCCATGTTTTATCAAGAAATATTTGAAGGCTTCGAGACGGAAGATTCTCGAGTCTCGATGTACCTATTTGCAATCTAGTTATCATTGAATATTTTCCTTTTTGTTTGGAGCAATATGATAGTTATCTTTTTATAGCAGAAAGTATTCGTTCAGCCGGCCGCAGCAACTTTTTGCTCATCTTGTTTTCTACACTGTTCCATATTTTGTATTAACCGTTTTAAAAAATTCATAGAATTGTTTACCCAAATTTACTGTAAAGTTTGCCTTAAGACTCTCTTTTCTGGCATTTGCTGCTAATTTAGAACGATATGCCTTATCAGCAATAAGCATTTTTATTTTTTGAGATAAGTCCTGTGGGTCTTTTGGAGAAAACAATAGGCCATTTACCCCATGTTGTATTAATTCTGTTGTAGCGCCACTATTTGCCCCTACGACCGCTAGACCAAAATACATGGCCTCTATTAACACCCTCCCGTAACCCTCTCCACTACCGGGAGACACCAGCAAATCAGAGGTTTTATAAAAGAAAGTAAGCTCTTTCCCTTCCTTTCTGCCGTGAAAACAGACTTTATCGGCAATATCGTATTTTGCAATAATGCTTTTAAGAAAACTGTAATATTCTATATGCCCTTCATATTCACCAACAATATTTAATTGGATAGGGTACTCTTTCAATAATCCAATGGCTTCAACAAGGATATGGAGTTCCTTAACGGGTGTGCAATATCCAACGTATAGTATATTGAATTTACTTTCGTCTTTATTAAACGATCCTTCTGGTATGTCTGGCGGGAGGTCTAATCGGGGGTAAATTACTTTCACAGGGACATTGATACCCATGGTTCGTACTTCATCATGCACTACCTTGCTGTTAACAATAATTGCAGACGCGGGGAGTAAAAATATCTTCATAATGAACTTATCTAATTTGTTTAAAAAGCGGTTCCCCCGCGAATGATAATATAGGGCATTTATACCTGCTACATACTTGTAATTTTTCCTTAGTTTTATAAACCATACGAACATGAAAAAAAATTGTTTATAGTAAGAATTTATTAAGACTATAGTATTCCCTTGTAAAAACTTCTTTTTTGGGAAAGTTGTCTTACAACCCCCTTCACCCCATTTTTTGAGGGGGATTTGGTTGCGGCTATGCTGCGTTATGTATTTGTTTTTCCTGTTTTTATTAATTTTAATAAATTCTTTTACTGCCCAAAGATTTGCTTTTAAAATGCATATTACCGCATTGAAGTTTGCGCTGAATCTCGCACCTTTCTGAAGCCATGCCATATGAGAGAAATCCATATATTTCAAGTTCGCTTCTTTTTCGAGATAATCCAGCACCTCAGTGAGATACTTATCCCCGCCCGATCGTATCACCTGCGGTTTGAAGCCAATATAGATTATATCCATTGCAAATACCGTTCGTTCCGCATTATTAAACTTATGTTTAAAAAATTCAAGGTTGCCACAAAGTCACTATGATACCAAGATTTTTCGTATCAGTTTAGTTTTTCGAAAAAGCCCCCTCACCTATCCTCTCCCACAAGGGGAAGGGGAGAGAAAACTTTCCCTCCCTTGATGGGAGGGACTAAGGGAGGGTATTATATTTCAGTATAGTAAAAAGGTTATAAATAAACTGTTTACTTTTTTTCGAAATTTGATAAACCAATACCAGACAGGTCTTTTTTTGTAAAAAGGAAATTCCTCATATCTCCCGTACCAGTACGGTCAAGTTCATTGTTCAGCCTTAAACTCCCTTTGTTTCCAATATGATACGCCCTGTAACCATATTCTCTCATTAATATTTTTATCCTATCCACTTCCTGAGCCCAGAGTACCTCACATATAATAATAGGTTCATAATGCTTCAGACAGTTTCTCATCCCTTCCAAAACTTGAGGTTCTGCCAGTTCAACATCGATTTTAACCAGGTCTATCTTGCCAGGGTTTTCCTTTTCTATAAAGGCATCAATTGTGGTTACGTCTACGTCAACATTACTTCCTTTAATATTATCTGATTCTTTACTATGAAGTGTAGGACTTGAATCCGAATCATAGTTCAGTAATTTTGCCTTTCCTGTAAAATTTGATACTGCCGTTGCAATAAGATGGCAGTTCATGAAATCATTTGCTTTTATATTCCGTAGACACCACTCTCTATTAATTGGTGAAGGTTCAAACGCATATACATTGCAATGCTTATTCAGGGCAGAAATAATCAAAGAATAAATACCAATATTTGCTCCTATATCCAGAAAGCAATTTGTCCGCTTTGCAAGCGCATAAATAACAGGCAACATTTCAGGTTCATGTCCTGCAATACCATAAAAATAGACGCTATTTTCTATTCCCGAATTGCCCAGGTTCATAAATCTAAGACTTAAATCTTTGTTTATTTTAACTCGATATGGCACTGGTGGATTTAAGAGTGGAAAACGATGTATTATGCTCTTGTAAGGAAATGGCAGACGTAAGGCAATCAATACCTTGATTATATGCAAAGCCAGATAATTAATTGGCTGTTTTGAAACTAAAGATTTAATAAATTTGCGAAATTGATTATTCATAAAGTTTCGACCATTATAATCTTTCAAACCTATATTTAATATCTGTAAGAGTAATTGATGTCAATATTCCAATAAACGTCCAGAATGTCAAAGAACATGTGAGTTGACCTAAAAACCAGAATTCAAGAGAGGCAATCAACATGCCTAATATGGAGCAGTACATGGCATACAAGACAGGATAGGTTTTTAAGCATTTCAATTTTTTTAAAGAACAATGAATGCTACTAATACTTTTTAAAAGCAAGAGGATAAAGCATATAAATCCAATAATGCCTGAGAAAGAGAGAATCTCAAGAAATGTATTATCCAGGGTTTTGATATACAATAAAACTGTTGCTGGAATATAATTGATCATCTTATCCGTACTTATAAATCCACTCCCAAAAAAAGGCGCCGACTTAAGGACATGGTATGTTGCAGAATAGGCGTTTACCCGATGCTCGAGGCTTTCAGATGTTAATATATATTTAGGGTCGAACCTAGAGAGGATATCAAATTGAGTGTAATGGACAAGACCAAATTGGATAAAACAAACTATAATAATTAATATAGGAGATATTAAAAAAATAACTCTTCTGATGTTTTTCATGTAGGGTAATATGAATATAAATAATGCAATAATCGAAGAAAATAAAACACCTCTGGAAAAAGTTACAATGATTCCAGAAAAGTTCGTTATTAACATAAATAGCACCACTATGGATTTTCTTGATCTCTGCACCTGACTGTAATAAATATAGTAACCCGCACTTATCATAAAGCCTGCCATTAATACAAAAGCTGCCAATATCGGGTTGCCGAGTGTTGCGTTGGATTGATATGTATTTGACTTAATATTCTTGTAAGCGTCTATTGTTTCATTCGGAGCGATAGGCAGGTGTTCTAATACAAATATTTCTATTGGATTTTTGTTTGTGATAAATTCATAAAGTGCATACAGCGAAATCAAGGTGGTCAGCAACATTATTCCCCAGGTAAGCATCTTAAAAGACCTTTCGCTGTTTATTACCCAGAAGGCCATCAAAAACCCACTCACCATTGGTATAGTTACATATTTTAGAAAGTACGACAAACCCTCTTCGGGATTTAATCCTAAAATGGCTGATATCGTACCAATAACAACGAAAATAATGAAATATTGGGAATTTGGGACTCTTATTAAGCGTTCACGCTCTTTCAATATTATTTTAATAGCTATAAAGAACAAAAAGAATAATATCAGGATATGAGTATATTCTATCCGGATACCAAAAATAGCCCCGCTTGGTGAACCCCAACCCAATCGACCTTGTGATTGGCCCGTTCTCCCCCATGGTATACCAATCAAGAGTCCATATAAGGCAAGAAAGAAGAAAGATAAATTGTCTTTCAGGAATAGATACAGAAAGAAAACAGACGATATCAATACGAGGAATAAGATTGTGTTTAATATAACCTTGCTTACAATATAGGCAACAACTACAACTGCCAGCAAACGTATTACATCTGTTATATAACCTTTTGAACGTATATTATAATTTTTCAGTAATGACATTAAACACCTTCTCTTCAGTAATACCATCGAGACACACTCTATTTGTACAGGTTATTGGCTGTCCTATTTTGTAACAGGGAGAACAGCTTATACCCAATTTAATTGTCACATGGTGATCACCCCATGGACGATTCTTTATAGTGTTTGTTGGCCCCCATATTGATATTGTAGGAATGCCTACCGCTGATGCCAGATGCATCAAACCACTATCATTTGAGACAAATAGTGTAAGATATTCCATTATGCTGCAAAGCAAAAGGAAATCACCGGTTTTGATTAGATTCACACGGCTTTCTTCATTAAATTCATTGCTAAACGTCTCTAAGAGGTCAGATTCGTCAGGACCAAAAAAAACTGCTATTCCTAGATCATTATAAGCAGCAATAAGCATTTTGATAAGTTTTATAAACTTATGTGTACTCCATCGTTTCTCTTTACATGATGTAGCACTTCCACAGTGTATACCAATAAACCTTTCTGATGTTAAAAGATGCTTATAAAGTATTGCCCTTGCTTTGTCTTTTACTTCCTCTTTTACATTAATAAGCTTACCATTTGTAGGAATGGTCATTTTCAATGCCCTCAACATATTAAGGTAATTCTCTCCTTCGCTTATTTCCTCCTTGAGGCATAATCTTATGGTTTGCCAAGGACCTGTTGTAGGTGATGCAAAACCAACTATAAACTGAGTTCCAACGAACTTTGACCACCAGATTGAACGACCTGTATGTTCCAAATAGGGATGAAATGAGAGGTCGATATGCTTTCCTTTAAGCGTGCTGGCAAGAAATCTTACACCGCTGACGATATGGTCATCTTTCTGCTGCATAAATATTACATTTATGTCAGGCATTAGTGCATTCATAAAATCATATTGCACCTTGTTCATTGTTAAAACATGGATTTCGGCTTTCTTAAAGCCGCTTTTAAGCGCATTTAAAAAAGGCAAAAGCATTATAAAATTTCCTAACCCACCCCAGGAAAAAACAAGAATTATTTTTGTTTTGTTGAGTTTAAAAGTTTTAAACTTAAAATAAGAAAATGGGAAATTTAAAGTAAAAATTACGATACTTATAGTTCTGTATATAATTTCTTTAAACAGAAATGAAAGCCTTTTCATTACCAAATTCTTTTAAAAATTGTTTATTCAGAGCTTAAGGAGAATGTTTAAATGCTCGGCTTAAAATATCTTATTTTACTATGGTATTCTCGACTCGGCTATGGGAGTTAAATGCATATATTAAATATTATTTTTGTGCAAGATTCAGGTAATAAATTCCATTTCAGTCTCACCTAAATAATCACATGGGGCACAATAACCATATTCATCACAAATAATCTTCTTTTTTGAATTCGATAATTTACTATCAAATATATTTTCTATACTCTGTTTCTGTCGCATAAGTTTTGAAACGCAATGAAACCGGTCCCCATCTGGAGCTATTAAAATAATATTTCTTGAACATAATACTTTCTTTTTAAATTTCCTTTTCGAACCTTCAAAATGTCTCTGATCTTCATCAAAGCTAATATCTATATTCATCTGTTTTAACTTGTCACTTAAAATAAGCGCTTTATTCATTTGAAGATCATTATTTGCCTTTATTACATGTATGTTGAATGAAATATTTTGATTATTCATTACTAAGTAAATATTTTTTATAAATAGCGAAATATCTGTGTTTTGAGGGTGAAAACTAATATAAATATGAACCTTACGTTTAATTTCAGGTATAATATTTTCTATATTCAAAGCAAAATTAGTATAGATAGATATACTTAATTTCTTATTTATAGAGTTTATAATGTCTGCAAATCCTTTATATAAAAAAGGTTCTCCACCCGTGAAAACAACATCCCTTCCTATGCTATTTATCTGATTTATCCAATCTTTAGGACTTCTTAATCTATAACCATATCCCTTAAAATCGGAATTATCGTATCCATTTACACAATAAGGACACGAAAGATTGCATTTTATTGTTAAATAAATTCGCATACGACCATCAAACTTTGGTTTTTTTAAAATCTTTTTTAAAAAGCACTTTTTAGAATTAATTATGAGGTTCTTTATACAGCCCATATTACACTCCTTTAAAACTTGGTAAGAAGTTTTTTGTTTTTTTCATAAATATTTTCAAAAGCCATTAATATCTCTCTATCTTTATATTTTGAACTGCTTTTTATCTCTTTCCTGTTTTTATAAATTTGAGGAATATATTTTAATGCCCAAAAGAAAGAGATTATCATATTGGTATTTCCCCTTATAAGGTTAATTATAAGTCTGAAAGGAAGCGTAAGGAAATGCATTACAAAAAGATCTGTATCGGTAATATTTTTCCAATAAAATAAAAAGTGATTTCTAAGGCTAATCCTGAACACCAGGCGATTTTTATAATACTTATTCATCGTAGAACCTTTCTTATGAAAAACTACCGCCTTTGGGGCATACATGATCTTATAGCCTCTTTTAATTGCCCTGTAAGAGAGGTCCAAATCTTCTGCATACCCTGGGAGAAATATTTTGTCAAACCCACCCAATAATAGAAAAATCCCTCTATTGTATCCCGACGCTCCCCCATGAGCCAACATTGTCAAACCAGGGATATCATGAATTCCAGAAGACAATGCAATCCACCATTTTTTCACATGAAGGTATGCGCTTGCATATTGTAATTCATTCCCAGGGATCCCAAAAATCTTAGGACTCACTGCAAAGACTGTATCTGTTATTAGATGTGCCATTATGTTGTCAACGAACCCCGGTCCAGGACGCATATCATTATTAAGTAATATGATATACGGAGACTCTAATTGTTTTAAAGCATCGTTATATGATACGAGTAATTGATTCTGACTCATCCTTATAAGATTAACTTCGGAAAATTTGTTATTTAAAAATTCTATACTATCGTCTGTGCTCAGGTTATCAACAACAACAACTTCACAATAATATGTGCTTTCTTTTGCAGCGCTTATAACTCCCGGCAAGAATTCTTCTAGTAGGCTTTTGCCGTTATAATTCAATACGATAAGAGAACACATTATTTTTTCGTTTTTACCAATCATTCCAAAGCTCCATAAACGAATGAACGTCTTATTTGTTTGTGAATTATGACGATAACCATGGCAGAGTCTTATTCAACAAATATCTTTTAAATTCTTTTGCAAAAACTTTTTCTTCGTTGTCAAAGAACCTTAAAATAAAAAGAAATATGAAATAAAAACCCCCAAAGAGGAACATATCAAAAAACAGGATAATGCCGGCCATTATCCTGGAATCATAGTGAAGGAATCTATTCAAAGTAAAAACGGCAAAGCCACTTATCAGCGAGGCCAGAAGTGGTTTATAAATTCCTTTTTTAAATAAGTCTAAAAACGGCACAGCCATATGTAAATGATACAGGTAGAAAAAGTAAGAGGAACCTATTACCATCGCTAAAGTTGTGCCTATAACTGCGCCCCAAATTCCGTATTTAAGAATGAGCAGAATGCTCAAGGATAAATTCAAAACGATTGTAATAACTTTCGACCTCATTTCATATTGTGGCTTTCCTATACCACGCAAAATCATAGAGCCTATGCCGGTCATTATATTTGCCGTATACCCTAACAATAAGACTATTACTAAAGAGGCAGATTCCCTATAACCGGGTCCTAACCATGTATAAATGAGTAAACCAGATGTTAAAAGAGTAAAGGTAACCGTAGGAATAACCATTGCGAAAAGATACCTGGAACCCTTCTCGTATAATATCTGGATTCGGTAATAATCTTTAGCTGCAGCCAGCTCAGCGGATGCAGGCACTACGGCAGGAAGAAGCCATAAGGAAAGAGACCTGACAAACCGTGTAATCTTTGCTCCAACTTCGTAGGTCGTAACTTTAAGTGGGCCTACCATCATCCCTAAAAGGAGATTATCTAATTGGAAATTAAAAACATCTGATAAGTTGCTTACTTTCACCTTTATACCATAACCGAATAGCAGTCTGAACGTCGGCATATGAAATTGCAGAGGCCTGAAGGTTAATCCACTCTTTAGCTTATAAGCATATTTCATATATAGGACAACCTGAAAAATAATACAAATCCCGTTCACAACAGCCAACCAGATTATACCCAGATTAAGGTAAAGAACTAACACAGTCCCAAAAATATATGGAACAGATGAGATCAACTGTATTTTATTTGTTATATCGTACCTTTGTAGCCCAGCGATAATTGCCTGAAAGGCGCCAAACTGATTTGCAACAATACCAGCAACAAGGTTCAAACAAAATGCAATAATAACCTCTTTATAAAAATTCTCAGAGACATTAACAATGGACATTATCTGAGGAGAAAGAATGATTAAAACAAAAAAGGCCAAAGACACTATGAGGTTGAATGTGAACCCCGTGTTAAGTATTTTGTTAAAACCTTCAATGTCCTTTTTTGTATTATACTCAGAAAAAAATCTCACGAGGGACACTCCTATACCCATATCGATTAGTGTACAATAACCCGAAATTACTGCAAAAAGAACCCAATATCCGAAAAGTTCATTGCCAAGATCGTGGATGATAAAAGGGGTTAAAAAGATACTAATTCCCATCATCCAGAACTGGCTGATAGCGTTAAATAGGGTATTTATACTTAAGCGTTTTTTTGCGTTCATCGACATTAAACGAAAATATCCTGTGGTAAACTATTTAAATGCACTGGAAGGAAACAGTACAAATTATCGTGATAAGGCAAATCCGTTGAATCAGTAATCCTTACAAGTTTTGATATCTCTTCTTTTCCCTTCTCACTCTTATAAATATTGTAATTGTTTGTATTCTGAATATACTCGTAAATATTCACTATTTGATCATTATTAACCGGATGTAAATTGCTGTATTCGATACAGATAATTGGAGCATCGGAACCGATGAAGAAACGGTTAGCCCCTTTTAATACTTCCATTTCCCATCCCTCAACATCAATCTTTACCATCCTTATATTTGAAATATTGTTTTTTATAATAAATTCATCTAATGTTTGGATCGAAACAACAACCCCTTCCGAATTTGCTTCGTGAGATTTTATTAATGATGCGCTTCCCCTACTTGCATTAAGATTTGTGTAAATGGTTGCATTGTTATTGTTGGATCCTAGAGCGACATTATATGCATAGATATTGTATAATTTATTTTTTCTTATGAAGCAATTTTTAGTATATAAATCTGTTAAACTGCTATATAGTTATCGTTCTGCAACCAAACTGTAAAGTCACCTGATTTTCACTACAAATGGCAAGCAACTCAATAGCACTATCTAAGTTTTTACTATTATAGTATAGATCGTTTGTCGTATATTGTTTTTGGAACTCATTGTCTAAACAGTGTACCGTTCGAATATTTCTGATCTTATCTACAAGATAATTAGGAAGAAAACGCTTTGCCTGAGATCGTACAAAATACTTGATTCCGTTTAAAAGTAGTTTTTCCTGTTCAATTTTCTTTCTCGCATTATAGCGAGATTTTTTAACTCGGTTAAATTCTATTGAATATAATGGTTCATTGCCAAATAATCCATATAGATTCACCCCAGTAAAATACTCAGCCAATAAATTCTTAAGTTCGGAAGCACTAAATTCACGAACGTGAAAGGGGTTCCACGGTTTCATTCCCGGATCTAGCCTCAGTACTGCGTTTGGGGTCGTGAACACAACCATACCATTAGGAGAAAGTACTCGTTTTATTTCGGAAAAATAAACTTGATAATCAACGATGTGTTCGATCACATGAAAACTCACAATTAAATCGAACTTTTTGTCCGCAAACGGAAGCCTCATTCCATCAATCACTTGAAATCTTATTCCACTTTGACCGTATAAGTTGTTAGCAACCGAAATTGCCTCTTGCGAAACGTCAACCCCTGTAATATCACCAGAAAACTCACTTATGATGGAACTTCCATAACCATTATTGCAACCCAAATCCAGGATTGTCTTGTTCTTGGCTAATTTTGCAACCTTTTCATAAGCAATTTTGTGAATAAGATGTAATACATATTCTTCCTCAGAATGAAATTCTTCTGTTTTAATTAATTCATGTTTCTCTGCTTGAAGTCTAACCATTGATTCATGAGATATCATAAAATTCTCCAATTTTTGCCTGGCAAATAATTTCTTATTATTTTAATTTAAGAAAAAGTCATGGGTAGAGTAAACGAATGGAAGGAAGTATTTGGGGTCACCTTCATTATTCAATTATCATTTCCTTCAATTTCTGGCTAATTATTTTTGCCACGAAGGCACCAAGACACAAAGGGTTTTTTTACCACAGATGGACACAGATAAACACAGATAAATAACAAATTCCAAATATTTAAATTCCAATATCTAATTTTATTTGTTCTATAAGCTTATCGCTTATCCAGAAACCATTAAACCTTAGCCTGTAAATCTCTTTAACAGGATCTTCCACCAGACCTCTTTGCCATGTGGTCTGTAATGGGGGTCATGAGAGGGGTCAAATCTCGACAGGCTGTCCGAGAATGCAAATTTACTCATAATTATAAGGGTAACACGGTTGCAAAGGTGAAAATGGATGATATAATTATGAGTAAAAATGAGCAGCGC
>C687J26845_10000581_pt1 | contig 23894 bp, 20 predicted proteins | sample RifCSPlowO2_12_FD_26845 | JGI IMG/M metagenome (IMG submission 26845)
CGACGGGGAAGGTCGCGCCCTCGGCTCGCCCCCACTCTGCCGTTACCCGCCGCTCCGGATCGAGGCGCTTCACGTTCGCGCAATTGGCGCGGTGCACGGTGACGCCACGCCCGCGCGTGACGAAGCCGATGATTGCGTCCGGCGGCGCCGGCTTGCAGCACTTCGCCGGCACCGTCAGCAGCTTGTCAACGCCCACCACCAGCACGCTCCCTTTCGACGTTGCGCGCGGCTTGCGCGCGATGAGCGACTCCTCCGCAGGCGCCGGTAGCGGCTCGTCACCGCCGCGCAGCGCGTCCTGCAGCAGCTTGGGTCCGATCTCGCCGCGCCCAAGGGCGGCGAGAAAATCGCCGAGTCTGCTGAAGCCGAACTCATCTGCGAACTTGTCGAGGTTCAAGCCGGTCATGCCATGGCGCTGCAACTCTTTTTCCAGGACTGCTCGTCCCTGCGCCACCTCCGTCTCGTAGTTCAGGCGGTGGAACCATTGCCTGACCTTGGCGCGCGCACCCGGGCTCTTGAGGTAGCCCAACTGCGGATTCAGCCAGTCGCGGCTCGGTCCGCCCTGCTTCGCCGCTGCGATTTCGACCCGCTGACCGTTCTGCAACGGCGTGTTGAGCGGCACCATCATCCCGTCGACCTTGGCGCCGCGGCAGCGGTGACCGAGCTCGGTGTGCACGTGGTAAGCGAAGTCGATCGGTGTCGAACCTTTTGGCAGGTCGATCACTTTGCCCTGGGGCGTCAGCACGTAGACCGTATCCTCGAACAACCCGGTCTTGAACTGCTCGGCCAAGTCGCCGGCGTCGCTCACCTCGTCCTTCCATTCCAGGATCTGGCGCAGCCACGCGATTTTCCCGTCGTAGCTCTTATCGTGACGCGCGCCTTCCTTGTAGCGCCAATGCGCGGCCACGCCCAGCTCGGAGTGCTGATGCATCTCGTGGGTGCGGATCTGCACCTCGACCGCCTTGCCTTCCGGACCGATTACCGCGGTATGAAGCGAGCGATAGTTGTTGCGCTTGGGCCTGGCGATGTAATCATCGAATTCTTTGGGGATCGGCGACCACAGGTTGTGCACCAGCCCCAGCGCGGCATAGCAGTCCTTGATATCGCCGACCAAGATACGCACGGCTCTCACGTCATAAAGTGATTCAAAATCAATAGCTTTTTCGTTCATCTTCTTGTAAATGCTGAAGATGTGTTTGGGCCGGCCCGTCACTTCGGCAGCGATGCCGGCGTGCGCCAGATCGTCCTTCAGTAGCGCGATCACGGCTTCGATATAGCGCTCGCGATTGGCGCGCTTCTCATCCAGCAGCCGGGCAATGCGTTTGTAGGTCTCGGGCTCGAGGATGCGAAACGCCAGGTCCTCGAGCTCCCACTTGAGCTGCCAGACCCCCAGGCGGTTGGCGAGCGGCGAGAAAATGTCGCGCGTGAGCTCGGCCGCCCCGCGCCGCAGGGAATCGTTATCGATTCCGACCACGTATCGGAGTTCCTGGGCATGGTCGGCGAGCTTGATCAGCACCACGCGCACGTCCTGCACCATGGCGAGCAGCATCTTGCGCAGCGCCTCAAGCTGCGCCGCCTGCTGCTCCGGTTTCTGTGCCGGCTGCTGCCGGCTCGATAACGCGCCGATCTGCGCCATGCGCACCACGCCCTCGGAAAGATCAGCGATGGTGGGACCGAAGTGTTCGCGCAGTTGTCGCGCTGCTTCCGGCGCAACGTCATGACAGCGGAACAACAGCGCCGCGGCCAAAGTCTCGTGGTCGAGCTTGAGCCCGGTAAGTATGCCGGCGGTCCCCAGCGCGTGCGCGAGCACCGCCTCGCCATTCGCGAGCCGCCGCTCAGCGTAAAGCGGCGCCGCGAATTCGAGCGCCTTCGAGATTGTCTCTGCTTCAGCCGGCGGAAACCGGTTCCGCATGCCCTCGAGCCATGCCGCGACCGCTGCGTCTTCCAGCTTAACCAGCTTAAGATGAGATGCTTTCACCACGATCCACGCTTTACCAGGGAGACTTCGATACCGGCAGTCCAGTTATAACCACCCCACAACAGAGCCGATAGCAGCAAAATGGTTCCCCGCGCTTCGACACCGGCAGCGATCTGATGGTCATGCTCGCATTCATAGTTCATCGTTTCAGAATTCTTCGAGATCGGGCACCGGATCGTCAACGAGCGGCGTCTGCCAGTAACGCCGATAAGCCGCGCGATACGGCTCAATGCGGATCGACCCCGCGGCGCTTAAAACCAATGTGAGGGCCCCGTCGCGGTCGGTGCGGTACATTCTGCTGCCGATCGCGCCATAGCGATCGACAACCTCTTCGTGCGGATGACCGAAGCGGTTGCGGTAGCCAACCGGAAAGATCACGACCTGCGGGTTCACCCGCTCCACGAACTCCGGCGTCGATGAGGTTTTGCTGCCATGGTGCGGCGCCACGAGAACATGGGCATGCAACGCTCCTTGATGCGCGGACAGCAATTCAGTTTCCGCTTTGCGCTGGATATCGGCCGGCAGCAGGACTTTTCTGGTACGGGTGACGATCCTGAGCATGCAACTGCGATCGTTGTCCTTGATGCGAGTCCCAGCGTAGCTCGCGCGCGACGGATGCAGCATCTCGAAGCGCACGCCGTCCCATTCCCAGTCCTGCCCGGCAAAGCACCGGAAAGCCTGCCCTGCTTCGAGCGGCAGCGGATCCATATCGTGCAGCGAACTGAGCAGCCATGCAACAGGCAGCGCCTGCAGCACCGACGCTGCGCCGCCGGTGTGGTCGGCGTTGTCGTGACTGACGACCATGCCGTCGAGGCTGCGTACGCCGGCGGCGCGCAGGTACGGAACGATGATGCGATTGCCGCTGTCGGCGCCCGGCCCAAATGCCGGCCCGGTGTCATAGAGCAGCGCGTGATGGCGCGTCTGCGCCACGACTGACAGTCCCTGCCCGACATCGAGCACGGTGAGCTTAAGCGCGCCATCTTCGAGCTTGGGCGGCAGGATCAGAAATAAAGGCAGAAAGCCGACCGCGCCGAGCCAGCGCGCCGGAAAGCCGCGCGGCAGCAGCAGCCACGCTGAACCCAGCGCCGCGACGACCACGGTCCAGGCGGGCGGCGCGTGCTGCTGCCATACCGCATCGGGTACCGCACTCATCCATTCGAGCAGCACCATGCACCATGCCATGACCTCATGTGCCGCCAGCAGCACGAAATCGAAAGGCAGCCGCATTCCGACCAGCGTGAGCGGCACGACCACCAGGCTCACCACCGGGATCGCAAACGCGTTGGCGACCGGCGAGACGATGGAAACCTGCTGAAACAGCGCGAGCAGCGGCGGAATCAGTCCCAAGGTCACCGCCCACTGCACATGCGCCCACGCCGCGAGCCAATGCGGTTGTGTCACGCGCCCCGCGGTGACAAACAAAATCACCGCCACCGCGCCGAACGACAGCCAGAATCCCGGCGCGAGCACCGCCCACGGATCGAGGAGCGTCACCACGAACAACGCCGCGGCGAGCACCACCGATGCCGAGCTCATGCGCCCGAACCACAGCGCCAGCGCCATGACTGCGATCATATAGAGCGTACGCTGCGCCGGCACCTCGAATCCGGCGAGCAGCGTATAGATCAATGCCGCCGCAAACCCGAACAACACCGCCCCCTTGCGCGCCGGCAGCCATAATGTCAGCCGCGCGCTTGTTTGCCACAGCCAATAGGCGATGGCGAGCACCAACCCCGAGACCATGGTCACATGCAGGCCGGAGATGCTCATCAGGTGATTGACGCCGGTGCGCGTAAATACCTGCCATTGTTCCTGCGGGATGGCGCGCTGGTCGCCGATCGCGAGCGCTGCGATCACCCCCGCATATGGCCGGTCCTGCAGCGCCTGCAGGATTCTCGCACGCAACGCATCACGCGCCTTCTCGACCCAGTATTGCGGCTGGTGAACCATCGGCGCGAGCCGGCGGTTGCCGCTCTTCGGCCGCACATAGCCCGTGGCACGGATATCGCGCTCGAAGAGCCACGCTTCATAGTCGAAGCCGTGCGGATTGGCGCTGCCGTGCGGCCGCCGCAGCCTCACCGTCAACTGCCAGCGCTCGCCGGGGTGAAGTTCCGGAAGCGTGGGCGGCAGGTTATCGCGTGCCGGGCTGCCCCACCACGACAGTGCGATATGCCGCGGCACCCGAGCGCCTTCGGACAGCACATGCTCGACGTCGAATTCGAAGCGCACACTGCGTTCGTAAGGCTGCGGCAGGCTTGCGATTACGCCGATGATCCGGGTGTCTATCCCCTCCCATTTCGCAGGCAGCGCATCGGCCAGACGCTGGTGTGCACACGCCGCCGCCCAGAAAAATCCCAGCCCCAGGCACAAGGCCTTCAGCAGAATTCCCCGCGTAACGACTGCGGCGCTGTTTTGAAGACGCGAGAGCAGCGGCACGGCCGGAGCGGCAACGAGCGCCCACGCCCATTCGAAATCGGGCAACCCGGCCTGCTGTTGCAGCAACCAGGCGCCGAGCACGAAAAAAACGATATTGAGCTGCACGCGTTGCACCCCTCTACTGGGTGCTTAACGTGCGGAACACGGCGCCGGCTTACGGGTCCGGTAGAATAACCGGTATATTCGTGCTGACCGGACACCATGCCCCGCAAGTTTTTCCGCCGCTTTCTGCCGAGCCATGACAGCATCAGGCAGAACCGCTACATCGCACGGTTCGGGCCATGGCTGCAGCACCACAACCTGTGGCATCTGCACCGCCGCTCGGTGGCCGGTGGTGTCGCAATCGGCATGTTCGTGGGGCTGATCCCGGGCAGCAACCCGGTGCAGTTCACGGCGGCGGCGCTGCTTGCCGTCGTCTTCCGCGTTAACCTGCCGATCGCCGTGATCGTCACGCTTTACTCGAACCCATTCACGATCGTTCCGCTCTACTACATTGCTTTCAAGCTCGGCCAACTCGTGCTGCTTGAAAGCAATGGCGGCCTGCCGCCGCTGGCGTTCGCGCTCGAAGGCAAAGGCTTCATGGAATGGCTCCCCGCCGCGCTCGACTGGCTGGTGAGCGCCGGGAGGCCGCTGGTGATCGGCCTGCCGCTCCTGGCCGTGCTGCTCGCGGTCGTTGGTTATTTCCTGGTGGATTGGGCATGGCGGCTGCACGTGTGCTACGAGTGGCGCAAGCGCCGGCGCCGGCGCGCCACCCGCGACAACGGCCCGACATGACCCCGCAGTACTGGAAGCAGGCGACCCGCGACCTCGCCGCGCGCGACGCCGTGCTCAAGAAGCTGATCGCGAAAGCCAATGGGCTCGCCCTCGGCAGCCGCGGCGACGCGTTCGCGACGCTTGCGCGCGCCATTGTCGGCCAGCAGATCTCGGTCAAAGCCGCGCAAAGCGTATGGGGCCGCCTGACCGCCGAGCTCGTCGCTCTGACCCCAGCCGCCATCGTACGAGCGGACGCCGCACAACTACGCGGCTGCGGCCTGTCGGGCCAGAAGGTGACTTACCTGCAGGATCTCGCTGCGCGCTTTCACTCCGGCGCGTTTGACGTCGCCACCTGGTCGCAGCTCGACGATGAGGCGCTGATCGACGAGCTCACAGAGGTCAAGGGCATCGGGCGCTGGACCGCGGAGATGTTCCTGATCTTCTACATGGCGCGTCCGGACGTGCTGCCGCTCGACGACATCGGCTTGCAGCGCGCGATCCGCCTCAGCTACAACCACGGCAAACCGCTATCCAGGTTCAAGATGCGCAACATCGGCGACAGTTGGGCGCCGTGGCGCTCGGTCGCGACGTGGTACCTGTGGCGCAGCCTGGATCCAATCCCCGTAGAGTACTGAGCCCCGCGGAATCGCACTGCAAACCGCAACAAGCTGCGCGTGCAGGGCTAACGGTAGTGAGTTAGGACTCGTCAGGCAGATTTGGCAGCACGGGCGGTATGCCGTGGCCGGCCTTTTCCAAGAACAGCATCCCGCCATGCGGCTTGCCAATATCCGCGGCCGAGTAGAGAAACTCGAAGATCTCTTCCGCACGGCGCGCTTCAACCAACACGGTTACCACCTCACGTTCAGCGTAATGGGACGCGCCGCGTCGCCGTTTTCCGCTCGCACCGACCCCACGTGCGTGGTGAACGAAGGCGCTGTCAATGCCGATACCGCGCAGGCGCTGCAATACGTGAATGCCGCTGCCAGCCTGTAAAATGCAGGTGATCACCCTGGTTCTTCTCTTCGTGTCAGTCATTGTCGCGCTCCGGCAGATGCCGCGTCACGAGATGCGGAGGGATATAGGTCGCCATTTTTTCGAGCGCCGACATGTAAATCATGCCCATGCCCGGCGTGTCGAGATTGGCGGCCAGATACATCCGCTCGAAAACATGGTTGGCTTGCTCGTTTGCAGCGACCACGTAGATCACTTCCTTCTCGGCGCTCACCGTGATGGCAAGCAGACCCAGATGCCGCTGGCGCACGCCGGTGCCGCGCGCATGAAAAACGGTGGCACCCTGTGCACCAGCGTCGATCGCCGCGGCCACCACACGATCGGCAACGCCGCGCTGGACGATACAGGTGATAAGAGCAGCATCGGTAAGCACAACGATATCGTGTTTCATGCGGCCGTCGTCTCCGTATTGTTACCGCGGCTTTTCGCCAGCCGCCAGCGTATCCAAAGTCCGGCAGCGAGCACGCTGATAATCGGCCCCGCGGAAGCAAGCGCGAGAATACCGAAACCCTCAGCCGCCTGCACTGCCTGTCCCAACCCGAGCCCCATTGCCAGTATCAGCGGGACTGTTACCGGGCCGGTGGTCACACCCGCGCTGTCCCACGCGAGATTGACGTATTCCTCTCCGGAGACCAGTGTCATGATTAACGCAATAACGTAGGCCGGGATCAGCAAGGCCGCAAATGGCAGGTCGAATATGACCTTGATCACCCCCGCCGCCGTACCCAAGCCAACACCCACCGCAACCGTATGCACCAGAAAATCCTTGCGGAATGCACCATCAGTCAGATTCTCTACTGTAACGCCCATCGCGCTCAGAGCCGGCTCGGCGATCGTGGCACCAAAACCCAGCAGCAACGCAAACCCGACGACAAACGCCACGCCTACCCAAAACGTGTAAATCGGTGAACCGGCCACCGCCGCATACGGCGCAAACGCCGCCGGCAGCAATGTCCCGGTATCATTACCGAGTGGCGTCAGTCCATAGGCGAGCCCCAGATTGAAGAGCAACATGCCGAGCACGGACAACCCGATGCCGTAGGCGATGAGCTTGGGATTCGACATCGGCTCTTTGATCCACATCCGTTGGGTCAACCAGAGCAGACAGGTGAGCGGCAGGATCGCGCGCAGCGCCGCGATCAGGTCCGACCATGGGCTCGCTGCGTACCAATCCACCGCTCCACCCAAGGGGATAGCGATGGCCGCAGGCTGCGGTGCGGGCATCAACAGCCCGAGCAGCATGATTGCTACCGCTGGAAACAGCGATGCCAGCGTGACGATGCCGAAGCCGGACAACGGATTGTCCTCTTTGCCGGTTGCGGCAGCGACGCCAACCCCCATCGCCACCACCATCGGCACCGTGACTGGACCGGTGGTGATCGCGCCACAATCCCACGCCAATCCCAGGAGCGGCGCGTAATCGGGCGACATCGCAAGATATCCAGTCAGTGCGAGACACGGTACCAGCGACAACACGATCAGCGTCTTCAGGCGCCAGTTCATGGCCAGTCGCAAGATGCCGACCAGCACCGCAAGCCCGACGCTCACTGCGACCGCAAGCACCAGCGCCAACGGATGATCGTTGAGCAGCGCATGCAGGTACGGCGCCCGCGACCGGTCAGTCAGACTGCCCACGGTCTTGAGCGCAGCAAGCGCAGGCTCGGCAAACGTCGCAGCCACGCCAAGCACAAAAGCAACGCCCAGAATCGTTGCCGAGGAAGTACGGCTCGGCATGTTGTAACCGATGGTCTCGCTATAGGGCATCAGCCCGTGGTGTATGCCCTCCAGAAACAGCATCAAGCCGACAATCACAGCGAGGACACCCGCCGCAACGGTCGCTTCGTCACGTACGGTCGCGTGCAGAATGAGTAGTGCAAACACAACGAGAAACAATGCGAGCGGGACAACGGCGCGGAACTGGTCGGTAAACCTGACTCCGACATAGGGACCGATCAGACGATAAAAATCCTTTGGACGGAGCCGGGCGCGCACCCGTTTCTGCGCTTCGCCTGCCAAGACGGTGTTGTAGCTCAGCGCGCGCTGGCGGAGCCGCACGCTGCTCAAGTACTGTGCGTACCGCAACGTAAGTTTGGTCATGACGGAAAGTGCGCCAATCGTGATGATAAATCAACGCGCCGCGCGGGCCGGCGAGATTCTCGAGTTCTTTTTCTCCAACCGCGAATATACCGGAAAGTCACGCGCCGCGAGAGCGCCGAACCCGCGTGGATTCAACGAATGTCACACCAGGTTCTGATATCGCAATCGTGCAATGTTAAAATCATCCGGATCCCGCATTCGCGTTGCGGGACCGGTTCATTGATGCGAGTCCTGAATCCATTTGCTCTAACCTTGACTCACGCCGAATTCCGTGACGCATTTAACGCCGGCAAGATCAGCGTCCAAGTTGACCCCGCCGCCGCTGCGAAATACCTGAGTGCGCGGCTGCTGCTGCCGTTCGTGACGCTGCCGGTGTTGGGGGTTGGCGTCGCGCTCGCATTGAGCGGCTGGATCTGGACCGGCTTGGCGGTAATTGCGGTCGGCATCGTAATGCCACGGCTGGTCAAGCGCTCGGCGACGCATTTCGTACTGACTCGCGCCCTTGAAGACGAGCAAATCTATCGGGAAGTCACGCAGTCAAATATCCTGCGCATCTCAGCAGTGGCCTAAACCGGTTCGATAAGAATTACTCTACCGGTCCCTCCCGAGGTTTTGCATTTATCTGTGTTCATCGGCGTTCATCGGCGTCTATCTGCGGTTTCATCGTTTTTCGTTTTCCGTCTTTCTCCTTTCGCCTTTCTTGTTTTTTCTTTGCGTCCCAGCTTTTCGCAGTTTAGGACGCCGGTTGCAACACGCCGTCGACCAACTGCAGGATGCGGTCGGCTCTCGCGGCGATCCGGCTGTCGTGGGTCACGATCACGAAGCTCGTCCCTAGATTTTGGTTGAGCTGCAGCATCAACTCGAACACCGCTTCGGCGGTATGGCGGTCGAGGTTGCCGGTCGGCTCGTCGGCGAGCACGCACGCGGGCTTGGTCACCAGTGCGCGCGCCAGAGCTGCGCGCTGGCGCTCGCCGCCCGACAATTCACCAGGCGTGTGCGTGAGCCGGTGAGTCAATCCCACCTCGCCCAGCAGTTGCGAGGCAACCGCGTAAGCTTCTTCCCCGGCCATGCGCCGAATGAGCAGCGGCATCGCGACGTTTTCGAGCGCGGTGAACTCCGGCAGCAGGTGATGGAACTGGTAGACGAAACCCAGTGAGCGGTTGCGCGTGAGGCCACGCTCGGTTTCGCTCTGCTGACGGATGTCCTGGCCGAGAACGCGGATTTCGCCCTGCGTCGCCTCGTCGAGCCCGCCGAGCAGATGCAGCAGCGTGCTCTTGCCCGAGCCGGATGCACCGACGATGGCCACGCGCTCGCCTGCCGCGACATCGAGATCGACGCCGAGCAGCACCGGCACCTCGACCCGGCCCTGAAAGTAGATCTTGTGAAGATTGCGGCACGAGATTACTGCCGTCCCGTGCTTGTCCGCCTCACCCCTCACGCCTCACTCCTCATTCATACCTGAGCGCCTCCGCCGGGTTTACCTTCGCCGCGCGATAGCTCGGGTAAATGGTCGCCAGGAAACTCAGCAGAAATGACGCCACCGCGGTGATGACCACGTCGGGCGTCTGCAGCTCCGAGGGCAGGTCGGAGATCAGATAGACGTCCTTGGAGAAAAACTTGAAACCGAACGCGTTTTCAATAACCAGCACGACGCTGTCGACGTTGAGCGCGAGCACCACCCCGCCCGCGACGCCCAGCGCCGTTCCCAGCACACCGATCATCGTGCCCTGAATCATGAAAATCTTGGTGATGCTCGCCGGGCTGGCGCCGAGCGTGCGCAGAATGGCGATGTCCGACTGCTTGTCTTTCACCGCCATGACCAGGCTGGACACAATGTTGAACGCAGCCACCGCAATGATGAGAAAGATGATCAGGAACATCATGCGCTTTTCGATCTGGATCGCGCGCAGCAAATTGGCGTGCTGCTGGGTCCAGTCGCTGATATAAACCTCGGCAGGGATCATGCGCGTAAGATCGCGCGCCACCGCGGTCGACTGGAACAGGTCCTTGAGCTTGAGCCGCACGCCCGACACCGTCCCGTCAAAGCGAAACAGCTTCTGGGCGTCTTCGATATGAATCAGGGCGAGCCCGGAGTCGTACTCGTAATGGTCGACGTTGAAGATTCCGACCACCGTGAACTGCTTGAGCCGCGGCAGGATGCCGGCCGGCGTCACCTGTCCCTGCGGCGCAACCAGCACTACCTTCTCGCCCGGCGCCACGATCAGCGCGCGCGCAAGCTGGGCGCCGAGTATGATGCCGAACTCGCCCGGCCGCAACGCAGCGAGCCGCCCGCTCTTCATGTGCTTGTCGAAATCCGCCACCTGCTCTTCACGCTGCGGCAGGATGCCGCGGATGAAAGCCCCGCGCACCGCGGAGCCGTACGTCAGCAGGCCCTGCGCATTGATGTAAGGCGCCGTCGCGACCACTTGCGGGTGACGCGAGGCCTGCTCGGCCACCGCCTCCCAGTTCGCAAGCGTATTGTTCGCGCCGCTCACCTGCACGTGCGAGGCAACGCCGAGGATGCGGGTGCGGATTTCGCGCTGAAAGCCGTTCATCACCGACAGCACCGTGATCAGCACCATCATGCCGAGCGCCATGCCGACGACCGAAATGATCGAAATGAACGAGATGAAGCGGGTGCGCTGCCTGGCGCGGGTGTAACGCAGGCCGATGAAAAACTCGTAGGAACTCAACTTGAGCGACGGCGTAAAATAAAGGCGCAGTTTGCCACAACCCCATGATCAAAGCACGTGCCGGCCCTATGCTAGACTGCACGAAGAACCGCGAACGGCGTATCCATGCAATGCACTGTTTTGATCCCGCATCTTTGGTGGCCGCGCGATGCGGGCGGCGATGCTTGCCGGGATCTGGTTCTGCCTGAACTGCAGACGCTGCTCGCGCGCTCGCGCCGCCGCGGTTTCGCCGCGCTCGGCACGGAGGCGTGGCTGTTGCAGGCATTCGGAGTCGAACGGCAGCGAGACTGGCCGGTTGCGCCGCTCACCCTCACGCTCGACGGCGGCGATCCCGGCGATGCCTACTGGCTGCGTGCCGATCCAGTGCACTTGCGACCGCACCACGACCGCGTGGTACTCGCCGACAGCAGCGCCTTCACGATATCCCGGCCTGAGGCTGATGCACTGGCCGCTGCGCTGAACCAGCATTTTGCCGAGGAGGGCATGCAGTTCGGCGCGCCACATCCCGCTCGCTGGTATCTGCGCCTTGAAACCGACCCGGAAATCACCACGCACGCGCTCGGCGACGCTGCCGGCGGCAACGTCAACCTGTTCCTGCCCGCGGGCAAAAATGCCTTGCGCTGGCATCGGATCTTGAACGACATCCAGATGCTGCTCCACGATCATGTCGTCAACGCGACGCGCGAAGCACGAGGCGAGTTGGCGATCAATAGTGTCTGGCTGTGGGGCGGCGGCAGAAAACCGGCGGTTCCCGGCCATCACTTTTCCGCGGTGTGGAGCGACGATTCGCTGGCGCTGGCGCTCGCCGCGAACGCAGAAATTCCCGCCGCCCCGACCGCCGCCGATGGGGAGCGCTGGTTGGAGACGTTGCGCGAGACTACGCGTCCGGGCGATCACCACCTGCTCGTGTTCGGGCAACTGACGCGCGCCGTGCGCTATGGGGACGTGGCGGCCTGGCGTGCCGATCTTTCCGCACTCAACCGGATGTGGTTCGCTCCGCTGCTCGCCGCGCTCAAACAACGCCTGATCGCCCGGCTCGCATTGGTGGTACCGGGTGAGGACGGCTGCGAGCGCTTCGATCTCGCGCGGCGGGACCTGCTCAAGTTCTGGCGCACGGCGCGGCCGCTCGCAGGCTCCAAGCCGCGTTTGCCGCAATGAACGCCATGCCGCTATTCGTCGCACGCAGCGCGCCACCGGAAGCGATCGAGCGGCTGGTTCGCGGCGGCGTTCATCCGCTGCTTGCGCGCATCTACGCCGCGCGCGGCATCATCGCGCTCGAACAACTCTCGTCCGACCTCGGGGGACTTGCCGCCCCCGAATGCATGCGCAATCTGCCGCAGATGGCGCGGCTGCTCGCCGATGCGATTTCGCAACAAAAAAAACTGCTCATTGTCGCCGACTACGACGCCGACGGCGCGACCGCCTGCGCCGTCGGTCTGCGCGGGCTGCGCGCGCTCGGCGCCAGCGTCGATTATCTGGTTCCCAACCGCTTTGAGTACGGCTACGGGCTCACGCCGGAAATCGTGCGTCTCGCCCGCAACACCAAACGGCCGGACATCCTGATCACGGTGGATAACGGCATCGCCAGTATCGATGGAGTGGCGGAAGCCAACCGTCTCGGCATCCGGGTGCTGATCACCGATCATCACCTGCCGGGCGAGCGCCTGCCCGACGCCTGGTGCATCATCAACCCCAACCAACCGGGCTGCGAGTTTCCGAGCAAGCACCTGGCTGGCGTCGGCGTCATGTTCTACCTGATGCTGGCTTTACGCGCCGAGTTCAGACAACGAGGCGCATTTGGCCGAACGCGGAACGCGGAACGCGGAGCGCGGAACGCCGACACGACCGGTTCATCACTCATCACTCATCACTCATCGCTAACGAATCATGAGCCCAATCTTGCCGGCCTGCTCGACCTCGTCGCGCTCGGGACGGTCGCCGACGTGGTCAAGCTGGACGACAACAACCGTATCCTCGTCCATCACGGCCTCCAACGTGTGCGCGCCGGCCGCACACATCCGGGAATCACTGCTCTGTTCCAAGTCGCCGGGCGCGACGCGCGCCGTGCGACCATCTACGATCTCGGTTTCGTGCTGGCGCCGAGGCTGAACGCCGCCGGACGGCTCTCCGACATGTCGCTCGGCATCGAGTGCCTTGCCACCGATGATGCGCGGCACGCGCTGGCCATCGCGGGCGAGCTTGACCGGCTCAACCGCGAACGCCGCACGCTCGAGTCCCAGATGCAAGACACCGCGCTCGCCGCCATCGAGCGCCTCGATTTCAGCGAGAGCTACAGCCTGAGCCTGTTCGATCCCGCCTGGCACCAGGGGGTGGTCGGCATCGTCGCCTCCCGCATCAAGGACCGTTTCCACCGCCCGACCATCGCGTTCGCGCGCGCTGGCGACGGCGAGATCAGAGGCTCCGGGCGCTCGATCCGCGGGTTGCATCTGCGCGACGCCCTGGACCTGGTCGCTAAACGGCATCCGGGCCTGTTGCTCAAATTCGGCGGCCACGCCGCGGCCGCGGGACTCACCGTCCGCGAAGCCGATTTCGGCCGCTTTGCAGCGGCTTTCGAGGAAGCCGCACAGCGGGCGCTGACGCCAGCCGATCTCGAACGCCAGATCGAGACCGACGGCTCGCTGGAACTCGAGCACATGACGCTGGAAACCGCGGTCGCGCTCGACGAACCCATCTGGGGCCAGGGCTTTCCACAACCGTGCTTCGACGATCGCTTCGAAGTCATCGGCCAGCGCGTGGTCGGCGCGCAACACCTGAAGCTTAAGCTCGTCCGCTGCGGCGTCGGCTTCGATGCCATGTTGTTCCGCCGCAGCGAGCCGCTACCGCCGAAAATACGCGCGGTTTACCGCTTCGGCGCCAATGAGTACAACGGAACGCGCAGCATCCAGCTCACCCTCGAGCACTGGGAGGAAATCTGAGGCAGCGCCTGCTTGTGTATAATCTAAAGTTTTCGCGAGCCCGGATATGGAAGCAGAACAAATCAACACCATCGCCAAGCGGTTGCAGGACGTCGAAAGCCGTGCTGCGGAACTGCGGAGGTATCTTTGACTTCGAAGCGAAGCGGAAGCGCCTGACCGAAGTCGTCAGGCTCGCCGAAGACCCGGCGATGTGGAGCGACAAGAAGCGTGCCCAGGACCTCGGCAGGGAGCGCAAATCCCTCGAAGCCATAGTGTCCACGTTGACGCGGCTCGACAGCGACATACGCGACGCGCACGAACTGTTCGACATCGCCCGGGCCGAGCACGACGATACCGTGTTATCGAGCATCGGTCACGATGCCGAGACCCTCGAACAGGTGGTCTCGGACATGGAGTTTCGCCGCATGTTCGCCAACCCGGCGGACCCCAACAACTGCTTTATGGACATTCAGGCCGGCGCCGGCGGCACCGAAGCGCAGGACTGGGCGGCGATTCTGGAGCGCATGTACTTGCGCTATTGCGAGCGCAAGGGTTTCAAGGCGGAGTTGCTCGAGGAATCGCCGGGTGAAGTCGCCGGCATCAAGAGCGCCACACTCAAGGTAAACGGCGACCACGCCTACGGCCACCTGCGCACGGAGACCGGCATACACCGGCTGGTGCGAAAATCCCCCTTCGACGCCAACAACCGCCGGCACACCTCGTTTGCCAGCGTGTTCGTCTACCCCGAGGTCGATGAGACCATCGAGATCGAAGTAAATGCCGCGGATCTCAGAATCGACACATTCCGCGCCTCGGGTGCGGGCGGCCAGCACGTCAACAAGACCGACTCGGCAATTCGGATCACGCACCTGCCCACCGGCATCGTGGTCCAGTGCCAGAATGACCGCTCGCAGCACCGCAACCGGGCGGAAGCGATGGCGATGCTTAAGTCGCGGCTCTACGAGCTTGAGTTGAGAAAACGCAACGAGGAAAAACAGGCGCTGGAGGACACCAAGACCGAGGTTGCCTGGGGACACCAGATCCGCTCGTACGTGCTCGACCAGTCGCGCATCAAGGATCTGCGCACCAACGTCGAGATCGGCAACACGCAGGCGGTGCTCGACGGCGACCTCGACGATTTCATCACCGCCAGTTTGAAACAGGGTCTTTCGTGAGCACGGGATCAGTCATGGACGAACAACCGCCACCGCCGCACGACACCAACCCGATCATCGAGGAGCGCCGCGCCAAGCTCAAAGCACTGCGAGCGAAGGGGGTCGCCTACCCCAACGATTTCGGGCGTCAGAACCTTGGCGCCGAACTGGTGGAAAAATACGAAAACACCGATCGCGATTTCCTCGACCTCAACCCGGTGGCCGTCAAGGTTGCGGGCAGGATCATGCTGAAGCGCGTCATGGGTAAGGCGAGCTTCGCTACGATTCAGGACATGAGCGGCCAGATTCAGATCTATGTCACCGACAGCTATCCGGGAAAAGAGCAGCACGCGGCGTTCAAGCACTACGATATCGGCGACATCATCGGTGTCGACGGCGTGCTGTTCAAAACCAAGACCGACGAAGTGACCGTCCGCGTCAATGCGCTCAGGCTGCTTGCGAAGTCGTTGCGCCCGCTGCCTGAGAAGTTTCACGGTCTCACTGACCAAGAGATCAAATACCGTCAGCGCTATGTCGACCTGATCGTGAACGAGGAGTCGCGCCGCGTGTTCGTGCAGCGCTCACGCATCATACAGGCATTCCGCAATTTCCTCCTTGAGCGCCGCTATCTCGAGGTCGAAACGCCGATGATGCAGCCGATCCCCGGGGGCGCGGCGGCGCGCCCTTTTGTCACCCATCACAATGCGCTCGACATGCAGCTTTACCTGCGCATCGCGCCCGAGCTCTACCTCAAGCGTCTGATCGTGGGCGGCTTCGAGAAGGTGTTCGAGATCAACCGCAACTTTCGCAACGAGGGCATTTCGACCCGGCACAACCCCGAGTTCACCATGCTTGAGTTCTACGTGGCCTACGTGGATTATGAGTTTCTGATGGTGACGATCCAGCAGATGTTGCTCGAGGCAGCGCAGTCCGTCCTTGGCATGTCGAAGGTCACCTATCAGGGCCGGGAGATCGATTTTGAAAAGCCGTACGAGCGGCTCACCATCACCGGCGCCATCAAGAAATACCATCCCGAATACACCGACACCGTGCTCGGCGACCGGGCGATGCTGATCGCCAAGCTGACGGAGCTCGGCATTACTTACAAGCCGGAGGACGGCATCGGAGGGCTTCAACTCACGTTGTTCGAAAACACCACCGAATCGCTGTTGTTCGAACCGACCTATATCATCGACTATCCCGCCGAGGTATCACCGCTCGCGCGCCGCAGCGGCAGGAATCCCGACATTACGGAGCGCTTCGAGCTCTATATCGCCGGCCGTGAAATCGCCAACGGCTTCTCGGAACTCAATGATCCCGACGATCAGGCAGCGCGCTTCAAAGAACAGGTCAGACAGAAAGAAGCCGGTGACGCCGAAGCGATGCATTACGACGCCGACTATATCCGCGCCCTCGAATACGGGCTCCCGCCTTGCGCCGGCGCCGGCATCGGCATCGACCGGCTGGTGATGCTGTTCACCGACAGCCCGTCGATTCGCGACGTGATCCTGTTTCCGCTCCTGCGCCCGGAGTAAACCGCCGGCACGAGATCGCCATGAACCGTCCGTTGTGGCAACCTTCGGTCGAGCGCATTGCCGCCGCCAATCTGACGGCCTTCATGCATTACGTGGGCGAGCATTACGGCGTCGCCACGGGCGACTACGCGCAACTCTACGCATGGTCGAACGACGATTCCGAGCGCTTCTGGCATGCGGTCTGGTCGTTCTGCGGCGTGATTGCGGCGACCCGGGGCGACGTGGTCCTGGCGAACCGCGACAAGATGCCGGGCGCGCGCTGGTTCCCGGGGGCACGGCTCAATTTCGCCGAAAACCTGCTCAGGCGACGCGACCGCGCGACCGCCATCGTGTTCTGGGGCGAAAACAGGGTCAAGAGTCGCGTCACCTATGCTGAACTTCATGCCGAGGTATCGCGGCTTGCCCAGGCGCTGCGTGCTGCGGGCGTGGTGGCCGGTGACCGCGTCGCCGGCTACATGCCCAACCTCCCGGGCGCCGTTATTGCGATGCTGGCGACAACCAGCATTGGAGCGGTCTGGTCGTCGTGCTCGCCGGATTTCGGCGTGCAGGGCGTGCTCGACCGCTTCGGCCAGATCGAACCCAGGATCCTGTTCAGCGCCGACGGTTATTTTTATAACGGAAAGACGATCGACACTGTCGCTCGTCTTAACGAAATTGCCGGCAATCTTCCTTCATTGCAGAAGGTTATTGTCGTGCCCTACACGAAATGCAATCCTGTTATTGACGGAATTCTGAATTCCGTCAATGTGCATGATTTCATGGCGCCTTATCGCCCCCGCGAGATTCGTTTCGAACGTTTGCCGTTCAATCATCCGCTCTACGTCATGTATTCGTCGGGGACCACCGGCGCTCCCAAGTGCATCGTGCACGGGGCGGGCGGCACGCTCTTGCAGCATCTCAAGGAACATGTGCTGCACACCGACTTGAAGCCCGGCGACCGCCTGTTCTACTTCACCACCTGCGGCTGGATGATGTGGAACTGGCTCGCATCGGCGCTCGCCGCGCGCGCCACGCTACTGTTGTACGACGGCTCACCGTTCGCGGGCAACGGCAACATTCTGTTCGATTACGCGGCAGCGGAAAAAATGACGGTTTTCGGCACTTCCGCCAAATACCTCGACGCCGCCGCCAAGCTCGGGCTCGAACCGCGCAGGACCCACCGGCTTCCGGCGCTCAAAAGCATGCTGTCAACCGGCTCTCCGCTCGCGCCGGAGAGCTTCGACTACGTTTACCGCGCGGTGAAAAAAGATATGCAACTGGCCTCGATCTCCGGCGGGACCGACCTCATCTCATGCTTCGCGCTCGGCAACCCGATCGCGCCCGTGTGGCGCGGCGAGCTGCAGTGCCGCGGCCTCGGCATGAAAGTCGAGGTCTTCAACGACGAAGGCCGGCCGGTGCGCGGGGAAAAGGGCGAGCTGGTGTGCACGGCGCCCTTCCCTTCGATGCCGATCGGCTTCTGGAACGATCCCGACGGCGCCAAGTACCGGGCCGCCTACTTCGAACGCTTCCCCAACGCGTGGTGCCACGGCGACTATGTCGAACTCACGTCACACGACGGGCTTATCATCTACGGACGGTCGGATGCCGTGCTCAACCCCGGTGGCGTGCGCATCGGAACCGCCGAAATCTATCGCCAGGTCGAGCGACTGGACGAAGTGGTCGAAAGCCTGGCGGTCGGCCAGGATTGGCCGCCGGAGCACCCCATCGACGTGCGCGTGGTGCTGTTCGTGCGTCTGCGCGATGGCCTGACGCTCGACCCGGCGCTCATCGACAAGATCAAGCGCCGGATCCGCGACAACGCCACCCAGCGGCACGTGCCGGCGAAAGTCGTGCAGGTCGCGGACATCCCGCGCACCAGGAGCGGCAAGATTGTCGAACTCGCGGTGCGCAACGTGGTGCATGACAGGCCGGTCAAGAATGTCGAGGCGCTCGCCAACCCCGAGGCGCTCGAACTCTACCGCAACCTCCATGAACTGACGTACTAGCAGCCTGTCGGGCTTAGGCGTCCGACAGGCTGCTAACAGCAAGGCTGCATTCAGCCGGGAAGCATTGGCGCCAAACCTGACGGCAGCCCGTGCACAGCGACGGTGATGTAATTGTAACGAACCGTTGCGACGTGACATTCTTCACACACATGCGGTCAAAATTGATCTACGATTATCATTGTAGTAACCGATGATTAACGCGCGATCAGGAGGTTGATCATGTCTGAAACCCAAGGTAAAGCGAGCCCTGTCATAACGACCGGGTCGAGTGAAACCCAAAGCAAGACCAGTCCCATCGTCATAATTGCCGCCGCCTCGGTAATTATCTTCAGCGCCGTCGGCGTCGGCGTCATGACCGGCATTATCCCGAGCTCATTGCCGCGGAACAGCGACCAGCAAGCACCGCAGAAGACCGAACCGGCCAAGAGCGCCGCCCCCGCCGCCCCGCAGAAACAAGCGGCGCCCAAAACGACAACCGCGGCACCCGCCAGGAAACAACAGGCCGAGCCGCGTGTCGCCTCGACGGAACCCGCGCGCGCGGCCTCGGCTGAACCACCGCGCACCGCCGCCGCTCGCGTATGTGCCGAGTGCGGTACCGTGGTCGCGATCGATGTCGTAGAGCAGAAAGGGGAAGGCAGCGGTCTGGGCGCAATCGCCGGCGGCGTGGTGGGCGGCGTGTTCGGCAGCCAAGTCGGCAGAGGTTCGGGCCGCACCGCGGCGACCGTGGCCGGCGCGGGTGCCGGCGCCTATGCCGGTCACGAGATCGAGAAGTACGCCAAGTCAGCCAAACGCTACGATGTCGCAGTGCGCATGGAGGACGGCTCCTCCCGTAGCTTCTCCTACGAGAAGGAACCCGCGTTCCGCGTTGGCGGGAAGGTCAAGGTCGTGGAAGGCACGCTGGTCGCCAACTGACGGCCAGCGCATTTTTCGCTTGAAGCCGCGCCTCGGCGCGGCTTTTTGCCGCCCTTTGACACATACCCTATAGGGGTATATGATGCGCGGCATGGACCAGGCCGTTTCCATGGCTCATGCGCGCGAGTGTCTCGACCTGCCGGTCATCGGCATGACCTGTGCCGCCTGCGCCAACCGCATTGAGAAAGTGCTCAACCGGCTGCCGGGCGTCACCGCCACAGTGAATTTCGCCGCAGAAAAGGCGCGCGTGAGCTTTCAGCCCGGCAACGCCGACAGTGCGGCCCTCCTCTCCGCCGTGCGCAACGCGGGCTACGGTGCGCGCGAGCTCGCAGCGGATGGCCGCGCCGAAGAAAAAACACGCCAGCAAGCCGCCTATCGCAAGGACCTCATTTTGTTCTGGATCTCCGCGACGCTCAGCCTGCCGTTCCTGGTCCAAATGGCATTCCTTTTCAGCGAAAGGATGCACCAACTCGTGCCCTACTGGCTGCAGTTCGCACTGGCGACGCCGGTGCAGTTCTGGATCGGCAAACGCTTCTATGCCGGCGCCTGGCACGCATTGCGCGGCGGTGGCGCCAACATGGATGTGCTGATCGCGCTCGGCACCAGCATGGCCTATTTCTACAGCGCTGTCGTGGTGTTGTTTGCGCTGCCGCTGCACCTCTACTTCGAAGCGAGCAGCCTCATCATCACGCTGGTGATCATGGGCAAGCTGCTCGAAGCGCGCGCCAAGGCCCGCACATCGGCCGCGATCGAGGAACTCATCAAGCTGCAGCCGAAAACCGCGCAGGTTGAACGCGACGGCAAGCTCGCGGAAATCGAAGTCGCGCAGATCGGAGTGGGCGACGTGTTCGTCGTGCGCCCCGGCGAAGCCGTGCCGGTTGACGGCGTGGTGATCGCGGGCGAATCGAGCATCAATGAGGCGATGCTGACCGGCGAGAGCCTGCCGGTCGCCAAGCAACCCGGCGTCAAGGTGTTCGCAGCGACGCTGAACCAGCAGGGACTGCTCAAATGCCGGGCCACCGGCGTCGGCGCCGATACCGCGCTGGCCGCCATCATCCGCCTGGTGGAGGAGGCGCAAGGCTCGAAATCTCCGATTCAGCGCCTGGCCGGCTCCATTTCCGGCATCTTTGTGCCGGCGGTAGTGGGCATTAGCGCCGTCACGCTCATCGCGTGGTGGGGCATCAACGCGGACTTCACCGACGCTCTGGTAAACGCCGTAGCCGTACTGGTCATCGCCTGCCCGTGCGCGCTCGGGCTGGCTACCCCGATCGCAATTATGGTCGGCAGCGGCGCCGGCGCGCGCGCCGGGGTGCTGGTCAGAAATGCAGCGGCGCTCGAGCACGCAGGCAAGATCGATACCCTGATCGTCGACAAGACCGGCACGCTCACCGCCGGCAAGCCGGCGGTCACCGACGTCATTGCGCTGGGCAGCGCCTCACAGGCCGAGGTGTTGCGAACTGCGGCCACGCTCGAATCGGGATCGGAACACCCGCTGGCGAAGGCGATTCTCGACCACGCGGCACAGCTCAATGTTACGACCATCAGGATGACGCGCTTTACGGCCGTATCCGGCAAAGATCACTCATTACCCATCACTCATCACCGGTCACATTAAGGAGCAATAAATGGAAACTACGATGCTGAGGATCAAGGGCATGACCTGCATGGGTTGTGTTGCAAGCGTCAAACGCGTTCTGCAAGGCATCGAGGGCGTGAAAGCGGTTGACGTTTCACTTGAACAGGGGCAGGCGACGTTGCAGTACGACAGCGCCGTGGCGAATCCGGCACGGTTCAAGACAGCGGTGGAGGAAGCCGGTTATGAAGTCCCCTGAAGCGCAGGCTGGCAAGCGGGCGTTCGCCGGCCGCCGGCCGCGGGGCGTGGTGCAGCCGCATAAAGCAGCGCTTCTCGCGCGCCTGAGCCGCATCGAGGGACAGGTACGCGGCGTCGCCACCATGATCGAGCAGGACCGCTACTGCGTAGAGGTGTTGACGCAGATTTCAGCGATACAGTCGGCGCTCGACAGCACCGCGCTGCAACTGCTCACGGATCATACGCAAGGTTGCGTACGAGCCGCGATCAAATCCGGCGAGAGCGAGCAGGCGATCGAGGAACTGATGCAGGTCGTGCGCAAGTTCGCGCGCTGAGTTCTTGAACGGCGTGACTCGTGACTGGAATGCCGGAAGCGTCATGTCCCGGCTTAACGCTCACCGCTTGCCGCTTGCCGCTCACCGATCACCGCTCACCGCTTCTCCGTCACCATGAGCGCGCTTGCTCTCGCGCTGGTTCTCGCCGCGGCGATTATTCACGCCACATGGAATTTTCTGCTCAAGCGCTCAGGCGGCGGCACGGCGTTCGTGTGGTGGTTTGCGACGCTCTCCGCCATGATCTATGCACCGCTCGCCCTCGCCGTGGTGTGGTGGACTCAGCCCTCTCTGGGGTGGACGCACGTCGGCCTGATGTTCGCCAGCGCCGCCCTGCACACCGTCTACTACATGCTGCTCGACCGCGGCTATCGCTCGGGCGACCTGTCTCTGGTGTATCCGCTGGCGCGCGGCAGCGGCCCGCTCATCACCGTGCTGTGCGCGGTTCTGCTGCTGCAAGAGCGGCCGTCTGCGGTCGCGGTGGTTGGCGCGCTGCTGATCGGCTGTGGCGCGGTGTTGCTGACCGGCAATCTGCGCCGACTCAGGGACCGCGGCAGCCTGCCCGCGGTCGGATTTGCGCTGCTCACCGGCTGCATGATCGCGAGCTACACCCTCATCGACAAGATCGCGGTCGCCGCTTACTTGATACCGCCCATCCTGCAGGACTGGGCCGCCAACCTTGGCCGCGTGGTGCTGATGACCCCGATGGCGCTTGCGCTCAAGAGCGAACTGCATCCCACCTGGCGGCGCGCAAAAAAGAACATCATCGCAGTCGCCATATTGTGCCCGCTGTCCTATATCCTGGTGCTGACGGCGATGGTGTTCACACCGGTGAGCTACGTGGCGCCGGCGCGCGAAATCAGCATCCTGGTCGCCGCCATCATGGGCACTCAATTGCTGGCCGAAGGCGATGCGGCGCGGCGACTTACCGCCGCAGCGGCGATGGTGGTTGGAATTGTCTGTCTTGCGCTTGGATAGAGCCCAGAAACCGGCGAAACCGTAAACAGCAAGCCGATACAGGGCCTACCAGGCTTTGCGAGTTACCGTTTACTGTTCACCGCTCACTGCTCACCGTTCTCACCAGTTCCAGAGCTGCCACCACGATGTATCTCTGCTCACGCCGCTCTTGAGATATTTGCTGTTGGGAAAATTCTTGAGCATCACCCGCTCGGCATCGTCACGCAGGTCCTGCATGCCGAGCGCATCGTAGGCTTTCACCATGATCAGCAAACCCTCTTCGTTGGCGGGGGCCTGGGGATAGGTCTTCAAAGCGAACTGCGCGCGATTGGCGGCGGCGACGTAGGCGCCGCGCTTCATGTAGTAACGGGCGACATGCACCTCATGCGAGGCGAGCGCGTTAACCAGATAATTCATCCGGTAAATAGCATCAGGCGTGTACTTGCTGCCCGGAAAACGCGTCGCCAGATCCTTGAACGCATCGAACGCTGCGCGGGCGGCCTTCGGGTCGCGCTCGGTCAGGTCCTGACCACTCACGTAACCGAATAGGCCGAGATCCTCGTTGAAATTGGCGAGACCCTTCAGATAATACATGTAGTCGACGCTCGGATGGTTGGGGTGCAGCTTGATGAAACGGTCGGCAGCGGCTACCGCCGAAGCGATTTCACTATCCTTGTAATAAGCGTACGCGGTTTCGATCTGCGCCTGCTGCGCGTAACGGCCGTAGGGGAAGCGCGCCTCGAGCTTCTCATAGTACTTGATCGCTTTTTCGTAGTTGCGGTCGTTGAGCTCGGCCCGCGCCTCGGAATAGAGCTTGGCCGCCGACCAGCCGCGGGTCTCGTCGATCTGATCGGGCAGGAGGCCGCACGCGCCGAGCAGCGCGCCGATCAACAACGCCAGGAATACAGCTAAACTATGTCGCATCATGAGTGAACAGCCGGCGAATTATAGCGCAAATGCGGTCGCACCGTCGCCGATCGAATTGACCATTCCAGACGACTGCGCCGGCTCGCGCTTAGACCAGGCGCTCGCGCGTTTGTTGCCGGATTTCTCGCGCAATCGGCTTGCCCGGTGGATACGCCGGCACCAGGTCACTCTCGATGGACAACCGGCCGTGCCCCGCCGAAAAGTGTGGGGCGGCGAAAAAATCCGTGTTGTTCCCGCACCCGAGCCCCACGAGATCGCCTTCCGGCCACAGGACATCCCTCTGGACATTGTCTTCGAGGACGAGGCGCTGCTGGTGGTCAACAAACCCGCCGGGCTGGTCGTGCATCCCGGCAGCGGCAATTGGCAGGGCACGATGCTCAACGCGCTGCTCAAGCATGCACC
>C687J26845_10000584_pt1 | contig 23840 bp, 22 predicted proteins | sample RifCSPlowO2_12_FD_26845 | JGI IMG/M metagenome (IMG submission 26845)
CCGCCTGCTCACGCCGGCGTTCCGAACAGTGCCAGGGCGCGCAGGCAGGCATCGCGGTGCTGCTCGCCGCAGGCGGGCGCCAGCAGCTGGCCCGGCAAGCGCAGGGCAAAGGGCTGCTGGCGCTCGGACAGTTGCAGCACCCAATAACAGAGCAGCGCCAGGCGCAGCTCGACATCGCCTGCCAGCGCCGCGAAATCCAGCCACGGCTCGCGCCCGCTGAGCGCGGCGAAGTCCTTGACCAACAGGCCCTGGCCGCGGGAATAGGCCTTCCAGTGCAGACGCCGTTTGGAGTCGCCGGGCTGGTAATGCTTCAGTCCCTGGAAATCCTCGCTGCCCGGACCGTAGGCGCGCGTGCCTGGCTCGTCCAGCTCGTCGGCAGCGCCTGCGGCCAGCGGCAACTCGCCCGCAAGCGGCCGCGGATAGACCAGCAGTGCCTGATCGAGGTCGACCCAGCTCCAGGCCACCAGGATTCCCAGCGGNAANCGACTCTCGACCCGCAAGCGCCCCGGCCGCAGCCAGCCGCGGCGCAATGCCGGCAGGCTCAGCTCGCACTCGCTGACGCCCTGCGCCGGCACATCCCGAGTCTGGTACGCCGTGTTCGGCCAGCCCAGGGCGATCGCCTGGTGCGCCCGTGCGCTGCTTTCCAGACGCAGGCGAAACTGCCCCTGTTCGCCGACGAACACCGACCTTGCCCCAGCGGCCTTGAGCACCAGACCCGCCAGGTTACGGTAGGTGTGCAGGATGGCGACGATAAACAGCGACGCCAGCAGAAACGTCAGGGCATAGGCCAGGCTGTTCTGGTAATTGATCGCGGTCAGCAGCATCAGCAGCAGCGCCAGGGCAAATGCCACCCCGACCCGCGTCGGTACGATGAAGATCCGCCGCTGGGTCAGGCGCACGCTGGCGGCGGGAGGAATCCGCCGGGTAAGCCAGCGCTGCCAGCGCCGTTTGAGCAGTTGCCTCAAAGCGCCGGCACCTCGCGCAGCAACCACTGCACCAGCGCGCCGCCGCCATGCCCGGTCGGATCGCTGCGTTCACGCAGGCGGTGACCGACCACCGCCGGCAACACCGCCTGCACATCCTCGGGAATCACGTAATCACGGCCGTCGAGAAAGGCCCAGGCGCGGGCGCCGGCGAGCAAGGCCAGGCTCGCCCGCGGCGACAGGCCCCAGGCGAACTGCGGCTGGCTGCGGGTCGCATCGACCAGGCGCAGCACATAGTCGATCAGCGCATCGCTGGCGCGCACCCTGGGCACTTCGGCCTGGATCAGCGCCAGCTCGGCATGGTCGAGAATGGCCTCCAGGCGCGGCAGCAACGAGCGCCGCGAATCGCCGAGCAGCAGGGCCTTTTCAGCGGCCTTGGCCGGATAACCGAGCGACAGGCGCATGAGGAAGCGATCGAGCTGCGACTCGGGCAAGGCGAAGGTGCCGCCCTGGCTCACCGGGTTCTGCGTGGCGATGACGAAGAACGGATCCGGCAGCGGCCGGGTCGCGCCCTCGATGGTCACCTGGCCCTCCTCCATGGCTTCGAGCAGCGCGCTCTGGCTCTTCGGCGTGGCCCGGTTGATCTCGTCGGCCAGCACCAGCTCGGCGAAGATAGGCCCGGGGTGGAAGAGGAACTGCCCGCTTTCCCGGTCGAACACCGAGGTGCCGAGAATGTCGCCGGGCAACAGGTCGGAGGTGAACTGGATGCGCTGAAAGCTCAGGCCCAGGACCCTGGCCAGCGCGTGGCTGAGGGTGGTCTTGCCCATGCCCGGCAAGTCCTCGATCAGCAGATGGCCGCGGGCCAGCAGGCAGGCCAGGGCCAGGCGCACCTGCGGCTCCTTGCCCAGCAGCACCTGATTCACCGCGTCCAGGCAGGCATTCAGTCTTGTGCGCATCGTTCGCTCCGGCCTTTATCCAAGTGCGTCGATGCTACTGGCCAGCATCCGGTGGGCAAAGCGCCCTGTAACCTTTGCTGACGAAACTGCGGGCGCGGTTCGCACTTTACGGCGAACGCTACAAGCGGAAATGCCCGGCCATGCCCTGCAGTTCGCGGCCCAGCTGGGCCAGGCGAATGCTCGAGTCAGCCGTTTCGTCCATGGCCAGCGAGGACTGATCGGCGATATCGCGAATCGAGGTCACGCTGCGGCTGATCTCTTCGGCCACCGCCGTCTGCTGTTCGGCCGCCGCGGCAATCTGCTGGTTCATCTCGAAGATCAGGGTCACCGCCTCGGCAATCCCGGCCAGGGCACCTTCGGTCTGGTTGGCATCCTCGACCACATGGGCGACCAGGGCACCGCTCTGCTGCATATCGGCCACCGAGCGCCGTGCGCCCTCACGCAGCGTGGCAATCAGGCCTTCGATTTCCGCGGTGGACTGCTGGGTGCGCTTGGCCAAAGCGCGCACCTCATCGGCCACCACGGCAAAGCCGCGGCCCTGGTCGCCGGCGCGAGCGGCCTCGATGGCGGCGTTGAGGGCCAGCAGGTTGGTCTGTTCGGCCACGCTCTTGATCACATCCAGCACCGAATCGATGCGCTGGGTGTCCTGACTGAGGCGCTCGATGCTCTGGGTGGTGGTGGCCATCGCCGCCGCCAGCTGGTCGATCCGCACCAGGGTCTGGCGCACCACCTCGGCGCCGCGACTGACCCGGTTGTCGGCGTCCTCGGTGGACGCGGCGGCGGCCTCGGCGTTACGCGCCACCTCATGCACGGTGGCGGTCATCTCGCTCATGGCGGTCGCCACCTGATCGGTTTCCACCCGCTGGCCATTGACGCCCAGGCGGGTCTGCTCGGTGATCGCCGACAACGACTGTGCCGAAGCGGAAATCTGGCTCACCCCACCCTGCAACTGGCCGACCATCTCGCGCAGGTTGTTCGACATGCCCTGCATGGCGGCCTGCAACTGCCCCACTTCGTCGCTGCGCTGCACTTCTATGCGCACACCGAGGTCGCCCTCGGCGATCTGCCGGGCCTGCTCGATCACCTGCTTGAGCGGACGCACGATCAGCAGGGTGATCGCCAGGGTCGCCAGCAGACCGATCATCAGGGCCAGCGCCGCGGCCAGCAGAATCAGCCAGCCACTGGCTTGCAGTTGCGCCTGCATGGCACTCTTCTGGCGGGAGTAGGCCTGTTCCACCAACTCGACGATGCGTTCGGCCTGCGCCACCAACAGGGCATATTCCTGCTTCTGCTGGCGCAAATGGCCGTTGTATTCCTTGAGCCGCTCATTGAACGAGTCGACGTTGCCGATGACTTCCGCCAGCACCGAGGCATANCCCGGGCTATTCACGGCATCGCGCAACTCGCCGGCCAGGGCCTGCGCATCGAGGGCCTGCTGGATTTCGCCCTGGGCGACTTCAGCCGTAGTGCGGCTCTGCTGCAGGCGCACGCGGGCCTGGTCGAGCGCCTGCAGCAGCAACTGATGCACCTTGCCGATCTGTCCGGCCTGCAGCACCGACTCGGCGCCTTGGGTACCCTGNCTGCTCGCAAGCAGATCGACGCCATCCTCGGCCAGGCCATCCTCGAGCAGTTCAAGGCTGTTGGCGGCGCTCACCACCAGCCAGTTGGCCGCCTCCAGGGACAGGCTCATGTTATCGGTCAGCTCGACAAACCGATCGAAGGCCGCGCGGTACTGGTCGATGGCAGCGTCGACCTCACCCAGTAGCTTTCCCTCGGCAGCCGGCAGTTCGGCCTGCAGGGCGGCGCTGCTCGCCAGCAACGTCTGCGCCTGCTCATGCAGGCGCGCGACATGCGTGGTGTCGCTAGTCAGGGCGAAATCCTGCTCGCTGCGGCGGATCTGCAGGACCTGGCTGTTGATCGCGCTCATGCGCTCCAGCAATGCCGAGCGCACACCGACCTCGCGCAACGCCGAATAGCCGGTGGCGGCAACCACCGCGGTCAACGCCAGCACCACGCCAAAACCCAGGGCCAGTTTCTTCGCCGTACTCAAGCTGGCGACGTGCCGCTGCAGATCAGTCCACATATATCCCACTCCACCCCGGCCACTGACGAACCCGGCTCGCCAGCTGAACAGGCAAGATAGAAGCGCGAGGCTGCTGGCGACAAGCCAGCAGCCGGGGCAATTGTGCTTTTAGCTATGTGCAGGTCGTTTTCAGAGCGGATTGGCCTGCCAGCTTCAGGGGCGCTGCATCTCGAAGAGATCGCGGGTACGGGTATAGGCCATGCCGCCCAGGCGGCCGATCAGATCGAGCTTGTGCGGATCGATCCGGCCCTGGTCGTTGAGTACTGCATCGTCNACATGGGCGAGCAGCACTTCGGCGAAGATCAGGTGACAGTTCGGCGCATCCGGCGGATANGCCAGCACTTGCGCCACACGGCACTCGAAGGCCACTGCCGCCCCGGCCACGCGCGGCACGCCAACCCGCTCACAGGCCAGGCTGGGGATGCCATAGCGCTCGAACTCGCTGACCCCATGGGGCAAATGGGCGGCGCTGGCATTCATCGCCTCGGCCTGGGCGAAAGACACCAACTGGATCACCAGCTCGCCGCTGGCCTGTACGTTGCGCAGGGTGTCCTTGGGGCTGCCGTCGTCACGCAGGTTGACGTTGACCATCAGCGTCGGCGGCGCATCGCTGATCACCTGGAAAAAGCTGAACGGCGCCAGGTTGCTGATGCCATCGCGGGAAACACTGGAGACCCAGGCGATCGGCCGCGGCGTTACCGTGGACGCCAACCAGCGGTAGGCATCCAAAGGCGTCAGGCTGGCGAAATCGAGTTGCATCAGCGCCCGGCTCGCGACTCGCGGATGTAGAAGCGCGCCCGCTCGGACTTGCTGGTGCAGCCCTCGTAGCTTTCGAATTGCTGCTGGGTTTTCGCCGCAGTCAGCAGCGACAGGGCCTTGGAATAACTCACGGTGCCGGCAAAGCCTTCGGCCTTGGCCAGATCCAGCTCGGTCCAGGCCGCATTCAGTTGATTGGCGCAGCTATCGCGGTAGGCGGTTTTGCCGGCGCAACCGGCCAGCAGCAGGGCGATCATCGGTAGCAAGATCCAGGCTTTCATGTTGTGCACTCCTTGATACAGGGAAATAACCAGACGGTAATGATGCGATATGACGGCTGCAAGACGAAAAAGTGCCCGCGCTCCTCAAGAATGGGCACGCTGGCGGAGAAACGCCACTACGTCCGCCTGCTCGCCCACGAACTCGATCCGGCCGGCCTTGTTCTCGCGCTGGAAGGCGTACATGGGGTCGTAATACTCCACCAGCAGCGCCTCGATCCAACCACGGTGCAGATCCACTCCGCCCTGGCGCTGCTGCTCGAGCAGGGCTTGATCCATGATCGCCGCCAGACGTTGGTAACGCTCCCCGCCCAGGCGCTTGAGGATGTTCGCCAGGCTCTGCTGCAGGCGCTCGGCAAAGGCCTTGAAGCCCTCCTGGGCACCGTACAGGGCAACGAATTCGTCACACAGGTCGATCACGTAATCCTTGAGAATGCGCTCGACCCGGCCCGCCAGGCTGTCTTCCAGCCAGACCAGGGGGAACTCCTGCATGCCCTGGTAGAGCTCCAGCGGCAAGGCACTCTTGCCGATGATGCGGCCCTCATCCTCGAGCACGAACTGCTGGATGCCCGCCGCACGTTTTTTCAGGATGTCGATGGCCAGGGCGTTCTCGAAATCGATCTGCGCCGGCTGGATCGTGGCGCGCTTGCCGAAGCTGGAGCCGCGGTGATTGGCATGCCCTTCCAGATCCAGGCTGTTGTCGAGTTGCGCGATGACCTCGGTCTTGCCGGTGCCGGTCATGCCGCCGACCAGGATGAAGTCGCACTGCGCCGTCGCCTGCTGGGTGGTTTCCAGGAGAAAGCTGCGCATCGCCTTGTAGCCGCCGATCACCCGCGGGTAGTCGATGCCCGCCTCGCTTTTCAGCCACTGCTGGACGATTTGCGAGCGCAGGCCGCCGCGAAAGCAATACAGGTAGCCCTGCGGATTGGCCCTGGCGAAGGCCGCCCAGGCCTCGATGCGCTCGGCCTTGAGTGCACCGCTGACCAGCTGCTGACCCAGTTCGATGGCCGCCTGCTGGCCGCGCTGCTTGTAGCAGGTGCCCACCCTCTGCCGCTCGCTGTCGTCCATCAGCGGCAGGTTGATCGCCCCGGGAAAGGCGCCCTTGGCGAACTCCACCGGGGCGCGGGCATCCATCATCGGCACGTCGTCGAGAAACAGCTGGCGGTAATCACTGGTGTTGTCGCGCATCACAGCACCTCGACCGCGTAAGTCTGTCGCTCGAGCAACTGNCCGATCGGTTGCAATGCCAGGCCCAGTTCGGCGGCGACCGCGAGAAACTCCGCTTCGCCCTCGGTGGTCACCGCGATCAGCAGACCGCCGCTGGTCTGCGGGTCGCACANCAGGAGTCTGTGCAGCTCGGCCAGCGGCGCGATCTTCTCGCCGTAACTGTCGAAGTTGCGCTGGGTGCCGCCAGGCACACAGCCCTGCTCCAGGTAATACTCGGCACTGGCCAGGCGCGGCACCTTGGCGAACTCGATGCGCGCGGTCAGGCCGCTGCCGTCGGCCATCTCGACCAAGTGGCCAAGCAGGCCGAAGCCGGTGACGTCGGTCATCGCGGTCACCCCGGCGAGCTTGCCGAAGCGGCTGCCCGGCTTGTTCAGGGTGCACATCCAGTCNCGCGCCAGGCCGATGTCCTCGGCGCGCAGCTTGGCCTGCTTCTCCGCAGTGGTGAGGATGCCGATGCCCAGGGGCTTGCTCAGGTACAGCCTGCAGCCCGCCGTGGCAGTGTCGTTGCGCTTCATGTGGCGTTTTTCCACCAGGCCGGTAACGGCCAGGCCGAAGATCGGCTCGGGCGCATCGATGGAGTGCCCGCCGGCCAGCGGAATACCCGCCTGGTCACACACCGAGCGGGCACCGCGAATCACCTCACGGGCCACTTCAGGGGCCAGCAGATTGACCGGCCAGCCGAGAATGGCGATGGCCATCAGCGGGTCGGCGCCCATGGCGTAGATGTCGCTGATCGCATTGGTCGCGGCGATCCGGCCGAAATCGAAGGGATCATCGACGATCGGCATGAAGAAGTCGGTGGTCGACACCACCCCGCGTTCTTCGTCGATGGCATAGACCGCCGCATCGTCACGCGAGGCATTGCCGACCCACAGATTCGGGTCGAGATTCTGCGCGCCACTGCCGGCCAGGATCACTTCCAGCACCTTGGGGGAAATCTTGCAGCCGCAGCCAGCGCCGTGGCTGTACTGGGTCAAACGGATCGGCTCGCTCATGAAATTTCACTCATATCGTCGACAGGCGGCGGCATTCTAGCAAATGTCGCCTTGGCGCCAGTGATCGGCGCGCGGTATGTTGATAAAACAATGCCTTACGGAGGTTGAAGATGACTCAGCGAGTAGCCTTGGTCCTGGGCTCCGGCGGTGCACGGGGCTATGCGCATATCGGCGTGATCGAAGAACTGGAAGCGCGCGGCTATGACATTGCCTGCATCGCCGGTTGCTCCATGGGCGCGGTGGTTGGCGGCATCTACGCCGCCGGCAAGCTCAAGGAATACCGCGACTGGACCCAGAGCCTGGATTACCTGGACGTGCTGCGCCTGCTCGATGTGAGCTTCCGCCTGGGCGCCATTCGCGGCGAGAAGGTGTTCGGCAAGATCCGCGAGATCGTCGGTGAGATCAATATCGAGGACCTGTCGATTCCCTTCACCGCGGTCGCCACCGACCTGACTAACCAGCAGGAAATCTGGTTCCAGGAAGGCTGCCTGCACCAGGCCATGCGCGCCTCGGCGGCGATTCCCAGCCTGTTCACCCCGGTGATCCAGGGCAAGCGCATGCTGGTCGACGGCGGCCTGATCAATCCGCTGCCGATAGTGCCGGTGGTGTCCAGCCACTGCGACCTGATCATCGCGGTCAACCTCAACTCGACCAACCAGCAGCATTACCAGTTACCGGTGATCGAACGGCCGCCGGCACTGAAAAGCCGTTTCGACCTGCTGATGAACTCGCTCGGCTCGCGGCTGCCCTCGTTCCGCCGCAAGCAGGGCGAGGACGACGAGCTGTTGCTGCAGGAGGAGGAAGCTGCGCAGGAGCCGTCAAATCCCTGGCTGCAACGACCTCCCACGCCCGCGCCCGCGCACCCCGATGGACGCAGCGCAGGCGCCACCAAGTCCGCCAGCGGTTCGCGGGTCGCCAACCTCAGCGGGCCGGCCTCCCTGCTGGAGCTGATCAACCAGAGTTTCGAGGTCATGCAGACCTCACTGGCACAGTACAAGATCGCCGGCTACCCGCCGGACATCCTGATCAACGTACCCAGGCACGCCTGTCGCTTCTTCGAGTTCTACAAGGCCCCGGAACTGATCATGCTCGGCCGGCAGATCGCCCGCGACACCCTGGACAGATACGAAAAGGAGAATTAGTCCGGTGGCGACTTGGCCGATGGTTCCTCGATTGCTGGCGCCTTGTCCGCCACCCAGTCGCTGAGCAGGCTGTAGGCCAGGGCGAGCAGGGTCGGACCGAGGAACAGGCCCATGAAGCCGAAGGCCAGGATGCCGCCGAACACGCCGAGCAGCACCACCACCAGCGGCAGGTTGCCGCCGCGGCTGATCAGGTAGGGCTTGAGGATGTTGTCTACGCCGCTGATGACGAACATGCCCCAGATCCCGAGGAAAATGGCAAAACCATAGTCGCCCTGGGTGAACAGCCAGAGAGTCGCGGGAATCCAGACCAGAGGCGGTCCCATGGGGATCAGGCTGAGGATGAAGGTGAGGATGCCGAGAATCAGCGCACCCGGTACGCCGGCGATATAGAAGCCGATTAGCGCCAACAGCGCCTGCGCCGCCGCCGTACCGATGACGCCGTTGACCACCCGCTGCACGGTGCCGGCAACCAGTTCCAGGTAGTGCTCGGCGCGCTCGCCGATCAGGCGTTCGAGCAGGCTGTGGGCGAACTCGGCCAGACGCGGTCCATCACGGTAGAAAAAGAACACCAGCACCAGGCTCAGGGCCAACTCCAGTACGCCGCCGCCAAGTTGCGCACTACGCGCCAGCAACCAATTGCCGACCTGACCGAGATAGGGCTTGAGGCTGGCGAAGAGCGCCGCGCCCTGCTGGTCAATGGTCTGCCAGAACCCCAGCAGGCTCTCGCCCACCAGCGGAATATCACCCAGCCAGTCCGGCGCTGGCGGCAGGCCGGTGACCCGGTAACCCTTGAATAGCGCCGTGGCATCACCGATGTGCTCGGCCAGGTTGAACCCCAGCATCACCAGGGGCACCGCCACCAGGCCAATCCAGCCCAGAGTCAGCAGCCCGGCCGCAGCGGTTTGCCGGCCATTGAGCAAACGGGTCAGCCCGCGCATCAGCGGCCAGCTGGCAAAGGACAGCACTGCCGCCCAGAACAGCGCCGAAGCGAACGGCGCGAGCACCCACAGGCTCGCGCCGAGTAGCCCGAGGAGCAAAATCTGCACCAGCAAGCGGTCGTTATTGAGCATTCCTGCAACTCCGCATCAGTGGCAACTCCGCAACAGTGAGAAACGACGCTAGGCCCGGCACCTCAGGTGCCGGNCCCAGGCCCTTACAGGATGGCCGAGGCACGGGAAACGCGCGCCTTCGCGGCGGGCTTGGCGGGCGCTCAGCGCAGCACGTTGATGCGCAGACCTTCAACGGCGGCATCGCCCAACTCCAGCCGCGCGGCCCTGACCCGCTGCTCGACCAGCGCCTGGCGCCAGGCTTCGGCCTGGGCGCCGGACAGGCTGACACGCAAGGTGCTGTCGAGGTTGAGGCTGCGTGCCAGCACTGTCACCCAGGCTTCGCTGGGCTCGGTCTGCTTCGGCAGGCGCAGCTCGCCGCCGTCTCGCAACTGGCGCAACAAGGTGGCAGGCGTTGGCAGCACCTCGGCCAGTGGTGCATTGGCNGCCAGCAGCTCGACATGCAGATAGGCACGCTTATTACCCCGGGTGATGCTGTAGAGCGCCAGCAAACTGTCCTGACGCGGCGCGGCCAAGCGCATCAGCACATAGGCCTGCTGGTCATCGGAGCCATACAGAATGCGATTGTCGAATACCGCATTGGCCCACAGGCTGCTCGAACCGCACTCTCGACCCTGACACCAGTAGAGCAGCTCGGCGTCCTGCGCCTGCAGCGCTTCGCGGGCCGCAGTGAATACGTCATCGGCGGCATGGGTGCGCGGCAACTCGTACGTCAGCGAGGTCAGCTGCCCCTGCACCGCCACTTCGCGCTCGTAGCGCAGACGGCCACTGATACGCCGAATCGCCCCTTGCGGGTAGATCCGCTCCCGCTCGGCGGCTTCGCTGAAACTGACGATCTGGCTACCGGGAAAACGCGGCAGCACCTCGAGATCGCGACTGCCGGCGACATCCGCGGCCGACACCGCAGCGCTTGCCACTACCCCTGCCAACAGACTGAACCAACGCATGTGAGCCCTCATTGGATCAGCATCGACTGGGCGGTTTTAACCGCCGTGTCGTCAAGCACTTCGCGGCGCGGCAAGACGATGCCGCGCTGCACCGCCGGGCGGCTCTCGAGTGCCTCGATCCAGCGTTGCAAGTGCTCCAGGCCTTCGATCGAGACGCCCGACCAGTCATGAATGCGCACCCAGGGGTAGGTGGCGATATCGGCGATGCTGTAGGCGCCGCCCAGGTATTCGGCTTCGCCCAGGCGTCGGTCCAGTACCTCGTAGAGGCGCCGGGTTTCGTGCTGGTAACGGTCGATCGGGCCTTGCAGCTTCTCCGGAAAATAACGGAAGAACACATTGGCCTGGCCCTGCATCGGACCGATACCGCCCATTTGGAACATCAGCCACTGCAACACCAGCGAACGGCCCTTGAGGTCCTGCGGCAGCAGTTGCCCGGTCAACTCGGCGAGGTAGATCAGAATGGCGCCGGACTCGAACACGGCGAAGTCACCGTTATCACGGTCGACAATGGCCGGAATCCGGCCATTGGGGTTGATCTTGAGAAATTCAGGGGTCTTCTGCTCTTTGCGCTCGAAACTCAGCGCATGCAGGCTGTAGGGCAACTGCAACTCCTCGAGCGCGATGGACACCTTGTGGCCATTGGGGGTCGCCGCGGTATACAGGTCGATCATGCGATTCTCCATTGCAATCGGCCACACCTTCCCCAGTTGCCTTGGGCAAGTCAAGACGAGCGTAGGAAAGGATTGAAACAGTCTGCTACCAGTTGCGCGCCCGCCTCGTCATCCAGATGCAGATGATGCCCGCCGGGCAGATGGGTCAGGTCGATCGGCAAACCGCTCAACAGCTCGGCGAAGCGCGGCTGCGCCACGAGCATGCCCTGCTCGGCCAGCAGCAGGCTCACCGGGCATTGCAGGCGCCGGACGAAAGCCATGGCATGGGCCTGGGTCAGGCGCAACGGCGATGGCAGGGTCAGGCGACTGTCGGTGCGCCAGGTGTACCCCCCCGGTACCGGCATCAGCCCGCGCTGGGCCAGCAACTCGGCGGCGTCGCGGCTGACTGCGGCGGTTCCGCGCATGCGCGCCTGGACCGCACGCTCGAACTCGGCGTATACCGGCTTGCGCTTGCCGGCCAGGGCCATCTGCGCCTTGAGTGCCTCGGCCAGCTTCTGCGGCGCCGTGTCGGCCTCGCCGGTGTAGGGAATCAAGCCGTCGATCAGCGCCAGGCGTTCGACCCGTTCGGGCAGTGCACCGGCCAGCAACACCGAGACGATGGCGCCCATGGAATGACCGAGCAGGGAGAACCGCTGCCAGCCGAACTGTTCGGCCACCTGCAGGACATCGTGCACGTAGTCCCAGATGGCATAGCTGGCGCCCGGGGGACGGTGATCGGAATGGCCATGACCGGCGAAATCCAGGGCGACGATGCGCAGCCCCGGCAACTTGGGCGCCAGCCGGGCGAAACTCGCGGCATTGTCCAGCCAACCGTGCAGGGCGATCACCGGCTGGCCATCCACCGGGCCATACAGATGGGCCGCCAGCTCGATATGCGGCAGGCTCAGGCGTACTTCCTCGAACGGCAGATTCATGCGGACGCCTCGATTGGGGGTTGACCGGACCAGCGCCTGAACAGCGAGCGCAACAGCTCAGCCGTTTCCTGCGGCCGCTCCAGGGGGAACATGTGCCCGCCCGGCAGGGTCAGGTATTCGCCCTTGGCCATCCGTCGAATCAGACGCGCGTGATGCGGCAGCACCACCCGGCTGTGCCGCCCGCGGATCATCGCCAGCGGCACTTGCAGCTGCTGCGGGCGTCCCGGCGTGGTGTGCGGCACGCTGCGGTAGATACTGATCTCGGTGGCTGGGTCGAAACGCAGGCGCAGGCTCTGTCCATTGCCGTGCAGGCCATGTTGCAGATAGGCGTCCAGGCATTCCGGATCGAACCGGCGAAACAGGCTCTTGGCGGCGAAGTAGCTGCGCGCCTCGATCAGGTCGGCGAACTCTTCGCGCCGCCCCAGGGTGCGCCCGGCCGGAGTGATGCGGTCGATAAACCCGAAGCGCTTGGCCGCGCGGATGACGATGCGGTCGGCCAGGGTCAGCACCGGCGAATCGAGCATCACCACCCCGCGGTACAGCTCGGGCCTGAGCAAGGCCGCGTGGTAATGCAGCACCCCGCCGAGCGAGTGGCCGACGCCCCACACCGGCTCGCCGCGCTGCTCGAGGTGGTGCAGCAGCTCGTCGACCAGGTTGCTCCAGTTGTCATTCACCGGGAAGCGCGGGTCGTGGCCGTGTTGCGGCAGATGCAGCACCCGGTAATCCGGGGCCAGGGCGGCGAACAGCTTGCCGTAGGTGGCCGAGGGAAAACCATTGGCATGGGCGAAGAACACGGGCTGAGTCATGGCGGCAGGCTTAGGCGAAATGATCCGGGGATTGTCCGGCAGCCACGCCGACACGGCAATGACGAAACGGCCAGTGAATGACGGCACTATGGCCAAACCCAAGGGGAGGCACGCCAGCATGCCCACGCGGGCCTGCTGGCGGAGGACTCAACGCTGCGCCGGGCCGTTCTCGCCCAACGGCACGATGGCCATGGTCAGCCGCGAGATGCAGCTGATTTTGCCATCCTCGCCGCTCAGGCAAATGTCCCAGACATGGGTGCGCCCCAGGTGCACGGCGCGCGCCACCGCAGTAACCCGCCCGCTGCGCAGGTGGTTGGCATTGATGACTTCCAGACCGACGCAGTAGAACCGGCTGCTGTCGATGCACAGGTAACTGGCGGTGGAGCCGAGGGTTTCCGCCAGCACCACCGAAGCGCCGCCGTGCAGCAGGCCGTAGGGCTGATGGGTGCGCGCATCGCGCCACCATGCTGGCACTGAGGGAGTCGTCGTCGAAGGATTCGAAGCGAATGTCCAACTGCTCGCCGATGGTGTTGTGCAAGGTCGCGTTGAGCTGTTCGATATCCGGGGTTTGCCGCCACAGGCTCATGGGAAATCCTTTTATGCGGTTTATGCAAAGCGCTTCGGTCCGGGTCGTCCCGGGCCGAACCCGTCACTCGTGCCACAGCACCGTTTCGCGGCGCTCGACCCAGTCGGCGAAGTGCGGCCCGTAAGTGCCTTCGACCACCGTGCGCTTGATCTTCAGGGTCGGCGTGAGGAAGCCGTTGTCCACCGCCCAGACGTCCTTGACCAATACCAGAAGCTGCAAGCGCTCGTGCTTGTCGAGCGCCAGGTTGACCTGTTCGAGCAGGTTCTTGAGGCTGTCTTCCAGATCGCCACGGCTGCCATTGGCGATCTCCTGGCGGCCGACTTCGGAGAGCACACAGAGCGCCATCGGCTGGGCCATGCCATCGCCGACCACGCACACCTGCTCGATGCGCGCATGCACGGCCAGGCGGTTTTCGATCGGCGCCGGGGCGACATATTTGCCCTTGCTGGTCTTGAAGATTTCCTTGATCCGCCCGGTCAGGCGCAGGTTGCCCTCGGCATCCTGTTCGCCCTTGTCGCCGGTGCGCAGGAAGCCGTCGGCGGTGATGGTTTCCGCGGTTTTCTGCGGATCCTTGTAATAACCCTGCATGGTCGCGCCACTGCGCACCTGCACCTCGCCATCCTCGGCGATGCGCACCTCCACACCGGGGCTGTTCTGGCCGATCCAGCCCTGCTTGAACTTGCCCGGCCGGCCGACATGGGAATAGCCGCAGTTCTCGGTCATGCCATAGACCTCGAGTACTTCCAGCCCCAGGCGCTTGTACCAGTTGAGCAAGGTCTCAGGCACGGGTGCGGCGCCAGACAGGGCATAACGCACCGCGTCCAGGCCAAGACCGGCGAGCACCTTGTTGCCGACCAGGCGCCCGATCAGCGGCAGCTTGAGCAGGAAGTCGAGCCTGGCAGCCGACATCTTGCTGTACACCCCCATCTGGAACTTGGTCCAGATCCGCGGCACGCCGAAGATCACCGTCGGCCGGGCGCGCTTGAGGTCGTCGAGGAAGGTCTCCAGGCTCTCGGCGAAGAAGACCGTCTGCCCCGAATAGATCGATGCCAGCTCGACGAACATGCGCTCGGCCACATGACACAGCGGCAGGTAGGACAGGACCCGATCGTCTTCACCGACGCCGAACAACTCGGTGGCATGGCTGGCGGCAAAGCCCAGGTTGCTGAAGGTGTGCATCACCCCTTTCGGCATGCCGGTGGTGCCGGAGGTATAAATGATGGTGGCCAGTTGATTGGCCGCCGGCGTGGGGTCGTCCTGAATCGGCGCGCAGGCTTGCAGCTCGTCCCACCGGTAGCTGAACGGCCCCGGCGGGCGCAGCGGCAAGCCGATGGTCGGCAGCTCGGCAGGCACCCCCGCCGCCATGCCCGGCCAGTCGTCCAGCTTGCCGATGAACGCCAGCGCCGCCTCGGAATGCTGCAGAACCTGGCGCACCGAGTCGGCGGTCAGGTTCGGGTACAGCGGCACCGAGACATGCCCGGCCATCCAGATCGCCAGGTCGGCGATGATCCAGTGCGCGCAGTTCTTGGAAATGATCGCGATACGGCTGCCTTGCGGCAGTTCCCGGCTGCGCAGCCAGTTGGCGCTGCGACGGGCCTGCTCGCCGACATCGGCCCAACTCAATTCCTGCAGCTGACCACCCGGCAACGGCTGAACCATATAGCGCTTGTTCGGGTGTCGGGCTTCACGCTGGTAAAACATCTGCAAGGGCAAACGAATAGCATCGGCCACAGGGCTTCCTCCTTTGTTGTTTTTGTGGAGCCAACCAAGCAATTGCTTGGTTGGACTATATCCACGCACAAAGGCGAGCCGCAAGTGAAGAAATGTTTCGCTGTGTAGCCTGCTTTCAGCCGTGCTGCGGATGCACCAGGGCCAGCAAATCCATCAGCCCGGCGGCCAGCACATCGCCTTCCAGTTCGGCCAGGCTGGCGGTGTGCATCGGCACCGCCTGCTGGCGGTGCCCATGGATCAACAAGCCGGCCAGGGCGCCGACCAGCGGCTGGTGGGTCACCAGCAGCAACTCGCCATCACCGTAGCGATCGAGCTGGCGAAGAACCTCGCGCGGATCGCTGTCCGGCGTCAGCCAGGGCACGCTATGGACACCGCCGGTGAAACCCAGGGCTTCACGGACCAGCGCGGCGGTTTGTTGCGCACGCACATAGGGACTGGCCAGGATCGCACCGAGCGCACGCCCCTCCAGCTGCACCGCCGCCTGGCGTACCTCCTCGCAACCACGCGCCGTCAAGCGGCGCTCGGCATCGCTGCGCGCCTGTGCTTCGGCCTCGCCATGGCGCAGTAACCACAGCCTCATTGGCCAAGCCTCACAGCTTCGGCTCTTCGTCACGCACCGGATGCGGCGCGGGTGGCACGCTATGCGGTGCCTGCCCTTGCGGGGCTTGCGGCGTCGGCCAGTCGGCGAATGGCCAGGGCTTTTCTTCGGTGTTGAAGGTGCCGAAGCGGCCAATCTGTGCCAGGTACTGGCTCAGGCTGTCACCAAATCCGAGCAGGCTGGCACTTGGCGCAGCATAAAACAGCCGGTAGCCCAACTGCAGCAAGACCACGCCACCGAGCACCAGCTCGGCCAGTTGCCAGACGATGACGAACACCGCCATCCACAGAATCCGCAGCAGAATGGACTCGCGTTCCAACTCTTTAGGCTCTTCGCTCATGAAAATCTCCTTGTGAACTAGCGGGTCAGAAACCCGTGGTGGGAATGAAATCGACGTCGGTCTTGGGCTCGGCCAGCATCAGCGCCTCGATCACCTGATTCAGCGTGCGCCCCTCGAACAGAATGGCATGCAAACCCGCGACCAGCGGCATGTAGATCTGCAATTCCTCGGCCTTGGCCTTGAGCACCTTGATGGTGTTGACCCCTTCCGCCACCTCGCCCAGACGCTCCACCGCGTCCTCGAGGCTCAAACCCTCGCCCAGGGCGAAGCCGACCTGATAGTTACGGCTTTTTGCTGACGAACAGGTGACGATCAGGTCGCCGACCCCGGCCAGACCGAGAAAGGTCATCGGGTTGGCCCCCAGTTGCACGGCAAAGCGGGTCATCTCCGCCAATGCCCGGGTGATCAGCATGCTCCGGGTGTTCTCGCCCATGCCCATGGCCGAGGCCATCCCGGCGATGATCGCGTAGACATTCTTCAGCGCGCCGCCCAACTCCACACCGAAGCGGTCGCCGCTGGCATAGACGCGGAAGGTGCGGCCATGCAGCACCTCCTGAACCCGCAGGCACAGCTCTTCATCCTCGCTGGCGATCACCGAGGCAGTCAGCGCGTGTTCGGCGACTTCCCTGGCCAGGTTCGGCCCGGACAGCACGCCGATACGCGCCTGCGGGGCGATCTCTTCGAGCACCTGACTCATCAGCTTGAAACCATGCGCCTCGATACCCTTGGTGGTGCTGACCAGCAACTTGCCGGCGAGCTGCTCGGCCACCGGCTGCAGCGCCTGGCGCAGGGCGCTGGAAGGCAAGGCGACAAATACCAGCTGGCAGGCACTCAGGGTCGCGGGCAGATCGGTAAGCGGCTCGACACCGGGGTGAATCTTCACCCCTTTGAGATAACGCGGATTTTCGCGAGTCGCGAGGATCGCCTCGACCTGATCCGGGTCGCGCATCCAATGCAATACATGCTGACCGTTCTCCGCCAGCAGGTTTGCAATTGCGGTGCCGAAGCTACCGCCGCCAAGCACGGCTATGGGTTGCTGTTCAGTCATAAAGGTATCCGTTTTGGGCCATGCGCAATGGCAATCTGGNTNGCATTATACGGGCCAAGGGGACAGCGACCAGCTTTTAGCTGGCGCCCACGCCTTGCGCGGTCTGGCAGAAATGCACTCAAGCGTGCGCACGCCGACTGAAAAAGCCGCACGGCTCGGTTAACATGCTGCACTTTCAACGCGAACAAGGCCGTTGCGTGGCGATCAATCCCCGAGCCTCACTCCCCCTGTCGCTGCTGGCACTGCTGGCCACTGGCGAAGTGCCGGGCGATGACCTGTTCGACAACGCTCAAGCCATGCCGGAAGTACTGACCGCGACGCGCTTGAAGCAGTCGCCGGCGGCGGTTCCCGGCAGCGTCACGGTACTCGACAGCGCCTTGATCAAAGCCAGCGGCGCCCGTGATATCCCGGAGCTGCTGCGCCTGGTGCCCGGCATGATGGTCGGCTACCGCCACGGCAACCAGGCCACCGCCAACTACCACGGCAGCAACGTCACCGAGGCCCGGCGCCTGCAGGTGCTGATCGATGGCCGTTCGGTCTATCGGCCCGGCCTGGCCAGCGTGGACTGGACGGATATTCCCGTGGCGATCGAAGACATCGAGCGGATCGAAGTGTTTCGTGGGCCGAACACCGTCAGTTACGGGGCCAACGCCTTGATGGGGGTAATCAATATCCTCACCCGCCACCCCCTCGACAGCCGCGGCACCCGCCTGAAAACCACCCAGGGTCAGCGCGGCATCCATGACTGGTACGCCAGCCACGGCAATGCCTGGCAGGACGGCGCACTGCGCCTGTCACTCTCGGGCCTGCAGGACAGCGGCTTCGATCACGACCAGTTCGGCCGCGATTACCGCGACAGCCGCCGGCTCAACCGTTTCAACCTGGCCGCCAGCCAGCAACTCGACAGCCGCCACAGCCTCGACTGGCAACTGGCGGCCAAGGAAGGCAGCAACCAGCGCCCCTATGGCTATACCCCGGTGTTCGGCGACATCGCGCCTGGCGACAAGGGCTCGGACGTCACGGCCCGCGACTATGCCGGCTCGCTGCGCTGGACCCTCGACTTCAACCCCGATCACAGCCTGTACCTGCAAAGTTCGGCCCAGCACTGGGAACGCAAGCAGGTCTGGCGCGCCTGCGAGGCGGAAGTCGCCTTCAGCCCGGCCCTCGGCGAGTTGTGGGATCTCAACCCCTTCTATGTGGTCAAGTTCGGCGAGAACCCGCTCGGCGCGGTGCCTCCCGGTACGGCCCAGGAACAGGCACTGGCCACCGCCGTGCGCGCGCAATTGCTCGGCGGTGCCGCGGCCCCCGTCTGCGGCGACGTCAACCAGAGCATGCGCGAGACCCGCTACGATTTCGAACTGCAAGACACCCTGAGCCTGTCCGACGACCTGCGCCTGCTCAGCGGCCTGGGCTATCGCTACGATCATGCGGACTCCGAGACCTATTTCAACGGCGCACTGAGCAACCACATCTGGCGCCTGTTCGGCCATCTGGAGTGGCAACTCGGCGCCCACTGGCTGGTACAGGGCGGCGCCATGCTGGAAGACGACCAGCTGTCCGGCAGCTCGCTGACCCCACGCCTCGCCGTCAACTACCTGATCACGCCGCGCCACGGCCTGCGCGCGGTGTACTCCGAAGCCGTGCGTTCGCCGGACATGTACGAGAACAACGTCGACTGGCGCTACCGCGTGCGCAATCTGCAGCCACAGGCCTTCGGCCAGAGCAGCGCGACCTACTTCGCCCGTTCCCGCGGTCCCGGCGACCTCGACCAGGAAATCATGCGTTCGCGTGAACTGGGCTACAACGGCTCGTTCGCCGATGCGGGCATCAGCCTGGATATCAAGCTGTTCTACGACGAAATCCACGGAATGATCAGCGAGCCGCTGCGCAACGACAGGTTTTTCCCGAGCAACGCCAACAGCATGCGCTTCAGCGGNGCCGAGACCCAGATCGACTGGCAACTCAGCCATGCCGACCGTCTGCGTCTGAGCTATGCCTACGTCGACTTCAGTGCCAGCAGCCGCCTCGATCGGCGCCTCACCGCGCGCCACAGCGGATCCGCCGGCTGGCTGCGCGACTGGGGGCAGGGCTGGTCGAGCGCGCTGTTCTATTACGGCGCCGACCAACTCAATCAATACCGTTTCGAACGATTGGATCTGCGTGTGGCCAAACGCATTGCCATTGGCAGCGCTGCCTTGGAACTGGCCGGGGTCATGCAACAGCGCCTCGACGATGAGCCGCTGACCTGGCAAGAAAACAACCACGACGAACGACACCTGCTGTATTTCAGTGCGGAGCTAGAATTCTAGGATGGATTACCCCCCCTCACGGATGAGCCCTATGCGATTTTCATGGATGCCTCACTGGCTTCTGTGCTGTTGCCTGCTGTGCAGCTCCCCGTTGCCCGCTGCCGAGATTCTCCTCAGCGGCGCCGAAGACAACCCGGCCATACGGGCATTCAGCGCCGCGCTGGCCGAGTTGCGGCCGCAGGACCGGGTGCGCTTCCAGCCGCTGGCGCAACTGCCGAGCCCCGAGCGCATCCCCGCCGATACCCGCTTGATCCTCCTCGACCTGCACGCCCTCGACTGGCGTCTGAATACCTCCTCAGGCCCACCGACCCTGATGCTGCGGATCAGCCAGGTGCATGCCCGGGAGCGCCTCGGCAATCGCCGCCCGGCCCAGCTCAGCCTGCTCTGGAGCGATCCGGCGCCGGCCCGCCAGTTGCGCCTGATACGCCTGCTAATGCCCCAGGCGCAACGGGTCGGCGTGCTCTACGACGAGCACAGCCAGTTCCTGCTCGATGAACTGCGCCACGCCGCCACGCCNCTGGGCCTGGAGATCGTCGNCCAAGCCTGGCCGGACAACCGTGACAATCGCCCCCTGCTGACGCTGCTGCAACGCAGTGACCTGCTGTTCGGGCTCAACGATGACGATCTGTTCAATCAACGCACCGCGAAAAACCTGCTGCTGACCAGCTACGCCCAACAACGTGCCATGATCGGCCCCAGCGCCAGCTTCGTGCGCGCCGGCAGCCTGGCGAGCGTCTACAGCGACCAGCAAGACTGGCTGCACAGCCTCGACCAACTGCTCGACCAGCCACCGCAGAGCTGGCCGCGCAGCGCTTACCCCGCCTATTTCAAAGTACTCGGCAACCGTCAGGTGGCACGCGCACTGGCCATAGAATTGGCCGATGACGCCCGCCTGGCGCAGCAAGTGGCTGAAGGAGAAAATCTATGAAGCTGGGCCGTGACTGGGACATTCATACCCGCACGCAGCTGATCAGTGTCGGTCCGGCGCTGTTGATGACCCTGCTGCTGACTGGTTTCTTCACCTTCGTGCGCCTACAGGATCTGCGCCAAGAGCTCGACCACACAGGCCAGTTGATTGCCAGCCAGCTGGCCCCGGCGACCGAATACGGGGTTATCTCCGGCAACCTGGAGGTGCTCGACGCCCTGTTGCAGGCCACCCTGAAGACTCCGCACGTGCGCTTTCTCGAAGTGCGTGACCATGCCGACAACATCCTGGTGTATGTCGAACAGCCCAACAGCGATGGCCACGGCAACGCACAGGTGGAAATATTCCATGCGCCCATTCGCCTGCAGCGGATCGCCCTGGACAGTGACTTTCTGCAAACACCCACCGCCGATCTCGGGCAAGCTGCCGAGCACGACCTGGGTCGTGTCGTGGTCGGCATGTCGAATGACGCCTTCAGCACCCGGCAACAGGAAATCCTCCTCAAAGCCGCGGCCCTGGCGCTGCTCGCCCTGATCCTGACCTTTATCCTCGCCCGCCGCCTGGCCAGCCGCCTGTCGCAACCCCTGAGTGCCATGGGCGACGCGGTCACGGCAATCCAGGCCGGCGACTACCGCACCGCCCTGCCCGAACCCGAGGATGGCGAGCTGGGCGCCCTGGCTCGGCACATCAATAACCTGGCCAATGGCCTGAAGCGCGCCAGCCTCGAGCAGGAGCAAGCCATGGCGCTGCTGATCAAGGCACGCGAAGAGTCGGAGCAGGCCAACAGTGCCAAATCCGACTTCCTGGCCATGATGAGCCATGAACTGCGCACCCCGATGAATGGCGTCCTGGGCATGCTGCAACTGCTGGAAACCACCGAGATGACCCAGGAACAGACCGAATATGCGGCGCTGGCGGTCGAGTCCACCGAACACCTGCTGAAAGTCATCAACGACATTCTCGACTTCTCGCGTATCGAGCGCGGCGCACTGGAACTGGAATGCATCCCCTTCAACCTGCTGGAACTGGTGCAGGCCTGCGTGCAGGTGTTCCAGCACAGTGCCCAGCAACGCGGCCTGGCACTGCAACTGGACACCCAGGGCGGCCTGGAGTCGCTTGAAGTTCAGGGCGACCCGACGCGCATCCGGCAGATCCTGGTCAACCTGATCGGCAATGCGCTGAAGTTCACCGAAGCCGGCAGCATCCGCGTGCAAACCCGCTGGCAAGCGCTGGATGATCAGGTGCTCTGGCTCACCTGTGCGGTGCACGACAGTGGCATAGGCATCTCGGCCGAACGCCTGGAGCATATGTTCGACGCCTTCCAGCAGGCCGACACCTCGATCTCCCGGCGCTACGGCGGTACCGGCCTGGGCTTGCCGATTGCCCGCACCCTGGCCGAACGCATGGGCGGCACCCTGCGCGGCGAAAGTCAGGAGCAATGCGGCTCGGTATTCACCCTGGAAATACCCCTGCCCTTCTCCCGCCAGCTCCGCCAGATCGCCGCGAATACCCCGACACAAGAGCACCAGGGGCAAGGTCAGGAGGTGCTTCTGGTCGAGGACAACCCGGTCAACCAGACCGTGATCGAGGCCATGTTGCGCAGCCTCGGCTACCAGGTCTGCCTGGTCGGCGACGGTGCCCAGGCAGTGCAGAGCGTCGAGCGCCAGCACTTCGCCGCCATCCTGATGGATTGCCGTCTGCCGATCATGGATGGCTATGAAGCCACCCGCCGGATTCGCCGCCTCGCCGACCAGGCCGATATACCGATCATCGCCCTCACCGCCAATGCCTTGCAGGGCGATCGCGAGACCTGCCTGGATGCAGGCATGAATGATTACCTGGCCAAACCCTTCAAGCGCGCCGATCTGCAACGGATATTGCTGCGCTGGCTGCCACCCCGACCTTCGACCAGTGTTCAAGACAACTAAAGTGTTGCAGGCTTGACCTGCACAGGCTTACCAAGGCGCCCCTCTGTGGCAAGATGTCGGGGACGGAGCAGCGCTGTACTCAGCGCGCTGTGACTTTCACCACAACGCAACAGTCTATGACTAGGCTACCGGTAGACGCACAATAGCGGCGTGACCGGCCAGGACGATTCACCCAGCCTTGGCGCATGGGAAATATTGAGGAGCTCGCATGACCAAACAAAACGCCTTCACCCGGGAAGACCTGTTGCGCTGCAGCCGCGGCGAACTGTTCGGCCCAGGTAATGCGCAATTGCCCGCCCCGAACATGCTGATGATCGACCGCATCACCCACATCAGCGACACCGGCGGCAAGTATGGCAAGGGCGAGATCGTTGCAGAACTCGATATCAACCCGGACCTGTGGTTCTTCGGCTGTCATTTCGAAGGCGACCCGGTGATGCCAGGCTGCCTTGGCCTCGACGCCATGTGGCAGTTGGTCGGTTTCTTCCTCGGCTGGCAAGGCAACCCAGGCCGCGGCCGTGCGCTCGGCTCGGGCGAAGTAAAGTTCTTCGGTCAGATACTACCGACGGCCAAGACAGTGACCTATAACATACAGATCAAACGCACCATTACCCGCTCGCTGATCCTGGCCATCGCCGATGGCACTGTCAGCGTCGATGGCCGCGAGATCTACAGTGCCGAAGGCTTGCGCGTCGGCCTGTTCACTTCTACCGACAGTTTCTAAAGGATTCCCCCCATGCGTCGCGTCGTGATTACCGGTCTGGGCATCGTTTCCTGCCTGGGCAATGATAAAGAAACCGTCTCCGCCAACCTTCGTGCTGGCCGGGCAGGTATCCGTTTCAATCCGGAATACGCCGAGATGGGCCTGCGCAGCCAGGTATCCGGCTCTATTGACCTGAAACTCGAAGAACTGATCGACCGCAAGGTCTATCGCTTCATGGGCGATGCGGCAGCGTTCGCCTACCTGTCCATGGAACAGGCGATCAAGGACGCCGGTCTCAGCGCCGAAGACGTTTCCAGCCCGCGCGTCGGCTTGATCGCCGGCTCCGGTGGTGCTTCGACCTTCAACCAGATGGAAGCCCTGGACATCATGCGCGAGAAGGGCGTCAAGCGGGTCGGCCCCTACCGTGTGCCGCGCACCATGGGCAGCACCGTATCGGCCTGCCTGGCGACTCCGTTCAAGATCAAGGGCGTCAACTACTCGATCTCCTCCGCCTGCGCCACCAGTGCTCATTGCATCGGCAGCGCCATGGAGCAGATCCAGATGGGCAAGCAGGACATGGTGTTTGCCGGCGGCGGCGAAGAAGAACACTGGACCCAGAGCTTCCTGTTCGATGCCATGGGTGCCCTCTCCACCCAGTACAACGACACCCCGGAAAAAGCCTCGCGGGCCTACGATGCCAAGCGTGACGGTTTCGTCATCGCCGGCGGTGGCGGCATGGTGGTGGTCGAGGAACTGGAACACGCCCTCAAGCGTGGCGCCAAGATCTATGCGGAAATCGTCGGCTATGGTGCAACGAGCGACGGCTACGACATGGTCGCACCGAGCGGCGAAGGTGCGGTGCGCTGCATGCAGCAAGCCCTGGCTACGGTGGACACACCGATCGACT
>C687J26845_10000588_pt1 | contig 23799 bp, 27 predicted proteins | sample RifCSPlowO2_12_FD_26845 | JGI IMG/M metagenome (IMG submission 26845)
CGCGCGCTTGCGCCGGCGGTTACTATACTGTGCGTTTGGCGGCTGCAGAGAAATGCGTTGCAGAGAAGCGCCAGTTTGGTGTTCTCGCTCTGCGGTTCATAACTGATGAGTATGTTCTTCCTCTTGGTGTTTGGGTGACTAGGGAAGCGACGAGAAAAGCTCTAAGTTCAAAGCCAATTGGATTTGCGGATAAAGATTTGCTGCTAAAATACGCGAAGGCTTTGGCGAAGAAGAAGTTTGGTGTTGATTTGAATCCGTTGTTAGAAAGAAGTAATCTGTTGAAAGAAAGGCAGACGTTTTTGGATGGCTGGTAAAAAAAGAAGAGAATTAAAAAATAAAACTTCTTAATCGAAGTGTGAATCGACGGCTCTTGCGAGGTTGGTTATGCTTTCTTTGTCGCAAAGTCTTGTGTCCGCGCCGACTTCGACGAGGAATTCTTCTCGTAGGAAGTTGACTGTTTCACGATCAACTTTGGTCATGGTGTATGCTCTTTCGCCTACGCTTTTATCGGCTCCGACTTTGAGGACGACGAGTCGTCTGTCGAATTCTTTTGTCGCAACTTCTTCATTTGCAAAGCCTGTCAAAGTGACGCCCGCGGTGAGTCTGTCGTTTTGTTTGTCTTTGATGTTTACAAAGCAGTTTCGCGTGCCGACTTTGTACGTTACTATGTAGTCGTCGGCTGTTTTTCCGCATTCTGCTGCGAACTGTTCTGATGTGAGTAGTTGTTCGCATCCAAGTTCTGTGTATGGGTTGATTTCAAGTTCTGTTTCTTGGGAAGGCGCGGGTGCGATTTCCGGCGCTGGTTGCGGTGGCTGTGTGACGACTTCTTGCGTTTCCACTACAGCTTCGTGTTGTTCTGGCGCTGGCGTTGTTACTGGTTGGGGCGGGCTGCATGCTATGAGGACCGCCAAGAGTACGAATAGTATCTTTCTCATAGTGATTTTTCGCCATCAATAAGTATTTAAACGTTTGGTGGGAAAAAGAGTGTATGTCTCTAAGAAGTATCGTGAATGATATTCGTGATTCTTTGCGTAATATATCTAGTGATGATTCTGCTCTTTTGACTGATTTTAAGGGGCAAAAGGCGCAGGGGGCGAAGATGATGCTTGCTGGCGCTTTGAAACGGCTAATCGAGGCCACAAGAGGGTCTGATTTGGCTGCTCTTTCTGAGCGTATCGCAAGGTCTGAACCTAAGGATATGATGTTTTTGCTTGAACAGCTTGCGGGAAAGATAGTGGATGAGACGGTTGAGTATGAGAGTATGCCTTCTTTTCGTCTTCCGTTGGATGTTCAAGAGGTCATCAATGCTGACCTAAGTGAGCTTAAGGCGTGTATGAAGGCAGGGTGTTATAGGAGCGCGATTATCTTGTGCGGCCGCGTGATGGAAACTGCTTTGCATCGTAAATATTTCGAGTCTACTGGTCAGGATTTGTTGGAGAAAGCTCCTGGAATTGGTCTTGGCAATCTTATAGCAAAGCTTGCTGAGAAAGGCGTTATTATTGACCCGGGGCTTGGCAATCAGATTCATCTTATAAATCAGGTTCGCGTGTTTAGCGTTCATACAAAACAGGTGGCTTTCGCTCCGTCAAGAATGCAGTCTGAAGCGATTGTTCTGTACACGCTCGATATTCTTGAGAAGTTGTTTAAGTGAAATGAAAAACGTTCGTACTTAGTTTGTGTCCATCGTTTAACTTTTTGCGTGCGAACGTCACTCAACAGCGGGTTAATAGTAACCGAAGTTGCCGCTGCAGTAGATGTCAAACCAGTCCTCGTGGACTGCCAATGCGTCAAAAACCAATAGAGCAATCTCACCAATACTTCAAGCCATCAATTACCGGCTGGTGATTTTTAACAACGCAGAAAAGCCAAAACCCTGCTGAATATCTAAAGAAACTCCGAAAGATAGATGAATCGCTTGGAAGCTACACAGGGACAAATTGTCCCCAGATAGAACTGTTAACTAAAACAAGCAAACAAAGACTTCGGCTAAAAAGAAGTAAAAATAAAAGAATAATTTACATCCAAATTGCTAGCACTGCCGCCATCACGAGCGTAACGACGAGCTGGTGGCTTGCGTTTATTGCGAATACCTTTAGTGATCGTTGTTCGAACAAATGTGTTGGAAGTTCGAATGCTGCGGTGAATGAGAGCCAAAGCCAAAATCCGACTTGCAGTCCTAGCATTACGCTTGGCGTTTGCCAGTAGTTTAGTATTGTTGACAATACATACGCTGTGAGCAAGGTGCACACGAACGATGTTCCCATTAGGACGTTCATGCTTTTTGCGCCTTTCTTTTTCTGTTTTAGGTCTTTTTCGCTCCAGCCAAGGGCTTTGAGCCAGGCTTTGCCGAAAATTGCTGGTGAATACCAGACCATTCCGACTGCCATTCCTAATATGCTTGCGACAAATATTGATAGATAGTTCATTTATACCCCTCCGAGTCTTATTGTCGAGCGTGGAGTTGGGGGCTATTTAACCCTTTTGTAACTGTAGAATATCGTTTGTGAAGCGTTCTAATGTTTTGATTATTGATTCTTGTTGTGTCTGTAGGACTTCTGCTGTTTGTGCGAGTATGTCTGCGCTGGCTTTTTGGTGTGTTTCGAGTTTTAGCGCTGGTATGGGTTGTCCTTTTTGTGCTGCTTTTCGCGCTTTTTTCCATAGTTCGAACAGCTCTTGTGCTCGTCCGGGTACTTCGTGGGCGGCGCATTGCAGTATCGCGGCTGCTTTATCGAGCAATTCTTTTTCCGCTTTGATGATAGTTTCGGCTGCTCTTCCTGATGCGAATGTGATTCGTACTATTCCGTCTTTTACTTTGTTTGACTTGATGAGTTTTATTTTTCCGGCTTCTGAGGTATTTTTGAGGTGGGTTCCTCCGCAGGCTTCAACGTCTATGCCCGGGATGTTTACTATGCGTAAAAGTTTGCCGGGTACTGCTCCTCCTTGGTAGATTGCCATTCCGAATTGTTTTTCTGCTTCTTCGCGTGGAAGGAACGAAAGCGTTGTCTGTATTGATTTGCCCACTATCCTGTTGGCTTCGTCTTCGATTTTTTGCATTTGTTCGTCAGTTAGGCTTTCATAATGGGTGAGGTCTATGTGCGCTTTGTCGACGTCTTTTTTGGCGCCTGCTTGGTTGACGTGCGCGCCTAGGACGTGTTTTGCGGCGGCGTTGACTATGTGTGTTGAGGTGTGGTGTTGTGCTAGTTGCATTCGTCGGTTGAAGTCTATTTCTCCGCGTACCAAATCTTTTGCGTGAAATTTTGGTGTTTCAGCAAGAACGTGGATGATGTATGGTCCTTGTTTGAATACGTCAGTCACTTTCTCTCCATTGAGTGTTCCGTGGTCTGCGAGCTGTCCGCCTGATACTGGGTAGAATGCGCTTTGGTCTAATATGACGTTGTTGCCGATGATTTCAATGGCTGTTCCTTGGAATGCGACCTTCGTATAGTCATCGAAGTATAACGCTTTAGTGTGAGGCAGGCTCGCCGGGATTGGAAGTTTTGCTTCTCGTTCTGTTGCGTGTTCTTGTTCTTTTTGTGAATGTCTTTCGGATACGAGTGAGTAGAAGTTTCCTGGGACGTTGATTGTTTTGCCTATTTTGGCGGCTTCGTCGCGAAGTAGCTCTGGTGAGATTCCTTGGCTGTCGTAGAGCGTTATCAATTCATCAGTTGTGAGAGTTTTGTCGAGTAGTTTTGGAAGCATGCTTGCCGTTTTCTGTTTGGACGCGATGTATTTTTTCTTTTCGACGTCCAATATCTCGGTGACATTCGCCAAATTCTCCTGCAGTTCGGGGAAGAGTGGTTTCAGATAGTCTGCGTGCCAGCGCGCGATTTCAGGAAGGGATAGATTCCATTTGTATTTGTCGATGAATCCTAGCGCCCGTCTAAGGATGACTCGTAGGTTGTACATTCCGCCTACGTTGCTTGGAAGTCCACCGTCGTTGATTGCGACCAGTAACGCGCGGGTGTGTTCTGCGACGGAGTATAGCGCTACGAGGGGCAGGATTTTTTCTTTTATGGCGTTGATATCCATTTTGAGTTCGCCTGCAATCGATTTCCACGCTCCGTCGATGTCTTCTACTTCTCCGATGTTTAGTCTTGGCGCGAGAGGGGTGAATTTTTTCATGAACGCTTCGTCGTATTGTACGCCGGTTATCTCGCGTAATTTTTTCATTATTGGTGGGAATGTGGTTTCGTACATGCTAGCAGCGCCTTGTGTGAACCAGGAGACTCTTTCCATTCCTTGGCCCATGTCGAGGACTTTTAGTTTGAGTTCGTGTAGGCCTGTTGGGCCGATTTCGTATTGCATGTAGACTTGGTTTGAGACTTCAAGTCCTCTGCTGAAGAATTCCATGCAGGGTCCGAGGTTTCCTCCTCCTTCCCAGACGTCTTCGTGTACGGTGAGTTCGTTTAGTGGCAGTCCCATTCCTTCTGTTAGCCAGGTTAGATGGTCGCTTAGGTATTTTTCAACGTCGTATTCGCTTGGTGGAACGAATGTTTTTTCTCCCATCATTACGAATCCGACGTAGTGTCCTGTGATTCCGACGTTGTCGATGTCTCCGAATCTTAAGCAGAATTGCGGGATTACAAGAGGGTTTGCTGGCGGCGCTATTTCGCCTGATACGACATATGGCTGGAAGGCTGCTATGTCTGCTATTGTGAAGTCTACTGTTGGGTTCCAGCGCGCGACGACCGGATATCGTTTAATCGGAGTGTATCCTAGTTTTTTGTGTATTTCTGAGAATGCTTTCCAAACTTCGATGTAATCGAGCTTCTTTTTAGCTGGCGAATTGCCGATGAATCTGAATCCTCCTGAGCAGGCAGGGTCTCCGCATACTGTTTGTGTTGTGTGCTGGCTCCAAAAGTATCTTCCGCAGGCTGGATTGCTGCATTTTCCTCTGTGGAATCCGTGTTTTTTGAGAGTTTTGACTGGGAAGAACTTCTCTGGGTGCGAGCTTGCGTTGGCAAGGACTTCTTTCTTGATTGCTTTCGCGTCCATAGTGGTCAAAGAGCAGGGGTTGGTTTAAAAAGATAGCGACTGGGCGAGCTCGATTTCTTTGGCTGGAAATAAGGTTTGTTTCAGATGTTCGGCGTATTCGTGTTCAAAAGAGACGCAGAGGTCTTCAATTATTGTTATTGGTGCGCTGCTAAGTCCTCGTGTGTAACAGGCCGCGTCAGGTATGCACGCGTCTAAAAGTCCGCCTATGAACAAGTGGCGATCATATGGAGTTACGATTTCGTCATATGCTTTGGGGCTTGTGTATCCTGGCAAGTTTTTTGGCCTGCCGCAATAGGGCGTGCTTATTGCGTGAGTGGATGGCAGCATTATTTTTAAACGCTCATCCAATATGATTGCGCCTAAAGAAAAAAATATTCGTTCAGATGGCACTTCCCAATAGACAAGCGTGTCTATGCCTGTTCCCTTCGCCCGTTTTACAAATTCGTGCACGCGTTGGTCGCGTTCTTTGAATTGTTCAAGTTCGCCGATTATTAACGGCCCGCCCATTCTTTCAAGTTTATACGTGTACGGGTGTATTATGTGCAGCAGTGTCGTCATGGTATTTTACCCGAATTTTATCTCTTTAGCTGGAAATAGTGTTTTCTTAAGGTGTTCTGCGTGTTTAGAATCGAATGTGACGCAGAGGTTTTCTACGATAATTATTGGTTTGTCAGTAAGGCTTCGTACGTGGCAGACGGCGTCCGCGACGCACGCTTCTAAAGCTCCGCCGATGAAATAATGGCGCTTGAATGGAAGAACGATTTTCGCGTATTCTTTTGGAGTGGTATATCCTGGCTGTTCTTTTGGCTGACCGCAATAAGGTGTGCTGACCGCGTGGTTTGGAGGCATCATTATTGAAAGACAGGGATCTTCGAGAATGACCGCTAGAGAGAATGAAGGGCGGTCGATCGGGGTTTCCCAGTAGATTAGGGTTTGAATTCCTGTGTACTTGGACGCTTTGATGAAATCGTGCACGCGTTTGTCTCGCTCTTTGAACTGTTCTGCGCGTTCGTCAAGTATTAGCGGCCCTCCCATTCTTTCAAGCTTGTAGGTGTACGGGTGGACGATGTGAAGTAGTGTTGTCATTGGTCGAATTGCGAGCGGAAATGGTATGATTTATTCATTAGTTCTGATGCTATTCTGGTGAATTTGGTGAGGAGCGTTCGGTAGTTCTCGCCTTCATAGAAGAGCGTGGTTGATAGCCCGTCATGGGCAAGGTCGAATTCGAAATTGACCGCGAAGTCTTTCTCCTTTTTGACGTGTTCCGCGAGCGTTTCGCAATAGGTTTTATCCTGTTGGCATGCTTTCGCAAGATCAGCTATGCTGGTTGCGAGGAAAAGCTTTACGGTTTCTCCGGTGGCAGTTTTGCCTTCTTTGGTTTCGCCGATTTTGCGTGATAGCGCAGGTATTTTTTTGATGTCGAATTTGAATGCGAGCGCTCGTTTGCGTTCGGGCTGATAAGAGAAGGTTGGTTGCATGACTACATCATCATTGATATTCATAAGGAATATGTTGCCGGTTTGCTGGTGTTCTGGCCTGATGACGCAGTCGACGTGGTTTCCGCGGTAGGTGAAGCGTGCTGTGTCTGCGCCTTGGCTTTTATGCTGGCTATCGAGGCGGTTTTGCTCTTCGTGGAAGCGTCGCAGGAATGGCAGTTCTATGCTGTGCCCAAGGTACATGCCTGCTATGCCGCCGATGCCAAGTCCGATTATTCCTGCAGGTATGCCTACGAAGAGTTTGCCCCAGAATTCAAGGTCGAATTCGTATTTAGCTAAGGTGTATCCTGCTATGCACCCGCCTATGGCTCCTCCGAAGGAGAGGATGGTGTCTAATGACTTATAAAAATTGGTCCGAGGTTTTTCCCTTTCAAGTTGGAATCGCACTTGTTCATCGAGCATTGAATCACTTCGCCTCATACTTTTTTACTAGGTTTTCCAAGTCAGCCAATATTTCAAGCTTTCGCTCGTTGGGTTGGTTATCGAAGGCTGTTTTGATGGTTGAGAGGTAGGCGTCGCGCAGATGGGTGTAGGAGTCCTGTATGCCTGTATCTCGTTGTTTGAAGTTCACAGCGTGTTCTTGGAGGTTGCAAAGGAATTCAAGCTCTTGAGGCGTTCTTAATAATTTATAGATTTTTGTCGCCAATTCTTGGTTGAGTCCTCCTTGTCCAAGCAGTATACGGCTTATTCCCCTTTGACTGCGACCGACTTTATTTGAAATAGTCGTTTGGCTGATTTCAGCGTTTGTTAGATAAACACGAAGCGCTTCACGCTGCTGTTCAGTGAGCGCATAATTTAGCAGGTTGGTTCTCTTTGCCATATCAAATCACCAAAGAAAAAATAAGATTTAAAAAAATAAAATGTGCTTACTCTTCGCGCATGCGGGAGAAGCCGATTATGAGGCCGACAACGACTAGGAGGGCCACAAGAACCAAGAGGACCACTTCGAGTGCGGTTCTAAGGCTGTTGCCTGCTGGAACTGCTGGTTCGACTGGGGTCGCGTTCTGGACTGGCTGCACGATAACTACTGGAGCTTCGTTGCAGTCTTCGTTTTCAAGAACGGTTATCTTGCTGGTTGTGCCGACTGTGTCGTGTCCGTCGTTGTACGTTGCCGCGACTTTGACGTCGTAGACGCCTGGTTCCGCGCATCGTGGGAGGCGCATGAAGAACTCTTCAGTTTCTTCCTGTTCGTCTCCGTTTTCGACTTCTTCGATGTATTGGGTTGCTGAGAGGCCGAGTTCTGGGATGCTGACGACGACTTTGACGTCTTGTTCGTCTTTTTGTCCCTTGTTTTCAAGGCGTACTCTGCCAAGCAGGCTTTGGCCTGCTGTGACGGTGCTTCCCGGGTTGAATGTTACATCCATGATTTTCATCGCGTGGCGCGGTGCGTCGACTGCGAGGAGGTATTCATAGGTGTCCTTTGCGTTGTTTCTGTCGCTAAGGTCGATTCTAAGGAGGTATTGGTCAAGTTCAACATCGTCTGGGAGGTGCATGGTGAGCTTGATTATCTTGGTGTTGTTTGCGCCGAGTTTGAATGGGCCGTATTTTGCGCTGATGTCTTCATCAGAGCTGAATTCGTAGCCATCGATGCTTGCGCGAACCAAAAGGTTGTCTGCGTTGACCAAGGAAGTGACTTCCAATCGAAGTTCGAATTCTTGGTTTCGGTCGATGTTAAGCTTGTTGATTGAGCCTGCTCCTGCGAAATCGATGAGCTCGGTTCCGTCAACTTCTGAGTCGACTATGAAACTTGGCACGTTTTGTGCCGCTGCTGTGCCCGCAAAGACTGCGAGCATAACGAAAAACAACGCTGCGATATATTTGTTCATTCTTTAAACCCCCCGACGATTTAATCGAGATATTGATTTTGTTACTACTCTGAGATTATAACCCCTATTTAAATCTTTCGTCTTTTGAGCATTGGAGAGTAACAAAAAAGAGCAATAACGTGAAAGTGGCAGTTTTCGGCATAAAAACCTTTTTATGCAGTATGCGTTCCATGCAGGATATGATCCGCCAGCCGATTGTCACGATTATGGGCCACGTCGACCATGGGAAGACGACCCTTCTTGATACTATAAGAGGCAGCGCCATAGCTGCAAGAGAGGCAGGAGGCATCACTCAGGCGATAGGCGCGAGCATCATCCCGTTATCGACTATTCAGACTGTATGCGGCAATCTTTTGGAGAAACTTCAGTTCAAGATTACCTTGCCTGGGCTTTTATTCATAGATACTCCGGGCCACGCGGCTTTTGTCAATTTGCGAAAGAGGGGCGGAAACCTTGCTGATATCGCGATTCTTGTCGTGGATATCAATGAGGGTTTGATGCCTCAGACAAAGGAGAGCATCGAGATTCTAAAGCAGTACAAGACGCCTTTTATCGTCGCTGCGAACAAGATTGACTTGGTTGATGGGTGGCGTTCTCAGAAGATGCCGATGGTGCAGAGCCTAGCGTCTCAATCGCCTCAGACCATACAGAAAGCCGAAACCAAGCTCTATGAATTGGTCGGCCAGTTGTTCGAGATGGGTCTTAACGCGGACAGGTTCGATAGGGTTTCCGACTATACTAAGCAGATTGCGCTTGTTCCTGTTAGCGCGAAGTCCGGAGAAGGGATTCCGGAATTGCTGATGATGTTGACAGGTCTTGCGCAAAGATTCCTCGAGAAAAAGCTTGAAACTTCAAAGGATAGCCCGGGTAAGGGGACTATTCTTGAAGTGAAAGAGCAGAAAGGTCTTGGCAAGGTTCTTGATGTTATAATTTATGATGGCAGGTTGAGCGTGAATGACCAAATAATTATTGGCACGCTTGGCAAGCCTATTTCGACGAGGGTTAAGGCTTTGTTCGAGCCGTCTGAGCATCAGGAGATGCGTGAAAAGAAGGCGAAGTTCGACCCTGTGAAGAGCGTGACCGCCGCGACTGGTGTTAGAGTTGTCGCGCTTGATGTTGAGAATGCTGTCGCAGGAATGCCGCTGATAGTATCGACGGGTGATGATGCGAGAGTTATGGCAGATGTCATGTCTGAAGTCGGCGAGGTCGTTATGGAGAGCGATGGCGATGGTATTATCGCAAAGGCTGATTCTCTTGGAAGTTTGGAGGCGCTCGTGACTCTTCTAAGGCAGCGCGGAATTACTGTTCGAAAGACAGGCATTGGTCCTATTTCAAAGAAGGATTTGTCAGACGCTGAAGCGATTGCGGTTTCAGACCCGTTGCACGGTGTTGTTTTGGCGTTCAATTTGGAAAAGCCTGAACTGCAGTCGTCAGCAGGGGTTTTCGTGCACGATGTTATTTATCGTCTTATTGATGATTATGATGCGTGGAAGCAAAAGCAGCAGAAAGCGTTGGAGCTTTCCAAGCTCGATAGGCTGGTGAAGCCCTGCAAGCTTGAATTGCTCAAGGGCTATGTTTTCCGCCAGAATAATCCTGCTATTGTTGGTGTTGAGATTGCGAACGGAACTTTGCGTTCTAACACTCCGCTCATGAATAAGGAGGGCAGGGAGCTTACAGTTGTCAAGGGCATTCAGCTCGAGCAGGAGAATGTTGATGAGGCGCAAAAGGGCAAGCGTGTGGCGATTAGTTTGCCCGGAGTCACTGTTGGAAGGCAGTTGAACGAGGGCGATATTATTTACAGTATGGTTTCGGAAGAGGATTTCCGCCAGTATAAAGATCATAAGGAGCATTTATCCGACGATGTGAAATTGGTTCTAAAAGAGATTGCCGAGATTATGCGCCAGAAGAATCCGATGTGGGGAGTTTAAGATGAAGGAAATTGAAAGTGTTATGATGACTAGGGAAGTGAAGGTTTTCTTGAAACTTATAGTTGACCAGTTCGGCGGATACCCGGAGTGGTTCGATCACGCGGTGTTTGTTCGAAGAAAAGAGCGTGTGTGTCTTCTTTCGCGCGATATCGACAATATTTCTGTGAAGAATATTCGCATTAACAGCCTTGGGCTTTACATCGCTGAAGTGAAGAATGATACTTTGCGCTTGAGCATCGAGGGAGCTCAGCTTATAGGTCCGTTCGCGAAGAAGAATATCTGCGAAGTTAACCAAGAGCAGATGAGAGAGTGGTTCAAGGGCAATGATGTTGTCATCAGCGATAAATTTGATGGTTTTGTGATAATGAAGTGCAATTCTGATTTTATCGGTTCAGGCAGGTTCAAGGATGACCATATCATCAATTTCGTTCCGAAGGCTAGAAGGATTATGGATATGCACTAGTCGTCATCTATTTGATTCTGGTATCGTCTTCGAATGTCTGCAAAAACATAGACGATTCTATGTAGATAGTCATTCAATTCCATCAGAGTAGTTACTCTTTGTCCAACGGTAGCTCGCCTATCGCGGCAAATGTTTTCAAGTGCTGTCTCATATGATTGTAATTTTGACGATATTTGTTGGTCGGTTAATTTAGCGTCTTGTCTGGCGATACTGGCAAGATCATCGACAGTTTGGTATGACCCTGCAAGGGCGTATGCTTCTTTGGGAGGTACGCTTGAATCTCCGACTGAAAAACGCATGAGTCGCAATAAAGGAATAAGACGGCTGATGTACTCTGCAGTTTCTGGCTTTAGCGCGCCAAGATCTATTATATCTGCGAGTTTGATGTTAGAATGGCTGATAAATGTAGTCCATCTGGCGAATTGGCTTGCTTGGCTTTCTGGTGAAAGAGTCATGTTCTTGCCTTTGTCATATCGCTCATTTAAAGATTATTGTAGCGAAGTTACGAGTCTATCTTCCAAATCACATCGCCTACGTGGTGTACATTCTTGAAGACTCTGCCGGTTTTCATTTGGAATATTTCTTCTCCGCTAAAGAGCGCTTCTGCTACGCACAGTGGTTTTTTGTGTTTTTCATCGACGATTGCGATGATGTCTCCTTTGTTTATCGTGTGGTCGAGTTCTTTGATTCCGGGGCGCATCACGTCTGCTCCTGAGCTTACGAACTTCACCGCGCCCATGTCGACAGTTGCTGTTTTGAGGAATTGGTTTGTAAGAAGTGATTTTAGTGTTGGTATTGGTTTTCCTTCTTTGTAGAAGAACATTGGTTGTTTGTCTTTGAGGATGAATAGTGCGTGTTCGAAGTCTTTGATGACGAGTTGGTCTTTTTTGTCGAAGAAGTCTTCTTTTCCGTATGCGTTTTTTATTTCTGTGTTGATTTTTTCTACATCATTTTTACTGAGCTGCTTCAAGATACACCTCTGTTGGTTTATTATTTGAAGTGCGTCTTGAAGTATTCGGAATTTCAAACTCTTTCTTATTGTTTGCTTTGAAATTCAGAGATTTCAAGGTGTACCTCTAATTGTTTTCCTTTTTTGAGTAGTTCTACTAGTTCTCGTTTTATATGTTTTGCTGCTTTGTCGCATCGTGTTGCAAGGGTGCGTTCGGATGCGTATTCTCCTAGACGCAATACGATTTCGTGTTCGTCTTTGAACTCAGAATTTAATGTTCCTTCGACGGTATCGCTGATGCCTTCGCAGGTGAATGTCATTTTCATCTGTCCGCCTTTTTGCGCTAATTTCTTGAGTTCTTCGAAATTGAAATCCGCTTTGACTGCGAGTATGCAGTCGCCGTTTAGGGTCAAATGTTCTGCTTTGGTGATTTCGAGTGTATTCTTGTGTGTGGCGAGTATGTTTTGATGTCCGTATGCTTTGAATCTCATGTTAGTTGGATTTGTGGTAAGCTTTTTAAAACGCTCGTTTGGTTTAAGAGGATATGATTGAGCGTTTTGAAGCTGGCGAGAGAATTTCAGAGCAGGATTGGCAGAGCTATGTCCAATCGCTTAAGGCGAACATCACGCAATCTACAGTTCAGCAGGCGAGTGATGCTATTGTTGAGGCGGTGCGTAAGCGCGTTCCGAAGGGAAAGTTCGGCGTGCTTTTGAGCGGTGGTGTTGATAGCAGTCTTATCGCTCTTCTTGCGAAAAGATTCTCGAAGGAAATGGTCTGCTATACTGTCGGGCTTAGGGGCAGTCCTGATGTGAAAGCTGCGACCATAATGGCAAAATCGCTTGGGTGCGAGTGGAAGCTTCGCGAGTTTGAAGTTGATGGTGTCTTGCAGTTCCTGCAAAAGTCCGCTAAAATGATTGGCTGGGACGACCCTGTGCAGATTGGTATTGGCGCGGTTGTTATCGCGGGTGTTGAGCTTGCGAAAGAAGATGGTATTACAGTAATATTTGGCGGCTTGGGTACTGAGGAAGTGTACGCTGGCTATCAGCGCCACGTTATCGCTAAGGACGTTAATGCCGAATGCTGGAAAGGTTTGCTTAATCTTGCCAAGGTTGATTTGGCAAGGGATTGTTCGCTTGGGGCAGGCTTGCAGGTGAGCGCTAAAGTTCCGTTCTTAGACGAGAAAGTTATCGTTACCGCGATGGGTCTTTCGGGTGAGGAAAAGATTGTTGATGGAGAGCGCAAGGTTGTGTTCAGAAAAATTGCAGAGGCGCTCGGCGTTCCTAAAGAGATTGCTTGGCGAAAAAAACAGGCTGCGCAGTACGGTTCTGGTTTTGACAAGGCGCTTGAGAAATTGGCTAAAAAGGCGAATTTGAGTAAAGGCGATTTTGTGAAGTCGCTCTGCGGGTAACTGTGACGAAAAACCGCAAAGAGCGTATGCTTTGAGATGATTTTGCGTGTGCTGTTTATGGCTTCGCAGTCATATCTATGATTATTCTTGGATGAAGAGTGCGATTTTTGCGACGAATTTTTGTGCGTTGTTATGGATTTCTTCGAGTCGTTTTTCGGTGTATGTTTTGATTGCAGTGTAGCGTGCGGTGTGGGCTTCTTTTCGTGCGTCTTCGAAATATTTGACGTATTCGTCTTCGAAGATTTTGTGGGCTTGCTGGAGCAGCAGCAAATCTTCTTTTTGTATTTGATTGGGCACAAGTAGGTGGCCAAGCGCGGTTTGGGCAGCGGTGTGGTTTTTTGTTTCATAACCTTTGGTGAGTATGGCTGCTTTGGCGGCGTACAGCATTGCATAGTACGATATAGTGATTGCCCAATAATTCCAATAAAGTTTTTCTGGCTGTCCTTTTGCTGGCTTGATGTCTTTGACGTGATTGGCTATCAACAGGCTGTTTTCTGCTTTTCTGAGAAAAAGTTTGATTTTGAACTGCTGGTCTGATGTTCTGATGCTTCCTTCTAAGAGTGCATTTTCAAATTCCTGCTTGTACGTTTTCTTATCGAATTCCATAGACGAGGTTCCAAAATAGTTCAGGGTCGTGAAGAAGTATGTGGTTTCTTAATGCTTGCGTTCCAATGTTTTCTTCACTATCTTTGAGCATGGCGGTGAATTCTTTGCGCGTGACGTAGATAGGGTTGATTCGTATTCGAAAAAGTGTTTCATATCTGGAAAAATCGGGTTCTCGCTCGCCGGTCTTATTGATGATTAGCAGGTCTATGTCGCTTTTTGCGGTTTGAGTGTTTTTAGAGTAGCTTCCGAATAAAATCAGCGAGTATTCGCCGGCGGGTAATTCTTCTGTTATTTTCTTGAGAATGGATTGTTTTTTGAGATATTCATCTTTCTCTTCTTTTGAGGAGATGATTAAATAATGCTTTACGATTTGATTTTGCTTGTTGATTTGGATAAGTGTTGCTTTTCCTGCCTTTGTTCTTACTATGAGATCTGCCAGTTTTTTGATTGTTCTGTGGAATGTCGCATAAGGAATTTTTGCGAGCTTGCTAAGCTCGTGCATGGTGAATGCTTGGTCGGTGTTCTTTCCTAGATAATTGATGACTTTCAGTTTATTATCCATAACTGAATAATATTATCCATTATTGATATATAAGTCTTTCGCTGTTCAAAAGCTCGCGAACGCAAAAACTTCAGACGGCGAAGGAATGGCGCGCAGACCTTCGAGCAAGAAATCAAGTCTCATAAGGAAGAATTTGTAAATACATTAATCACTCAAAAGTAGTCATAACAGCAAGGTTTATAAACCATATTTCTCAAAATCAAACTTATGAGCAGACGACGCCGCGAAAAGAAGACTAAGCAGAAAAATCAGGGGCAGCAAGTGCAGGCTGAAGAGAGATTTGCTTTTGATAGAAGGCGATTTCTTCGCATTCTGGCTTTGGGCGGGGCATATGCTGCGGCAGAAGCGACTGGAATTGGACCAGTTTCATTGTACTTGCAAAGCAGCCGAACAAAAGATGTACAACTTCCCAATCAATGGAATTACTTGCGTCAGTTGATTCCAAATGAGGACCTCGCTCTTTTTGGCGGGTTTTTACGGCTGCCGCAAGAACAACAAAAAGAAGCTCTGAGCGCTATTGAACAGAGAGTTCTTGATGAAACAAGAATTGGTCTTCTCTACAATCACATCATTGAGCGTTCAGAAGCCCAGTTTATCACATTTGAAGGGCTTCGGGAATTGAGTGCGACGCAGCCTATCGCCGCAAAAATCTTGCGACAAACAGAGGGAGATATGCAGGCGGTTGATGGACATGGTCATTTCGCAGGCATATATTCTGCTAATCTTGATCGAGTTATTGTTTTTCCCGCTGTTCCCGCGTCGGATTTGGCCCGATTGCTTGCTTTGCGTGAGACGCGAGCATGCACATTAGCGCATGAAGCAATTCATAAGATTCAGCATAACGAATGGCCTGATGCGCGTTGTTGGAGATTTATCATGAATTCTGGCGAGAATACGGTTGATGATCTTTTTGCGCTTAATGAGCGGACTTTGCGTACATATGCGATAGAGGTTCTTCAACGGCCCGATGCCACATTGGAAGAGATAAGTAATGATTTTATTCTGAGAATTGGACGGATGGGATCTGCATACGGCGAGCAAATGCAGATATTTGAAGTTGGAGCGCGTTTTGTTGAACCAAAAGAGGTGCGCAGTGATGGAGCGATTAATTTTGGAACGGATTTATTTAGTCAGCCTTACAATATTACGCCTCAAGATTTATCTAGGCTTGTAAGGATAATCATGCCGATTTATGGATTTTACGCGCAGAATGATTCTGATATTGATGTGGATTTAAGCGTTGCGCGATGTATCGGTCAATATGGTGCATCCATCGATAAATTGCAGTCTCACGCTCAAGAACTGATCGGAGCGAATTGGGAAACTTATCGGCAGAGAGGTTCTAAGTTTATTGGCAGCAGATGGAATCAGCTCGCGCCGGCTCCAGCGATCGCGAAGGAAATTTTGCGCGAATATGTTCGTTAAGCGATCGCTCGCAGAGAATAAGTGTTTTTGAATTAGCGCGTCATCTTGAGTGAATTTCCACCGCAGATTCATCCGTTACTTTGTAGAAAAGCTTATATATCAATTTGTACAATTGTACAAATAATGATACACTTGGATAAAAAAATATACACTAGTTCAGTGTTGGGTTTGTTTTTCGACGACCCGCAGGGAAGATTTCACATAAGAGAGATTGCCCGCAGGGCAGGTCTTCATCCAAATACCGTTCTTCGTGATGTGAAGCTGCTGGCAAAAGAGGGGCTTCTTTGTGTCAAAAGGACTAAAGCAGTGGTGGAAGTTACTGCGAATCGTGATAATGCGTTGTTTACGCGTCTGAAGCGGTTGGAGAATGTCAGACGCGTTATGCTCTCTGGTTTAGTTGAAGTGCTAGATTACGCGTATGGGGCTCCTGAAGCGATTGTTTTGTTCGGAAGCTATGGCAGAGGAGAAGACACGCTTAAAAGCGATATTGACGTTGCTGTGGTGACTTCGCGAAAGGCGCGTCCTGACCTTTCAAAATTTGAAGCGCTGCTCAAGCGCAGCATCCAGATTGTGGAACTTGATTTGAAGACTGTCGGAAAAAACCTTTTGAGCAATGTGGCAAATGGCTTTGTTTTGAAAGGATACTTGACGATATGAAATAAAGTCTCTAGTATGGATAGCTTTCGCTATTTGACCTCATCTCTGCAGCACTATTCAATATTATTTTTTAGTGAAGTACTCTAGTCTTTGCAGTGAAATCTCGTAGCGCGCGACTTCAACTTCTTCTATGAATTCAGACGATCCGTATGGCATGCAGACTGAAAGCATTTGGCGTAAGTCAACGACGCTAGCTGGCCCCATCACTAGGTTTTGCCCTTCAACGCCGATTACTTTTCCTTCTATGCCAAAGTATCGCTCTTGCGCGTAATATGTTTCGCTTGGTTCAATTACTATTCCGTTGATGATTAATGCTGTTCTCATGATATCCTCCGAGTTTGTTGTGCTGTTGAATCAAAGTTGAGAAATACAGCTGCGCCAGATTCCGGATGCATTTTTTGAGAAATTGAAATCTAATTGAAACTGACCATTAACGCCAAAAACAATCACTCGGTAATTGCATGATAAAACTGTTGAAAACGCGCTATTTAAATCTTTTGATGAGAATTAACTGACGTGAGATTTATGCGCTCGTCATTGCCATGAGTTGTTTGAAGCTTTTTTGCGCTTCCAAAAGCAGGCGCAGGATTTCATTTCGTCTATTGTGGTATTCTATTGGTGCGCTTCCATCGAGCATGTCTGCGAACTCGTATTTTTCGCAAAGTTCGAACAATTCTTCGTTGTCGATGACGAATTCGCATTCTTCCATTGTGTTGACCGCGTCCTTTAGCAATTCAGCGGCGCGAAGCGCCACATCAGAAGAGAATTGTTTTGATAAACTCTTAAGATCCAGTACGATGACGTTTATTCTTCCCCGCATCACTTGACGAAATTGTGTTTCTTCGTTGTCGGGAGGAACTCTTTTTTTAAGGTATTCCGCCACACGCACTTTTTTCTTAACGAGCTCGGTTAGATACTCCTTGTCGAAATAGTTCATTTGCGGATCGCGGTCCAAAAACGATTTTTTCTCTCTGGGTTTGAAAAGAATGAATGCTTCTATGAGTTTTTGAACGATTTGTGCCAATTCTGCTTCAATGCTGTCTTTATCCATGAAAAATAAAAAGTTCAAACGGATTATAAAGATTCCTATCTTGTATTGTCAAAAGAAAAAGCCGCGACAAAACACTCGCTGCAGGCATTCAAACAGCCGTCCCGCAGTCATCCGTCCTACCTTCGTGCCGTCAAGCCGTCCCGCCATCGTCCGTCCAGCCGTCTTCCGCCCTACCGTAAATGTATTTCCACGACATCCGAATCCAATAATTCTTTTTCGAGGTTTTTGAATACTTGGCCTTCGAATTTGGCTGATTTGCCCCAGATTCTTGCGTATTTGAATTTTTTTGTGAAGTCTCGGTGGATGTGTTCGCAGACTGTTTTGAGTGTTGCTGGGCGTGTGAGTATCATGGGTTCGTCCATGTCTGGTTTGTGGTTGATTTCTTTTAGGTATACTCGTAGGAAGTTGAGCTGGTCGAATATTGCGTCTTTGAGGTCTTCAACTCCTGTTTTTTTCTCTGCGCTGACGAATACTGCGCCGGGGAATCTTTCGCGTAAATCTTTTTTCTGGTGTACGTTTAGAAGGTCTGCTTTGCTGATGCATACTAGATGTTTGACGTAGCTTCTGTTTCCTTCTATGGCGTCGATGAACTGGTCGATGTCTATGTCGTTCCTAATCACGATGTCGGCGTTCATTATTCGAAATTCCTTGAGGATTGCTTCTAGTGTTTCTCTGCTGACTTTGGTCAGCTTCACAGTGCTGTGGATTGATAGGCCGTCTTTTGATTTCTTTACGAGTTTGACGTCCGGTTTTTGTTCTGCGAGTCGAATGCCGACATCGCGCACTTCTTTTTTTAGCAGTGGGAGATGTTCTGGGTGCATTGCTTCTATTATGAATAGGACTAGGTTTGAGTTGCGCGCCATGGCTAGTACTTCTTTTCCGCGTCCTCTGCCTGATGCCGCGCCTTCTAGGATTCCGGGGACGTCGAGGATTTGGATTTTGGCGTTGCGATGGCAGAGCGTTCCTGGAATGCAGGTTAATGTTGTGAATTCGTAGGCTGCGGTTTTGCTTTGTGTTCCGCATAATGTGTTGAGTAGTGTGGACTTTCCTACTGATGGAAAGCCTACCATGATGACGCTTGCGTTTCCGGTTCGTTTGACGAACCATCCTTCTCCGCCGCCTTTGCCTGCCTGTTTTTTCTCTATTTTTTCGCGTAGCTTGGCTATTTGGCTTTTGAGCAGTCCGAACCAGTGTTCTGTCGCCTTGTTGTACTTGGCAGTGCTCATCTGGGCTTCGAGATCTTTTATTTTTGAGTGTTCGTCGGCCATGGTAGATTTGTCTTTATCTTGGAATGTTTGTCTATATTACGTCTTTTTGCGCAGGTCTATAAAAAGCTTTATAACAAGCGATATTCTCTATGAGTATATGGATTTGGTGGCGATATGGTCTGTAGTGAGTAAATTCGAGGTCGCTTTTGTGACTTTGATTGCTGGTTTGTTGATAGCTAGGCTTGTGGGCAGGCTTGTTGGTTTTATTTTAAAGGAAGCTGAGCTTAACGCTATTTTGAAGAGCGCGGGTTTTCATCCTTGGAGCGTTGAAGTCGGCATTGTGGTTGAAAGATTGATTCAGGCGATAACTGTGATCATCGTCCTTCAGCAGTTTGATATGGCAAGGTTTGTGCTTGAGATTGTGGGTTTGATACTTGGTGTTGTCTTGTTGGTTGGCTTGTTGCTTAGCGTGCGTGATGTTGTTCCTAATCTTGTGGCGTACGTTCTTTTGCGTAAAAAGTTGTTGAAAGTTAAGGGAACTGCTGTTAGTATTGGGCACGTTTCAGGCAGGGTTGAGAAGATTGGTTTTTTGCGAACTATCCTGAGTGGAAAGGAGAAGTTTGTTGTGCCTCATAAGTACGCTTTGCGTGCCGGAATTAAACCGATTCGAGAAGACTGACGATATTGAATAGTTGTGTTCTGATGTATGATTGCATGTTGTGGTCTTGTGTGAGTTCTTCGAGTTCGCATAGAGCTTTGCTGATTTTGGTGCTGATCTCGGCGTTTTGTCCGAGGATGGTCGTTGCGTTTGAGAGTTTGAGCTTGATGTTTTTTGGTGTTGATGGGTCTTCTTGTAGTTCTTGTATGGCGAATAGGATTTGCGCGAGAACGTCCATTTTATTTTGACTCCTCGTGGAGTTTTTTTGATTTTTCTTGTAATTGTTTTTCTTGTTTTTCGAGTGTTTGGATTCGAAGCTCGAACATTTCTTTTCTGTTTTGAAGTTCTTTGGATAGTTCTTCTTTGTTCGCGCCCATCATTATTCCGCCGACGATTTTGTAGGCTGTTGGGGCGGTTTGGAGTTCTTTTAGAGCTGCTTCGATTTCGAATAGTTGCGCTTGGTATTGTTGTTTTTGCGCTGTTAGAGAATGCAGGTTTTGTTCGATGAGCGCGATGCGTTGGGCGTTTTCCTCTTTGCTCATACCGCTTTGACCTTCGTTGCGACGCTTCGGCTCTTATAGAGGACTTTGCTGCCGCAGTAAGGGCATCGTACGCGCTTTCCCATCATTTCTTCGCTGATTTTTTTGCCGCAGAGAAAACAGGTGTATTTTACCATTTTACTCTTCACCTTCTTGGGTTGTTTTTATTTCAGGCGTTTCCGCGATGAGTTGTTGGGCTCGTTCTACGATGCTTACTTTCTCTCCTACGGTGTACGCTCTGCTGGTGAATGTGCTGTTGCAGTTCTGGCAGTGCCATATGCCGAAGCTTTGGCGTTTGACTTTGATTTTGGTGCAGTATGGGCATTTATGCAGTCTTCGCTGTTCTTTTTCTATCTTGTCGAACTTGCTCTTGGTGGTTCGACCGTATCGTGTGCCGAAACGCTTTACCGAACCTGTACCCCATACTTTTTCTGCCATGTTCGTGAAAAAGCAGGAGGGGGTTTAAAAAGGTTTCTGATTGAGGGGGTTTAAAGAAGCGTCCAAACGAGGCTTGAGAGTTCTTCTGGTTTGTCTATTAGATAGTCGAAATGTGCTGTTCCTTCAGGGGTTTGTACGCCTTGTTCTAAAAGTTCTCTTCCTTCGTAGCCGTAGCACGCTCCGCAGGTTATGAGTGTTTCTGGGTGGTTGGGATTCAGCCTCATTACTTTGTAAGATGCTCTAAGGTCGTTTCTGGTGTCTCCTACGTGCAGGGTATATGCTCCTTCGCAGTCTATTAGTCCGAGCATGAGTGCTATTGATATCGTGGCTGGTTTTTTGAGCGAGTCAGGATCGTTCGCTCCGTGGTATTGGCGTAGAACTTCTTCTGTTACGAATGAGTCGAAATATTGGAGTATTCCTCCTTTTTCTAGGTCTGCGTGGATGGACTTCCAGGAGTTTGTGGTGTTTATTCCAAGGCGTATGCGCCTGTTGCGTTTGTGGTTGCGCCCAAGCCCTCCGAGTTTCCATATTCGTTCGATTTCTTCTTTTATGCCGGTATAGAGTGTTTGCGGGTTTTGCTGGTTGAATGCTTCGTATGCGGGCCATACTGGGTGTTCTCTATCACTCATGTCGCAGGGAAGTTTTAGCGCATCGTAGACGTTCTGCACTCCTCCTTTGAGCGCGCAGTGTTCGTTGTAGAATGTGATGAATTCAGGGAATGTTTTGAACGGCCAGTCTTTGCCGTTTTGGGTTGAGTAATATTTGAACCAGCGTTCTTGGCGTTCTGATGTGGGCGCGAGGGTTCCGTCGTAGTCGAAGACTATTGCTTGGAGCATGTTTTGGTGTTTTTGAATAGTCGTTATAAATTTTGTTGGTTTTGAGTTGAGGAAATGATTTATACTCTGAAAATAAATGGTTTGTATGCTCGATGCCACGTTATGCCTGCTTATCAAAGACAAAAGGATTTGTTTGGGTTTGAAGAAGCGCAAGCTCGGGATGGGCAAGTATAATGGTTTTGGTGGCAAGCGTGAAAAAGGCGAAACTATAGAGCAGGCTGCTGTTCGTGAATTGTTTGAGGAAGCGCAGGTTAAAGCGACAGAGTATTGTAAAGTTGGCGAACTTACGTATTTGTTTCCTAAGATGAAAGAGTGGGACCAGGTGGTGCACGTTTATCTGGTGACCGAATGGGAGGGCGAGCCAAGAGAGACTTTGGAGATGGGAGTTGAATGGTTTTCTTTGAAGAATATTCCGTTCGATAAAATGTGGGATAATGATAAGATTTGGCTGCCTTTAGTGCTGGAAGGTAAAAAGGTGAAGGGTTCTGTTGTTCATGATGAGGATAAGACTGCTTCGCATACCATACATGTTGTAGACGATTTCTAAATAAGTTGTTGGTCTGGAAAAGGTTTATAACCATTGATACGAGTGGTATTCTAAAGAGGAACTGATGAGCATTTTTGGTATTTTTCATGGTTGGCAGCGAAAACGGCCGTTGTTGGATAAGCTTCAAAGCGAAGTGAAAGATACTGTTCTTCAGATATATGGTGTTTTGTTGAAGGAGTATAAGGTCAAGCTTGATTTCATTCAGGATGGTTCGAAGTTGACGCGTAAAGATTTGAGGGAAGCGTTGCGGGTTGAACAAGCGACTATTGGTCGTGAAGGAGCGAGTGTTGATAGAGCCATACTTGTTCTTGGCGAAGTTATAAGGAAAAAGTCGGTTGCTACTGACCTTGCGAATGAAGAGCAGTTGCGTAATGAGTTGATTCTTTTGAAGAACGAATTGCCAGTGCTTCAGGAAATAATAAAAGAGCAAAACGAATCGTTGATAGAATATTTCAATGCGGTTGACTTCAAAGCTCTTGTTGAAGAAGAAGGGCGCCATTTGATGGTTGAGCATGATGAATTGGACAAAATTCTTGCGGAGCTCTCTGTTGTTCTTGCTGAAAAGCCGGAGATTATGACTTCGCAGCTGCGCGAGAAAAGAATTGCGGAATTAGAAAAGTTAAGATTTTCTACAGCGCGCTTTCCTGAAGCTACCTCCCTTTTAGTTGCAAACTGGGATTTAGTTGAGAAGTTAAACGCGAAAAATGAATCAAAAAGAGATTTCAGCTCGTTATGGCCCCTGTGCATGCCTGAAATTGCAAAAAGGGATTTGTTGAAGACTCGCGCAGACGTGAAATTAGTGATAGACTTGAATGAGAAAACCGGTCCATACAACGCGAAGACTATTCTACAAAACGGATTATATGCTGTTATGGATTTTGATCAAAGTTCTGGTTTTATAAAAACTCGTGAAGAAATTTGGCGGGCGGTTTTCCTGATAGCTGAATTTGTTGAAAAAGCCGAGCCTGGTCTCGTGAAGAGGATGCTATCGAATGGTTTGTTGAGTGTTAAACGGGCGGGTTTGATTAAAAATTTTGATGACTTGGAATTAGTGGTTGAACTTACAAGAAAAACTAAACCTTCGCAGGTTCTGCTGTTATTTGATGCTGGTCTGCCTGCTGTTGTAGATGCCAAACTTATTAAAAATCGGCAAGACTTGATTACTGCGGCGGATAATCTTATTAAATTGATGAACTTTTGCGCTGGTGCAGAACACTACATGCTTAAAGAATTGCACAACTTGCTTCCATATTGGGCTAAATTTGGCCTTCAAATATTTGATATTTTGCTAATCCCCTGTGCCAAAGCGCAGGGTCCGGGAACATTCCTGTGTTTTGAGCAGTTCTTTTTAATTGCATCTTGGGGATCGACAGGAAGTGTGGATGATTTGGCGATTTTGAATTTTATCACTACTAAATACCCTATCAAAGCGGCGGACATTTTAAAAAATCTTGTTCATGCGGGTTTGGCAGCAGGCATTGTTTCTCATCAAATTCATGAGGATGCTGAAATTTTAAAATCGTTTTTGAGGAATTCTCCTGCGTATCTTCCTGAACTATATCAGGAGTACAAAGTGCTGTACTTACAACACCTGCCAAATTTGGATATTCGCGCGAAGGAGCTTTTCAGGCGTGCACGTGAGTTGAAGGAGGCGGTGGTGAAGGGTGATCTCGCGCTCGATAGGCAAAATGAGAGTATCGGCCTTGCGGTTCTTTTCCACGTGTTTAGTCCTGAGATTACGATGGATAGAGAAATGTACAAACGATGTATTGATAATAGGCAAAGCCGCGAAAGCGATATACCTGAGCTTCTAGTTAGAAGACTTAGCGGCAAAAAAGCAAGCATCGATGTGGGAAGTGTTGAATTGAATGAGGGTGAGGAGCTTGGTACTTCTGCGTGGGCTGATCTTGTTGAAGCGGTGGAGCAAGTAAATGCGAATCCTGTGTCTGTTGATGAAAGTGCGCTGGGTTTTGAGCTTCTTGAGCCGAATATCGGTGAAAAGAGGAAAGAATTGCTGGTCAAGATTTACGCGTGGTGGAGACAGCAGGGTAATAGCCTTCCGAGTCTGAGTTCGTCTTATGATGTTCTTGTGAAATACAAGGAGTTTGTTGGTGATAGGTTGAATGATGTCATTTTTAGTTGTCTTGATGCTGCTCAAAAGGCTGATCCTGCGCGGTTTCAAAGAAAGATTGGTCAAAAGCCAATTG
>C687J26845_10000594_pt1 | contig 23679 bp, 25 predicted proteins | sample RifCSPlowO2_12_FD_26845 | JGI IMG/M metagenome (IMG submission 26845)
CAGTCTTGCGACGGCCAGTGCCGTAATTTTGAGTCGCCGACATAATGAACTATTCCGTTAAAACTTCAGTTCTTGGGGCTGCTGAGCAGTGTGAGGGTGAACAGCGCCCGCATACACTTTCAGCTTACGGTACATGTCGCGACCCAGCACGTTCTTAGGCAACATGCCCTTAACCGCGGTCTCGAGCACACGCTCTGGCTGCTTGGCGAGCAACTTTTCAAAGTTGATCGACTTGATGCCACCCGGGAAGCCGGAGTGCGAGTAGTACATTTTGTCAGTAGTTTTTGCGCCGGTCACACGAATCTGCTCAGCGTTGATTACGACAATGTAGTCGCCAGTATCAACGTGCGGGGTGAACTCAGGCTTGTGCTTGCCACGTAGACGACTAGCGATCTCGGTGGCCAGACGACCCAGAGTCTGACCTGCAGCGTCGACGACGAACCAGTCGCGCTTAACAGTTTCCGGTTTAGCAGTAAAAGTTTTCATTCTTTATAGCCTCAGGGGCCGCCCTGAAAATTAGACGGCGGATCTTACTAAATAATGCGGACTTTGACAAGTCAAAGACAGCCGAACACGGACGCTATCGGGGCTCGGGTCATCGCGTCCGTTACGACAAATCAGCGGGCTTGGCATCCCCCGCCGAAAAACAGCTGCGGAATTATGCCGATTACAGGAAAAAATTCAACCTGAATCGTGATAATTTTAGCAAAAGCCCTGCTTTGCTAAGCGCAAAGACAGGGCCAACGCCCCAGGACTGGCGATTAAAGCTACAGCGAACGAGCAATGATCTCTTTCATGATTTCATTGGTACCCGCGTAAATCCGCTGCACCCGCGCATCCGCCCAGGCCCGGGCCACCGGGTATTCCCACATGTAGCCGTAGCCACCGTGCAGCTGCACGCACTCATCGAGCACCTTGCATTGCAGGTCGGTGCCCCAGTATTTGAGCATCGCCGCGGTCGGCACATCGAGCTTGCCCTGCAGATGCAACTCCAAACACTTGTCGACAAACACCCGGCCGATTTGCACCTCGGTGGCGATCTCCGCGAGCTTGAAGCGGGTATTCTGAAAGTCCGCCACCGGCTTGCCGAACGCTTTGCGCTCGCGTGTGTAGTCCAGCGTCCAGCGCAGCGCCGCCTCGGCCGAGGCCAGCGCACCAACACCCACGGTCAGGCGCTCCTGTGGCAACTCCTGCATCAAGTAGGCGAAACCCATGCCGGCCTGGCCAAGCAGATTTTCCTTCGGGATGCGCACATCCTGAAAGAACAACTCGGAGGTGTCCTGCGCCTTCATGCCGACTTTTTCCAGGCGCTTGCCCTTGGTGAAGCCCGGTGTATTGGCCTCAACCAAAAACAGGCTGGTGCCCTTGGCGCCGGCTTTCGGATCGGTTTTAGCCACCACCACTACCAGATCAGCCAGAAAGCCGTTGGTGATAAAGGTCTTCGAGCCGTTGATTACATACTCATCACCATCCAGCACCGCTGTGGTTTTCACCCCTTGCAAATCTGAACCGGCGCCCGGCTCAGTCATGGCAATGGCGGTGACCATTTCACCGGAAACCAACTTGGGCAGATACTTGAGCTTCAACGCCTCGGAGCCGTAATGCAGGATATAGGGCGCGACTATGTCCGAGTGCAGCGAAAAGCCGATACCCGTCAAACCCAACCGACCCACTTCTTCAATCACCACGGTACTGAAGAGAAAGTCTGCCGCCATTCCGCCGTACTCTTCCGGGATATGCGAGCAGAGCATGCCGGCCTCCCCGGCCTTGTTCCACAGCGCCCGGTCGATGTGGCCATCCTTCTCCCACTGCGCATGGAAAGGCACCGCCTCCTGCTCGAGAAATTTGCGCACACTTTCGCGAAACTGTTCGTGTTCGGAGCTGAAAATAGTTCTGGGGATCATGACGGCACCTAAAGGCAAAGCGAAGGACAAAAAACACCAAGCCGAGACTGTAGGACAGTCCACCCGCGCATCACACTGGACACATCGGCCAATAAATAAGACGATCCAGCCGCCTACTGACCATTTACCCGCCAAACTCCCAAAATAAGAATATTTCATGCCCAGCTCGTCATCCACGCCACTCAAGCGCGTCAGCATCCTTGCCACCGAAGGGGTCTTTGCCTCGACCCTGTTGCAAGCCAAAGACTTCTTCCACATGGCCAGCCTGCGCTATGGCAAACAACAAGGCCGTGGCCTGACGCCTTCGTTCGAGATTCATCTGGTCAGCCCCGACGACCTGGCGGTGCGCAGTTTCAGCGACGTGGTCATTCCGGTGGATGGTGGCCTGGATGACGCCGACATCATCATATTGCCAGCCTTCTGGGATGACTTTGACGCCCTCTCGGCCCGCCACCCACAGGTACTGGATTGGTTGCGCGCACGCCACGCCGCCGGTGCAGCCATTTGCGGCGAAGCCACCGGGGTGTTCTGGATGGCCGAAGCCGGACTACTCGACGGCAAAGAGGCAACCACCTACTGGCGATTTTTCCGCGAATTCAGCCAGCGCTTCCCACAGGTGCTACTGAACCAAGAAAAACACCTCACCGATGCCGATAATCTTTACTGCGCTGGCGGCACCACCTCGGCCTGCGACCTGTACATCTACCTGATCGAACGCTTTTGCGGCGCCGGCGTGGCGCAAGCGGTGGCCCGCGACATCTTGTACGAGGTGCAGCGCAGCTACAGCCCTGGACGCATAGGTTTTGGCGGCCAAAAGCTGCACCTGGACGTGTCCATCCTGCAGATCCAGCAATGGCTCGAAGAGCATTTTGCCGAGAAGTTTCGCTTCGAAGACGTCGCCCGCGCCCACAGCATGAGCATCCGCAATTTTATGCGGCGCTTTCAGACGGCCACCGGCGACAAACCGTTGCATTACCTGCAACGCCTGCGCATCGAAACCGCCAAGAGCCTGCTGTCGGCCACCCGTAAAAGCATCAAAACCATCAGCTATGACGTCGGTTACGACGACGCAAGTTTCTTCGCCCGACTGTTTCGCCAGCACGCCGGACTGTCACCCAATCAGTACCGCAAGCAATTTCAGCAACAGGGCGAGTGAACAACCGCCATCCCTAGGATGGGTTTTGCTCTGCGCCCCACGACCTATGATCGGTCAACCCTCTGGGTCCACCCAAAAACAACAATAGGTTTATGCCATGCGTAAGTTTCTCTTTGCCGTGCTCGGCCTGTGCAGCCTGAACGCTGTCGCCGACGAAAACTGGAAAGCCTTCCCGCAAGACCAAAGCGCCTACGACTACTCCGGCGACAAGCTGCGCAGCGCCTGGCCCCAGCTGACCCGCGGCTTTGGCGCCAACTACCCCTTCCCGGATGCCGACTGGGTGGTGAAAATGGCCACGCAGAACCCCAAGGCTCTGGAAATGACAGTCAAGGCCGGCACCGGCTTCACCGGCAAACCCGAAGAAGCCGAGCTTTATGCGGCCAAGCTGCAAGACGTCTGGCGTCTGATGTTTCGCGGCGACTTCGCCCAGGCCAAGGCTGACGGCCTCAAACTCGGTGTTGGCGGCCAAGTGCCGGCGATGTTTGCCCAGGTGATCTACGCACTGTTCCTGGCTCCCGACCAAGCCAGCAAACAACAGCTGCTGGAAGAAGTGATCAGCTACACCGACCAAGCCGGCGCGCTGGTTAACGCCGACCCGATGGCGATGTTCGGCCGCGTTTACGCCAAGGCCCGGCTGGGCGAGGAACTGCCGATTGCCGTGGTGCTCAAGCGCGGCTACACCAGCGAAATCCCTGAGGAACTCGACGCCCTGCTGAAAAAATCCCCTAACCAGCCTTACGCCCTGGCCCTCTACGGCGGCTATCAAGCCGGCGTGATTCGCAAGGTCGGCGCCTTTGTCGGCGGCATGACCTACGGGGTGGACTCCGACAAGATGGAGCAGTTCTTCGCCCGCTCGTTCAAGCAAGCCAACAACCTGCCGATCGGCCACTACGAGTACGCCAACGCCCTGACGTATGTGTACGGCGACGACGAACACGAAAAAGCCCTGGAGCAATTGAAACTCGCCGCCTCGCTCAAGCCGATCAACGCCATGGAAGCCCTGGAAGTCGCTCACGCCAAAAAGCTGCTGGCCAGCTTCGAGCAAAGCTCCGCCCAACGCTGATAGCCACGGGCAAAAACACCGCACACAAAAAAGGGCTTGCCACTGGCAAGCCCTTTTTTATTGCACCCAATCTAGCGGCAGACCTAGGGTTTGTGCGGGCGCGACAAGAATTCGTGGGACTGCATCTCCAGCAAGCGACTGAGGGTGCGCTGGAATTCAAACTCCAAGCGAGCGCCGGTGTAGAGGTCTTTCAACTCCACTTCCGCCGACAGAATCAGCTTCACGTTACGGTCGTAGAACTCATCCACCAGGTTGACGAAACGGCGGGCCATATCATCCTTGGCCGAGGTCATTTGCTCGATATTTGAGATCAGTACGGCGTGGAATATTTTGGCCAGCTCGATGTAATCGTTCTGGCTACGCGGTCCGTCGCAAAGCTCGCGAAAATCAAACCAGGCCACATCGTCGCCGACCTTGCGCGCCACTATCGCGCGGTTTTCGATCATCAGCGGCTGGTTTTCTTCAACCACACAATGCTCGGGGAGCAGGCTCTTAAAGCTCTTTTCCAGGCTGTCTTCGGCAGCGGCGTCCAACGGCCAGTGAAACAACTCGGCCTGTTCCAGGGCGCGCAGACGGTAGTCGACACCGCTGTCGACATTGACGATTTCCGTGTGAATTTTCAGCAAGGCAATCGCCGGCAAAAACCGCGCGCGCTGCAGGCCGTCCTTGTACAGGCCATCGGGGACTATGTTGGAAGTCGCCACCAGGCTCACGCCGTTCTTGAACAACTCTTCCAGCAAGGTCGCCAGAATCATCGCATCGGTAATATCCGAGACAAAAAACTCATCGAAGCAAATCACCCGGGTCTCAGCCGCAAAGCGCTTGGCGATCAACGGCAGCGGATTTTTCTCGCCACTGAAGTTTTTAAGCTCTTCATGCACCCGCTTCATAAAACGGTGAAAGTGCGTGCGGGTCTTCTCTTTGAACGGCAAAGCATCAAAAAAAGTGTCGACCAGATAGGTCTTACCGCGTCCCACGCCGCCCCAGAAGTACAGGCCCTTGATCGGCTCTTGCGACTTTTTACCGAACAACCCGCTGAACAGCCCCGGTCGGTGCTTGTGCGCCGCTACCAGATCGTCATACAGCCGCTGCAGATGGCGCACGGCCATTTCCTGCGAGGCATCGTGAAAGAATTCAGGCCGTTGCAAATCGGCTTGATAGCGCTGCAGTGGAGTCATGTTCGGCAATGAAGGGCCTGCGTGATCGACGATAAAAAACAGGCCGGCACTGTAGCGATGGCCCCGCCGAATGGCAATCGGCAAGGCCTCGCGTGCGACCAAACGGCGTTACTCTTGTGGCTTTAGTGCATCGCGCAGGCTGGCCATGGCCGCATCGCGGCTGACGGTATCGGCGTAGACCGGGCTCTGCGCCACGCATTCGGCGTCCAGCCACAGGCCGAAAGCCTCGCCCTGCTCGCGCAAATCCAGCGCCTCACCCGACTGCAAACGCTTGCTGACCTGGCCGGCGGCCTTGCCATCGGCAAAGCAGTTGGACAGCAGCAATTGCTCGCCACTGGCATCCAGCAAGCGGAAGCGAAAGCTGCCATCCTCTTCGCGAAAACTGACGAAACGGGCGCTCTTGACGGCTTTTTTCTTCGCGCCAGCGTCGCCTTGCACCTGGGTGCGAAACGAGCGCAGACCAACCGCCGCACGCAGCTCGGCCAGAAACGGTGTCGCCGTTTTGCGCGCCTTGGCGGCGCCCGCCAGCAGGATATCTTCCAGCTCATCGGGGCGATTGATCAGCCCGTTATAGCGCTCGCGGGCCTCGCCCAGTTCGTTATCCAGCAGCCCGAACAAGCGCTGCTTGGCCTCGCCCCAAGCCAAACCACCCAGCAACTCGGCGCGAAACTCGGCCTGCTGCGTCGGGGTGGAGAACGCCTGGTACAAAGTGAACAGGTTGGAGCCGTCCGGATCTTTCGCCTCACCGGGTAGCTTGGAGTCTGTGACTATCCGCGCCACCGCATCCTTCAACTGCTTGGCAGTGCCAAACAGCGGGATGGTGTTGTCGTAGCTCTTGGACATCTTGCGCCCGTCCAGGCCCGGCAAGGTCGCCACGCTTTCCTCGATCTGCGCCTCGGGCAAGGTGAACAGCTCCTTGCCAGCACCAAACAAATGGTTGAAGCGCTGAGCGATGTCACGGGCCATCTCGACGTGCTGAATCTGGTCGCGACCGACCGGCACCCGATGGGCATTGAACATCAGGATGTCCGCGGCCATCAGTACCGGGTAGCTGAACAGGCCCATGGTCACCCCGGCGTCCGGGTCTTCACCCTCGGCCAGGTTTTTATCCACCGAGGCCTTGTAGGCATGGGCGCGATTGAGCAGGCCTTTACCGGCCACGCAGGTCAGCAGCCAGGTCAGCTCCGGGATCTCGGGAATATCCGACTGCCGATAAAAAGTCGCCTTGTTCACGTCCAGCCCGCAAGCCAGCCAGGTGGCGGCGATCTCCAGCCGTGAGCGCTGAATCCGCGCCGGGTCATCGCACTTGATCAGCGCGTGATAGTCAGCCAGAAAATAGAACGATTCGGCATCCGCCTGACGGCTGGCAATAATCGCCGGGCGAATAGCCCCGGCGTAATTACCCAAATGCGGAGTGCCGCTGGTGGTGATGCCGGTAAGGATTCGTGTGGTCATGACGGGATCGCTTTCAATCGCATGGATTAGAGACGCGCAAGTACCAACTGTTTCAGCTCGGTCAACTTGCCGTGAAAAAAGTGGCCGCATTCTGCCACTTTCAGCAGCTCATGGGGGCGTTGCAGTGTGTCGACCCAGGCGTAAACCTTGGCCGGGGTGACCACTTCATCATCCATTGGTTGAATAATCGTCAGCTCAGCGTGCGCGGGTAACTGGCCATCAACCGCAAAACGCTCGACCGGCGGCGCCAGCATAAACAGCTGCCGCACAGCCACGCCCTGGGCCTCCAGCCGCCCCGCCAGACAGCCGGCGACGCAGGAGCCGAAGGAGAAACCCAGCAGCGTTAGTGGCAATTGCGGCTGCTGCGCCAGCAACCAGCGCGCCGCCGCTTCGGCATCATCAATCTCGCCACGGCCCTCATCATGGCTGCCAGCACTCAGGCCGACTCCACGAAAGTTAAACCGCAGCGTCGCCAAGCCCGCATCCCGCGCCGTGCGCTGCAAAGTGCTGACCACCTTGTTTTGCATGGTGCCGGCGAACAGCGGATGCGGATGACACAGCAGCGCCAGCCCGCGCGCCTCCGGCAGCGCCTGGTAGAGCGCCTCAATGGGCCCGCTGGGGCCATCTATTAACAGTGCAACTTCACCCATCGACAAGGCTTTACTCCGTGACCCCAACGCGGGTCGACTCGTCTAGCTGACAGCCAGCGGGATGCCCGCACTGGCACACATCAAGCATTGCATTGCGCTATACAGCGCAGGTTTGAGCCGTTAACGTAAAGCAAAGCCACTTTTAGAGGAAGGATTCGTGGAACAGTCGCTCACCACTTGGTTACTCCCTGCTATCGCTCTGCTTACCGGCATTGCCATAGGTTTTTTAATCGCCCGCTTACTGCCCAACGCCGCCCCCAGCCGCACACAACGGCAGCTGGACGACCTGAAAGAGCGTTTCGATAGCTATCAAGGCGAGGTGGTTAACCACTTCAACACCACCGCCAATCTGGTCAAGCGCATGACCCAGAGCTATCAAGACGTGCAAGAGCACATCTCCGCCGGCGCCAACCGTCTGGCCTTGGACGAACTCACCCGCCAACGCCTACTGGCCGCACTCAACAGCGACGACGGCTACAGCGCGCCCCGCGAGCGCCTGACGCCGCCGGCCAATAATGAAATGCCGAAAGATTACGCGCCAAAATCCGACGACAGCCCCGGCACCCTCGACGCCAACTTCGGCCTGAAAAGCAAAAAATCCTAAGCGGCACCAGTTAGTTAAACCCGTAAAAAAACCGCCTGACTAGGCGGTTTTTTTATTGCCCGCGAATCAGATCGCGCCGTGGTTACGCAGCAACTCCAGCACCAACTTGACACCCTCGTCCACCGAAGTGGCCTGGGTATCGACCACCAGATCGGCGCCCAGCGGGATGTCATAAGCAAATGACTCGCCCGGAATGTTGTCGCCAGCGGCGGCGTACAGTCCTTGCGGATCACGCTCACGGCACACCTGCGGCGAAGCCTGCACATAGACCGTCAGCAACCGCTCGGCACCGATGATGGCCTTGGCCTGCTCGCGACCCTCGGCATCCGGCGCCACGAAGGCGGCCAGGGTCAACAGCCCGGCGTCATTGAAGTGCTTGGCCACTTGGGCGGCACGCCGCCAGTTTTCACTGCGTCCGGCACGGTCCTGAGGCAGGCCTTTGTTGACGTCCCGACGCAGGTTCTGACCATCGAGCACATACACAGCACGACCCAGGTCGAACAACTTGCGCTCCACCGCGTAGGCCAGAGTGCTCTTGCCGGCGCCCGACAGGCCGCTGAACAACACACTGACCGGCTGCTGACCGAAACGCAGTGCGCGCTCCTCGGTCGATACATGGGCCAGCGCGCCGTGATGGCCGCTGCCACCCTGGCCGCCAACCGGAGCGGCGATAATCATGCCGGCGCCGACTGTGCCGTTGGTCAAACGGTCGATCACAATAAAGGCGCCAGTGGTGCGGTTGCTGGCGTAACCGTCGAGGGCGATAGGGGCGTCCAGCGCCACCTTGACCTTGCCGATTTCGTTCAACTGCAGGCTACTGGCCGGGCCTTCTTCCAGGGTATTTACATCGACCTTGTTATGGATGCTGGCGATCGAACCCGGCACATAACTGGTGGCGCGCTTGATGTCGTACTTCTTGCCCGGCAGCATCGGCTCTTCGCTCATCCAGACCAGCATGGCGTCGAAGCTGTCGGTCACTTGCGGCTGATTGTCGGCATGCACCAACAGGTCGCCACGGGATACGTCGATCTCGTCTTCCAGGGTCAGGGTCACCGCCTGGCCTGGGCCGGCGTGCTCCAACTCACCGTCGAAGGTGACGATGGACTTGATCTTGCTGCCCTTACCGGACGGCAGCACGATGATTTCATCGCCCTTGCGCACTATGCCGCTGGCCAGGGTGCCAGCAAAGCCGCGGAAGTTCAGGTTCGGACGATTCACGTACTGCACCGGGAAGCGCAGGTCGGTGAAGTTACGATCACCGGCCACTTCCACGGTCTCGAGAATTTCCATCAGCGACTGGCCGCTGTACCAAGGCGAACGCTCGCTCTTGTTCACCACGTTGTCGCCTTTCAGCGCCGACATAGGCACGAAATGCAACGAACTCGGCTTGAGCGCGATACCGTCGGCAAAGGCCAGGTAATCGGCCTTGATCTGCTCGAACACCGCCTCGTCGAAGCCCTTCAGGTCCATCTTATTGATGGCCACGACTATGTGCTTGATGCCCAACAGGGAGGCGATAAAGCTGTGCCGCTTGGTCTGGGTCTGCACGCCGTAACGGGCATCAATCAGGATAATCGCCAGGTCGCAGTTCGACGCGCCGGTGGCCATGTTGCGGGTGTACTGCTCGTGGCCCGGGGTGTCGGCGATGATGAACTTGCGTTTGGCGGTGCTGAAGTAGCGGTAGGCCACATCGATGGTGATGCCCTGCTCGCGCTCGGCTTGCAGGCCGTCGACCAGCAGCGCCAAATCGATGTCTTCACCGGTGGTGCCGACTTTCTTCGAATCGCGGGTGATGGCTTCCAGATGGTCTTCGTAGATCATCTTCGAGTCGTGCAGCAGGCGCCCGATCAGGGTGCTCTTACCGTCGTCGACGTTGCCACAGGTGAGAAAGCGCAGCAGTTCCTTGCGCTCGTGCTGAGCCAGGTAGGCCTGGATGTCTTCGCTGATTAGATCGTCTTGATGCGCCATATTAAAAATACCCCTGGCGTTTTTTGTCTTCCATCGAACCGGCACCGTCATGGTCGATGACTCGGCCTTGGCGTTCGGAGGTGCGGGTCAGCAGCATTTCCTGAATGATGTCGGTCAGGGTGACCGCCTCGGACTCCACCGCGCCGGTCAGCGGGTAGCAGCCAAGGGTGCGGAAACGCACTTTCTTCTTGACGATGCGGGCCTTGTCCTCATCGCTGAGGTGCTCGAGGATGCGCTCGTCGTCGATCATGATCAGCGTGCCGTTTTTCTCGATCACATCGCGCTCGGCGGCGAAATACAGCGGCACGATCGGGATGCCTTCCAGGTAGATGTACTGCCAGATGTCCAGCTCGGTCCAGTTCGACAGCGGGAAGACGCGGATCGACTCGCCCTTGTTGACCTTGCCGTTGTAGACGTTCCACAGCTCCGGGCGCTGGTTCTTCGGGTCCCAGCGGTGCTTGCTGTCGCGGAAGGAATACACGCGCTCTTTGGCGCGGGATTTCTCTTCGTCGCGGCGCGCGCCACCAAAAGCCGCATCGAAACCGTATTTATCCAAGGCTTGCTTCAAGCCTTCGGTTTTCATGATGTCGGTGTGTTTGGCACTGCCGTGGGTGAAGGGGTTGATGCCCTGCGCAACGCCTTCCGGGTTGACGTGGGTGATCAGATCCAGGCCCAGGTCCGCTACCATCTTGTCGCGGAACGAGTACATCTCCTGGAATTTCCACTGGGTGTCGACATGCATCACCGGGAACGGCAGCTTGCCGGGAAAGAACGCCTTGCGTGCCAGATGCAGCATCACGGCGGAGTCTTTGCCGATGGAATAGAGCATCACCGGGTTATCAAACTCAGCGGCGACCTCACGGATGATGTGGATGCTTTCCGCCTCCAACTGTTTCAGATGGGTCAATTTGTCGAGCATGGCTACTCACGATAGGCAAAAGGACGGCCGGCGGGCCGCGGACAGGGGGCGCACTTTAGCACAGCGGCATCGTCTAATCAGGAGGCTAATTAGACCTAAAGGTTCTAGTCATATGCCGCCAGATCACAGCCTGGCGCTGGGCTAACAGGCCGTTGAAAATGTAGCGAGCAACGGCTAGGCAAGGCTAAATCAGCCGAAAAAGCGCAGTTTACTGGTCGTAAATGAGCATTTGATTCGCTTCGCTCACCCCTTCGGGGCCGCGCTAAAGCGCGTTCAGCCTAAGCTGTGAGGCTAATTTAAACGCCGCATAGCCTAGCGCAGTAGTTTTTCAACGGCCTGTTAAATCGGGTTAGGGCAATCAATAAACAGGTGTTCGATGGCAAAGCGCCGCGCCAGATAGTCGCCCAAGGCCTGCACGCCGTAGCGCTCGGTGGCGTGGTGGCCGGCGGCGATAAAACTGATGCCGTTTTCCTGGGCGCTATGAAAAGTCTGCTCGCTGGCCTCCCCGGTCAGGTACAGATCCACCCCGGCGGCAATGGCTTGCTCGATATAGCCCTGACCACCGCCGGTGCACCAGCCGACTCGCTGAATCAACCCCGGGCCCTCCACCAGCAACGGCTCGCGCCCCAGCACCTCATGCACCCGCCGGGCAAAATCGCGCGGGCTCATGGGTTCAGCCAGGCAACCAATCAGGCCAACACAGCTGGGATCATGGGCATCCAGCGGCCCCTCGACTATCAGGTCGAGCTGACGGGCCAGCTGCACGTTATTGCCCACCTCCGGATGCAAATCCAGCGGCAAGTGATAGGCCAACAAGCTGATGTCGTTGACCAGCAGGGTTTTCAAGCGGCGCTGCTTGATCCCAACCACGCAGGGGTTTTCGCCTTTCCAGAAATAACCGTGATGCACCAACAGCACATCGGCCTCCAGCTCCACCGCCGCATCCAGCAGCGCCTGGCTGGCGGTAACTCCGCTGACGATCCGCCGCACCTGGGGCCGCCCCTCAACCTGCAGGCCGTTGGGGCAGTAGTCTTTGATGCTGGCGGCGTGCAGATAGCGCTCGGCTTCTTCCACCAAGGTAGTCAGGGCAATGGCCACGCAATAAACACTCCCAAAGTAAGGCGCTACAAACGGCTAACGGCGCTAGTGATCGTGCGCCTGCGCTCTCTATAATGGCGCCACCTTAAGCGGCGTCCCTCGCCCCCGCAACTATCAGGATTCACTTCAATGCCCAAGGCCTTGCGCTTTTACGGTTGGCCGCTGCTGGTTGGCGTGCTGCTGGCGCTGCTGATTATCCAGCGCTATCCCCAGTGGGTTGGCCTGCCCGAGCAGGATATCAATCTGCGCCAAGCCGCCAGCAGCACCCTGTCGCAGCAAGGCCCGGTGTCCTATGCCGACGCGGTGAGCAATGCCGCCCCGGCGGTGGCCAACCTTTACACCACCAAGATGGTCAATAAACCGGCTTCGGCACTGACCGACGACCCGCAATTTCAGCGCTTTCACGGCGATGACCTGCCCAAACAGCGGCGTATGGAGTCGAGCCTCGGCTCGGCGGTGATCATGAGTCCGGAAGGTTATCTGCTGACCAACAACCATGTGACCGTCGGCGCCGACCAGATTGTGGTGGCCCTCAAAGATGGCCGTGAAACCGTGGCCCGGGTGATCGGCAGCGACCCGGAGACCGACCTGGCAGTGCTGAAGATCGACCTGCCGGATCTGCCCGCCATCACTCTGGGCTACTCGAATAAAATCCAGATTGGCGATGTGGCGCTGGCCATTGGCAACCCGTTCGGCGTCGGGCAAACCGTGACCATGGGCATTATCAGCGCCACCGGGCGCAATCAACTGGGCTTGAACACCTACGAAGACTTTATCCAGACCGATGCTGCGATCAATCCAGGCAACTCCGGCGGCGCACTGGTGGATGCACTGGGCAACCTGGTCGGCATCAACACCGCGATTTTCTCCAAGTCCGGCGGCTCACAAGGCATTGGCTTTGCCATCCCGACCAAACTGGCGCTGGAGGTGATGAACGCCATCATCGAGCACGGCCGGGTGATTCGCGGCTGGCTGGGCATTGAAGTGCAACCGCTGACCCCGGAACTGGCCGAGTCATTCGGCCTGGAGGGGCGCCCAGGGATAGTGGTGGCGGCGGTCTACCGTGACAGCCCGGCGGCCCACGCGGGCCTGCAACCCGGCGACATTATCTTCAGCATCGACGGCGAACCGGCCGGCGATGGCCGCAAGAGCATGAACCTGGTCGCCCAAGCCAAACCCGGCGATAAGGTCAGCATCCAACTCTTGCGCAATGGCCAAGCACTGGAGCTAATCACCGAAATCGGCGTGCGCCCGCAACTTAGCAGCGCGCCGAAGAAGGAAGCCACTAACTAATACGGCGCCCGCAGGCGCCGTGTTGGTCAGAACCGCGCCCTAGCCCAGGCAGATTCCCAGGGCGTCGAGCAACGCCTGATTCTGCTCCGGCGTGCCGATGCTGATGCGCAGAAACTGCTCAATCCGCGCCTGCTTGAAGTGCCGCACTATGACCCCGTGCGCACGCAACCCGGCCGCCAATTCGGCCGCATCCTGCTGCGGGTGGCGAGCAAAGATAAAGTTCGCCGCCGAGGGCAACACCTCGAAGCCTTGCTGCTGTAACTGCGCCACCAGCGCCTCACGACTACTGATTACCTGCTGACAGGTCTGGGTAAAGTAGGCCTGATCGTCAAAAGCCGCCGCCGCACCGGCGATGGCGATGCGATCCAGCGGATAGGAGTTGAAGCTGTTTTTGATTCGCTCCAGGGCCTCGATCAAATCTGGCTGGCCCACCGCAATACCGACCCGCAACCCGGCCAGCGAGCGTGATTTGGACAAGGTCTGGGTCACCAGCAGGTTCGGATAGCGATCTACCAGGCTGATCGCCGAGACTCCGCCAAAATCTATATAGGCCTCATCCACCAGCACCACGGTATCGGGATTAGCCTGCAGCAAGCGCTCAATTGCCTCGATCGCCAGCAGGCAGCCGGTCGGCGCATTGGGGTTGGGGAAGACAATCCCGCCATTCGGGCGCTGGTAGTCTTCGACGCGAATTTGGAAGTTGTTATCCAGCGCTATCGGCTCGAACGGGATACCGTACAGGCCGCAATAGACCGGATAAAAGCTGTAGCTGATATCGGGAAACAGCAGCGGTTGGCCGTGCTGAAACAAGCCATGAAAAGCGTGGGCCAGCACCTCATCGGAACCGTTACCGACAAACACCTGCGCCGCTGGCACGCCGTAGTAAGCCGCCACAGCCTGCTTGAGTCGGTCGCTGTTCGGGTCGGGATACAGGCGTAGATCGTCACTCAGCTCGGCGCGCATCGCCGCCAAGGCCAGCGGCGACGGACCGTAGGGATTCTCATTGGTGTTCAGCTTGACCAGCTTGACCAGCTTGGCCAGCTTTGGCTGCTCGCCCGGCACATAGGGCACCAGCGTCTTGACGAAAGGACTCCAGAACTTACTCATACCGACGGCTCCGAGTCAGGCGCGATGCGGTATTCGGCGCTGCGGGCGTGGGCGGTCAAGGACTCGCCACGGGCCAGTACCGAGGCGACTTTGCCCAAGTCTGAAGCGCCTTTGGCCGAGCAATTGATAATCGACGAGCGCTTCTGGAAGTCATACACCCCCAGCGGCGAGGAGAAGCGCGCGGTTCCCGAAGTGGGCAGCACGTGATTGGGTCCGGCGCAGTAGTCGCCCAGGGCTTCGGCGGTGTAGCGGCCCATGAAGATCGCCCCGGCGTGACGAATCTGCGGCAACCATTGCTCGGGATTGGCCACCGACAACTCCAGGTGTTCCGGGGCGATGCGATTGGCCACTTCGATAGCTTGGGCCATGTCGGCCACCAGAATCAGCGCGCCACGACTGAGCAGCGAAGTGCGAATGATGGCTTCGCGCTCCATGCTCGGCAGCAATTTGGCGATACTGGCCGCCACTTTATCGAGAAACTCCGCATCGGGGCTGAGCAGGATCGACTGGGCGTCTTCGTCGTGTTCAGCCTGGGAGAACAGGTCCATGGCGATCCAGTCCGGATCGGTCTGGCCGTCGCAGATCACCAGAATCTCCGAGGGCCCGGCGATCATGTCGATGCCGACCTTGCCGAACACATGGCGCTTGGCGGTGGCCACGTAGATATTGCCGGGGCCGACGATCTTGTCCACCGACGGCACGCTCTCGGTGCCATAGGCCAACGCGGCGATGGCTTGGGCACCACCGATGGTGAAGACCCGGTCGACGCCGGCGATGCAGGCCGCGGCCAGCACCATTTCGTTGACCTCGCCGCGCGGGGTTGGCACCACCATCACCACCTCGGCCACGCCGGCAACCTTGGCCGGAATCGCATTCATCAACACCGAGGAGGGATAGGTCGCCTTGCCGCCCGGCACATAGAGGCCGGCGCGGTCCAGCGGCGTGACTTGCTGGCCGAGCACTGTGCCATCCGCTTCGGTGTAGCTCCAGGAGCCCTGTTTTTGCCGCTCGTGGTACAGCCGCACGCGCTCGGCAGCCAGTTCCAGGGCGCTGCGCTGCTCGGGGGTAATGCGCGTCAAGGCCAGCTCGAGACGCTCGCGGGGCAGAATCAAGTCCGCCATGGAGCTGACGCTCAAACCGTCAAAGCGCTGGGTAAACTCCACCAAGGCCGCATCGCCACGCTCACGCACCGCCGCAATGATCTCCAGCACGCGCTGATTGACCGACTCATCGGACACGCTTTCCCAGCTCAGCAGATGATCCAGATGACCGGCAAAGTCTGGATCGGCAGCGTTGAGTCGGCGAATAGCAGTGGCGATAGTCATGGCAGCTCTCAATAAATGTGCGGTTATGCAGACGTAGCTTTCTCGGGCAGGACAAGGCTAACAAGCCCATTCCATGGATGCCCGAGAAATTTGGCTAGCGGGCGATAGGTATAGCGAAAGACGACAGTGTCGCCATCCCTGGCGACGCAGGCAGAATCAGGCTGCGTGGAAACTACTGCACTCGGTTATGCGGCGTTAAAAACAGGCTCAAAATGCTCATTTACAACTCGTAAACTGCGCTTTCTCGCCTGTTTTTGCCTTGCCTAACCTTCGCTCGCTACGTTTTCACACAGCCTGAGAATGCCGGGGATTTTTAAGCTGGGTGTCGCGACTCTACGGCGGCGCGCAGGGTGTCGATCAGCGCCTGGATACGGGCGTGCTGCATTTTCATCGAGGCTTTGTTGACGATCAGCCGCGAGCTGACGTGGGCGATCAGCTCCTGGGCTTCCAGACCGTTGGCGCGTAGGGTATTGCCGGTATCCACCACGTCGATGATCTTGTCCGCCAAACCCACCAGCGGCGCCAGCTCCATGGAACCATAGAGCTTGATCACATCGACCTGACGGCCCTGGGCGGCGTAGTAAGCCTTGGCCACATTGACGAACTTGGTCGCCACCCGCAGCCGGCCCTTGGGCTCAACCGCACCAATGGCGCCGGCGGTCATCAGCTTGCACTTGGCAATCTGCAGGTCCAGCGGCTCGTACAAGCCCTGGCCGCCGTACTCCATCAACACGTCTTTGCCGGCCACGCCGAGGTCGGCGGCGCCGTGTTCAACATAGGTTGGCACGTCGGTCGCGCGCACGATCAGCAGCCGCACATCGGGCTGGGTGGTGGCGATAATCAGCTTGCGGCTGGTATCCGGATTCTCAGTCGGCACTATGCCGGCCGCCGCCAGCAGCGGCAGGGTATCGTCGAGAATCCGACCTTTGGAAAGGGCGATGGTTAGCATGGTCGCAAGTGTCCTTAGTTACCCGGCACGCGGCGAATCTTAGCGCCTAACAACTGCAGCTTTTCTTCGATGCACTCATAGCCACGGTCGATGTGGTAAATGCGATCGATCAGCGTGTCGCCTTCTGCGACCAGTGCGCTGAGCACCAGGCTGGCCGAGGCGCGCAGGTCGGTGGCCATGACTGGCGCGCCCTTGAGCTTGTCGACGCCGGTGACTATCGCGGTATTGCCTTCGACCAGAATCTGCGCGCCCATGCGGTTCATTTCATAGACGTGCATAAAGCGGTTTTCGAACACGGTTTCGATCACCGCACCGGTGCCTTCGGCAACCGAGTTCAGCGAGACAAACTGCGCCTGCATATCGGTTGGGAACGCCGGATACGGTGCGGTGCGCAGGTTAACGGCTTTCGGCCGCTTGCCATGCATGTCCAGCTCGATCCAGTTATTGCCGGTGGTGATGGTGGCGCCGGCTTCCTGCAACTTGAGCAATACCGCCTCAAGAATGGTCGGATCGGTGTCTTTCAACTTGACCCGACCACCGGTGATGGCGGCGGCCACCAGGTAGGTGCCGGTCTCGATACGGTCAGGCATGACGCTGTAGGTGGCGCTGTGCAGACGCTCAACCCCATCGATGGTGATGGTGTCGGTGCCGGCGCCGCTGATCTTGGCGCCCATGGCGATCAGGCAGTTAGCCAGGTCGACCACTTCCGGCTCGCGGGCGGCGTTCTCCAGCACCGAACGACCACGGGCCAGGGTGGCGGCCATCATGATGTTTTCGGTGCCGGTCACGCTGACCACGTCGAAGAAGAAGTGCGCGCCACGCAGACCGCCTTCTGGTGCCTTGGCCTTGATGTAGCCGCCTTCGACATCGATGATCGCGCCCATGGCTTCAAGGCCACGGATGTGCAAATCGACCGGCCGCGAACCAATGGCGCAACCGCCGGGCAAGGCCACCTCGGCATAACCAAAGCGCGCCACCATAGGCCCGAGCACCAGGATCGAGGCGCGCATGGTTTTCACCAGCTCATAGGGCGCGACCAGAGTCTTGATCGCCCGCGCGTCGATTTCAACGCTGAGTTTCTCGTCAATCACCGGCTCAATGCCCATGCGCCCAAACAGCTCGATCATGGTGGTGATGTCGTGCAGGTGCGGCAGGTTGCACACGGTCACCGGCCCATCGGCCAGCAAGGTGGCGGCCAAAATCGGCAAGGCGGCGTTTTTGGCACCGGAGATGCGGATCTCGCCATCGAGACGATGGCCGCCGCTAATAATTAATTTATCCATAGTAATCTCATCGCCCGCAGGCTTAAGGACGCGCAGCCCAAGCCGCGCGGCTGAAAAATTTCATGGTGACGGCGTGAATGCTGCCATCGGCGATCCAGGCATTGAGATGGGCGTAAACCTGCTGCTGACGCTTTACCGGGCTGAGGCCGGCCAACTCGTCGCTGATCAGATTTAACTGAAAACTACAGCCTTCCCCTTCCACTTCTACCTGGGTACCCGGCAGTTGTGCCTCCAGGAGGTTTTTCACTTCTACGGCCTGCATACACAACCTCTATCGGCGCCCGTCACTTACGGGGCGGCCATCATACAAAAAAGCCCCCGGCCTGCGAACCCCGAAGCGGGGGTCGCTGACCGAAGGGCCATAGTCAACAACTCAAAGCTGCAGCGGCAACAACTCAAGCAAGCCAGAAACCTGGGCGATTTCGCGCATGTCATCGGGCAAGTCACGCAGCACCAGGGATTTGTTGGCAGCCTGGGCGTCACGCATAAAAGCCAGCAGCAACGACACACCAACACTGCTGGATTTTTCCACCTGGGCGCAGCTCAGGCTAAGCGCCGCGGCGGGGTTTTGACTGATCAGCTCGCGCCCAGCCTCACGCAAAGCCGGGCCAGTGCGATAGTCGAGCACTCCGACCAGCAACAACTCGCCGGCAGCGCCCTGACGAATACTGGCCTCGCTCATGTACCGCTGCCCTGCTGCTTGGCGGTCGACTTGGCCTTGGCGACTATATCCGCCCAGCCATCGATAGCCTTATCCAGATTATTGCCGTTCTTCTGCATGGTTTCGGCAAACTGATCGCGGAACAGCTTGCCGATATTGATGCCGTTAATAATCAGGTTGCGCAGCTTCCACTGACCATTGAGGTTAACCATGGTGTAGGACACCGGATAAATCGTGCCCTTATGGTCTTTAAACTCCATGCCAACGCTGGCGCGCTCGGCGTCTTCGATCTTGGCCGGCAATACCCGAATTTCTTGGTTGTCATATTCCAGCAGGGCGTTGCCATAGAACTGCATCAGGCTCAGCTTGAAATTATCCTGAAAGCGCTGCATTTGCTCAGGCGAGGCGCCGCGCGAATACTTGACCGTCATGATGCTGCGCGAGATGCCATCCGCGTCGACCACCGGACCCAGGGTGCGATCCAGGGCCGCATAAAAGGTCTTGGGATCGGCCTTATACGCCGCCTTATTGGCCCGCAAGTCGCCCAGCAATTGATCAACTGTCTGCTGCACTACCTGCTGCGCAGTCGGCGCGGCGCTGGCCAGCAGCGGCAAGCTGGTCAGCAACAACAACAAACTACGACGCAATAAACCACCCATGCCGACGCTCCCCATTACTTGCTGTCCTTGTTAACCGTGTTGAGCAAAAACTTGCCGATCAAATCTTCCAGCACCAGCGCCGATTGAGTGTCGCGAATCACCCCACCCTCTTTGAGCAACGCCTCGTCCCCACCCACGCTGATACCGACGTACTTCTCGCCAAGCAAGCCCGCAGTCAAAATCGAGGCGGTAGAGTCTTCCGGCAAGTTGTCGACACGCTTTTGCAGATCCATGGTGACCCGCCCGGTATAGCTGTCGCGATCCAGATCAATGGCGCTGACCTTACCGATAGTGACGCCAGCCATGGTGACTTTGGCGCGCACGGTGAGCCCGGCGACGTTGTCAAAGTTGGCATAGAGCTTATAGGTGTCAGCACTGTCAGCAACGGACAGACCGCTGACACGCAAAGCCAGTAACAACAACGCCAGCAGTCCTGCCAAGAGGAACAGGCCAACACCTATTTCCATGGTGCGGGTTTGCATCAGAAGTCTCCAAACATCAAGGCAGTCAAAATAAAGTCCAGCCCCAACACAGCAAGAGAGGCATAAACCACGGTTTTAGTCGTCGCACGGCCGATGCCTTCTGAGGTCGGCTCGCAGTCATAGCCTTGGAACACGGCAATCCAGGTGATCACAAAGGCGAACACTATGCTTTTGATCACGCCATTAAGCACGTCATCCTGAAAGTTCACGCTGTTTTGCATGTTGCCCCAAAACGAGCCTTCGTAAACGCCCAGCCAGTCAACCGCGACCATGGCGCCACCCCAGATGCCGACCACGCTGAAGATCATCGCCAGCAGCGGCATCGAGATGAAACCCGCCCACAGGCGCGGCGCGATGATGTACTTGAGCGGATCGACACCGATCATCTCCAGGCTGGACAGCTGCTCGGTGGATTTCATGTTGCCAATTTCGGCAGTCAACGCCGAACCCGCACGCCCGGCAAACAGCAAGCCGGTGACCACCGGACCCAGCTCACGCAACAGGGTCAGGGCCACCATCTGCCCGACCGCCTGCTCGGAACCGTAATCGACCAGGATATTGAAACCCTGCAACGCCAGCACCATGCCAATAAACAAACCCGACACGACAATAATCGCCAGCGACAGCACACCCACCGAATACAGCTGCTTGATCAGCAGTTGAAAGCCATTGCCTACGCCATTTCGTCCCAGCAAGACATGCAACAGAAACAGTGTCGAGCGCCCCAGCGCCTCAAGCACCGCGATACCGACGCGGCCAAACAACGCAATCCGGTCAAGCATTGAAATCTGGCGCATCAATGCCCTCCCAGAAGATCGGCACGGTAATCGCTGGCAGGGTAATGAAAGGGCACCGGGCCATCCGGCTCACCCTTCATAAATTGGCGGATTCGCGGGTTATCAGAGTTCATCAGTTCATCCGGAGTGCCATGACCCAGCACCTGCGTATCGCCAACCACATAGAGGTAATCGGCGATACTGGCGGTTTCCGTCAGGTCGTGGGAGACCACAATACTGGTAATCCCCAAGGCGTCATTGAGCAGACGAATCAGGCGCACCAATACGCCCATGGCGATCGGGTCTTGGCCAACAAAAGGCTCGTCATACATCAAAATCTGCGGGTCCAGCGCTATCGCCCGCGCCAATGCCACACGGCGCTTCATGCCACCCGACAACTCATCGGGCATCAAGTCCAGCGCGCCACGCAGACCGACGGCCTGCAGTTTCATTAATACGATGTCGCGAATCATCTCTTCCGGCAGCTGGGTATGCACCCGCAGCGGAAAGGCGACGTTCTCGAACACATCCAAGTCAGTAAAGAGTGCGCCACTCTGAAACAGCACGCCCATTTGCTTGCGCATATCGAACAGTTCGGCGCGCGACAGCGTCGGCAGGTTTTTACCGGCGACCAGAATCTCGCCGCTAGCGGGCTTGAGCTGCGCAGCGATCAAGTGCAACAAGGTGGTTTTACCGCAACCGGAAGGCCCCATGATGCCGGTGACCTTACCGCGAGGAATGAAGATGTCGACATTATCGAAAATCTTCCGCGCACCGCGCAGAAAGGTAACCCCTCTCAGCTCGACTGCATTGATACTCTCGGCGCTCATTTAAACTCCTTACGCTCCCTACACAACTCTGACGCAGCGCCTTGCAACCAAGACACCCGCCCTTGGAGGGCCGATTTAAGCTGCGCACTATACCATCGAGCCGCCGGCCTCCCAAGACAGAAACCGCCGACAGATGCGCGCAATCGCACGGACCAACAATCATGGATGAGCCCGCCCCGGTTTACCGCTATAATCGCCGGCTTTTAATCGGGCAATAGCATTTAACCCATGAGCCAGTCCAGCGACCTGATCCAGTCCGCGCAGCGCACCATTCGCCTTGAAATCGAGGCCGTAGAAGGCCTGCTGCCGCGCATCAATGCCGATTTCGTGCGCGCCTGCGAACTGATTCTGGCCAGCAAAGGCCGGGTGGTCGTGGTCGGCATGGGCAAGTCCGGGCATATCGGCAACAAGATCGCCGCCACCCTGGCCAGCACCGGCACCACCGCATTCTTTGTCCATCCAGCCGAAGCCAGCCACGGCGATATGGGCATGATTACCCGCGACGATGTGGTATTGGCGCTCTCCAATTCCGGCTCCACCGCCGAAATCGTCACCCTGCTGCCACTGATCAAACGCCTCGGCATCTGCCTGATCAGCATGACCGGCAACCCCGACTCGCCACTGGCCAAGGCCGCCGAAGTCAATCTGGATGCACGCATCAGTCAAGAAGCTTGCCCACTGAACCTGGCGCCGACCTCCTCCACCACCGCATCCCTGGTGCTGGGCGACGCCCTGGCGATCGCCCTGCTGGAGGCCCGCGGCTTCACCGCCGAAGACTTCGCCTTCTCCCATCCGGGTGGAGCCCTCGGCCGACGCCTACTGTTAAAGGTTGAGCACGTCATGCACAGCGGCGCCAATCTGCCACAGGTCCCGCGCGGCACCAGCTTGCGCGATGCGCTGATGGAAATGACCCAAAAAGGCTTGGGCATGACCGTGGTTCTGGAGGCTGACGGCAGCCTCGCCGGGGTGTTCACCGACGGCGATCTGCGCCGCACCCTGGATCGCGGCACCGACATTCGCCAGGCCAGCATCGACGAAGTGATGACCGCCCACGGCAAAACCGCCCGCGCCGAGATGCTCGCCGCCGAAGCGCTGAAAATCATGGAAGACCACAAAATCAACGCCCTGGTGGTGATCGATCAACACAATCGCCCGGTTGGCGCCCTGAATATGCACGATCTACTGCGCGCGGGAGTCATGTAATGAACAGCCAAATACAGGATCAGCGCCTGCAACAGCGCGCCAAAGCGATCAAGTTAGCGATTTTTGATGTGGACGGAGTACTGACCGACGGCCGCCTGTATTTCCTGGTCGACGGCAGCGAATTCAAGACCTTCAACACCCTCGACGGTCAAGGCATTAAAATGCTGATCGCCTCTGGCGTACGCACGGCCATCATCAGCGGGCGCAACACCCCGGTCGTCGAGCGCCGCGCGCAAAACCTCGGCATTCAGCATCTTTACCAGGGCCGCGAAGACAAATTGGTGGTGCTTGACGAGCTGCTCGCAGAGCTTGGCCTGGACTACGCTGAAGTGGCCTACTTGGGCGACGACCTGCCGGACCTGCCGGTTATTCGCCGCGCCGGCCTGGGCATGGCCGTGGCCAACGCCAACGAGTTTGTTCGCCAGCACGCCCACGGCACCACCCTGGCCCGCGGCGGCGAAGGTGCGGCACGCGAGTTTTGCGAGTTAATCCTGCGCGCCCAAGGCAACCTTGATGCTGCCCAAGCGGCCTACCTGTAGGGCTGATCATGCTAAAAAAACTACGCCTAAGCTTGATACTTGCAACCCTGGCCGCCTTCCTCGGCGCAGTCGGCTACTGGAATATCCGCCCGGCAAGCTTTGCCCAGCAAACCTCCGGCAGCACTGAAAACGACATCGATTTTTATGTCATCAATGCCAAGAGCACCCAATTCCAACCGGACGGCAAACTGGCCAGCAGCATGACCAGCGATAAGCTCGAACACTTTAAAAGCAGCGACATCACCCTGCTGAGCAAACCCGACCTATTGCTTTACCGCGGCACCGAGTTGCCCTGGCACGTACAAAGCGCGCGCGGTGAAGTCGCGCCCGAGGGCACAGAAGTTGAATTAATCGACGCCGTGCGCGTCGCCCGTACCGACGCCAAAGGCCGGCCAACGATACTAACCACCAGTCGCCTGACCGTATTCCCCGACAAAGAATATGCGCAGACCGAGCAAGCCGTTAGAATCGAGGCCGCCAATGGAGTGACCACGGCACAAGGAATGAAAGCGTACTTGAATGACGGCAGGATGCTCCTGCTGTCCAACGTAAGAGGCCAGCATGAGGTTCGTTAAAA
>C687J26845_10000598_pt1 | contig 23626 bp, 23 predicted proteins | sample RifCSPlowO2_12_FD_26845 | JGI IMG/M metagenome (IMG submission 26845)
CAGATTAGCGCAGGCCGAACGTGTAAAAGCAACTCTAATTGATAACGGTGTTGGGGCAACAGCAAGGTTGAAAAGTTTTGCGGACCAACAAGCGACCGATTTAAAACAAGCATTGCAAAACGAAAAGGAAAACCTATTAGTATTTAATGCCGAGCAACTAAAGATTGATGAGGACGCGGCCAAGAAATCAGCAGAGGCCGGAAAGGACGCAAAGGAAAAAGCACTACAAAATAAATTGGCGGCACTCGATTTAGAACGAAAAGAAACGGAAAAAAAGATTCTCGAAACAGCCGTAACAGAAGAACAAGCAAACGACATGCGTAATCAGGCGAACGTTGACTTCATAAACAAACGTATTGCTATTTTAAAAGACTTCGGAAAAGGAATAATTGATGAGGAAATAAATCTACTAAATGCTGTTCAAAAAATAGAGGACGAGGTAATAGCTGATAGATTAAAAGCTGAAAAAGAAGCCGCTGAAAAGCAAAAAACACTTCAAGAAAAAGGCGCTCAACAAACAAAGGATTTTGATCAGGCCACCTTAGAGGCAATGGAAGAGGGAACAGAAAAACAAAAAGCATTTCGGATTGATGCGTTCGAAAAAAAGATTTTAGAATTAGAAGAGCAAGGGGTGTTGACCGCTGACCTTGAAAAAAAATTACAAGAAGCGTTATTTAAAGACCTTGCTGATATAGACGAGAAGGAAAATAAAGACAGACGTGACCGACTAATAAAAGAAATTGAGCAGAGGAAAATGTTGATTGATGCCGGGATAAAAGTTTTCAGCGATGGAATAAATATTATTTCCGATTTAATTAAGCTGTCTAATTTAGATGCGGCACAGGCAGCGGAATTTCAAAAGACATTAGCCGTGTTTCAAGTAGGATTGGATTTGGCTAAATCACTCGCTACAGTTATTAGCTCAGCAACACAGGCAGCAGCAGCTACCGGACCATTAGCACCAATAACATTAGCTGGTTACATTGCTTCAGGAATAGCTGCAATCACAGGCGCATTCGTTCAGGTTAAATCTATCTTCGATGCACCGGTTCCAAAGCCAGCGGCTAAAGGTGACGAATATGTTACGGGTGGACAATGGGGGAAGGACAGCGTGTTGTATAATCTTATGCCGGGTGAACGTGTTGTTACAACAAAAACAAATAGTGATTATTGGGACGAACTTCACGCAATGCACAACGGTTATTATGACCAATTGATTTCAATGAAATACATTCAACCGGCCATTCAAGACGCAATGTCGAATTCTGGTGGAATGAACAATAACATAATGGGAAGCATTATGCTTAACGGTGGTAAATGGAAAGGTCAAAACATAGTTGGTGTTTTAAATCAGTCAGCGAAGCAACAGAAAAAACAACACAAAGAAATGGTTGAAGTTTTGAAACCAAGACGAAATAATCTTAGGAAATTCTGATGGAGCAAATAGCGATATATCTCGATGGAATTAAATTAAATTCATTACCGCCCGACATCGTTGATTTCGAAGAGGAGTTGGTTCGTGATACTGAGCTATTCGGGTTGGTTACTAAATATCCACTTGACTTAACATTCGTTGGTGACGGTTACAAATATTTACTTGGATTAAAAAAAAATGAAGGGTATTGCAGAAGGGTTGAAGTGCTTATAACTTTTGCGCCTAACGGAGACCCCACTTACGGAACAACTATCCGTGGGTTTCTTTTCATCTCAGATATGGAGCATGACCACACAAAGAAAACAATCAAATGTTCTATCGAGGACAATAATTTCGGAAGTATTTTAAAACAAAACGCAAAGGTTCCGGTTGATGTTCGTTCGATAGTTTCACGCAATGATGTTTCCATTAGCGCAACATCATCATTTGCGCTGGTTGTTTATAATCCATCAACAGGAGTTAATTATGTCGATGCTTGTACAGCGTACAATGTGAATGATGTGTTTAATCACATGATTGAATTTCTTACCGATAATGAAATGACTTTTCAATCGGACTTCCTTACGAATTTACCTGATGACGAAAAGATTTGTTTAGTTCGCGGGCAGGAATTGCGTGATAAAAATAACACCGTTCCGCAAGTGATGGTATCGTTTCAGCAGCTCATGGAATTCTTGCATAAGAAATACAACCTTTGGTTTTGTGTTGACAACTCAGGACAGACCCCGATATTCAGATTGGAAGAGGAAGATTTTTTCTATTCAACCTCAACGGTAAAAATAAATCAGGTTAAAAATTTATCCGAAACATTCGACCAAGAAAAATTAACGTCAGTTATTAAAGTTGGATGTTCTGATAACATAAAAGAAACAGGTGTCGCACATTCACTTCCTTTTGTTAGCGCGATAACATTTGTAGAGGAAGATTATTTTTTAAAAGGAACGTGTGGCATAGACGCTGAACTCGATTTAGTTTCAGAAGAAATACAAGCAGACACGAACATCATTCAGGATTTGGTTACAGGGACATCGGGAGAATATGATGATGATGTTTTTTGTATTCAGTTTGTAGAATCTACTTTCGTTGCTCACAAAGGTGAATATATTTTATCAACTCCGGGTGGCACACCGAAGTTGTACAACGAACAGATGTTGAATCTAAATGTTTTGAATCGTTTCAAAGCACCAACGGATGTTAGTCAGATTACTGGAAATGGAACCAATGATAATTTCAGAGCATCCCGATCAACGAATGTGGCAATGGCAACGACCAACCCGTTAGATTTCGATGACGAAACAACACCACCGAATATAGATCCGGGTGGAAATTATTCGATAGTCACTTATAGATACACCGCCCCGGCCAATGGACTATATTCATTTGAAACGGGATTGAATTATGAAATCACGCAATTGGAATATTCGGCAGGAAACGAATGGATGCAGAATTTTATTCCAGCCATTTTAGACGTTGACGTCTTCATGGTCAAGAAAAACGCAGCAGCGACACAGTTACAATTAAAACAGGTCAACTCAATTGTCCATTCTTCAACCGGTGAATTTCAGAAAACCGGAAACGCGACATTCTACATGAACGCGGGCGATACTATTGAAGCGTATATGACGGTGGCTTATGATTCTTTTATTATAAATTTTGCAGGAACGCTATTAGGCGGCACAGATTCATACTTCAAAACGACATACGTTTTTACGGGTGGTGGTGAAATCTCAGTTGGTGACTCTCAAAATATTGCCATTATTAATTTGGATTTCAAAACGGGAATCTCAAATAAAGATTGGCGGCTTATGGTGTCGCAATCTTACAATGGGGTGACGATAAATACGAACGGGGTGAATGATACTTTATGTTGGGTGAATTCTGTTAAAAGAAAACTATTTAAGGGGACGTGTGATTTCAAATTAGTAACTACTTTAGCAGAGATGAAATTATGGGAAATATAACGCTCATACCGAACCAGCCGATTGTGTTTGATCAACCCGATGAAAGTTGCGGATGCGATACGGTTGCGTACAAACAAATCATCGACAAAACAGATATAACTTCAATTCAATTTCTTGTTGACCCGTGTCCGGGAATCCCGAACATAATTTGTAATCCGGATTTTGACACACAAGAATGCTGGACGATTTTAAAAGGGTGGACAATTACGGGTGGATTGGCAATAAAAGATTTGGGAACATCGGGAACTATGCAGTACCTCGATGCTACTGAGGTGGGTAAGCTGTATCAGATTACAATAAACGTGAAGACGCTTATCGGCACACTTGAATTTATGTCCGGCTCGCAGCTTATAAAAACAATCACAACTCCGGGAATTTATACATTCAATTTCGAGGCAACAGGATTATACCTTCAGTTTTTTATGAGTGGCGCGAACAACGACTATTGCGAATTGGAATCGGTAACTTTATTTCCTTTATCCGAAAACCTTGCTTACGGAATTGTAAATGAAGCCGGGGTAACAGTTGCCGTAGTGGCGTATCAGGATGCTCCGGAAACATTTTGTTTTGCAGGTAATCATGTTACAATCAATATAAGTTGGGCTGAAATTCCTGACGGATGCTATACCATCGGACTGACCAATGGATGCTTAAATACTTGCGGACAGGCAGGAGTTCCGAACGGTAGCTTCTTATCCGAAGCCCAATATTGGGACGAAACTATTGTAGCAGGAACACCAGTCAGCACATTCACCGGGACACAATTAAACGTTACCGGAACAACAGCCGATGAAGTGGACTTCCTTCACAACCACCTAACACTATGCGCTGGAAAAGAGTACAATGTTACCGTTGACATATTGAGATTACTTAATGCCGACCTTACCATAAGAATGGGAACGCAAACACAGAACGTTGCGGCTGAAGGGGTAACAACATTTACCTTAACAGCGGACGGAACTGATTTGACGTTGGAGTTTGACATGAATGGGGCCACATCTCAATTGTATTTGGCTTCAATTGAAATATCACTAGCCAACATAGAAGACTATACGTTTGATTATACCAGCATTCCGATTAAACTTGAAACGGGCGTTGATTGTAAGTTCAAAAAGATTTCCATTTGCGGTGATGATGATGCGTGGGGATTTGCCTTTGAAGGAACGTGCTTCTTTCCAAAGATTCGGGTTGATTCAAGATTCTCAATGGGCGGATATCCGAATGACCGCGAGATGAATGAATTTAACAACGGATTCAGGCAAGTTCAATGGGCTGAGTCAAGAAAGATTCGGCAATTAAACGTGGACATGCATCCTGAATACGTGTACGACTTCCTTCGGTTCATCCCGGTTGCCGACCACATTTATATTGATGATGTCGAGTACATTTCTGAGGACGATGAGATAGCTGTATCTGTTGCGGCCGACACAACTAACACCGGAACCATGTCAGTGAATCTCGCTGAAATGAAAGCGCTGTATAATGTAAATAAAGGCAACGAGCAGAACAGTTGCGACCCACCGGGGTCATTTATAACCGAGAAACCAACCGATTCGTCAGTCACTTCGAACGATTTAGAACGAGTAGTAACACCTTAATAAAAAAATATTATGTCAGAAAAATCAATAAATCAATTTCCACTTGTCACCGATGTCGAGGATGGGGATTTAGTTTTAATTCAAAGGGGCGATTTTTACAAGTCCATATCCGTTACCAACTTAGGTAATGGACTTTATAACGCTCAGTTGACCTTAACCTCAGCCCAGATTTTATTGCTACAAACCACGCCCATTGAAATCATAGCGGCACAAGGTGCCGGCACAACGGTTGAACTATTGTTTGCCTCCGCATTGATTACATTCAATTCAATCGCCTACGTTGCTGCCGGAAACCTTCGCTTTAAATATACTGGGGGCGCAGATGCTAATTTTTTAATGAATTTTGACAACTCATTCTTAGTATCAGCAGCAACGTTGCGGCACCGGGCCAACCGATCGGGAGTGACTTACTTCGCTGAGCTAGAGAACACCGGAATATCGGTATTCGTAAGCACAGCCGACCCTACAACCGGAAATTCAACGGTTGTTATTAATGCCCTGTTCCAGATTCAGAAACTTTAGTATATTTGAATTCGTTCTTTTATTACCTCTCTTAACTTGTTTTTATTAAAAAGGAAAGCCATGGATTAGCCCCCATGGCTTTTTTATTGTTTAAACAATTGGATGTAGTAACTACACCAACCTACTACAACTAAAAATTTGTACGGTTAATTGTACGTACAAAAAAACGTACAGGGGCTACGAATATTACGAATTTCATTGTTTTGTCAGAAATTTGTATATTTGCATCACTGTGTATTGATCTGTTGCCTGATTTCTCCCGGCATCATAGGGAGAAAAAATAACTAACACATACTATTTATGGGATGCGAATCGTACAACTGTAGTGAGTTGGATGATCATCTGTTAAATGATTGTGAGGTAAATGAGCAAGGCGGTAGCGATAGCATCATCGTCTTAGATTGCGGCCACACAGTAACAGATCCTTCAGACGCCACACAGATTAACGCCAACATTGCTTCCGGAAAGGCGAAATTAATTGAAAATATTAAAGCCGGAATTCCATTGGCTTCACCAGTTGAAGTCGATAGCCCGATTGGGTGCAGACCAGCCACAGTAGTAAACTACGACCGAACAATGACCCTGTTAGACGCTAACGTAAACGCTAACAACGTTGGATTTTACGACAGCATCAACGGTGGACGTGCTATCGGTGGGGTAATCGTTTACGCTTGCACAGCGAATAAAGTTTTCTTTGTTGATGAATCAATTAAATCTACCGGGTCAGTAACATTACCCGACACGGACAATGAGTTCATCCGCTTTGAATCTACGTTCAAATGGAAGTCCATCAACAACCCTGTTTACGCAGCGGCTCCTGCAGGAATCTTTTCTTAAACAATAAACCCTGATATTTTGTCGGGGTTTATTTTTTTATATATTTGTATCCAACATGGAAAAGGATTCGTTCGGTATTTTAATTCTAGCATTTGGCGACAGGGGCTATCACTATGCCGCTTACAATCTTTGTCTTTCGATTAAGCACAAGAACCCAAATCTTAAAGTTGCTATCTTTTGCGACAACAATAACCATGTAGATTATAAACAGTGCCGAGCCGATATTATTAAGGTCTGCGATTATTTCGGTGCTGAACCGGGATTAAATAAAATAAATGCTCTTTCTGATTTACCCTTCACAAACACTCTTTATTTAGATGCGGACGGATTCTGCATGAAAGATTTACGGCCGTTAATTGACGACCTGTTAAAACAAAACAGATTTTTCATGTGCGATATATTCGGTTCCGGGAATTTCGGTGAGGAAATTTCTTACGACCTATGGGCGAAACACGAAGACAGCTTTGATTTTTTCGGTGTGAAGAAAGAGGACAAGTGGCATACCACTCAAACGAGTTGGATTTTTTGTCGCGCAGGAAAAGATATGAGAGAATTTATTAAACAGGTAAAACACTATTGGGCTAAAGGATTTCCCAAAGCAAAATTAAAAGGCAAGTGGGGTCGGTTCATGCCCGATGAATTGTTTTTTTCCGGTGTGATAAGCAAGAATAAAATCGATGCGTCTTATTCGGGAAAACCGATATTCTACGGAAATCGTTACATCGAAAATTTCGGAGAGATAACACAGAACCATTACATCATGTCGCTGTACGGAAATGGAAACGGTCAACGATTGACAAAGCTGATGTATTGGGAATATTACGACAGACTGATGTCGGCAATGTGCAAAGAAATGGGTCTCACGCATATTTACAAGGGGCACTATTTAGCAAGTGCAAAAATTACAAATGTGGTATGATGAAGGAAAACGAATTAAGAGTCGGGAATATTATTCATAATGGAAACTTTGAAGCGAGAATAAATTCATTTGACGAAATGAATGAATTTTTTATTTTAATGGCACCAGTTGAATTAACAGAAGAGTGGCTTTTTAAATTTGGATTTCAAAAAGGAATTGATTGGTATTGGCTTTATAAATACCCACGTCAAATAAATGTGTCTATAACACATAGAAAAACTACAATAGGATCAAACGAAGAATATGAAGTTGAGTGTAAATACGTCCACCAACTCCAAAATTTATACTTCGCATTAACGGGAGAAGAATTAACCATAAAAGAATGAAAAAAATCGAATGCTTTAAAGAATGGTTGCAATGGTTTCAAAACCAACAACCGAAACGGAAGGTGAAAAATCCTATTGAAATTTGGAATCCGAATTTAATTAGATACTCTAAACAGGTTTGATTTTCATCACATCCATATCACCGAAACACGTTAACATGCAACAGCAGATTGATGCGGTTAATTCTTGGTTGGTTCACGGAAAAGTCATTTCGGTAAATCACGAATCAGAAATCGAAAACCTAAGAACCGTTTTTAAAGATGTTGAATTTCGAGATACAGAAAGAACTGCAAAACCAAAGTTCGCAAAGCATTACATTTACGTTGACCAACTCATAGATGTTGGTTTAACATTCGATAAACCCGTGATGATTATCAATAGCGACATTGAAATAACTGAAGACAAAAAATTAATCGAAATAATAAAACAATACGATGGCAAGGCGTGTGTTTATCTGCATCGTTGGGATTATACTACCGACAAAACTAAAGCAAAAATTTATCGAGAAGGAGTTGATGCGATACTTATTCCGAAACAAAAGGCAAACAACATTCCGAGCAGCTTGTTTTTCTTAGGCGCGACTCATTGGGACATTTGGTATCCGTTTGCGTTTTATGCAACATCAATGCCACTTGTGAGCATAACTTCTAAGCCGGTTATTTACCACAAGGAACATACATTTCAATATTCATCAGAACAGTGGTCGAAACTCGGAAAACATTGCGCTTGGCTAATGGGTCAGCCCGACATCAGCGCAGCTCAGGCGAGTGAGAGGTGTTACAGAATTTTAAGGTCAGCAACTAATTTTTTATGACAACAGACATATTTATAAAAACATTCAAAAAAGACTTTCCGTTTTTGCGGTATTGTCTTTTATCGATTCAAAAATTCTGCACTGGATTTAATGAGGTCGTAATTGTTTGCCCGAATCAGGATGTTGATTTATTAAGGTCTTACGGATTTCCCGACATAAGGGTTGTCGGTGTTGAAGAAAAAGGAAAAGGATACATGTTTCAACAGGTGTGCAAATTGAAAGCATTTAATTATTGTAATGCAGGTTCTATTCTATACGTTGACTCTGATTGCGTTTTTACAAAGCCATCGACACCTGAAGATTTTATGATTGATGGAAAGCCGATGTTGTTACGGACGCTTTATAGCAAACCGGGAATGCCTGTGTTTTGGCAATCAACAACCGAGAAGTCAACAGGATTTAAAAGCGATTGGGAATACATGCGCAGACATCCGATGATGCATCTACGTAGCGTATTGATGGATTTGCCGGACATGGAAAAATATATTTTAGAAATTCCTAATCATGATTTTTCAGAGTTTAATTACATTGGTCAAATGATTGAGAAGAATTATTCAGATAAATATTCAATCGTTAACACCGATGAATTTTTACCAGAGAAGCGGCTTGAACAATTTCGGTCATGGGACGGAATGACTGAGCAAACAAAACAGTTAATAGAAGGATATTTAAAATGAAACAATTTATAATCCTATCGTTTCCGAGATCAGGAAATACATTGTTCAGAACAGTGATTGAATCGGTTTTTAATATTAAAACGATTGGATATAATTCTGAAATTGATATGTCACCCCTGCTGTATCAGCATAACGGACATCGGGATTATAACAATGAAATAATCGGAATAAAAAGACACTCCCCGCACTTCATTGACGAAAATGTTAATCACGTTTTTTTTATTGTCCGGGACATTGACGAGTGTATAAATAGCCATTACGATAAGACGGTAAAAAAACACCCCGAAATTGACAAACAAGATTTTGTTAAAAAAATGCTTGTTGAATATCGAGAAAATTTCATGTTCGCTATTGGCAAACATACCTGTATAATTCGTTATGAAGATTTAGTGTGTGGAAATTTAAACATTAATGGGCTGTCTGATTTCATTGGAGTAAAACCCGTAAACGAATTTGACTTTGAAGAAATTAAAACTATTTCACGCGAACTTTATAAAAAAGAATTGGAGGAAACAATATGAAAAAAGTACTCATATTAGTATTGTCTCATTTGTCGCCACCTTACGCAAGTCTGATGAGGGTTAGTCGTGAAACATGGGACAGCGTGGACATTGACGGAGTGCAAACTATTTTCTATTTGGGAAAGGTTGAGTTTCCTGCCGACCCGAAAGTTCTTACGACATCTGCCGAAGATACTTTTTTCAACATGGGTAGAAAAGATTTGGACGCTTTCCAATGGGCTATTGATAATTCTGATTTTGATTTCATCGCAAGGGTGAATTCATCGTGCTATGTGAATAAAAAAATGCTACTCGAATATTGCCAAACATTACCGACTGAAAACATGATGTCGGGCGTAGAGTGTGCGCATCAATCAGGCGGAACTTATTTGTGGGGGGGCACTCAGTATATTATTTCCCGTGATGCAATTCAGAAAATCCTTGACCACAAAGATAAATGGAATCACGAATTAATGGAAGATGAAGCGATGTGTTTGGTTTCAAAAGAGGTGGGGATTGATTGGCACAAAGCAATGCGTTCTTGTTCTATTGACAAAGCAAATAACGGATGGACACTTATTTCGTATGGCGGAAAATCCGTATCTTTCAAAGAGTTTTCGGAATTGAAGGATGATGAGCATGTGTTTTTCAGGGTGAAATACGATAGTGATAGAAAAAAGGATTTGTGGATTATGCGTGAGTTGTTTAAATCGTTAAAATAGAAATGAAAAAAATAAACCTAACACAAGGAGAATTCGCCTTAGTCAATGACGAGGATTTTGATTTTTTAAATAAATGGAAGTGGCACTGTAATAGAGAGAGAAAAAATAAATACGCGTTAAGACGATTGCCTAAAAGCGAGGGCGGTAAATTAATTAAGATGCATAGATTAATATTGGGGTTAAATAATTCAAAATCATTATGCGATCACATAGATCGTAATGGGCTAAATAATCAAAGAAATAATTTAAGGATTGCCACCGCCACAGAAAATTTAAGGAATATAGGAAAGTATGAAAATAGAACATCTAAATACAAGGGCGTTTATAGAAGAATTGCGAAATCGGTGGTTAAGGGTAAAAAATATGAATATACTTATTGGTGTTCATCAATATCATTTAATAAAAAAGAAATTATATTAGGAAATTTTAAATACAATGAAGAGGGGGAGGTATTGGCAGCAAAAGCATACGATGACGCAGCCAAAAAATATTTTAAGGAATTTTCGCTCACTAATTTTTAGAAAAATGATAAACACCGTCCACATAAAAAACGACCAGTTCAAAGTTTTCAGAACTGGAAATTCGGAATCCAAAGAAGTCATTTTAATAATGGGTTCTTGTCGAGGTGTACCTTATTTGAATTACCTCGATTACTACAATAAGAAAATAGGGAACAATAAGTATTTAATTTATTACATCGATCCGTTCAATTACAATTGGGATGAAAAAGACGTGTTAGTTGGATGCGAAAATAAATTAATCGAATTGGAAACGGATGCGAATATGTTGTCGATACTTTCATCAGTTAAAATATTTATTCACGAACATTACGAATCATTCGGAATGTTCAATACGAATAAAGAGTTTGAAAAAACGATTTATCAGTTCGGGATGAATCCTGAAATTGATATTACACTACCGAATTTTCACGATGTATTTATTCTCACTCAGGACTATTATAAATTGGACGCTGAATTTGCGAAGAGATGTATATTGGTTCGTGGTGAATTAACTCCGGAAATGAAAGACGAACTAAAAGACAAGACAATTACTAATTTAAAGCGATTTTATAAAGTATGTTCATTGTCATCGTTCCCTAAAATGGAAAAGTATTTCAATGATTACTTACAATCGATTCGTTTTTTCTGGTCATTTAATCACGTATCAAAACACTACACGTTAAAAGTTTTTGAATGGATGAATCAGGGATATTTATATTTCAATCTCACTCCTGAATTTTGGAATGAGATTTCAAAGCATGACCTTTACGAAAACAATCCAACCCCACTCACAAATTACGACATCGAATTGTATGGATTAAAATGGAATGAACAAGTACACGATTTTAAAACAATAAATAAATTATGAAAACACTAACGGAAATTTTCAAACGCATCGGTCACTTCGGAAGTGATATAGGTTGTAATGATAAAAACGGAACGCACACCTACACCGATACCTACGACAAATTGTTTGCACCGTTTCAAAACAAATGTTCGTTTATGGAAATTGGATTAGCTCTCGGTGATTCAATAGATTTGTTCGATGAGTATTTTGATAATTCATATATTATTGGCGTTGATATTTCCGTTGTGTTCCCGCCAAAGCAATACAAAAACAAAGTTGCGATTATTGAAGCCGATGCAACGAAACCGGAATTCATGCAAAAGATTTCAGCCGGAACTTTCGATATTATCCTTGATGATGCAAGTCACATGGAGGCAGATCAAATGGCAACATTCAATTTATTAAAACATAGAATGAATCCGGGTGGGATTTATATTATCGAGGACATTCTTGCGCTCGATCAAAATAGAAAAAGATTTGAAGCGCTGCATACGAATTGCGAAATCGTTGACATGCGCCACAATGGGAGATTTGATAATGTGCTCATAATTTACAGGTTTTAGTATGGAATGGACGCCAATGACAAAAGATATTCTTAACTCACTCGTTGTTGGTTGCTCGTACACGATAAAGACAAGAAATGTGATACATCATCCCACGCTGTACATAGATGAGTACGGAAGAAAAACACTTAAATTTGGAAACGTTCCTGTTTATTCGGATTGCGCTATTAAAACAAGTGAAATAATAAATTTAAAAAATGAAAATACTTTTATTTGGTGGCTCCGGCACTCTCGGCAAAGAGTTGATGAAAATCAATCCTGATATTATTGCGCCAACACATGACGAGGTTGATGTCGCAGACATAAATCAAGTGTATGGATTTTTAAACCAACACAATCCTGACATCATCATCAACGCTGCTGCAATTACCGATAATAGAATGGTTGAATCAGATGCAAACGAAGCTATTGACGTGAATATAATCGGGTCAGCCAACCTCGTGCGCGCGTGCGAGCGCATGAACGTGCGCATGGTTTATATTTCTACTGATTACGTTTACAAAGGCGACAGGGGCAACTACAAAGAAACGGACGAAATACTGCCCTTCAATTTATACGCGTGGACAAAATTAGGAGGCGAATGTTCTGCTCGCTGTATTAAGAATCACCTCATCATAAGAACATCATTTGGTAAAAATGAATTCAATTATCCCGAAGCGTTCGTTGATAAATATGCGTCAAAAGATTACGTTGAAAAAATTGCGCCACTGATTTATGAAGCTGCCCTCAGTCCGTTAGTTGGAATAGTTAACATAGGCACAGAACGGAAAACTATTTACGAATACGCGAAAGAGAAAAACAAAGATGTACTGCCGGTTAAAATTGAAGACTCTCCGTTCATAACACCGAAAGACACATCATTGAATTTGCAAAAGTGGATTGATTATAAGTCTGAAAAATCCATTGCAACACCGCATGAGAATTGCAGGGTTTGCGGAAGTGACCAATTAATTAAATACTTGGATTTAGGTATTATGCCACTTGCAAATAATTTAGAATTCACAGCACAACGAGCAATTGAAAAAGAAAAATTTCCATTGCAGGTAATGTATTGCGGTTATTGCGGATTATCGCAGTTATCAGTTGTAATTGATCCTGAAAAAATGTTTTCGTATTATACTTACCGTTCATCTGTAAACGGTGGTTATGTTACTCACTGCCGAAAAATGGCAAAGGAATTAAAAGAAAAATATAACCTGAATTCCGATTCATTCTGTATTGACATTGCAGGGAATGATGGAGCTTTATTAAAAGAGTTCCGCGATGAGATTGGATGCAAGGTTTTAAACGTTGACCCCGCGACAAATCTAACCGCAATCGCTGAATCATTCGGGATTGAATCTATCTGTGATTTTTGGGGATTAGAAACGTCCGATAAGATTTATAAAAAATATGGGATGGCGAATATTATCACCGCGACAAATGTATTCGCGCACGTTGACAATATACGTGGATTCATAACGGGCTGCGCAATGCTATTGAAAACGGAAGGAGTTTTAATTATCGAAGTCCCGTATTTAATTGACTTCATTGAAAACTGCGAATTCGATACGGTTTACTTTGAGCATTTATCTTACATTAGTTTAATTTCAATCATGCGACTTTGCTCAGATACATCAATGAAAATAATTGATGTACAAAAACAAAACATTCACGGGGGAACAGTTCGTATCAGTATCACTCACGAACAGTCAAATCATGTAATTGAAAAATCAGTTTCCGATTTCGTGAACAATGAGATCAAACTCGGCTATAACAACATCGAAAAATACAAGAATTGGTCAGTCTGTGTCAACAACATTCTCGACACTTTTAAATTAGAGATTTTAAAACTTCGAGCAGAAGGAAAAAAGATTGCGGCATTCGCGGCATCAGCAAAAGGCAACACGCTGCTAAATGCCTGTGGAATGACAACCGATGTTATCCGGTATATTGCGGACGAAACCCCGGAAAAGATTGGCAAGTATTCACCCGGCACAGGAATACCAATTGTTAACAAACAGATGTTGGTAAAAGACAAGCCGGATTATCTCGTTATCCTTTCGTGGAATTTTGCCGATGAAATCATGGCGAAGGTCAGGGCAATCGGCTACGATGGTAAATTTATTCTACCCCTTCCTGAATTTAAGATAATATAGTAACTTTGCTCATCAAACCCGATGCCATGAAAACAATCAAATTACCGGTAAAAGAACAGCCAATGCCGCTTCCGCTTGGTAGCGTTGGTTGTAAAAAACGCGGTTGTATTATCACTCTTTTGCCACAAATGAATAAAGCTGCGTAATGCTAACCATTGAGGAAATACAAAAACATGTTCAGCAGGTTGTAAAAATCCGGAAGGATTATGAGCAACACAACAAGTCAATGGCCCCTTCGGGAAGTGGCTATAAAGATTATCCGGAATATTATCCGGGATACAATGAGTTGTGCGCACACTATGACGCTATTTGTGTGCATTCGGAAACCGGTAAATTTCCGGGTAAATTATTTTCAAAGCGTAGCCCGAATATGCAGCCGGAGGAGTTTGATTATATAAAAGAAACATATCAGCAAACGACCCTCCCCATATTCATCGATTACATCAATCAGTTAAAGCGATCATTCAACGATGGCAACTGGTCAATTCGTTATGGTGATTCTACTACCGATAAGGAATTCGAGGATTATGTTGAAAAAGAATTCCCGATTTACGGCTCGATGGAGCAATTCATTAAAGAGGTTTTGCCGGAGATAAAGACGAAAGACCCAATGGGAATGATAGCCATTAAGCCAAACGAAATTCCTATCGTTAAAGACGCAGAAGGAAACGCTGTGTTATCGGAACGGGGGTCATATCAAGTTGATGACAGCGCACTCATTTCACCCGCAATAAATTACTTCACGGTTAAGAAGTTGGTTCAGTTCAAGGAACATCGGTGGTACATGTATTTGTCGAAGAGCAAGTCGCCTGTAGTGTACGGAAATCAGCTTAGAAACGAAGGACTTGTTTTTGAAATTTATGATGACACAAATATTTACCTCGTTAAGCAGGTTGGCAAACAGGTGGATTACGAATTCCAAATTACTATTTACTATACCCACAATTTGGGATATGTTCCAGCCCGAAGACTGAAAGGGGTTCCGGTTGTGATGGAAGATGAAATTTACTACCAATCGAAATTTTTATATGCAATCGGAAACCTGAATTTAGCACTGGTAAATTCAACCCGGCTGGACATGATAAATAATAATTCCACCTATCCAGTACGAATTATGCTCGGTAACGAATGTGAGTTTACCGAGGGTGATTACAAATGTAACGATGGTAAAATAGCGTGGTTTGATGGACAGGTGCAGCGGGTTAAAGATTGCCCGTCATGTAATGGCTCCGGATTAAAAACACGAATCAGTCCGCTCGGCACGATACTACTTCGTCCGGCAGACAGGGAGAATCCGAACGGTGAAATCACCCCGGACGCAGCTTTCAAATATGTTACTCCCGACCTCGGTGCCGCAGAATTCCTAATGAAAACAGTTGCGGACAATGAACAGCGGGCGAGATCTATCTTGCATATTTATGCATCAAACACTAATGCGCAGCCAACATCGTCTGACACCGCCATCGGGCAACAGATTGATGAGAAGTCTTTGTATGCGTTCATTAAACCGGAATCAGACCAGATGTTTCAGGGATGGGAATGGCTTACAAAAGTAATTGGCGAAATGCGTTATGCAGATAAATTTGAAGCACCGACATTTACTTACCCGGTTACATTCGAGTTCTTAACAGAACAGGATTATTTGAATCAGATTAAATCAGCGATGGATGCCGGGATGCCTCCTGCGGTTATTTACCCGTTAATTTATAGATTCCTTTCGACATTATTCTATACAGAACCAACCACAAATAAAGCGTTCGTTTTGATACTTGAATCTGATCGACTGTTAACGCAATCGGACATTCAGATTCAAACAGGAATAAGTTCTGGAACCGTTCAGAAGTGGGAAAAGATTTTGCACGATTCTGCTTTTTTCTTTGTGAAAGAACTGATTGCGGCAGACGCGAAATTCCTTGAAAAAGATATGTCGGTTCAGAAAGAGGAATTGATAAATAAAGCCAAAGAAAAAGCCACGGAAATAACACCCATTTCAGCTACGAATAATGCGGTCGCTGCTTTAACCAGCGGTGAGCCGGAACTATAATTTAGATGCCAACAGCGGACCAACTCCTTAAAGAGAAAATTTCTATACTCGAAAAGTCCCCGGAAACGTTTACGAATTCCGTTGAAAAAGAACAGCTGCGACTTTTTAAAGAAGCGCTGAAGCTCACCGAGCAACTGGAATTGGACGGCAACAAGATAAAAGTCACTCTTAAAAACCTCGGTCTGATTGAGGAGATAAATAAAAAGCTCGAATCGACATTAACCAAAGGCGAATACTTCAAATCGGTTCAAACATTATTATCCGACATGGATCAGGGCGCAAAGCTCACGAATGAATTCATGGCAAAAACCATTGACAACTTTGAGAAGTCGAAACTTGCTGATGCGGTTTATAAATTGCAGCGGACGAAAGCCGCTGAATTACTTATCGGAAAATCTTCCATTGATGCCAATTTTTTGCAACCGGTTAAGAATACTATACTTGATGCGGTGACACAGGAAACCACGCTGCAGCAGCTTATAAAAAACCTCAACGAAACCATTATCGGGACACCGCAATACGAGGGTAAATTATTGCGATACACAAAACAGATTGCCAACGATGCGCTATCGGTAACGGATCGCGTTTATACAACAACGATTTCAAATGAATTGGCAATCGAATTCTATCAATATACCGGTGGCGAATTAGATACTACCCGTTGCTTTTGTGAAGTTCGTAACGGTAAAATATTTCATAAAAAAGAAATAGAGCAGTGGGGGGGAAGTAACACAACCGCAGGACTAGAGGGTGATGATGCCGCTGCTGAATGTGGTAAGGATTGGCAGGGAAAATTCAGGGGAACAAATTCAGCAAACATATTCAACTGGCTCGGTGGCTATAATTGCAAACATTCCCTTGTTCCGAAGTCGCTTATAACTGTACCGAAAACAATATTAAATCGCGCGATTGAAAAAGGTTATTTTAAACCATCCGCGAAACAAAAAAAATTACTAAATTTGTAACAATTAAAAACGCATTAACATGGCAAATCCAAATCAACAACCACGTCCTAAGAAAAAACCAATTGAGTATGTGAAAGTCATCCGAAACGAAAGAGGAAAAATTAAGCACGCGATGATTAAAAAAATCCTATCGGAGAATAAACAATACATGGCTGAAAATCATCTCGAAATTTTCGTTGAACCGAATTCCGATGAGATAAAGGATCAGCTCGCAAAAGACCGTGAGGCAATTAAAGAAATTGATAAGGTTAAAAAAGACGCGGAATCTAAATTGGCTGAATCGGAAAAAAAATTAAAGGAGGGGCAGGAAAAAAGAGCTGAGCTTGAAGAAAAACTGAAAGAGCAATCGGCTCTTGACAAAAAATAATTTCATAAAATTTCAAAACAAATAATCCCTTAACATGGAAGCGAAAGACATTATCTCTTATTTAGGTTTTAAAGAAGATCAGTTTAAAACCATTGATGAATTCAAAGAAGCGTACAACAAAGATTACGTGAAGCGATCCATTGCTGAAAAGGACGATGAGATTGTTTCGAAAGTAATGGGCAGGGTTACTGGCAGCATCGTTACTGCTTTGAAAAAATCTTCAAAGGCACTTGAAATTGAAATCGACAAAGAGGTTTTTGAAAGCAAAAAAGTTGAAGACGTTATCTCGATTTTCGGGGAACAGGCAGGGAAAAAATTGGAGGTTTTAAAAACAGAATACGAAGGAAAACTGAAGGGAACCGAAAGCGATGCCGTTAAAGATTGGACGTCAAAATACGAAAAGCTCGAATCAAAATACAAAGACACGGACGGCCTTGTTAAGACAATGAAAGAACAGCTCGGACAGAAGGACACTGAATTCAAAACAAAGATTAAAGAATTCAAAATAGGGGATGTAAAAAAATCCGCAATCGGTTCGGTAAAATTTGCGTCCACCGTTGATGATTTGAAAAAGAAGGGATTCATGATGACCCTTGAAGAAAAATATGAACTTGACATTGACGAACAGGAAAACGTTTATCCCAAAGACCGTAAGACGGGCCAGCGGATTCCAAACCCGGCAAAGAACGGTGAATTCTTTTCATACATCGATGTTGTACAGAAAGACGCGGAAGAAAATAAATTAACCGTTCAGAACAACGCGAATCAAAATAATTTTAATAACTTTGTAGCGAACAACAATCAGGGTGCGGATAATAAATTTAAAGCGGCCGAATCGGTTAATTTAAGAAACATTCCCTTCTCCCAGCGGTAGTTCATCGATAATATACAGTAACCTTCCGATGGGTGTCGAACATCGGTGTTGCCATCCCGACAGGCATTATATGCGGGTGTTGCAGGTGTGCATCATACACACTGGAAGGGAAAATCCCATCCTAAAAACTTATTAAAACATTTTTTTATGTCAGCAACGGCATCACTTCTAAACGTGTGTCCTAATTTACAAGGAGATCTCGATGCGAATTGGCTTAATTGTCACTCGCAGGCCGAGCGCACGCCATTTCTCGAATACCTTTTATCCGGAGAAAACAAGCAACCCGTTACGATGACGGTTGTTCCGGGTGAGGGAAAAGTAAGAACTTTCGAATTAAGATACCAGCAGCGCGAAAATGTCGATACGATATTATCGAATCAGCCCGTAACTGTTTGTTCGGGTGGCGATAAAGTCGGGGACAGTCTTTATACGGTTGACATGGATACAAATGTCAACAGGCAGGAGCTATTACAATATGACATTCAGGACTTCATTCGTAATTGTGAATCTCAACCGCAATGGTTGGCGAAGCAAATCGAGAGAAAGCTCGATAAGATCAGACGGGCAATTTGGAGAAAAGAAGCATTGGCCCTTGCTCCATTAGTTGGCTCATGGTCCTCTGACTCTGAAGATTCGGACGGAACGCTAATCGCGCTGAACGCGGACATGGAGGTTAAAACCTTGAAAGACGGAACGACCGATGAGGTTTTTCCTTTCACGTGGGAACAAATCGACATGAACCTAATGAAAACGGGTTTCTGCGATCAGACAGTTATTTTCGGTTCGTCAAAACTGTGGGAATATACCCGTAGAGTTCAGGCAGGTTGCTGCGCGAACCAAGGTGTTGACCTTCGCGCAATTTACCAATCGTATAACCGTGCGGTAATTTGGGACCGCGAGGTTCAAGACGCTCTTGGAGATTCTGACAATGCAGCGGCCGTTCAAAAAGGTGCATTGCAACTTTTGAATTTTTCTTTATTCGAAGGAATGGCACCGGTATCTGGTGGAAATTATTTCCGTCAAATGATTATCGACCCCGCAACCGGAATGAAGGTTGACATGGTGATGTCTGACAATTGCGGAAGAGTAACCATTGCGCTGACTGCAACAACTAAACTGATAGCACTTCCTACTGACATGTTCTCCGCTGGAGATGTGTACGAAGGAGTTAACTACGTTACCGGGCTTGTGGTTACTAACGTGTAATCTAGCCGGGTTTTTCCATGTTAAAACGGAAGCCCCGGTTCGTAAAAGGATCGGGGCTTTTTTTCAATAAACATTAAACAAACGTAGAGCTATGGAATGCCTCAGTAAACTTGTTGGAATAAAAAATACATGCGCCACACCCGTTTCGCATTCGGACTATTGGCTCGATGACATTGATGTTACTCTTTCGGAAATTGAAAAATACACCGAGAAAGATAATTCATCAGCGTATCAACTTACCGTGGATAAAATAAATTTCTCCGCGCGATCTGTCGCGGATATGATTCATCAGAATTTCAGGGGAAAATATATTGCAACATCCATGCTCAGCAATGGCAGGGTGGGATATGAGCAAGACAATAAAATTCTGGTTGCTACAAACAATCAGCGAAAAGGAATTATTCTTGAAACGTGCAACTTAAATTCATTTACGAAATTTTACATCAGTCGGTTGAGCTTATATTTAGACACAACCGGAAACGTAGATGTAAGGGTGTATGATGTAACTCAGGGTAAACTACTCGACACAATTACCGTTGCCACTGTTGCTAGGGAAATCACCTATGCCAATGTGAATAAATCCTATACGTCACTTCAAAAAAGAATGAAGCTGGCTTTTATTTATGATGCAACTGGCCACGGTTCTTACACAACTTATTTAGGCGCAAACGGATGTTACACTTGCAATAGCGGTTATGGTTCTACGAAAGTAAACAACTACGTAAACGCTCAATCCGTTACGATTCCATTAGCATCGGATGAGGTTCAGGAAAACTTCACAAACATTTCCGAAACCGGAGGACTTGCGGTACATTTTAATTTATCGTGTGACCATGAAAACTGGTTGTGTGATATTGGGAATGTGGTTGCGCTGCCAATCCTTTACAAAGCCGCTGCCGAAATAATGAGATTTGCATCAATGAAAACGGACAGATTTAATACGAAGGCCGGAAACGATGAGGCGAGAATGAAAACGAGATTGGATTATTATGAATTGAGATTTCGTGAATCAATGGACGCGATTTTGCCACAGATAAAACCACCAAACGATCAGCTTTGTTTTTCTTGCAGGGACAGAATAATGAGTAAAGTTATTCTGCCTTGAACAGAAACGTTAAAATAGATTCTTTTGAATATTTATATGTTTTCAATTTCGAATATGGCCAGTTGAATTTTAAAGCGAAGATGAAAAAAATTAAAATATGCCTCAATTAACAGTTGAACAATTTAATGCAAAACTTGACCGTTGGATTCAGGATTTGAAACAGACTGAAGAGCCGATGATTATTGCTGTTAAAGATACCGTTGGCATGATGGCAATACGAATCTTTGAAAAAGGATTAGCGAGTGATGGAAGTTCTATCGGACAATATGATACCGCCCGTGAATTATGGGTTGAAGATTCTGCGCTACCGAGCGGGGGGACACACACAGGAAAACATGGTGCAGAAATAAAAACATCTTATTATAAAAATTATAAAGCATTACGAACTCAACAAGGGCGTGAATCTGGTTTTGTAAATTTACGATTGACAAACAGATTGCAATCTGAGGTTTTAAATTCACCTTCAGGAACTCAAGTTGGTGAACCGGATAAATTTGGCGAACTTGAAATGGGTGTTTCCGTTTCTCCATTATCAAAGAAAAAAATTAAAGGCAACGAAAAGAGATTTGGAAAAACAATATTTGCGCCAACGAAAGAAGAAATAGACAATTTTACAACTGTATTTTTATTTGAATTCATTGATCGATTCGATACAGCATGATAAAAGAAATTATTGAATATATAAACATTCAGTCCGCACTTACCGGATACTTTCAACAGCAATGGGGATTAGTGGAGCTTGTTGGTGTTGATGGAAAAATGGCACCGAGAAAATATTGCGCTAAAGGAGAGTGGAAACAAGTATTAAATTTCGATGCTCAAATGGGGCAGTCTTACATTCGAAGAAATGGAGATGTTTCGGTTAATGAAAATGATGCTCAGAATAACATCAGTTGCAGAAAACTTTATGACATTTCTATTCCCTTAAAATTTGTAGCAGTAATTAAACGTGAATTTTTGTCGGAAGACAATGAGTTTTCTGTTGACGTTGCGAGTGACACTGTGATGAAATATATTGCGCTTCAGTCAAACACATTGGCGGCATCTATTCAGGCAAAGAGAGTTAACATCGGATTAGTTTCAAAATCACTTATTGCATCAGAAGTTTTGCGAGGTGAAAAACAATCAATTGATCGTGAATTACCATACGAATATATTTTATTTTCAATTGATTTAAATATACTTGTAACGTCACGAAGAGAATGTTTAATTGAAGAGTGCGATGATGTTGATGCGTGCGCAAATCTTAAGGCATTTTTAACGCAGGAACAAAAAGATTGCGTTTTAAATGGATATGATTTTTCTGATTCAACAAATGTCGCTCGATTAACAGCACAACAGCAAACGGATCTGGAAGCTGCGTTGTGTGAGGCCTGTGATTGCACAACTGATTACGGAGTGTATGTCGATGGAACGTTAGTCGGAACAGTTTCAATAAATACTTCAGACCCGGCAGATGTAATAAATTTAACTTGGTAAAAAAATGTCACAAATAAATATAGTCTTAAACGCACAAGGAGCCGGAACTGTTGATGTAATCACGGCAACTTATTCTCCTGCATTAACGGCATACACTGATAAACGGGTGTTGATGTTTAGAGCAACAGGAGCGAATACTTCGGCCACACCTACATTTAATGCTAACGCATTAGGGGCAAAGACAATTGTAAAAAAAGGTAATCAGGCACTTGTCGCAGGGGACATTCCGGCAGCGAGATATATCGCAATTATTCAGTATGACTCTACCACAGATAAATTTGAGTTGTTAAATCCGGCATCTGATTTAGATACGCAGACATTGGCTCAAGTGTTGGCACAAGGCAATACAACTGCCGGCAATAAAATCATAATGTCCAACGGTGACAACATCGAAGACCCGACCGGAAATATCGAAATGGATTTTGGTCAGGGATTTGGCTATTGGGCTATCACAACAGACAACGGAGTTTATGTTCAACCGTACATTTATATAGATACTAATTCCGGTTACTTAGCCGACTCAACTCACGGCTTCTTTTTCGGAAATTTTACAGCCCCCGGAGTAACGAGATTCGTACACATTCGTCCCGGTGAATTGGAATTGAAACACGATGTTATAATTGAGTTAGATGCTCCGAATATTTTACTGCCACAAGAAACGGCATCATTAATTCTATCGACAGACGCTTCAAAAAACATTAAAGGATTACCAACAGTGACTTATCCGTCACTTGCTGAATTGGCATTTATAAAAGGACTAACGTCTGCCGCACAAACGCAGATTGATGGTAAGCAGCCACTCGATACACAACTAACAGAGATAGCAGCGTTAAACCCTACCAACGATGATATCATTCAAGAAAAAGCCGGTGTTCTTACCAATAGAACTATGGCGCAATTGTCGGCAGATTTAACTGCGAATTTATTGATTGGGTATCAAGGATTGACACTTCAGTTTTCGGCAGGGGTAGTCGCTGCTTCTCCTGTCGATTCAACCACTTATTATTGCGGATCCCAATTTGTGAACGCACAAACAACTTCAGGTGCAGCTTTAAAGCGAATTTATATACCGAAAAACGGGACGATAAAATCAATTTACGTGGTTTTTCATCAAGCGGCCGGAGCATCATCAGAAACATCAACGGTGTCATTTAGATTAAATAACACAACCGATACGGCCATATCTTCAGTTGTGACAAATGATGCGGTAGTTACAACATTTAATAA
>C687J26845_10000604_pt1 | contig 23517 bp, 22 predicted proteins | sample RifCSPlowO2_12_FD_26845 | JGI IMG/M metagenome (IMG submission 26845)
AAGGCCTGCATCTGCAATTGCACATAATCAAAAAACCCGAACGGTTTGCTGAAAATGATCTTTTCGCTCAAACCAGAACGATCCCGCGCCTCCAACTGCTTGCGTGTTCTGGGGTGCGTCGACACAACAACCGGGAAGCCGTATTTCTCAACCAGGCCATTCAGCGTATCCAGTAAATCTCCCAGCATATCCGGCGAATCCACGTTTTCTTCCCGATGCGCGCTGACCAGAAAAAACTGGCGATGCTTCAGCCCCAGGCGCGACAGCACATCCGATTGGTGAATTTTCGGCAGATAGTAATCAAGCACTTCACGCATGTGCGAGCCGGTTTTAATAATGGTCTCGGGGCGAATACCCTCGGCCAGCAGATAGCGACGGGCGTGTTCGGTAAGCACCATATTAATATCCGAAAGGTGGTCGAGCACTTTGCGGTTAAGTTCCTCGGGAACACGCTGATCAAAACAACGATTTCCAGCTTCCATGTGGAAAACCGGGATCTTCCTCCGCTTGGCCGGTATTACAGCCATGCCTGAATTGGTGTCGCCATAAAGCAATACGGCATCCGGGCGTTCCCTTTCAAGCACTTCATCGCTTTTGGCAATCACTTGCGCAATTGTCTGTGCAGCGTTGGAGCACGCGGCCCCCAGAAAATAATCCGGCTTGCGGATTTCCAAATCATCAAAAAATATCTGATTTAGCTCGTAGTCATGGTTTTGCCCGGTGTGCACCAACACATGCTGGGTATATCGCTCCAGTTCGACGAACACGCGGCTCATCTTGATCAGCTCCGGCCGCGTGCCTACAATTGTCATCACCTTAAGCACAGAGTTGCTCCTGGATAAAATCGAGTTTCTGCAGCAATTGTTTTACGCCTGCCGCGTCAAGACGCTCGGTATTGTGCGAAGTATAGTCATCCAGTGTGGCAATGCTCAGTTCGCCTTCCACAAAAAACTTGTTGTAGTTCAAATCACGGTTATCTGCAGGGATCCGGTAATAGCGCCCCATATCTTCTGCCTTGGCCATTTCCTCGCGGGAAACCAGCGACTCGTAGAGCTTTTCGCCATGGCGGGTGCCGATAATCTGGACTGGGATATCTGCCTTGAACAGTTCCTTCAAGGCATGCGCCAACACTTCCACCGTAGAGGCGGGCGCCTTCTGGACAAATATATCGCCTTGCCGGGCATGTTCAAAAGCATGAAGCACCAGATCAACAGAGTCATCAAGCGACATCAGGAAGCGGGTCATGGTTGGGTCGGTAACGGTAAGCGGCTTTCCGCTCTTGATCTGACTCACGAAGAGTGGAATTACCGAGCCGCGTGATGCCATCACATTGCCATAACGGGTGGCGCAAAGCACCGTCTCGCCTGCCGAACGCATTCGAGACTTGGACACCATCAATTTCTCCATCATCGCCTTGGAAATACCCATGGCGTTGATTGGGTAAACAGCCTTGTCGGTGCTAAGCACCACCACGCGCTCCACGTTGCGGGCGATTGCCGCATTGAGCATATTCTCCGCTCCAAGCACATTGGTTTTGACAGCTTCCATGGGATAAAACTCGCAGGAAGGAACCTGCTTCAAGGCAGCAGCGTGGAAAACGTAATTTACGTCCTTCATCGCCTCATAGATGCTGTCATAGTCTCTAATATCACCGATATAGAACTTGAGCTTGGGATTGCCAAGGGCAATCCGCATGTCTTCCTGCTTTTTTTCATCGCGGCTGAAGATGCGGATTTCCCGTACATCCGTCTCAAGGAAGCGCTTGAGTACTGCATTGCCAAAAGATCCCGTGCCGCCTGTGATCATCAATACCTTGTCCGCAAACATTTTTTATCCTCACGCTATTATTCGAATTCGTACATCCGTTTTATCAATACAGGCCAAGCAGGAGCGACGTAGCCTGTGGCTTCGCGGAAACGGCTGGCATTAAGAGATCGATTGATGACAGGCTGGTCATCCGGCACAATCTCAAGCGTTTTTCCGTAGACCTCAGCAACCAGGCGCAGCAGTTCGCACTTGCTGATAGGGCTTGCTGCGACATGATAGATGCCCCGAAGTTCAGGGTGTGGCAATACAACGTCGCGCACCACATGCGAAAGCTCGACCGTAGGTAATCCGGAAAAAATTGTGCGGGAAAAACCATTGACAGTACCTTCCTGCGCCAAAAACCAGCCGATCAGACTGCGGTTGCCGGATAGTTCGTGACCGATGATCGATGTGCGTAGCGTGATGGCATGGGGATAATCCACTTCACCCAGTAGCTTGGTGCGGCCATAAAGGTCGTCGGCATCAGGGAAATCCGTTTCCAGATAATCGCCTTTCGTGCCCGAGAATATACAATCCGTGCTGAAATGCACCAAGCGTGCACCTGTCGCCAGGCATAACGAAGCAAGCCGATGCGGCAGGAGGCTATTGATTGGTATAGCCCGCAACGGATCAGTGACACTGGCAAGCTGTTTGACCAGACCTATGCAATTTACTACTACCTGTGGCCGTACAATCGCAAAGGCCTGCACTAGAGAATCGTGGTTCTCGACATCCACGTCGCCGACAATTCGCTTTGCAAAGTCCTCGCCAAAATGGCGGCGAGCAGAATCGCTACGGGCAGTGCCATAAACCTCATGTTCCGCAGACTCTGATAACACACGAAACATGGCATTACCCAGCATCCCGGTAACACCAAGAACCATTATTTTCATCGACTATCCTTTGTTTGATCGGCACGATACGAAGAAAGAATCAATTGTTCTTTATCGGCCGGGTTGGGGTAGCTGATTAAAACAGCTTTATAAACACCCTTAAACACAAACAAGCTGCCTGCCACCGCGCCAATGATGCCAAACTGATTAATTAAACTGCCAATATCTTTTAAAGAACCCGCGCCGCCCACCACCGAAAGAGGCACTGTCGTGACTTCTCTAACCTGTTTAACCAGCGACACGTCATAGCCCTTCATTTCGCCATCATTGTCTATTGAGTTGAGCACAATCTCGCCCACCCCCATTTTTTCCAGCAGTTGAGCAAACTCAATTGGGCATTTGCCGGTGTTGACCTTGGCATTATGCGTCCAAATCTCATATTTACCGCCAAACAACCGCTTCTTCACATCTAAAACCACCACCATGCTTTGGCTGCCAATTTCATTGGCTATTTCCGTCACCAGTTCCGGGTTTGCGAGCACGGCCGCACTCAGCGCCACCTTCTCTACCCCCAAGCTAATAATGGTTTTGGCTTGCTCCACTGTTTTTACGCCGCCACCGTAGCACAAAGGCATGCGGCACTCAGCAGCCAAATTTTGAATCATTTTAAAATCAGGCCCTGCACCTGTTGTTGTGGCATCAATGTCCAAAACGATCAGCTCATCCACTTCTTTTTCGTTAAAAATCTTCACCGCATTGATGGGGTCGCCTACATACTTGGAGGCACCGAACCGGACTGTTTTAACTAGCCCTTTGTTTTTAACCAGCAAACAAGGGATTATTCTAGGGCGTAGCATTTTTTACAATTCCGCAAAATTTTTAAGCAATTGGCTGCCGAAGTGATGGCTTTTCTCGGGATGGAATTGCACCCCATAAACATTTTTATGGTTCACCGCGCTGCTGAATTGAATACCGTAATCAGAAAGCGCCAAGGTGTCTTGCGGTTGACGGCAGTCAAAATAGTAGGAGTGCAAAAAATAAAAGCGGGCATCTTGCTCCAAGCCCGCAAATAAACCGCCACCTTTCACCGGCGTCACATCGTTCCAACCCATGTGTGGCAGATGTGTATGGTGCGGCAGAGTTGCCACGTCGAATTTGCGTACTTGGCCTGCTATCCAGCCCAATCCCGGCAGAGTGCCCTCATCGCTGGAATTGGCCAGTATCTGCATACCAACACATATACCCAGAACAGGCACACCCTGCTGCAACACCAGCTGATCGATCTGCTGGCGCATACCCGACTGTTCCAAATGCTGCATAGCGTGGTCGAAAGCACCCACACCAGGCAATATAAGTTTGGAAGCACCCACCAAGTCGCTGGCCGTTTTGGCTACCGTTACCGGGATATTCAATCGCTTGTACACATTGACAAACGCCAACACATTGCCCAAGCCATAATCAACAATAGCAATCATTTATACAATCTTTTTTCCAGGCCGAGAATGCTCATAATTTTAGAAGCAATTTCTATAATAAAGCGTTTATTTTTATATTCGCGGACCGTTTTATTGTCACCTGAAAATATATCCCTTAGCTCTTCCACTGTTAAGTCCAGCTTATGTGCAACATACTCAAACTCACGTTCCAGAAAATGTTCATCCAGTTCAGGCTTGGTGATTCTTTCGAGTGCCGCCTCCCTTGTCATTTGGCCTGTCATGATCAAGCTTGAAAAATGCGCACGGCGCCTGTCAAAGCCGAATTTGCGGGGCAGCCAATAATCTTCAAAAAATCGGGTGAAACGCGACTCATGATGTTTGTGCTGAAATTTTTTCCAGTCAAAAAGCGCCTCTAATTTCGATTCGGCATCTTTCTTGATATACGGAATGAGGTCAAGCGGCTTAACAATCTTCATCCCCAGAACATACTTGTAATAAACTTTATAAACAAATACATCGATAATGGGGAACGTGCTTAAAGGAATTTTCCCAAATTTTGAATGAATATCCAGTATCAAAGTTTTATCAATACCAGGGTATGCGCCCCATTCCTCAGGCTCCCTGCAACATTCTGTGGAGTAGTTGCCGCCTGTTAACACATACTTGATCTTGTTTTCTTTGGCGAATTTATAAAGCATCGCAAAAAAAGCGGTGTCCTGCGGGATATCCTGATGCGCGATTTGCGATTTTAATAATGCAACTTGCAAGTCTTTTATTTCTTCCCAATTTATAACCTCGGTGTACAAGTCAAGACCCAGACCATTGACCAGTTTTTCGATATTGCCTACAGCCTGATCGGTGTTCCAGCCCGCATCAACATGGAAAAGCAAAGGCCGAAGCCCCATTTTTTCCTTGGCAATATAAGTCAGGTATGAGCTGTCCAATCCACCACTCAAACCGATGATGCAGTCGAAATCCTTGCCCTTGCCCTGAGCTTTGATTTTTTCGGCAATCTCCAATAATTTTTCCTCGCCTTTTTCATCGGTGTGCCAGCTGGGGAGGATGTTCTTGTGGTAGTTATTGCAGTACCCGCACCAACCGCGCTCATCGAACGTAATATTTGAATCGCTGGTGTCCATGATGCAATTGCTGCAGATGGCATAGGGTCGTTTTGCCGTGGCTTTATTCATGTTTGTCAGGGTAGTGCGGCGGAAAATTTTGATGAATGTATAGGAGATGGTCGATTTTTGTGTAATGGGGTGTCCAAAATCGCCAAGCGGGTAGTATTTTGCATGAAGCTGGTTATTTTGGGCTGAAAAGCTCGCGATTGGCAGCCATGACATCAGGGTTCAATAAAATGCCATCAATTTTCGATCTAATTAAGGCGCGGCTATTGTCGAAATCCTCATTACTTGATAATGCAAGATTTTCAATCACTGCAACAAAAGATTCATCGTCATTCAAGTCAATATCCCACCCCAGCTTTTTTTCTGCGAGGTTTCGCCACGGAGTATTGGTACTGACCAAAACTTGCGTGCCCGAAATTAACGACTCGGCAATTACATGGCCATAAGCTTCACCACCACTCGGAAATAAAAATAAATCATATTTACTCATGGTTTCTATCACATCGTTATGTTTGACGCTGCCGCCGTAGTTAACGCTGATGTTATCTGGGAGCATGCTGATTAATTGCTGGCATTCATCCCAGTATGTTTTATTTTCAATCGTTCCATAGATATCGAATTTGATTTTCGCGGTTACCTTGCTTAAAACTTTTAAAGCGTAATCCAGATTTTTTTCCGGTGATATTCTCGACAAGAAGACGACTCGCAATTGTTCTGCACCAGAAGGCTGTCGAGTGTTTTGGTTGAAAGTGGATCCCTTATGTTGTTTTGTAGGCAAGTCAAACGCGATGCGTACCATATTGGAGTCAACTTTCATGACATCCATGATGTCCTTGGCTTCAAACTCGCTAGAGGCGTGCCAGATGACGTCGTTATATAACCCGATAAGCCTGGCCAGCATAATAAAAACATATTTTTTTACATATTTTTGGCTTAACGATGCCCATGCAAATTCACCCCGCGGGGTCAGAATAATCGGGCCAGCATTTGCCTTTTGCAGCTTTCTGTTAATCAAAGCCTTTATTGTCAAGGCATCAAAAAAACTATTTAGGTACAGTGCATTGTAATGCGTATTCAATAATATATGCCGGATGTGCCCAAAGGTTTCCGAACTTGAATGCAAATAATAAACACTAGCATTTCCAACTTGTTGCCATTGATTGGTTTTTATGTCGCCATAAGGCTCTTTGTCACCCAAATCCCTATCCCTGGTTACGATACGAAAATCGAACTCATCATGGAGATGATTAATCGTGTTTTCAACAGATCGTATGATCCCCCCGGCCTTAAAGCCCGGCAGATAGTTTCCGATAAATATAAGTACTATTGGCTTTTGCAAATTGCTCATCGTGTAATAAATTAAGAATTAAGTCAGGGCCAAATCAGGGCCATTGTACTCAATCACACTTCAGATAAAACAAATTCCCTGACGGCATCCGATATTTTTTCAGTTCTTTGAAAACCGGTGGAAAAAAGCTTTTCTGACGAGTAGTGGCGATTCGCGAACTGTCCGCTGCCTGCACGGCCGGTTTTAAGCAAGATGTCCAGAATGTTGCCAGGCAGCCTGAGTGAGGGCATTCGCCTCTCTTTCTTTAACACCTCACGCATGATTTCTTCAACGCGGTCGTAACGATTATCCGGGTCATCGTCCGCAGAACAAATGTAGATTCCGGAAGGGATAGAAGACTGCTTGCATAAATGAAAGAGCGCTCTCACAACATCCTTGACGGGTACAAGATTCAGCTTACGCTTTCCATGAATCGACGAACGGATAAAATTGGTCACGTTATTTCCCTCAAGGATTTCAGATAGCATTTTCTTGAGGTTTTGTCCGCCGGGGCCGATCACGGCCGTAGGCCTGAGAACATACACTTTCAGACCGCGGTTGGCTGCGCCCATGAATATCATCTCAATGTCGTGCTTGTTCTTCTCGTATATCGTCGAAGGAAGACACTCAGAGTGTTCATCGATAATAGGCGACCCATTTGCGCCTGCCACCACTGCCGTTGAGCAATGTACCAGCCTGGAGACTTTGGCCCGGACGCAGGCTTGAACCAGATTCTCAGCCATTTTTATATTGTCATCCGCTGTGGCAGAGGCCGAGTAAGCAAGGTTAATAACGGAACTGCCGGGGGTCAATATCTTGTCGAGTGTTTGCGGCTTTAAGAGATCCGCCTCAAGCCAATGGCCCTCGCTCGCACCTTTGTTAAGGCTGCGCGTCACGAGTGAAAGCATGCCGGAGCCGGCTTCATTGACCATATGCCGGCCAATAAAGCCGGCAGCACCAAAAACAAATGTTTCCGTCACAGGAGCGCTCCGTTAATGATAGTTAAAACAACCTAATTGGGCGCATCAGAGGATCGGTGACGCCCAGTGTTTTGCGTTGCCTGGTCACGGCGCAGGTCGCGCGGAGACAAAGGCGCCTGCTGAAACCAGATTTGACATATTGAGATAACGATTCCAGTGAAGACAAATATGGTTGTTGAACGGTGACCGAGGGAAGTCCCCAGCAACATAAAGAATACAATGTAAAAAAACTGCCGGTTTACTTTGGGTAAGTGTTTAAGCAGAATTTTAAAAGGAGTGTAAAAAAACAGGATATACAGCCAGAGCCCGACAAATCCACTCTCAAAAATGGTGCGTGTGATCTGCGCGTGTGAATTGGCAATCGCACCACCAAAGTCGCCGAGATTGCTATTAACGATAGCGGACGAGCCCATTCCAGAACCAAACAAAACGGGCAATAAATTAAAATTCAATAAATTTTGAAGTGTTACCCAAAGCGGGAAGATATTATTGGATTGCACGACAACCAGATAAGGCAACTCCGCGCCGGACGAAAGGAGATCATTGATATCCAAAAAAGCGAAATAATATTCGCGCAGACGATCCGTCTGGCTAACGGAATAAGCTACAAGCACTAACGTGAGAATGATGGCAAAAATAGCTTTCAGTTTGCCAGCAGAAAATCGGGTTAAATTGAAGTTAAATAAGGCAAAAATTACCGCTCCCAAGGCAATGCCAACAACACCCGACCCGGATTGGGTTGATAACAATGCCAGTACTACCATGGGCAGAAGAATCCATGGCGTTTTCTGATCCAGTAGTGTGGCCTTTATCTGGATAATCAGAAGACCGAATATCAGATAGGGAAATGCGTCTCTAGGTTCCCCCGCAATCCCGTGAAAGCGAACACCGACGCTTACCCAACTTGGAGTATCAACAAGATGCCTGGGAATAAAGCCGGAACCAAAGTAAGCAAAAAATAGATCCAGGAAGCCCAAGATAAGGCAAAAGTAAAATGCACGTTCAATACATTTCAGCAAATAAAAAATTTTTAATTTGGATGTCAGGACATATTTGGGAATTATGACGAAATAAAAAAAATAATAGAGCAGTATTATGAATTCTAAAAAGAAGCGGAAAACATGATCATATCCCTGAATATTTTTTAAGATGTAGCTACCGTAAAATACAGCGCCAACGAAGCTGGAGATTATGAGTAAACAAAAATATGCGGTAAAAAATAAATAATATTTGTTGGTGAGGTTAGGCAATAAAAATCCATGTTTTGCCTTGGCAAACTTGCAGATAAATACGATTAAAAAAAGTATCTGTAAAACGCGGGCTAATGTGATATTAATGCCGGTGTATAAACCGCTCGACATCACAAAGAAAAGAAGCGGCTCCAGCACGATCGACCAAACGAATAATTTACATTCCATCGAAATTCTATTTGCCGCATGAACGCTTTGAGATGACATCGGATCGCTTTACAGAAACTAGCTCAGGTTAAAGTGGTTTACTCAGCACATAGACATAAGTCAAGTTTAAGGGGTTCATGGAGGCGACGCGAGTGCTTAAGTATCGCATCAGCCTTTACCGGACAAAGCTCGCTTCAATGCCGAGAAAGACTCGTAGAGAGCCAACCGCCAGACAGAGCCGCCACTCAATCTTACAAAGTATCGGCGTGCTTTAACTTGCGCCGAGATAGATAATGGGCTTAATTCTGGTTCTGGTGCATCAATTGAGCATTTTGCACCTGGTATTACCCAATGCCGTGTCCCGCTTTTTGTTCGTAAAAATGAATGGATAAGATCTTCTCCATAAGCTTTTCCAGAATACGGGAAAAATTTTTCCAATATCAGATCATCTTTAAAGCAAAGTACGCATCCTCCAGGCAGCCATTGAGTCTCAAAAGGGTTTTCGTCGCAATGACTACTATCGACACCAAAGCTTAGGCCAACCGCTGTCACAGCACCCATGCGTTTGACGCCCCATGGCGAACCACAAATAACATAATAATATAAGCTTCTTAAGAACCCTTGGATGCCATCGGCTAGCTCATGAATGCAGTGGCCTGTTGCCACTTCATAATACACGGGAGCCAGTGCATTTCCTTGTCCCAATAAGCAAAGTGTGTCCGCAAGTATCCTGAGGGATCCTTCTTCGAGAAAGATGTCATCATCCAATTGCATAACCATGGACTGTTGCGCCTGTTGGAAACCTGTTGCTCTTTGTGCAACCTGCCCGCGACAGTGGGTTTTGACTACCCTGACGTTTGGAAAAGGCAGGTGTGCTACGCGGTATGCTTCCTCTTCGGGTATGCAAACCAAAATCTCGACCGGCACAACTGTCCCGCGATTAAGTTGCTCGATGGTGCTGCGAAGGCAGTCTCCGCCAAGCGTTGGGATGACAACTGATATCTTGGGAAATTGTGTTTGTATGTGTTCAGCATCGTGCATAATTCAACTCACGCACTCAACCAGAACGAACCAAGTTGTATCAAGATGATATCGGCTTGTTTCATGAATCACCCCCATTTCTTCCGTGCTGCTCCGATACAATTTGGCGCCAACATCCACCCTCACCCGCGAATACTGTGCGCATCGTTTTCATTGGCCCATCATCCATTATTTCCCACTTCCGATAATAACCTGCGCCATCTTGGTAATTGGCCGTCCAACCAAAAAAAGTTTTCTATTGCAGGGGTTATGACACTATGCTTGTCTGACTGTAGCACAGCAGCCATTTCTTCCGCCGTACCCACGAATTGAACGCCATCTACTCCGCGCAACGGACTATGGTTAAAATCCCCATCATCAAGAAACACCACTACAGGTAAACCAGCCAGAAAAGCATCCAGACCAGCCGAGGTGGTATTGCTGGAAAAAGCCAAGTTGAAATCCTGCATGATCTCAGCCAGCGGCTTATTTGTTAACTCAAAGGAAAGAGCAGGATAGTCTTCCTTGGCAATTCGGCAAACAGGATGGGGTTTAAGCGTCAGGGATATTTCAACGCCTGTCAAATGCAAGGCAGCCTCAATACACCGGAGCATTTTTAATGTTTGCTCAATAGTAAAATCGCCGAGAATCAGCACTGCCTTACGCAGATTATTTTTTGAAATACCTTCAGGCGCGGGGTAGCCGTCTGGTTGTTGCGGTTGTTGCGAAATCAAATACTGAAAACGCAATGCCTCTACTTCCAGAAGCCGGTCAACTGGATAGCCACCTTTAACTAAAGCTTTCCAGGCCATCGGGCCATTTATGGCCAGATAATCAGGCAACGGCTTGGCGCAGTCATGGTTTGAAGCAATGATGCGTGGATCATCGAATATATTCAAATACCAAAAGGGCACCGTTGAATGAGGCACACCGATAATTTGCCCATGCCCATGTTTCCTCCAGGCACGAAGCAGCGCACACTCCCACCCCTGATTCTCCCAAAGATAAAGCCCCATGTTCTGGTGGGGGATATCTTTCAGCGCGGCATCAAAAAGCTCTACCCACAAGCAATTACTGATAGAGGTCGTCCCTTTTAAAGAGATTTGCCAATCATCCCGCAGAAGCGGCCATAACCAGACGGCTGACCCTTTGGGATTAAAAGCGTCACTGATTTTCCTTAAACGCCAAGAAACAATATTCAGCCACAACCAGCTTTTTAATACCCGGAATATAATTTTCCATGAGAGATAAGTTTCCAGAAAGGCATGGCACCCTTGCTTATGGGCATCACGATTGAACTGCTCCATCCAACTCAGGCTCGTTTTGACATCCGGCATTCCCGGGCTGAACAAAAAGTGGTGTATCCAGTTAGTGTGTTTCCCGCTATCTTGCAAATACCTTGGCAGTGCCTCCCATTGCCGCGCATAAAACTTCCCTGCCGCGCAGGAAGCCGAATTCAGATTGAAGAAGTAAGAGCACATGAAAACGGCATTGTCACCGCCAAACCACCGGGGTTTTTGCAGCTTCCGGAGCGGCCATCGTATTACAAGATGCCTTAAACTAATCAAGCCTTGTATTGGATATGGCAGGATTTCATATAGCCTGCGAAGTGTCCATTTTTGATTAGACGGCGCTTTATGCCAAACAAAATTGACCCGAAGATTCAGGCATAGCATTCGGATTGCTTGCGCAAGATCGCGGTCAGAGCTATCGAGGGCTAGAGTCGAAGGTTTTCTTTCAAGAAGAATTTCCTCCAATGCCATCAAGCGGAGGCAATCATAAATTCGTGATGATTTAAAGGGACTATTTTCAGATAACTTGTTCATCCACCAATAGCTAAAACACTCACCCGCGCCCAGATGCTCAACAACGCGCTTACCGCCTATTCGACTTTCACCCAGATCATGGGAGAAGGCAATGTACTTTGCCTTTAAGCGGTCAGCGTTGTTTTCCAGATAGCGCGGAATAGAGGTAACCGTGGATCCCTGGGAATAGCTCTGCCAGCACAAGACATTCCCTTTTATTTCTTCCGGCGCCTCTTTTCGATCCCAGACTGTCACAAAAACGCTCATCCTAAAAACAGCCTTTATCACAGTGCATCATTTGGAAAAAACCGGATTGGGGCGGTACAGACCAGTTTAAATTGAAGGCAGCGGGAACAATGACACACAGCGGATTTATAGACCTAATGTCAAACCGTACGGAAGCCACTTTCACGTCAATAAAGGCAGGATGTTTATTCCTTCCAATTTTCCCTCAAGAGCCCAAGGTGAATGAGATCCAAATATTGGCCATCTTTAAATACCTGTTTTATTTGGCGGCCTTCCACTTCATAACCTGCTCCCAAAGCACATCGAAGTGATTTTTCATTATTCTCCAAAGCGGTCACACAAATTTTGTGAAGGTTAAGAACCTTGAATCCGTATCTTGTCATGGCGCGCCAGCTCTTGGCACCGATGCCACGCCCCCATGCGCTCTTCTCGCCAATCACTATCCCGAGCATGGCGGTTCTGTGGATATTATCAATTTGGTGGAGACCAATATTGCCAATATGAAGTCCATCGGCCCTGTTAATGATGGCCAATACCACGTCAGTACGGCTTTCGATCAGGTAATCGTAGTATTTTTTTTGGGTTTCGTAGTTATTAGGGTAAAACCCTTTCGTATATTTTGTTACGTCCGGGTCATTAAACCATTCCGGCCAACGACCGTTAAGATCGGACAGCCTCAAAGGACGGAAATAGAAATCCTCATCCAAGTGAAAAAAATAATCAGGCGTTTTCATTTTTGCGAATCCAATCTATGTTTGTCCGCCCTGTCGGGAGGAAACGTTTGATTTTTAAACTAGGCAAATGTCGCTTGGTGGCTGAAGCACAAATATTATTTGTAAAGCTTCCAATATTCGTCCGACACCATGTGCTTTTCAACAAGCTCAATGTCGCTTGGGCTATCTACAGAAAAAGACTTCACATAAGGATAGGGCGCTATGAACTGCCTGAATGACATATCAAGAATGCGGTTGCTGTCGCACGCTTCGAGTCGCTCCAGGCGTGTTTCCGCATGAGCGGTGAATGCCTTGAGGTATTGCCAGCGAAAAGCAAAGATACCGTAGATCCGGCGCGCCATATGCGCGGGCGAGAACTCGCCTTTGCAGTAGGGGACAGGTGCGCGGGATGTATAAAGAACCTCACCAGCCTCGTTGTGAATAATCTTGACTGTGTCGGGATTCAACCAGATGGATTCTTCGGTAATGTGCATCGCCAGGACGGTGCAAGGGATTGATGGATCGGCCAGCAAAGGGGACACCACGGTATCGATCATGTCCGGCCGCATCATAGGCTCATCGCCCTGCACGCATACCACGATATCGCTGTCAGCAACAGTTTCACCGGATAGTTCAACTGCTTCAGCGACGCGATCCAGCGCCCGCGTATGATGGGATCCGGTCATCACAACCGGGATGTCTTTTCCTTGGGCAAAATGCTCAATTTCCTGGTCGCAGGTGGCTAACACCAATTTGCTCCAGCCCTCGTACAATTTCGCACGCATAAAGACATGCTCAACCATTGGGCGCCCGTGAATCAGGTGCAGAGGTTTACCGGGGAAGCGCGACGCGGCCATGCGGGCAGGGACAACACCAATTATTTTCATTTTTGCCTTTATCAAAGTAGTAGATAGTTGCGCGGTTCAGCTAACGCCGACAGGAAGCAATTTTTGAGTTTAAATCGGAAGGTCGGTACGATAAAGGCCGGCCAGATCATTATCCAACCGACCAAGCCGCGCGCTATCACCCGCAGTAGAAACATTTACCCAGCCTTGATTTTCATCGGCTAGGTAAAAAGAGTTCAAGAGCTGGATCGTTGCAAGCGTGTCTTCATATGTGACAGGAAATTTCTTGCCTTCCTTGAAGAACGCGGCAATTTCTTCGTATATTTTCATATGGCCATGCCCATATACGTTCCCGGAGAAATCTTCCGAGTTAGCGGCGCAAGCAGAGGGGTCCGGCGTATAAATCTGCAACTCGTTTACGGCAATCCCGCCAATTTGTGCGAGGCCGTTTTCACAGACCAAGGATAAGCTCGCTTCGTAATCAATGGGGCGCGCGGCAGTAGTGACCTCGAGAGAACCTATTGCGCCGCCTTCAAACTCAATAGCAGCAGCAGCCGTATCCTCAACCTCAATATCGGCGCCCAATGTCCGGTGGGTGCTGCAAACGCGGCTGACTTGGCCGCCCATGAGCCTCAACAGGTCGATGTGATGAATACCCTGATTGGTCAAACATCCGCCGTCCATGGCAAAAGTCCCGCGCCATGGCGCCAAATCATAGTAGCGTTGCGGCCGGCACCATCTGACACGTACTGCGGCCGAGCGCAATTGGCCGAGCTCACCATGTTCCAAGCCATGCAGCACCCGCTTTACCGCCAGGTTATGGCGGTTTTGAAATACTGCAAAAATATGAACTCCCGCCGCTGCTGCCTTTGCGTACGCATCCTTCACCTGTGACGGCTTCATAAAAGTTGGTTTTTCAACAATGATGTTTTTCCGGTAGCGGGAAATAATGTCCAACACATGTTCATAGTGCATACCGGAGGGCGTGATAATTGCAACCGTATCAATCTGTGGGTTTTCCAGCAGCATCTTATGGTAGTTATCATAAGCCTTTGCACCGTACTGCTCCTGATAAGCGTTTGCTTTTTCAGGAATTAGGTCACACACGGCGATGAGCTCAACTCCATCGGTTTCAACAATGGATCGACAATGATGCCCCGATATGCGCCCGCATCCGATGATGCCAACTTTAACAGTATTATTTTTCATGATTTATTTTCCGAGACAGCCTGTTTAATCAAGTCAGCCACCTGCGCCATGATGGGCTGGGGAGCCACAGAGAATCTGCTGTAATCCGCAAGGCAGGGATGGCCGAACGATGCACGGTAATACACCTTGTTCGAAAGGGAGGCATGTATGGCTCGACCCTGCTCGCCAAAAGCGACATGCAGAAAATTACCCGCCGTTGGCAATACCTTGAAACCCAGGGATTGCATCTCCTCTTGAAAGAAGCGCTTGCCTTCATTAATTCTTGCCACCGATCGCATCATTTCAGCGGATCTACCCAGCATCCTGGACATGAATTCCACAGAAAGCGTACTCACTTCATACATCGGCCGCATTTTGTGCAACAAGGCAATAGTCTCCGGGTGGGCCACCGCATATCCGATACGCAGGCCGGCTGCGCCCCAAGCCTTGGCAAATGTTCTTGCCACAACCAGATTACGGGAGGTTTCAATCCATGGGATTGCCGTCCATTCGTAGAACGGATGATAAGCCTCGTCCAGCAGCAGAACAGTTCCAGTCGCCTCACAGACAGTGAGTATCTCGCGCAGGACATCAGGAGCCAGAGCCGTGCCCGTAGGGCTATCCGGATTAGGCAAGCATAACAGTTTGGGTTTGTGTTTCAGCAAAGCGCTGATAATGGCTCCTGAATCAAGATACGGGCCATCATCGGTTCGCACATAATCAATAGGGTAAGTCTCCGCTCCGAACATCTGGCTGTAAACCGGGTACATCGCAAAAGTCGGCGAGGTATGTATGACGGCCTCGCCATGCTCGACAAAAGCCTCGAATACCAGCCTGATCGCGCCATCGCTTCCGGGTGTCAGCAACAAGCAATCCGGACTTACTCCAACCCACTGCGCAAGTTTCCTATACGTTTCGCCTGCTTCCGGATAGGTCGTCAAGGCCAATGGCGAGATTTCCAGGAGCACGTCATGCAACAGCGCCATTAGCGTCGGATCCAAGTTCTCATTTTTATCGAGCCACAGGCGGCCGGGATCCCTTGGCGTTGAACCCAAGGCGCTTGGCCGTTGCAGTTCCGGGTTCGAAAGAGATCGTCTAGGGCGAATATTCATTGGTCATTTACCTTGTCAGATGCAAGCAACATGTCTAGGGTAAATCCGGAATATTATTTTCATCCAGACCCGCGATTGCCGCACGACCCATGGCCAGCACAGCCTCATGGGCGCTGCCGCCAATGTGAGGGGTGGCAAGGAAGTTGGGAAGCGACAAGAGAGCCTGGTCCTGCGGTGGCTCTATTGCGAATACATCGAAGGCCGCCGCAGCCAAACGCCCGTCCTGCAGCATTTGCTTCAGAGCCGCCTCATCAACCAATCCGCCCCGTGCGGCGTTGACCAGCACAGCGGTAGGCTTCAACAGCGCAAGCCGCTGCGCATCAAGCATGCCTTGTGTGCTTTCATCCAGGGGAACATGAAGAGTCACGACGTCAGATTGTGTTAACAACTCTTCCAGACCCACTGCCCTGATGTCGTTGGCCCTGTAAAAATCCGGGTAATCGCGAATATCGTTGACCAGGATGGTGCAAGCAAAAGGCTGCAATAGTTTGACGAGATCCTTGCCAATGTGCCCGCAGCCAATGATGCCAACGGTTCGTCCAGACAAATATCCGCCCACATGTTGACGCCAGGTGCCGGATAGTACCTCGCGGTGTGCAGCCGGCACATGGCGCAGCATGGCAATGGCAAACGAAATCACCAGTTCGGAGACGGAGCGCCGGTTAACACCGCCAGTCCAGCCCAGCCGTTTACCATGGGCGCGCATCGCCGCCATGTCGATCATGTCCATGCCCACACCATACTTGCTGATGACCTGAAGTTCGGGTAACCGGTTGAGAACGTATTCATCAATAGTTTCAAGGGCGGTGATGGCCTTGTCATGACCCCTCAAAAACTCGACCAGGCTGTCGCCCCTAAGCTGGAGGCCGGCATCATTGAAGGTGACGTGCTGATAACGCACGAGCAATTCGGTGCGCAAAACAGGGTTGTTGGAAAAGGAACGCGAACAAACAGCAACTTTGACCATGGCGTTCATTCGTACATCTCCGCGAAAAATCGTGCGCATTGGGAATGAAAGATTTCATCCGGCGCAACCTGGACACGCTGGATTGCCGCATCGGCGCCCACAGGGAAAATCAGGCCCAGCATGGTACTGGTATTTTTTTTGTCCTTCATCAGTGCAGAAAGCATTGCATCGACCGGAACCGGGGTTTTTGCATACGGGGCATAATTTTTACGCAAGATCACGTGCATCCGATGGTAGTGTTCTTCCGGCAGCAAACCGCGCGCTGCTGCAATGCGGTTGGCCATATCCATGCCGATAGTCACAGCAATGCCATGCGGCACCGCATAATGGGTGGCCGACTCGATAGCATGGCCAAAACTATGGCCATAATTGAAGATGTTGCGAATCCCGCAGTCGAATTCATCTTCCTCAATAAACCGCTTCTTGATGAGCAGGGCTGATCGGATATATTTTAGAAGTACGGATCGATCGTCAAACAGGCGATCAAAATCGGCCGCCAGCCGATCGAATGCATCAATACCGTCTATCGCGTGAACCTTGATGATTTCACCAACACCAGATCGAATATCCTTCTTATCCAGCGTTTCAAGAAATCCCGTGTGGATAAAGATATCCCGGGGAGGATTGAAGGTGCCGAGAATATTCTTGGTGGCGCCAAGATTGATGGAACTCTTTGAGCCAATGCACGAATCCGCTTGAGAAAGCAGAGTCGTGGGCACAAAGCGCCAATGAAGGCCGCGTAACAGCGTGCTGGCGATAAAGCAGGTAAGGTCCTGAATTATGCCGCCTCCGATCGCAACCAGCGTATGGTCGCGCCGCACCTTATTCAGAACCAGTCGTTCAATGACGGGTATCGTTTTTTCTATTGATTTGTTCTCTTCCGTCGCTTCGATGACAATGGTATTGGGGTGGTCGAGAATGGCATGCAGAGCGGATGCATATAATCGCGCCACATTGGCATCGATCAGGAAGTGAGGCGTCCCTTCAAATAGACGCGCGGGGTCGGACAATAATGCGTCATCGAAGATGACCGTATATGGCCCCCTGTGGGACTGAATGGCCAACTTCTCAGACACGGCAAAACCCTCCATCTATGGCGATGTTCTGGCCAGTGATGTAGGTGTTTTCTTCGCTGGCGAGCCAGAGCACCAGGCGGGCAACTTCATCGGCCTGCCCGAGTCTGCGAGACGGTACTGCAGAAACGACAGCTTGCATCCCCTGCTCGCCGAGTACCTGCCGGGTCAATGCCGTGTCGATAAAGCCCGGTGCAATGCAGTTAGCTAAAATACCATTGGCTGAGTGTTCGGCTGCCAGTGCCAACGTCATGCCATCCAGTGCAAATTTGCTGGCGGAATAGGATGCTCGGTATTCCTTGCTGACCTTTCCCCAGATTGAAGATATGTTGATGATCCGCCCCCAGCCCCTGCGAGCCATGGCCGGGATTGATGCCTGGCAGAATAAAAAAGGTGCGAAGACATTGACCTGCTGTATAGACTGGAAATCATCCGGATTGATCTCTGCGAACGGGGCGATTTTGTTTATACCCGCGTTGTTAATCAGCACATCTGGCTCGGCATGACGCACAAAATCGGCACAAGCCTTGATTTGCCCCATGTCGGTAAAGTCAGCGGCAACCCACTCTTGGCAAACATCATCCGGCTCCCGGTCTTTCCCTGTGCGCGTTCCAGTCACGTATGCGCCCTCGGTTTGGAATGCTTGCGCAATTGCTCGCCCAATTCCCCTTGACGCACCAGTGACAAAAACTTTCTTGCCTGAAAAACGCATAGCCATTGATCTCTACACCATTCGGATATAACGCATTAAATACGAAACTACGAGGTGATCGAGAACCATGTGGACATCCTCTGCAGGGCCATATTCCTTGGGCTCGGTTGGCACATGAATGCCGCTGTCGGCCATGGCCCTCATTTTGCCGCCGTCAAAGGCAGTAATGGCCACAGTCTTGATGCCCGCCGCAAGGGCATGATCAAACGCCTTGATCAGGTTAGGCGAGTTACCGGATGCTGAAATGGCGACCAACACATCATTAGGCTTGCCCATCACGCGAAGTTGCCGGACAAAAATTTCTTCATAGCCGAAATCATTGCCCAATGCCGTGAGCACAGGCACATTGTCGGTCAGGCTAAAGACACGAAACGGCTGCTCATAATCATTGGTGCCAAATGCCAGGTCATTGGCAAAATGGCTTGCCGTGGCAGCGCTACCGCCATTACCGATGAAGAACACCGTGGCCCCGCGGCGGCGTGCATCCAGCAAGGTCTCGATGAAAGCTCCGATTTCTGCGGGATCGACACGCTGCAGGACGGATTGCAGGTATTGGATGTAGGCTTTGGCAAAAGCGGACGGGTCAGGTGTGAAAAAGCGGTCAATATTATTCATGGATATCCGGGTTTGGGATGTTATAGGTTTCGCGCCAAGCGATATCTGCGTGGTAAATTTTAAAAACTAGTTGCATGGTTCGCAGGGCATCTTCGGATGTACCGCTCTGAACCGGCTTGTCATTCAGGATGCAATCTGCAAAAGCATTGATTTCCTCGTCCCAGGAAGGGTCACGGTTATAGCGGGTAATCTGTTCTTTGGGGTCGCCGCGGTCATTGTCGGGGTCGGCCTGCACCACAGTCAAGGTCTCTGCGCCATAGCTTTTTGTGCCGGAAAGAATCCCACCCAGGATGAGACTGCCCCGCTCGAGATTGATATCAAGATGAAAGCGATGCCGCCACTGCGTTGCCGAGGAATTGAGCATGCCGACAACCCCATCCGGCGTTCGCATCAGCGCGTATGCGTTGTCTTCAACGTCATAGCCCCAATGGCTATTGGAAATGAAGCTGTGCACTTCGGTGAAGTCACCGCCGAACAGCCGCATGAGGTCGACCATGTGTATCCCTTGGTCAAGCAACACACCGCCACCGGCAATCTCGCGTTTTGTGCGCCAGTCCGGTTGATTGAAGGTAACGAGTTTTGCCTTGCCATAGACGCCGCGCATATTGATAACGCGGCCAAGTTCCCCCGAACGCAAAATACGCAGGGAATCCTGTACGGACTCGTGGTAACGATGATTGAAGCCATACATGAGTTTCAGTGCAGGATGCTGGCGCTCGTGTGTGATAACGCGCACGATATCCTCGACATTGCGGCCCGGCGGTTTTTCGCAAAAAACATGCAAGCCGGACTCCAGACCGGCTATCGTCACCTCTGCCGCAATTTCGTTGGTCAGGCAAACGATCAGAACATCCAAATCCTCTGTCAGCAAACGCCGGTAATTTTGGTAATAGCGAATCCCATCAGGCAGCGCGCCCTCACCGTCAAAGGCTCGGTCGCATACCGCAACTACGCGTAAATGTGGGTGGCGGTCAATACAGTCTTTGCGGCGCTTGCCGACCACACCAAAACCGGCAATGCCAACTTTTAACCTATTCATTTTTGAATGTTCTTCTAATATTATTCATGTACAAACCTAAACTTTATTTTCTATAGCGCATTTTGTTTCAATTCAAAGTGAATAGGTTTTTTACGCATTGAAATTACCCGAGCAGGACACCCAGCGGCTATTGAATAAGGAGGAATTGCTCCTGTAACAATTGAACCGGCGCCAACAATAGCGCCCTCTCCTATCATAGCACCACTCAGAATGGTTACATTAGCACCTATCCAAACGCCATCAGCTATTACTATACTGTAAATTTTACCATTGTAATTTACCTTCTTGGATGTGTAACCCTGCGCTACAATGGGTTTGTCTGGGTCATCGAACCGATGATTTGCTGATCTAAGATAGGTGCCACGGGCAATTAAAATGTTTGAACCAATAAACACCTTATAACCATCAACACCATCAGCAACAAGCTCAACATTGCTGCTTATAGCGATATTGTTGCCAAATACAATTTTGGTGCAATCAGATATGCTTGAATTTCGCCCAACCAAAATATTTTTTACCCCTGTCTTACTTCTCCAATATGCTCTCCGCATTCTATAACCCAAAGAAGTGCTTGGCCAAGCAACAATTAGCAATACTATCAATGCACCAACTTCATTCAAAATAAACTTAGTTGCTTTTATTGGAAGCATAAGCCAATTTTTCATGCGCCTATTTTTTACCTCCATAAAGATTTTCCCTTCAGAGCAGTATCTGCTTAGTGCGTGAATGTAATATTAAGGCGGAAATATGAATATCTGATTTGCTGATGAACAAAGGGATATATCAGTTTTGCATAAGTTGATAGGCTGCATCATCATCTAACAACCAAGTACCGCCCAATGTCAAACGCACAGGCAATGATAGGTAATCTCCCGGTGATTTCATTGCCTCCGCCAATATCTTGCCTTTTTCTTCGCCTGTAGCCAGAAGGTAGACGGAGTCAGCGCTAACAATTATACGGGGTGTAATGGTCAGCCGCTCTCGGGGAGGGTTTGGGCCGATTACCGGCAGCACGGAGCGATGTGTCGGCTGTAGCGCCGACGCAAATGGAAAGAGCGAAGCTACATGCCCATCAGTACCCATTCCCAGCAGCAAAACGTCGATTTTCCCCGGGAGTAGTTCTTCATATTCCCGCGCTGCCGCATCCCGATCATACCGTTCAGCCTCCATGCGCATGATCGAACCATGCGCGGGTTTTCTCTTGTTCAGTAATGTTCTCATCACTAGGGCGTAGTTGCTGTCACTGTGGTCAGGCGGAACACAGCGCTCATCACCGAAGAAAAACCGTATATGCTTCAAAGGCAATGTGGATGAGTCGGACCACTGGCGATACAGCCGTTCAGCCGTGTTGCCGCCGGTTAGCATTACGTTGCAAACACCCCGGCAGGAAATAGCGGAGCTAATATCCTTACCGATGATGTCTGCTGCTCCTGCTGCCCAATTGGCATACGAGCTAACCGTTATATTTGGCTTCAATGGCGCTTCGCTCATAGTTTGTCAACCGCTGCCTCAACCTTGGGTAAACGCCATGTACCATATAAAAAGTGCGCCAAATGCAGTGGTTTGGCGACACTTGGATCACGCAATCGGTGAGCCGTAGCCAAAACCTGCCGGCTCACAATATTTTGTGAACTGGAACCTTCATGTTTCGGCCTCAACCATGCATTTTAATACTTTCGCCGGGTTGCCGCCGGCGAGACAATTCGGAGGGATGCTATGTACAACTACGCTACCAGCGGCGATAACACTGTTCTTGCCGATGGTGACCCCCTTGAGAATGATGCACCCCATGCCAACCCACACATTTTCTTCAAGCGTAACATCCTTATCGATGTCTGTTTCCCAAGTGTTATGGCGACGGTCTGGCGGCCATGCAATATGAAAATCGGAGTCTACAATAGTTACGCCCGGCGCTAACATGCACCTTGCGCCGATCCGGATAGTCTTGGATCTGGCGATGATTGCACCACCTGTCATGCCGGAACCTTCGCCAAGAAAGATCGCCGAGGTACTATGAAAAGTACGCAGCTTACAATTGAAGCAGTTTGCCGTGCTGCTCCTCCATGAGGATGAAATCAATTGCACGCCATTGCCAATCACTATTTGGGATTGCTGATGTTTGCGGATGATACAGTTTCCAAACACTTCAAGCCGTCGACCGGATTTAACCCCCAGTAGCCGGCATTTCAGGCCAAAGGCCAAGGTCCAGAAAAAAGTGGCGGCCCGCTGATAGAATGAATCAGCAGCCATGCGAACCAATGGCAGAAACCCATGTGTCCGGACGTATTTTATTGCCTTAAGCAGTGTTGCAAGCATTCAAGAACCTTCACATCGCTTATACATGTTCTCGGCGCCGGATTACCCCAAGACATTAAACAAATCAAACTATCTCGAAACCGCATAGGTTTTTAGATAATTGAACATAGCGTAATACATCTTAAATAAAACGACATATTTTTTTATAGATACTTATACACCCATCACATCCAGCAAGAACTGCGCCAAATGCTGTGGTTTAGTAGCGCTTAAATCACGAAACTGGTGTCGGCAACTGGTACCAGAAACCAGCAACGTGGCTGGGATTTCGCTTTCCGTTGGCAGGTGCACATTGTTCTGAAAAATCTCTTTTGACAATTTACTGTGCCGATAGCCAAAGCTGCCGCCCATTCCACAACACCCTGTAGAAACAATCTTTGCCTCAAGACCAAATACGATTTGCAATAATTTTGCCGTAACCGAAGCATTACCCGTCGCTCGCTCATGGCAATGCGGGTGAAAATAAACCGGTTTGTCTTTTGTTAGTATTGCCACACTTTGCAACCGGCCGACGGCATGTTCATGCAACAAAAACTCATCCAGCAAAAAGCATTTCGCTGCCAAATCGGCAGGCCAGACATCATTCAACAAAGCGCCGGCTTCATTGCGCAACAACAGTAATTCCGCTGGCTCCAGACCGATAATCGGCATCGTTCCTTTGGGAACCAAGTCATCCATAAGGCACCGTAACCTGTTTTTAGCCTCATCCAGGAAGCCTTCACTCAACAGCAACCGTAGGGAACAATCCATAAAGTAAAGTTCAGGCTCATAGCCCAAGCGCCGCAACACCAGAATTGCGGCCTCGCCAATTTCCGGTTCAAGATGGTTGATGTAGGGATCCACCAGCAACAACACCTGTCGCCCCCCTTCTTCAGGTGTTATTCCTGCCGTAGGCCGAGCTCCATCGCGACTGCTCAACGCTATTGGCGACGGCATCGGCGGCTTCCGTTCCAGGCCCGC
>C687J26845_10000608_pt1 | contig 23441 bp, 23 predicted proteins | sample RifCSPlowO2_12_FD_26845 | JGI IMG/M metagenome (IMG submission 26845)
TCGTTTTTCAAGAAACCAACGCTCACTCCGTAAAAGCAAACGCCCCGAACCAGTCGGGGCGTTTGCTTTTGGATCGCAGGAGTGCGTTTTCACACAGCCTGTTCGGGAGGCCTTTTTTGTGGGCGCAGAGCACAGCGCCAAAGCGCAAAACTTGCCAGTTACCGCCAGCAGTGCAAGGCTTAGGTACCTAAGCCCATTCGGGAGATCACCCATGCGCCCTTTACTTGCTTGCTTGCTATTGGCCTTGAGCCTGCCAGCGGCGGCCCAAATTTATAGCTACACCGATGCCAACGGCAATCGGGTATTCACCAACGAGCCACCCCAAGGCAGCAATGCCGAGGTCGTGCAACTGCCACCCACCAACACCGTGGCCCCACAACCGAGCAGCAACAGCAGCAATGCCGCACCAAGCCCCAACGCCATGGATGCGCCCTTCTCGGTGCTGCAACTGAGCAACCTACCCACCGATGAAGCCATGCGCGCCAACAACGGCACCTTCAGCGTCGGCGTCACCACAATGCCCGACCTCGCCGCCAGCCAACAGCTGCAGCTAGTCCTCGATGGCCAGCCCTATGGCGCACCGAGCAGCAATCCCCCGCTGCAACTGAGCAACATCGAGCGCGGCGATCACACCCTCGCCGTACAGGTGCTCAGCGGCGGTCGCGTTGTGCAACAAAGCGATGCCGTGACCTTCACCGTACAACGGGTTGCCCTCGGCACTCCCAAGGCGACCCCACGCAATTGAATAACCGAGTTTTTATGCACCGTTTTTTGCTCCTAACGCTGCTTGGCTGCCTCAGCCTGCCGACGCTTGCCGAGGTCTACACCTACACCGATGCCGACGGCAATCGGGTCTTTACCGACCACCCCAAACCCGGCAATGCCAAGCGCGTCGAGATGGCGCCGACCAACTCCCTGGGCCAAATCAATGCTCCGCGCACGCCAGTGGCCCTGGTGGAAACGCCGATCAAGGCGCCGGACTACCAAATGCTGCGAATCCTGGTGCCCGAGCCCGACGCGGTGCTTAACGACGGCAGCGGCGACATAGTGGTCAGCGCCACCAGCGAGCCCGCCTTACTGCCCAACCATAACTATCGCCTGATAGTCGATGGTCAGCCGAGCGCCGAACCCGGTCGCAGCCCGGTGTTTCCGGTGCAGGGCCTGGGCCGTGGCACCCATCAATTGGCGGTGGAAATTCTCGACGCCAACGGCCTCACGCTGGAACGCACCCCCAGCCAGCCGCTGCATATCCGCCTCACCTCGCTGGAGCAAAAGCGCCAAGCCAGACCCTGCAAAAGACGCGACTACGGCGTGCGCCCGGAGTGCCCGCTGAAAGACAAACCACCGGCCAAGCCGGACATCCCCTTCGTGCCCTTTATCTAATAACTCGCCCGCCACAGCTGCGCACCACGCTGGTGCGCAAGCCTGCTACCCTGCCTAGACAGTCCCCATTTTGGTTCGCCGCCCCCAGCCTGCCTGCCCTAACCAGGCCCGCGCCCCCTGACTGCAGGTCGTTTGCGGGCATTTAGTGGGCGTTGGTTTGCTTCTTGCATTTTGCCCTGCATACCTGGGGATACCCGATCATGCCGATTGATGACGCACTGCACCGCTTACTGCTGGACAACCTGACCACTGCCACCATTTTGCTGAATGCCGACCTGTGCCTCGAGTACATGAACCCGGCGGCGGAAATGTTGCTGGCCGTCAGCGCCCTGCGTAACCACGGCCAATTTATCAGCGAGCTGTTTACCGAATCGCCGGCGGCGCTGAGCGCTTTGCAACATGCGGTGCAGAACGCCCACCCCTTCACCAAGCGTGAAGCGGTGCTCACCGCGCTGACCGGGCAAACCCTGACCGTCGACTACGCCGTCACCCCGATATTGCATCGCGGCGCCACGGTGCTGCTGCTGGAGGTGCACCCGCGCGACCGGCTGCTGCGCATCAGCAAAGAAGAAGCGCAGCTGTCCAAGCAAGAGTCGACCAAGATGCTGGTGCGTGGCCTGGCCCACGAGATCAAAAACCCGCTGGGCGGCATTCGCGGCGCCGCGCAGTTGCTGGCCCGCGAGCTGCCCAGCGCAGAACTCAAGGATTACACCAACGTCATTATCGAAGAGGCCGACCGCCTGCGTAACCTGGTCGACCGCATGCTCGGCTCCAACAAGCTGCCGTCGCTGGCCATGACCAACGTGCATGAAGTGCTCGAGCGCGTCTGCAGCCTGGTCGCCGCGGAAAGCCAAGGCTGCATCACGTTGGTGCGCGACTACGACCCGAGCATCCCCGACGTCTTGATTGACCGCGAACAAATGATCCAGGCGGTGCTCAATATCGTGCGCAACGCCATGCAGGCGATTGGCATCCACAACGAGCTGAAGCTCGGCCGGATCACCCTGCGCACCCGCACCCTGCGCCAGTTCACCATCGGCCAACAGCGTCATCGCCTGGTCACCAAGATCGAAATCATCGACAACGGCCCGGGGATTCCCGCCGAGCTGCAAGACACGATTTTCTACCCGATGGTCAGTGGCCGCGCCGACGGCACCGGCCTCGGTCTGGCCATCACCCAAAACATCATTAGCCAGCACCAAGGGCTGATCGAGTGCGAGAGCCATCCTGGCCACACCGTATTCTCGATCTTCCTGCCGCTGGAACAAGGAGCTGTGTCGTCATGAGTCGCACTGAAACCGTCTGGATCGTCGACGACGACCGTTCCATCCGCTGGGTGCTGGAAAAAGCCCTGCAGCAAGAAGGCATGACCACCGTCAGCTTCGAAAATGCCGACAGTGTGCTGACCCGCCTGAACCGCGAACAACCGGACGTGATCATCTCCGACATCCGCATGCCCGGCAGCAGCGGCCTCGACCTGCTGGCCAAGCTGCGCGAGCTGTATCCGCGCCTGCCGGTGATCATCATGACCGCCCACTCGGACCTGGACAGCGCGGTCGCCTCCTACCAAGGCGGCGCCTTTGAATACCTGCCCAAACCCTTCGACGTGGACGAGGCGGTGTCCCTGGTCAAGCGCGCCTTCCAGCACGCCCAAGAGCAACAAGGCATGCTCCAGGCGCCGGCAGTGATCGCCCGCACCCCAGAGATCATCGGCGAAGCGCCGGCCATGCAAGAGGTGTTTCGCGCCATCGGCCGGCTGTCCCACTCCAACATCACAGTGCTGATTAACGGCGAGTCCGGCACCGGCAAAGAGCTGGTCGCCCACGCTTTGCACCGCCACAGCCCGCGCGCCGCCTCGCCGTTTATTGCGCTGAACATGGCCGCGATTCCGAAAGACCTGATGGAATCCGAGCTGTTTGGCCACGAAAAAGGCGCCTTCACCGGCGCGGTCAACCTGCGCCGTGGCCGCTTCGAGCAAGCCGATGGCGGCACCCTGTTTCTCGATGAAATTGGCGACATGCCGGCCGATACCCAAACCCGTTTGCTGCGGGTGCTGGCCGACAGCGAATTTTACCGGGTCGGCGGTCACACCCCGGTCAAGGTCAATGTGCGGATCATCGCCGCCACCCACCAGAACCTGGAAACCCTGGTGCAGGAAGGCAAGTTTCGCGAAGACCTGTTCCACCGCCTGAACGTCATCCGCATCCACATCCCGCGCCTGGCCGACCGCCGTGAAGACATCCCGACCCTGGCCCGGCACTTCTTGAGCAGCGCAGCGTTGGAGCTGGCCGTCGAACCCAAGCTGCTGAAAAGCGAAACCGAGACCTTCCTGCAGAACCTGCCGTGGCCCGGCAACGTGCGCCAACTGGAGAACACCTGCCGCTGGATCACCGTGATGGCCTCGGGGCGCGAAGTGCATGTCGACGACCTGCCGCCCGAGCTACTGACCCAGCCCCAGGACAACTCGCCGGTCAGCAACTGGGAGCAGGCCCTGCGCCAATGGGCCGATCAATCCCTGGCGCGTGGTCAGAGCAATCTGCTCGACAGCGCCGTGCCGACCTTCGAGCGGATCATGATCGAGACCGCCCTCAAACACACCGCCGGCCGGCGCCGCGACGCCGCCCTGCTGCTGGGCTGGGGCCGCAACACCCTGACCCGCAAGATCAAGGAGCTGGGCATGAAGGTTGACGGCGATGACGGCGAAGACGAATAAGGCCTGAAGCAAACCCCGCAGCACCCATCAACGGCCCCCAATCGGGGCCGTTGGCGCATCCAGCGCCCCAATGCGGCGCCCAGCGCACCCTCAGCAACCCCGCGCAACCGCCGCAACAGCGCTACAAGCGCCTACTTCTGCGCCCTCGCAGCCCGTAGCGCGAATAACTACAAACTGGCACAGCCCCTGCAATAGGTCTGGTAACTCCAGTTTTGGGGGCCCTGGTACGGCAGGTCAGGGATTCCCCTCTTTTACCCCCCAAGCAAAAGGCCACCCGACAGGGTGGCCTTTTGCTTTATTGGCGATACAGCTCGCGGCGGAAGATCAGCGGCGTAGCGCCCTTGTAGATGCCAAAGGTCGCCAGGCCGCTGGCCTGGTCCAGCGAACCATTGCCATCCCAGTCAAACTGCAACCAGGTCGGTGTGGCGTAGGTCAATCGCACGCTGCCATCGTTGCCCACGCCCGGCGCGGAGAGCCGATAGCCCCCCGCCAGACTGCTACCCGCCTGCACCTTGACCGGCAAAGCAGCCACCAGGCCCGCCGCATTCAGGTAGCTCAAGGCGGTTTCACCGGCAGCCAACTGCCCCTGATAGCCGTTCAAGCCGGCCGGATCGAACGCCGTGCAACTGTCCATCGGGTTCGCCACATAGCCGCTGCCATTGAAGTAACCCGCCGTAAACGGCAGCCGCAAAGCCTGCAGCTCAGAACCATGGGCATTGCCGATATGCGCCTGACCGAGGCGAAAATCCAGAGCGGCGGTTTGTGCCGAAGTACCGGTCACGCCATCGCTGTCGGTTGCGGTGGCCATAAGACTGACCGGATAAGCATCCCGCGGGGCGTTGAATTGATAGGTAGCATCGCCGTTCAGAGTAATGACTGAAACACCGTCGTCGAACGACAACCTGTTGTCGATCAGCGCAACGCCATCCGCCGCCGCAATCGGAGTGGCCGGAGACACCGGTGGAGCCCCAACATAATCGTCGATGCCAACGACACCGCCCTGCAGGCGCGCATAGCTGGCCAAATCCTTGTCATAATTACTGGTAATGCCTCCCGTGGCATTGCGAGCGGTGACGTCACCGGCGAACAGGAAGGGCTGACCAATCTTGACCAGATTCGGATCGGCATCGTTCAGGCCGGCATAGGTCGAGGCGCCGGCCGCGCAAGCCGCGTCGTACTGACTGATCTGCACATCCAAATGGTCCGGGGTGAAACGTCCAACTGCCTCACCACTGCTGCTGGCCAGCGGCAAGCCCTGATAGGTCATGAGCGCGCTGCCGAGGGTGAACTGAAAGCGCCCCACCTCACTCACCGTCTGACTGATGGTGATATCGGCAGCCGCCGAGAAGTCCACTTCGCCAACCCCAAAAACCCCGTTGGCGCCACCATCGAGCATGCTCGCGCTCAGTGGCAGATTGCCGCTGGTCTGGCGAAAATTAGCGGTATCGAGGTTGTCGCACAACGCCGCATCGCTTTCGCCGTCCAGCTGCCAAGCCTTGGCCCGCAAGCGCAAAGGGAAAGCCAGACCGGCCTTCTGGTATACCGGGCAGGCCGAGCTGGTGCACTTCGCCAGCACCGCCGTCGGCGTGCCGCTCAGCGGCGTAAGCGCCTCCACACAAAAGCCGGCCGGGCTGCTGATAAACGGGTCGCTACCGATCATCACCAGCCCATTTTCATCGCCACTGGTCGGTGCGTAACGGGCACTCAGGGTCATCAGTCCGGCATCGTCATAACGCACGTTCAGCGGCGCGCTGGCCGCGGCGTCAAACTCCAGCACCACATTGGTCAGTGCTGCCGTGACTGTCGTGTCATTGACCACCACCGGCTGCGTTCCAGTGTTTGGGCTGACATAGGCCGAGCTGAACTGCACGGTGCGCGCGCCACTGGGAAAGCCCGGCACGCAGGCTTGAGTGGCGTCATCTTCCTTGACCGCCCGGATACTGCCATTGGCGAGTTTGGCCGCCAGCATGTCCGGCACAGTGACGATAAAACCGCTGTTGGCGAATGGCACCGTACAACTGGTCGACAAGGCCCCGCCCGCCGAACAGAGCGTCTGACTAAAAGGCTTCAGGCTCGGCGTAGAACCGCTGACCCCAAGGGTCACAGTGGTGGCGGTATTGTTGCGCAATTGCAGGGTTGTACTGCCACCGCTAAAGGTTTGACTGTTGCCCCCCACCCAGCCGCTCGGAGTTAAATTAACCGTTACGCTGCCGGTGTATGGCGTTGCGCAGCTGGCATCCAGGCACGCCCGAACCAACACATCCAGTGGATTGCAGGTCAGCGCGTTACCGGCATGCAGCAACTCGAAATGGTCGATCTGCTGCTCGACCGGATTAATCTGCGAGGCGCACACCTGCAGATCATCCAGCTCATGGGTATTGGTAGAGCCGCCAGAGGAGCCGGTAAACGACAGGTAAAAATCCGCCGGCAGCGCTGCCTGACCGGCCACCGCCGCCACGTTAAGCCCATTCAGCCCACTGAGCGCCACAAAGCCTGCGCCGCTATCGCGCTCGACCGTGACCAGCGCGCTGCCCGAGACCCGCCCATCCATGGTAATCCGATAGCTATGCCCAGGCCCGGCGGTGCTGCCCGCCACATCAATACCGGGGCTCAGGTTCGCCGCAGTACCGGCGATATAGCTGTAGCCGACGGTGCGCGAACTGTCACCGGAACCGCGCAGCGCCACCGAGTCTGGCCGCTGACCGGGGCCATTGGCAGTGGCGCCACCACCTTCGGTGGAGAAGTTACCGTACTCATCGATCCCGACCCCCAGCCAGCCACCCGCAAAACCCGGAGTCGTGGCGGTACCGCGCGTGCCATAGCCCAAGGGCCCGCCATAACTGCCGGCCTGGGGTGTAACGCTGGCGTCCGAGAGCACCACGGCCACACCGTCGGCCCCGCTGCCGTTGTAGGCGTAGTGCTTAAACTGCACCTGCACATAGTTTCCTGCTGCGGGAAATAAGCGCTGCAGCGTGCTGGAAGTGGCGACGTTATTACTGCTGTTCGTCAGGCGCAGGCGGTTGCCGACTATGACCGGCACACCAAACGAGCCGCCGCTGGTGGTGGCCGCCCAGTCAGTGCCCAGACTAGACCGATTGAAGTCATCGTTGATGCACTGCAGCGCCAGCGGGCAACTGTGCCGCTCCTGAACCAAGGCGGTGATCTGCGCGGCACTCAGCGCCCCATCATAGATGCGCAGCTCATCCAGCAAACCGTTGAAATAGCGGCTGGCATGCCCCTGGTCATTGCCCAACTGCAAGGGATCGGTGTTGGCCAGCGGCGTGCCGCTGAAGCTGGCACTGCCCGCCAGCGCGCCGTTGATATAGATACGTTGATCGCCCGGGGCATAACGGATCAGCACATGGCTCCACTGCCCCACCGTCAAACTGGCACTGCTATCGAGCTGATTGGTCGCCCCTGTGGTGGTTTGCCACCACCAGTTGACCTTGCCGTCGGGCTTGAGGTGAAACTCGTAGTTCTCGTCCTTCGATAAAATCGTCATCAAATCGCTGCTGGGCAGGCTGCTGGGTTTGACCCACAGCCCGATGCTAAAGCTACCCTGCAGATCCAGCAGAGCGTTATCGGCACGCTGTACATACTGCTGACTGCTACTGGTAAAGCCGCCGTAGCGACAAGTGCCGGCGCCATCCACAGTCGGCAGTGCCGGTGCCGTATTGCTGGTTTGCGCGGCATTGAAGACAGTGCCTGTCAGAGCATTGCCAGAGGTGTCCAGCACCTCGCCGGCGGCACCAGTCCACGTCGTTTCGTCGAGGCGCCAGCTCAACAGCTGCTGGGCGCTGGGCGCGAGCACTACGGTCACCGCGAGCCAGGCATCGCTGGTGCCGCCGGCAGTGGCCGTGGCATTGGTGCTCTGTCCCGTGGCGGCTTGCAGCGCACTGGACGCGCTCGCGGCGACACCGTTGGGGCCTGCGCCGGTGGCCGGGCTGTAGTGCTGAGTGGCCGGGCCGCTGAGCGCATTGTTGCCATGCCCGATGGCGAAATAGCGCACCGCCAGGCTGTTGCCAGTGGTGACGTTGGCGGCCAGCGCCGTCAGCGTCGAACTCGAACCATTGTTGCCCTGGCTATGCGCAATTGGGCTGGCACCCGAGGTGTTCACCCCACGCAGCACCAGCAGACCACCGCTGGCACGCGCACTGCCGAAGCTAAAGCTGTAGCTCGCCGCCTCGCTGGCGCCGGCAACTCGATAGAACAGTTGCTGGGTGACACCCGTGCCACTGTCGAACCAGTACGAACTCCAACCACTGGGCGCGGTGATGGTTGCACCACTGGCGCTGACGACAATCTGGGCCAGCAGTACATCGCCGTTTTGACTGCCGGGGTTACTCAGGCTCAGGCTGCTAACCGCGCCGCTGACCGCATTACCGGCAGCGCTACTGGCCGCTACGGTGATGGCCGCAATGGCGACGGGAGCAAACCCCAGAGCCAACCACGCAATGATCAACGAGCGCGCAATTGCAAGTATGGCGCGAGTCTTCATCGCGTTAGCAACCTCTCAATTCGACCCGAGGACGCTAGCCGCCCCGGTAGGGCCAAGCGACTGAATAAGCCCGTGCAATTACTCATTCCACCACCGCATTCAATGCCCGAAAAGCGTAGTCCGGCCGACTTCCCGGCAGGCCGTTTTGCGCGGTGGCGGTCAGCCGATAGATATTTACCGCCGTGCCGTTTTCGCTGTAGTTACTCACATTGCAGGTCACCGCCACGACAAACTCAGACAGGTTGGAACCCGCCAGATCGACTGCCACGTTGGCGGCGCAACTGGGCGCTCCGACCGGTGGCGCCGCCTGGGCAATACCCCAATCCAGCCCGGCACGGGCGGCTTGATAGGCCCGCGCCTGCTGAATCGCCAGGCTGTTGGTGCCGTGCTGATTGCCAGCCAGGCGCATCATCGCCAACACCACCAGGGCGATGATGATCATCACAAACATCGCCGCCACCAGGGCAAAGCCGGTTTGCCGGGGCGCACGCTGGAGCCGTGATTTAGGCCGCACGTTTTTAAGCTGCATGCTTTTAAGGTGCATTGTCGACGTGCACTTGCTGGAACAGCTCAATGCTTTCGCCCTCCAAGGTCAGTGTCAGGCCCAGGGTTACCAGCCCGGCACGTTGGCTGCTGCCGGGCTGGTAGCTCATGCTGCAGGCCGTCACGTTGCTGGCCTGTACCGCCCCAGCGCCAGAAAACCACGGGGCGCCCGAGTCGGTGCGGGTAAAACGAAGCAACTGCCCACCGCCGCAGCGATAGCCAACAATCTGATCAGCCAGATAAAACCGCCGCTGCGGTGAGGCATAGGCGAAGCTGAAACTGCCCGCCGGCGGCGTTAGCGTCAGCAACGTTTCCCCCGCTGGAGCGCCGCCGGATATAGCGAAGCCAGTACCACCTGGAGTGATAACGCCGGGATTGGCCGGCGCCCAAACATTTGATCCCGCCAACGGCCCGCCGCCGTCCTCGGCACCGATGTTGTACACCACCAACCAGCGCGCGCCGGCCACCAGCAGGCCAGGGTCGAGCACCTGAAAGCTGTTGCAACTACTGTCCACTGTGCTGCTGTTACACGTCCCGGCAGCGTCGCTAGTAAATCTCAGCCCATCGCCACCGAGGCGATTGGGCCGGTAGCGTCCGGCATCCAGCACATTGAACATCTCGATGGCGGTACCTCCGGCGTTCAAGTGCACCGAATTCGGCACCGCCAAGCGAATATCGCGGGCCATGCGATTCAAGGCGCCAGCGGCCAGATCGACCAACTCGGCGCGCCGGCTCTGGGCAATAAAACCTTCCAGTGGCCGCGACAAGGCGCTGGAGATCATCACCGCCACCGCGCCGGCCAAGGCAATCACCATCACCAATTCGATCAGGGTAAAGCCGCGTTGTAGCCGAAGTACATGTAGGGTGGGCTTCAGCCCACCATGGTTGCGCCGGTGGGCTGAAGCCCACCCTACCCATTTGATTAATGTGCGCATCAATAGCGCGTCCGGTAGCCGCCAAGGACTAAGCCCTGGCCGGCGGGGTCGGTGACCGTGACTTGGATATAGAGCACGTCATTAACCGGCAAACCGTTCCAGGTCGGCGCTGGCGGTGACTCCACTGTCACACTCACGCCGTAGCCGGCCAGCGCCGCTATGGCCAGACCGCTGGCATCCACGGCGCCGTTATCGACCAGCCCACGGTAATCGCAGACATCATCAAACTGCGCGCGGTTAGCGGGAATCGCCTGACAAGCAAGCTGCGTGCTCGGATCGAGAAAGGCTTGCAGCTCGATCTCCTCCAGATAGGCCTCGGCAATCGACAGACTTTGCTGACGCAACATCGGATCGGCCGAACGGCCGGTGATCGAGGCCATAGCCGAATACAGCGCCGCCGAGGCGATGCCGATAATGACGATGGCGATGACTAATTCAATCAGGGTCATGCCGCGCTGACGTGTCACGGCGCCCGCCCGTAGGATGGGTTGAGCGCAGCGATACCCATCACTCATTGCACCCATTGAACCAACCCGGTTTCGGCAGCCACGTTGAGAGTGAAGCCGCCGATCTGCGCCGTCCGCGTTCCAGCCGCGCAGGCGGCTGCCGCGCTGTAAATGCAACCGCGCGAATTGAATACAATTGGGAAAGTTGGTGCCACGACAATAACGTTGGCAGGCAACGCCCCGATATAGGGCGTCTGGCCATCGGCACCTATGACCTCGACGTCATAATTAACATCTGTCGTGCAATCGGCGGCCTGGCGCAAGAGATAACCATTGCCGTCGAGGCTGACCTGAGTCAAGCATCCACTGGCCAGCGCCAGCTTCTGCGCATAGCGCACGGCACCGATGCTTTCCTCGAAGAACATCCGCTCATCGAATACCTGCCGATCAAAAAAACGCGGCCCCACCACAGCAGCGAGGATACCGGTGATGACAATCACCATTATCAGCTCGACCAGGGTGAAGCCGCGCATGCTTTTCATTAGCAGCCAGGTGTTGTGGTATCCGTGTCAGTGATAGCGCCAATAACTGCTGGCGCTGTGGCCGCTGTCGCCGCCGTATAAGTGAAGCTACAGGTACCCAACGTAACAGTACCCGCTGTAGCAGTGTTGTAATCCGCACCCAGCTGAGCAGCGGTAATGATGGAGGCCTGAGTTGCATATCCAAATGCCGTTGCGATTGCGGTGCCTTCCAAGTTAACAGAGCCTGTCGCCGCGATCTGATTTCTAGCTAGCGCTGCTGAGTGGACAATCGCACTGGCAGAGCGAACAGAACCCAAAGCACCATTAATTGAAGCCTGTCGAGCCTCACCGCCAAGATCTGCAAATCTCGGCAAGGCAAACGCCGCCAAAATCCCGAGAATTACAATCACCATAATCAACTCGATCAGGGTGAAACCGCTTTGTTGATTTTTCATCAGAACTTCCTCGAACTACGTTTGAATTAAGGCGTGAATACAGTTGTTACCGTGCCATTGGTAGCGTCGTACGCAATGGTGTCATTGGCCACCCCTGTGGCAGAAGGATCAGATTGATAGGTATAGGTGCACACTTGACCAGCTTGAGTTACTCGATAATCGCTACCGGCTGCTGTCGCCACTGTCGGCGCGGAGCCTTGCAGCGAGTTAGCCCACAGATCAACGCAATCCTGAGCTGAGGCTATGGTAGCGCCGCCGTCAATTCCGACCGGCCAACCAGTTGCGTTGACGTCAACCACATTAGAGCCAAAACCCAACACATTGAGGTTTGGTGTCGCCGTGCCATTACTACGGTTGACCTCCCACTGTGAACGCACCAGCGTCACTGCCGAAGCTAAACCACCGCCAGCCCCCCGAACCGCCGACTCATGGGCATCCTTGGTGACGTTAATAAAGCGTGGTAACGCCACCGCGGCCAGGATGCCGAGCACGACAATCACCACCACCAATTCGATCAGGGTAAAACCTTTACTGCGTTGCATAAATGCCACTCCGGTTACTGATAGGTATCGGCCAACGCAGTGACATCTGCAGCGGGCACCTGGTTTAGCTCCAAGCTGATTACAGCGTCCTGTGATTCTGTGCTGCCGGGCGGTGCTTTGGGAACCGCCTGCAGCTGGAATACCCGCAGTTCTGCGACTATTCCTTGCTCTGAGTCAGTAAAGCGGCTGCGGTGCAGCAGCCAGCCACGGGCCGGCAGGTAATGCCAGCAGCCCGCTTGTGGTAACTGCAGCTCTTGCAGCTCGCCGCAATAATCACTGCTCTCCCAGCGCAACAACTGAAACGGGTTGCGCCGCAGCCAACTGGTATCCGCCACCTGGCCCTGGACCACGCGTTCGGCGGCCAAGACCGTCAGGCTGGCCAGCAGGTTTTCGCGGGTGGCATCGAGCGCCCGCGCTTCGCTGACCCGTAAAATTTTACTGCCCATGGCCCAGACCAAACCCAGTGCAATCAGCCCGCACACCACCCAGCCAAATAGCCGCGCGCGGCGCACTGTGCCGCCGCTGTCGTAGTCGGCTTTCACCCGTGGCCCTTGGCCGCCGAGGCCAGTTCCCACATCGGCAGAAACACGCCGAGGGCAAGGATCAGCACCATGATGCCCATGGCCACGATCAGGATCGGCTCGATGGCACTGGCCAGCTGGCCGAGGTCGTAATCGACCTCCTGCTCGTAAAAATCCGCCACTTCGATAAACAGGTCATCGATGGCGCCGGTCTCTTCGCCGACGGCCATCATCTGCAGCACCAGCGGGGTAAACAAACCGCTGGCGGAGGCGCTGCGGGTCAGCGCCTCACCGCGCTCAACCCCTTCACGCATGCCGAGAATCGCCTGGCCGATGTACTTGTTGCCGACGCTGGCGCTGTTGATCGACAAGGTCTGCAGCAGCGGTACGCCGGCCTTGTACATCATCGCGAAGGTGCGGGTGAAACGGGCCAGGGCGATGCGCTCGAAGATGCCGCCGACGATTGGCAAGCGCAGTTTGATTTGATCCCACTTCAGCGCCCCCGGTTCGGTTTCCAGCCACTTGAAAAAGCCGTAGATGCTGCCGCCCAGCAGCAAGCTCATGAGCCACCAGAAGTCTTGAAAGAACTGCGAGGTGCCAATCAGAAACCGGGTGGGCCACGGCAGCTGCGCATGGAACTGGGCAAACACCTTGGCAAAGGCCGGGATCACAAACAGGTTGATCACCGTCATGGCCACCACCATGGCGCTGAGCACGAACAAGGGGTAACGGGTGGCCTGCTTGATGCGCTTGCGGGTCTCGCGCTCCAGGTCCAGGTAGCTGCCCAGCTGGCGGAAGGCCTGGTCGAGCTGGCCGGTGTTTTCGCCGACGCTGATCATGCTAACAAACAGAGTGCCGAACACTTTGGGGTGGGCGTTCAAGGCCACGGCCATGCTCACGCCGCCTTCCAGATCGCTGCGGACCTTCTGCAGCACCTCGCGGAAAAAGCGGTTGCGATGGGATTCGCCCAGGCCGGCAATCGCCCGAATGATCGGTACGCCGGCCTTGGCCAGGCTGTACATCTGCCGGCAGAAGATAATCAGCTCGTCCAGATCGACTGTTTTGCTGCGCAGCATTTCGCTGATGGCGGCAAACACGTCGGCATCGGCGCTGTCTTGCTGCTCGATGGTCAGCGGCGTCACGCTCTTGGCCAGCAACTCGGCGGCCACCGCATCGGCGCTGCTGGCGTCGATCAGGCCGACCACCTTGCCGCCCTCGGCATTGCGTCCGCTGTAGCGAAAAGAGGCCATTAGCCAAAGCTCCGGCTAACCGAGAACCGTAGGGCCGACAACCGTAGGGTGGGCTTCAGCCCACCATCGAGTGGGTGTTGGTGGGCTGAAGCCCACCCTACGAAAGACAGCTCATTCACGCCACCACCTCATCGGTCAGGGTGGCGCAGACTTTCAGCACTTCCTCGACGCTGGTCACCCCGGCCAGGGCGTAGTCCAGGGCGCAGGCGGCCAGCGGCCGATAATGCGGGTTGGCCTTGGCCGCCTCGGCGAAGCCTTGCGGGTCGCTGCGGCGCAGGGCAGCGACCATCGGCTCGTCCATCTCCAGCAGTTCATAGACGCCGACTCGCCCGGAGTAGCCGCTGTTATGGCACTGATGGCAACCGCTGCCGCGCTTGAAGCTGCGGCCGGCCAAGGAGCCGCCATGCAGGTTTTCCAGCCAGGCCAGTTCGCGCGGCTCAGGCGCGTGTTCGCCCATGCAGTTCTCGCAAACTTTACGCACCAGGCGCTGGGCCAGTACCGCGTTCAAGGCGGTGGCCACCAGAAAGGGTTCGGCGCCCATGTCGATCAGGCGCATGGCCGAGGTCATGGCGTCATTGGTGTGCAGGGTCGATAGCACCAAATGGCCGGTCAGGGCGGCGCGCAGACCAATTTCGGCGGTCTCCTGGTCGCGCATTTCGCCGACCAGGACTATGTCCGGGTCTTGCCGTAACGCGGCGCGCAGCACGCGGCCGAAGGTCAGGTCGATCTTGGTATTGACCTGCACCTGATTGACCCGTGGCAAGCGGTACTCCACCGGGTCTTCGACTGTGATGATTTTCTTCTCTGGGCTATTAAGCTCACTCAGGCCGGCATACAGGGTGGTGGTTTTGCCCGAGCCGGTCGGCCCGGTGACCAGCACCATGCCGAAGGGACGGTGCAACAAGCGGCGAAAACGCACCAGCAAATCGGCCGGCATGCCGGTGCCGTCGAGCTGAAACATCGCGCCACTTTGGTCGAGCAAACGCATCACCACCGACTCGCCAAACTGCACCGGCATGGTCGAGACCCGCACATCGATGTTGCGGCCCTTGACCCGAATATTGAAGCGGCCGTCTTGCGGCAGGCGCTTCTCGGAGATATCCAAACCGGACATGATCTTCAGGCGCATCACCAGCGCCGAGGCGATGCGATGCTCCTTCATCACCTGCTCGCTGAGCACGCCGTCGATCCGCTGGCGAATCCGCACCAGGCCCTCATCGGGCTCGATATGGATGTCCGAGGCTTTCATCTGCACCGCTTCTTCAAACAGCGTTTGCAGCAGGCGCACCACCGGCGCCTCGCTGTTGCTGTCGGCGCCCAGCTTGGACAGGTCGAAATCGCTTTCTTGCAGATCGCCTTCCAGCTCGCCGGCAATCGAGGCGATTTCGCTGGTGCGCCGGTACACCGTGTCCAGCGTCGCCAGCAACTCGGCCTCACGCACCACCGCTGGGTGCACGTGGGTTTTGAGCAGCCGCTCCATCTCATCGAGGGCGAACAAGTCGAGCGGATCGGACATGCCGACCAGCAAACCACCGCCTTCGCGGGTCAGGATAATGGCGCGAAAACGCCGGGCCATGGCCTCCGGCAGCAATTGCACCAGCGCGTTATCGAACTTGAAGTGGCGCAGCTCGATAAAGGGAATGTTCATCTGCTCGGACAAGGCCGTGAGCAGCTTAACCTCGGCGACAAAACCCAGATCTATCACCGCGCGACCGAGCTTGGAGCCGCTGCGTTTTTGTTCTTGCAGGGCCAGTTGCAGTTGAGTGTCGGTGAGCAAGCCGGCTTGAATCAGCAAGTCACCGAGCCGAATTTTGCGCTGCCGCGGATCGTCCTGACTCATGGCAACTCCTTCAGGGGCGTCGCGCGCTCAACCGCAAACTGACTCATCTTAAGGCCCTCAAGCGCGCAGCCCGGGCAATCGCCAACTGACTCATAGGGACTCCTTCAAGGCCGTGGCCCGCTCGGCCGCAAAGCTGCGCGAGCTGGCATCCAGGCCCTGGCCTTCGAGGGCCAGGCTGTAGTGTTTGGCGGCGTCGCCCGGCCGCTCGAGTTGCTCCAGCGCAATCGCCAGGCCCAACTGCCAGGTGGCTTGGGAGGGGCGCAGGTTGACCAACTGCTGATAGAGCGCGGCGCTTGGCTGCCACTGCTGGGTTTGCTGATAACTGGCGGCCAGCAAGGCGTGGTAGCCGGGCTCAGTGGCCAGCGGCGGCGGGTTTTGCTGCAGGGTGGCCACCGCCGCCGGCATAGCGCCGGTTTGTAACTGGGCGCGCGCCAGCAACATGCGCAGCTCGCTGTCGCGCGGCTGCGCTTGCAACTGCGCCGGCAGCCAATGGAGCAGCTGCTCCGGCTGACCATTGGCCAGGTAGGCCTGGGCGAGCAAGCGCGCGACCTCGCTATTACTGGCTTGACGCTGATGCAAAATTTCCAGCTGGGCAATCGCACTCGGGTAATTTTGCTCAAGCAGCGCCTGCCGGGCCTGGCTCAAGGCATCCGGTTGATGGCTGGTGATTTTCACCTGAGGCGGGCCGGTCGGAGCCGCCACAAGCGGCTGCGGGCGCGTCGAAACTGCCGGCGATGCAGGTGCTTCGCTGTTCGCCGCCAACACTTGCCGAGTGCTCCAGTCCGGTAATTCGGGTTCGGCGGCAACTGCGGCACTGGCGGCTGGAAACTCCTCAACTGCGCCGACAGTGGCGGCGGGAGCATTTTGCAGCGGCACTTCCAGCCACAGCAGCCAGCGATCACCGGCGGCCTCCAGACGGTCGTGCACTTGCAACTGATCACCCAAACCGACCAGCAACACCTGAACACCGGCGCCGCGCGCCTCGACCCGCCACGACAGGCTACGCCCGGCGCCTTGCACCCGGCCCTGATGCGCCTCACCGCGCAGCTGTACGCCAGGTAAATACAGGCTCACCGCGCCATTCTCTTCGGTGCGCTGGTAGGCCACGGAGCTGTCCAGCAATAACTGCAGCAGCAAACGCTGGCCATCATTTTGCGGCAATACATCCAGCAACTGCGGCAGTGGCGCGGTGGCAGCGGCCACCACTGGCGGCGTTATCGGTGCTGACGGAGGTACTGCTGTTGGTGCCTGGGCTTGCGTGGCGAACGGTGACTCGGGCTCGCCATTCACCACCCGGCCGATCATCAAACCGACCATGATGGCCAGCACCATGACCGCACCGAACCAGAGCGAGCCACGGCGCAGCACCTCGATCTTGTCCCGCCGTGCCGCGGCCGCCTCGTTGACCGGCTGCAAGGCATCCCGTAGCGGCCATTCACCGGGCGCGGCGCGGCGGGCATCCAGATCGCGCAGCAGATCATTGACCAGGCTCATAGCCAAACCTCCCGCAAGCTCTTCAGCCAAGGCCAGGCGCTTACCAGCAGCGCCGAGCACACACCACCGGCCAAACTCCAGCTCAGCCAAAGTGGCACGCGGCGAGTGGCCTGTACGCCATCGGTATCGGCCAGGGCGCGACGTACCTGGGCGGCACCGACCTGCCGACGGCCTTCGCCATAGGTGGCCATCAGGGCTTTGTTGCCGAGGATGTTCAGCAAGCGCGGAATCCCACCGCTGCCACGCACCAATAAACGTACTGCCGCCTGACTGAATAACGGCTCACCACGATAACCGGCGACACTCAGGCGCTCCTGCAGATAACGGCCAGTGTCGGTGACATCCAGCGGGCGCAAACGATAGGAGAAGGTAATCCGCTGCAATAACTGCCTAAAGTCATGCCGGGCCAGGGTGGCATCCAGCTCCGGCTGGCCGAACAACACCACTTGCAGCAATTTGTTCTGCTCAGTTTCCAGATTGGTCAGCAAGCGCAGCGCTTCGAGGGTTTCCTCGGGCAAGGCCTGAGCCTCATCAATCAACAGTACGGTGCTTTTACCCTGCGCCGCCAACTCGATCAGCCGGTGGTGCAGGGCATCCAACAGGCTCATGGCGTCGTGGCTTTCGACATCGGCAATCCGTAGCTCACGGGCCAGCGCCTGGCGCAAATCCAGCGGCGACAAGCAAGGGTTGGGCAAGTAGGCCACTTGGTATTTTTCAGCATCCAGTAAGTTCAGCAGCGCGCGGCACAGCAAGGTTTTGCCGGTGCCGACTTCGCCAGTCACCTTGATAAACCCCTCGCCTTCGGCCAGCGCCACCCGCAGCAGATTCAGGCAGGCCTGATAGGGCGCCAGCTGCACCAGAAACTCGGTGTTGGGGGTGAGCGCAAAGGGCTTGGCGCGTAAGCCAAAGAAGCTTTGATACATGCCCTACCTCAACTCTTTAAAGGCTTCGGCGCTTTTTTGGATCTCATTCAGCCAGGTGTCTTCACTGATCACCTGGGGGCGCATCAGAATCACCAACTCGCTCTTGCCAAGGTTCTTGCGTTGCTGCTGAAAGGCCCAGCCCAGCAGGGGGATTTTCGACAACCAGGGCACACCGGCATCGACATTTTCGTTGTCGTTCTGCAGCAGGCCGCCGATCACCACCACCTGTCCACTGCGGGCGCGAACAATGGAGTCGGACTGGCGCGAGGTGGTGCGCGCGGTCGGCAGGTTGAGGGTGCCAAATTTATCGCCGAGATTGATCTCGGTATCATCGGCGGTGACCTTGCTCACCGACGGCCGCACATGCAGGGTTACTTCGCCGCGGGCGTCGATTTGCGGGGTCACATCCAACGAGATACCAGAGAAAAACGGCGTCAGGGTAATGTCCGGCGTCGAGGCGCCATCACCGTTGGTGCTGGTGGTGGTGCTGGCCGACACGTCGGTGACGAAGTACTCGTCGGTGCCGACCTTGATCACCGCCTTCTGGTTATTCAGGGTCGAGATCCGCGGGGTCGATAGCACCCGCACCTCGCCTTGAGTCTCGAGCAATTGCAGCACCCCGGTAAAGTCGCCGACGGTCACCGCCGCGCTGAACACCCCGCCGATGGTTTGTGGCCCAGTGAGTGCCGCGCCGGCCAGACTGGCACCGCCATCGCTGCCGAACTGCGCCCAGTTCACCCCGGCCTGAAAGCGATCGAACAGGTTCACTTCGAGGATCTTGGTTTCCAGAATTACTTGCCGCTGCAGGTTGGTATGGGCCTGCTTGAGGAAGCCTTCGACACTTTGCTGATCCGCCGCCGAGGCCCGCACCACCATCAAGCCGGCCTGCGGATTGACCACCACCTGATTACCCTCCTCGTTGCCAACGATCATGCTCACCACCGTGTTCACTTCCTTCCAGAAGTCGACGTTGCTGGTGGTAATCAGCTGGCTGGCCGGCCGGGTGGTCGAGGTGGTGCTGCTGGTGGTCGCGCCATTGCTGCTGTCCGTGTTGTCGCTGGTATTGACCTGGCCGGAGCTGACTTCTGTGTCGGTAATGCCCTGGCGCTGCAGGTTCAGGTAGTTGATGTCATAGGTGCGGGTAATCGCCTGATTGGGGAAGATCTGATAGCCGTAACTGGTGCGGCCAAAGTCATAGCCGTAGCTGTCGCGCACCGCCGCCAAGACTTCTTCCAGGGTGACATTGCGCAGGCTGAAGGTGATGTTGCCGGTCACCTCGGGGTGCACCACGATGTTTTGTCCGGCGCCATTCATCAGGCTAAGGAAGAACTCGCTGGCCGGCATGTCCTTGGCCGCCACATCGAAGCGCGGCCCGCTGCGGGCCATGGCCGTTTGTGGTAACGGCGAAATCAACGCCGCCTGCACCGCCAAGGGCGGGGCAACCTTGGCGCGGCCTTGCGCCAAACTCTCGGCCAGCAGTTTATTGCTCTGCTCATAGAGTTGCTGGTCGCCATCTTTAAAGGTCTGGCAGGCCGCCAACAGACTCATTACGGCCAGCAGCGCGAGACGCGATTGGCGATGCAGCAGACGAAAACGAAAAGCAGGTTTTGGCAGCATGGCGTTATCGACTCGGTTTCAATATGGGTTCGGCCAGACGCAAGACCTGTTGCTGGCCTTGGCGCTCAAGCACGACGGAATTCGGGTAAATCGCCCGCAGCTTGGCGCCGCCTAACTCGTCACCGAGGCGCAGCGTCTGGCCATTAATTACCACCTGCGACTGCCGCCCGCCGCGCACTATCGACTGCAGCACCAAGACTGTTGCGCCCGTGCCGGCGGTTGCTGAAGTGGTGGCCGAAGGTGCCGGCTGAGTGGGGTCGAGAGCGGCATTGGCAAAATCGCAAAGGCCGATTAACAACATGAGATAAGCGGGTTTAAACACCGATCCACCCCGCTTCGCGGCTCAAGGTATAAAGCACCAGATTGATTTTCGCTTGGCTCGGGCCATCAGCGCCGACTTGATAGTCCAGGCTGTCCCAATGCAGGCGCCAGCCGCTGGCTTGAACTGCCTGCAGGTAAGTGAGCAAATCGAAATAACCGCCTTGCAGGCTGATCTTTAACCCGTGGCGGTACAGGGTGACCGGAGCCTTCAGCTCGATGCCAGCACCTTTCTCGACAGTCCCGCTCGGCTGCGCTGCCGGGGCCAGCTGCAAGGGCTCAGAAAAACTCTGCAGGCTGAGCAGGCGCAGCTTGGGCTGGGCACGCAACAGCTCTTGCAGCACCGAGCGCATTTTCTCGGGGGGCAGCAAGCCGGCGGTGTCTTGGTCGACCTCGCCGATCAGTTGCTCGCCGCTGGCTTTAGCGGTCAGCAGCGCACTGCGATAGGGCACATTAGGGTCGACGGCCAGTTTGGTTTGTAAGTCCGCCAGCCCCAACTGCGCCTCTTGCAGGCTGAGCACTGCGGCTTTATTCAGCGCCGTTTGCTTGGCGACCCGCTGGGTTAAGGGATCGCCCAACAACAGCATGTAGAGCATGCCGACCACTGCCAACGCGACGACGTAGCTCAACCACTGTTCACGGGGCGCCAGCAGTAACCAGCGTTGCAACAACTTATTCATCGGCCTTGCCCTCGTCATCTAAACGCGAGGACAGCCGAAACCCCAGCAGCCCATCAGCGTTGCGCTGTAACTCGAAACGGGCAAAAGCCCGCCCGCGAAATACCGGGCTCACCCCCAGGCTTTGCAGGTAGAGGGGCAATAATTGCTGGTCTTGACTGAAGCCCTGCAGGCTTAAGCTGCTGCCGCCATCACGCAGGGCAATTTCACTGAGCCACAAACCCGCCGGTGGATGGCGCTCCGACAAGGCCGCCAGCGGTGCCACAAAACCGGCACTTTGCTGTTGCGCCAAGAGTTGTAAATGGGCGACCAAGCGTTGCAGCTGCAAATTGCTCTGCTCTTGTTGCGCCAATTGCTCCGGCAGCAGCGGGTCCAGTTGCGGCGCCTGAAAGCTCGCCGTGGCGCTACTGAATTCGGCCTGCAGCGCCTGGGCGCGGCTTTGCGTGGCATTGGCCAGCGTGGTGGCTTGCTGTAACTGCCACGCCTGCCACGCCCCGTGCGAGATGATCACGGCAAACAACAGCAGCCAGCCCAGCACCATCTGCATGGGCCGTGGGCCATGACCGCGCTTGGGGGGGCGCTGATAGAGGTTGATGTTTTGCATCAGGCCTCCTGGCGCAAAGCAGCGCCCACCACGGAGAAGCAATAAGCCTGTTGCTGCTCATCCAGCTCCGCAGCCGGTTGCCCGGCAAATAGATCGCGTAAATTAAGCGCCTGCAGATTGACCGCCAAGCCATCGCCCAAGGCTTTTAATGCCTGGGCGCCATCACGTTTCATCGGCATCAGCAGCAGCCGGCTGATATAGCCCTTGCCCAGCTGGCTTTCGAAGTAGTCGAGTGAGCGCTGAATCTCCAGAGTGACCCCGGCAAAATCCTGGCTGGCCTGATCCAGGCCCTGCTCGATGCGGCGCGCCATATACAGGTCAGCGCCCTGCTGGACAGAAATCAGCCCTTCGCTGGAGCGCAGTCGCAACAGGGCCAAGTTCAAGCCCTCGGCGCCGGCCAGCAGGCCCAGATTACGAAAGGCCATTTCGGTGATATCAATGCTCTGCAAGCTCAAGCCCGCGTGTTTGAGCATATGCAGCCATTGATCAACCCGCGCCTTGGCCAGCACCGCGCAATAGGCCATGCGCGAACGGCCACGGTAGGCATCGGTGGGCAAGGCAAAAGCATCCACCAGCACCTGCTCGAGCGGTTCACTAATTTGTTCTTTGACTTTCCAGCGCATGGCATCGCGCAGTTCATTGGCCGGCACATCGGGGCAGTCGAGCAGCAGCAACTGATAGAGCGCCGGGTGCAGCAGCAGGTTGACCGGCATGCCGGCCAAGCCAAACTCGGCCACCATGTTTTTCAGCTCGGCCGGCTGATCCGCCGGCGCAACCGGGCGAAACAGGCAACGCAGCAATTGCACTGGCTGGCCCGGGGTGCGCAGCACATGGGCCAGGGCAATGCCTTCGGGGCCGGTTTCGATGCCGAGCAAGCCGTTCGCGGTTTTCTTATTCTTATTCAGCCATGCCAACAAGGGCGTCCCCTTAAACTCTTGATCTGCGCTCAATCACTGCAGGTTGCGAAAACTCGGCGGCAGCACACTGTAGAATGCTTTCTTTGACTCAACATTGAGCCTAATCATGTTCCACGTAGTGCTGTTTCAGCCAGAAATCCCGCCCAACACCGGCAATATCATCCGCCTGTGCGCCAACAGTGGTTGTCAGCTGCATCTAATCGATCCGCTCGGTTTCGAACTGGACGACAAACGCCTGCGGCGCGCCGGGTTGGACTACCACGAATACTCAAGATTAAAGCGACATCAAACACTTAGCGACTGTATAGCAGAAATCGCTGGAGGTCGGATATTCGCCTTTACTACCAAAGGCAGCCACAACTACGCCGAGAGCCAGTTTGTGCCGGGTGACATCTTTCTGTTTGGCCCGGAAAGCCGTGGCCTGCCGGCGGAAATCCTCGACAGCTTGCCCGCCGAGCAGCGTTTGCGCCTGCCGATGCAGCCCGGCAATCGCAGCCTGAACTTGTCGAACACCGTTGCAATCGCCGTGTACGAAGCCTGGCGCCAGCAGGGTTTTGCTCAAGCCGAATAAACCCAAGGATAAAAAAACGCCCCGAAGGGCGTTTTTTGTACAGCGCGGCCTGTTAAGCGTTGCCGGCGGTTTGCATCCGCTCCAGCTGCTGGGCATAGAGCGCATCGAAATTCACCGGCGCCAGCATCAAGGCCGGGAAGGAGCCACGCACCACCAGGTTATCTAGCGCTTCGCGAGCGTAAGGGAACAACAGGTTCGGGCAGAAGGCGCCGAGGGTGTGGCTCATGGCCGCAGCATCGAGGCCAGCAATCAGGAAAATTCCGGCTTGCTGAACTTCGGCAATAAAAGCGGTTTCGCCGCCAGTCTTGACGGTCACCGACAAGGTCAGCACCACTTCGTGGAAGTCGCCTTCCAACGGCTTCTGGCGAGTGTTCAGGTCCAGCTCAACGCTTGGCGCCCACTCTTGGCGAAAAATCTCTGGGCTCTTTGGCGCTTCGAAAGACAGGTCGCGCACATAAATCCGTTGCAGCGAGAACTGTGGACCTTGGTCTGCTTGAGTTGCGCCGGTGCTTACTTGTTCAGTCATGACAGAGCCTTATTGTTGGTAATTACGAGTAGGGGTTAATAACGTCGCCGGGATTTAGCAGGCCGTTGAAAAACTACTGCGCTCGGCTATGCGGCGTTGAAATCAGCCTCAAAATGCTCATTTACGACCAGTAAACTGCGCTTTTTC
>C687J26845_10000610_pt1 | contig 23426 bp, 20 predicted proteins | sample RifCSPlowO2_12_FD_26845 | JGI IMG/M metagenome (IMG submission 26845)
GCCTGCGATAGCGCAGTGTCAGGCGACATCAATGTCGCGGGCCCGCCGCTATCGCAGGCAAGCCAGCTCCCACAGGGGTTTGGTGTTCGCTTGAGTTAATGGCCGTGGCTTCTGCCCACATGCGAAGGCTCGGCCTCGCTGGCCGCAATCCCGCCGCTGACTTCCAACTGCTGCAAGATCCCGCACTGGTTCCCACCGCCGCAACGTTGGCGCAGGTCCAGCAGTTGTTCCTGCAAGGCCAACAACCCGTCGATCCGCGCTTTCACATGGTGGATATGCTCGTCGATCAAGGCATTCACGCTTTCGCATTGGTCCTGGGGGCTGTCGCGCAGACCCAGCAGGCTGCGGATTTCTTCGAGGGTCATGTCCAGGCTGCGGCAGTTGCGAATAAAGGTCAGCCGCTCGGTGTGCGCCTGGGTGTACACGCGGTAGTTGCCGTCGGTGCGTGCCGGGGGCGGCAGCAGGTTTTCCTTCTCGTAATAACGGATGGTTTCCACCGGGCAATCGGTGAGTTTGGCCAGTTCGCCGATCTTCATCGCAGCAATCTCCAAATGGGCGCTTGACCCTATAGTGGCTACAGGGTCTTTACTTGGCAACAGGCACCTTTACGGACGCGACCTGATGAGCCACTCCATTCATACCCCGCACAAGCACGACCACAAGCACGACCACAAGCATGATCACGATCACGATCACGGTCATGACCACGGCCATGATCACAAACATGACCATGGGCCCGCCAAACTCACGCCTGTGGATAACCACGGCCATTCCGGCTCCTGCTGTTCCGGCGCTGCCGGGCCTGCCATCGTGACCCTGAGCGAGGCGCCCACCGCCGGCTCGCGCCTGAGCACCTTCCGTATCGAGGCCATGGACTGCCCTACCGAGCAGACGCTGATCCAGAACAAGCTGGGCAAGCTCGCTGGCGTGCAGCAACTGGAATTCAACCTGATCAACCGCATCCTCGGCGTCACCCATGACCTGCCGAACACCGCGCCGATCATTGAGGCAATCAAGTCCATCGGCATGCAGGCCGACCCTATCGAAGAAGGCAGCCCTGCCGCCGCGCCGCCCGCCAAGAAACATTGGTGGCCGCTGGCGGTGTCGGGCGTGGGTGCCCTGGGGGCCGAGGTGCTGCACTTCACTGGTGTGGCGCCCACCTGGGTAATCGCGCTGGTGGCGTTGGTGTCGATTCTCAGCGGCGGCCTTACCACCTACAAGAAGGGCTGGATTGCCCTGAAGAACTTCAACCTCAATATCAATGCCTTGATGAGCATCGCGGTGACGGGCGCGATCCTGATTGGCCAGTGGCCCGAAGCGGCGATGGTGATGTTCCTGTTCACCGTGGCCGAGTTGATCGAGGCCAAGTCCCTGGACCGTGCGCGCAACGCCATCAGCGGCCTGATGCAGATGACTCCGGAACAGGCCACGGTGCGCCAGGCTGACGGTTCCTGGCTGGAACAGGAGGTAAAAAGCATTGATCTTGGGGCGATTGTGCGGGTAAAGCCTGGCGAGCGCATCGGGCTCGACGGGGAAGTCACGGCCGGCCAGTCCACCATCGACCAGGCACCGATCACCGGGGAAAGCCTGCCGATAGAAAAAACCGTGGGCGATAAAGTGTTTGCCGGCACCATCAACCAGGCCGGCGCCCTGGAGTACAAGGTCACCGCCGCGGCCAACAACTCCACGCTGGCGCGGATCATTCACGCCGTGGAACAGGCCCAAGGGGCACGGGCGCCAACCCAGCGCTTTGTTGACAGTTTCTCCAAGGTCTACACCCCGGCTGTCTTCCTGTTTGCCCTCGGTGTGGCGGTGATTCCGCCGCTGTTCATGGCGGGCGTGTGGTTTGACTGGATCTACCGCGCCCTCGTGCTGCTGGTGGTGGCCTGCCCTTGTGCCTTGGTAATCTCCACCCCGGTGACCATTGTCAGCGGCCTGGCGGCAGCGGCGCGCAAAGGCATCCTGATCAAGGGCGGCGTGTACCTGGAGGGCGGCTACAAGCTCGACTACCTGGCCCTCGACAAGACCGGCACCATCACCCACGGCAAACCGGTGCAAACCGACTACCTGCCGCTGTTCCCGAACATCGAAGACAGCGCGCCGGCCCTGGCGGCCAGCTTGGCATCGCGCTCCGATCACCCGGTGTCCCTGGCGATTGCCAACGCAGCTGTGGATAAAAACCTGTCGACTCACGCTGTGGATAACTTCGAAGCCCTGGCCGGGCGCGGTGTGCGGGGTGATATCAACGGCCAGACCTATCACCTGGGTAACCACCGCCTGGTGGAAGACCTGGGCTTGTGCTCAGAGGCGTTGGAAGAGAAACTCTTCGCCCTGGAAAAACAAGGCAAGTCCGTGGTGTTGCTGTTGGACAAGTCTGGCCCGCTGGCGCTGTTTGCCGTGGCCGACACGGTCAAGGAGAGCAGCCGCGAAGCTATTCAGCAGTTGCACGACTTGGGCATCAAGACCCTGATGCTCACCGGCGACAACACCCACACTGCCAAGGCCATTGCGGCCCAGGTGGGTATCGACCAGGCCCAGGGCGACCTGTTGCCCACCGACAAACTGCAAGCCATCGAAACCCTCTACGGCCAGGGCCGTCGGGTGGGCATGGTCGGTGACGGTATCAACGACGCCCCGGCCCTGGCCCGTGCCGAGATCGGCTTCGCCATGGCGGCGGCGGGCACCGACACCGCTATCGAGACCGCCGACGTGGCGCTGATGGACGATGATTTGCGCAAGATTCCGGCTTTCATTCGGTTGTCGCGGCAAACGTCGAGTATCCTCAAGCAGAACATCGCCCTGGCGCTGGTGATCAAGGCGATCTTCCTGGCCGTCACGTTCATGGGCATGGCGACCATGTGGATGGCGGTCTTCGCCGACATGGGCGTGAGCCTGCTGGTGGTGTTCAATGGCCTGCGCCTGGTGCGCAAATAGCGGATGAGAGGGTGGTGTGCTGAGTGCTGAGTTAAAGGCGTTTTTCATGGTCGCCCGCCTGGGCAGCATTACCCAGGCGGCGAAGAAACTCGGCTTGAGCCAGCCCACGGTGACCACCCAGATTCGCAACCTCGAAGGCCACTACGGCGTCGAGTTGTTCTACCGTGGCGGCCGCCGCCTCACCGTCAGCGACGAGGGCGCGCGGCTGTTGCCGATGGTCAAGGCGCTGTTGCAGCAGGAAGCGGATATCGAGTTTTTCCTGCGCAACAACGGCCAGGTCCAGGGTGCGCTGAGAATTGCAGCAACGGCGCCGTATTACATCCTCGATCTGGTCAAAGCCTTTCGCGAGCGCCTGCCCCAGGTGGACGTGTCGGTGGAAATCGGCAATTCCCAACAGGTGCTTGAGGCGTTGGACGATTACCGCGTCGATGTCGCGGCCTCATCGCAATTGCTGGAAGATGCCCGTCTGATCCGCCGCGTGCTGGGCACGGACCCGCTGGTGCTGGCGGTGCACCGCAATCACCCGTTGGCCAAGCTCGATCACGTACCGTTGAGCGCGCTTATCGGGCACACGTTGCTGATGCGTGAAGCGGGCTCCACCACCCGCCGGCTGACGGAAGAGATGTTGAAGAACGCCGGCGTGGGGTACGGGCCGTTGCTGGAGATTGGCAGCCGTGAGTCGATTCGCGAGGCGGTGCTGCGCAACATCGGCATCAGCATCATCGCCCGCCAGGAAGTGCCCCATGACCCGCAGTTGCGCGTGCTGACCATCGAGAATGCACCGCAGATTCCGGAGTATCTGTATTGCCTCAAGGAGCGCAAAGGTGCGCGCCTGCCGGCGGCTTTCCTTGGCCTGGCCCAGGAAATGTCACCCCTCTGATCGTTCCCACGCTCCGCGTGGGAACGCCGCCCAGGACGCTCCGCGTCCGTGACGCGGAGCGTCACTAGAGACATTCCCACGCAGAGCGTGGGAACGATCATGAGTCCTACACAAATCCACCAATACCACTATCNCCCCGTTTTGCCTTCCTGCCACACCAGCTACGCATTCCCTCCCTAGCATGGCCTTCATCCGTTCGATGAGGTGCCACCATGCACACAGCCCTGACCCAACCCGGCGCACCGATGAAAGTGCGCGCAATCCAGAAACGCTTTGGCGCCTTCACCGCGCTGGACAACGTCTCCCTGGACGTCGCCGCCGGCGAGCTGGTGTGCCTGCTGGGCCCGTCCGGCTGTGGCAAGACCACGCTGCTGCGCTGCATCGCCGGCCTGGAGCGCCAGGACAGCGGTGAGCTTTACCTGGGCGAGCGGGACGTGTCCCTGCTGCCACCCCAGGCGCGGGACTACGGCATCCTGTTCCAGTCCTATGCGTTGTTTCCCAACCTCAGCGTTGAAGCGAACATCGGCTACGGCCTTACGGGCAGCGGCCGCGATGAAGTGCGCAAGCGGGTCGCGCAGATGCTTGAGCTGGTGGGCCTGGTGGGCAGCGAAAAGAAGTACCCCGGCCAACTCTCCGGCGGCCAGCAACAGCGCGTCGCCCTGGCCCGCGCACTGGCGCCGGCGCCGTCGTTATTGCTGTTGGATGAGCCGATGTCGGCCCTCGATGCCCGCGTGCGCGAGCACCTGTGCACCGAACTGCGCCAACTGCAGCGGCGCCTGGGCATCACCACCTTGATGGTGACCCACAACCAGGACGAAGCCATGTTGATGGCCGACCGCATTGCCGTGATGAACAACGGTAAGGTCGAGCAGTACGCCACGCCCCAGGAAATCTACGACCGCCCGGCCACGCCGTTCGTGGCGGAGTTTGTCGGCCAGGGCAACTGGTTGCCGTTCAGCCGTAACAGCGCCAGCCATGCCCAGGTGGGTGGGTTGAACATGCGCCTGGCTGAGGACGCGGGTGTCGCCCAATCGGGCCGCTTGTTCTGCCGCCCGGAAGCGATCTGCGTCAACCCACCGGTGCATGAAGAAAACCTGTTCCCGGCCAAGGTTCGCGAGATCACCTTCCTCGGCAACCGCTGCCGCATGAGCTTTGAGCTGGAGCAGTTGCCAGGCCATCCGTTGCTGGCTGAACTGGCGCCGGAAGCCATGCCGCGCCTGGGTGCACAGGATATCTGGGTGGCGTTGCCGCCGCGCAGCCTGCAGGTGTTTGCCTGAGATGGGGGCGGTGATGACATTGCCGGTACCGCGCCAGGTGTCCCGCGCCGAGTGGGGCGACCGCCTCTTCGTGGTCGGCGGCAAGTGGCTCTGGCTGGGCCTGTTAGTGGTGGCGGTGCTGTTGCCGCTGTTGGCGATCTTCTGGCGCGGCTTCAGCAGCGAAGCCGGGCAGGGCGGTGGCCTGGTAGCCGCTCGCGAACTGCTGAGCAGCGCCAACTTCCACTGGTTGCTGGGCAATAGCCTGAAAGTTTCCCTCAGCGTGGCGGCCATCGTCGTGCCGCTGGCCTACTTGTTTGCCTATGCCCTGCAACGCACGCTGATCCCCGGCAAGTCCATCTGGCGTGGCCTGTCCTTGCTGCCATTGATGGCGCCGTCGATGCTGCCGGGCATTGCCCTGGTCTATTTGTTCGGCAACCAGGGCCTCCTGCGCGGCTTGTTCTCGGAGAATATCTATGGGTTCTGGGGCATTGTGCTCGGTGAGGTGATTTACACCTTTCCCCATGCCTTGATGATTTTGCTGTCGGCGTTGTCCCTGGCGGATGCGCGTTTGTTCGACGCCGCTTCGAGCATGGGCGCCAGCCCGGCCCGGGCGTTTCGCAGCATTACCTGGCCGGCCACGCGCCAGGCGGTGTTCGCCGCGTTTTGCCTGGTGTTCACCCTGACCATCACCGACTTCGGGGTACCGGTGGTGGTGGGCGGTGATTACCAGGTGCTGGCGCTGGAGGCCTACAAGGCGGTGGTGGGCCAGCAACAGTTCGGACGCGGCGCGTTGATCGGCATGGTGTTGCTGCTGCCGGCGCTGTTCAGCTTTGGCGTGGATGCCTGGTTGCGTCGTCGGCATGGCGACGCGATGAGCGGCCGCGCCCAGGTGTTCCAGCCGGCGCCATCGCGGCTGCGCGACGGGTGCTACCTGGCCATCGTGCTGCTGATCTGCGCGGCGTTGCTGCTGGTGTTCGGCATGGCGGTGTATTCCTCGCTAGTGAAATTCTGGCCGTACAACCTGTCGCTGTCGCTCAAGCACTACCAGTTTGAAGACACCGCCGGAGGCGGCTGGCTGGCCTATCGCAACAGCCTGACCATGGCGCTGTGCACCGCGTTGATCGGCAGCGTGCTGATTTTCACCGGCGCCTACCTGATGGAAAAGACCAAGGGCCAGAAGAACCTCAACCTGGCGCTGCGCATGCTCAGCTTCGTGCCGATGGCCGTGCCGGGCCTGGTCCTGGGGCTGGGCTACGTGTTCTTCTTCAACCTCAACGGCAACCCGCTGCATGTGTTGTACGGCAGCATGGCGTTGCTGGTGGTGTGCACCATTGCGCACTACCTGACCACCGCGCAGATGACTGCGACCACCGCCTTGCGCCAGTTGGACGCCGAGTTCGAAGCTGCCGCGTTGTCCCTCAAGGCACCGTTGTACCGCCATTATCTGCGCGTCACGGTGCCGATCTGTCTGCCGGCGCTGCTGGACATCCTGCGCTACCTGTTTGTCTCGGCGATGACCACCGTGTCCGCCGCGATTTTCCTCTACAGCCCCGACACCATCCTCGCCGCCGTCGCCGTGCTGAACATGGACGACGCCGGCAATGTGGGCGGTGCGGCGGCCATGTCGACCCTGATCTTGTTCACTTCGGCCAGCGTCTCGCTGCTGCTGGCGTGGGCTTCACGTGGCGCGCTGCGCCGCTCCCAAGCCTGGCGCCAGCGCGCACCTGGCCAATAAACATCCCTGAAGGAGGTGCTCCATGTTCAAGCCCCTGGCGCTGGTCGCTGCAGTCCTCACGGCATTCAGTCTGAATGCCTTCGCCAAGACCGAGTTGACCGTGTACACGGCCCTTGAAGCCGAACAATTGAAGACCTACAAAAAAGCTTTCGAACAGGCCAACCCCGACGTCGAGATCAAGTGGGTGCGCGACTCCACCGGCATCATCACCGCCAAACTGCTGGCCGAGAAAGACCGCCCCCAGGCTGACGTAGTGTGGGGCCTGGCCGCCTCCAGCCTGGCGATCCTTGATCAGCAAGGCATGCTCGACAACTACGCGCCCAAGGACCTGGACAAGATCGGCAAGCATTACCGCGACGCCGCCAACCCTCCGGCCTGGGTGGGCATGGACGTGTGGGCCGCCACCCTCTGCTTCAACACCGTCGAAGCCGAGAAGCAGGGCCTCACCAAACCGGTGAGCTGGCAGGACCTGACCAAGCCCGAATACAAGGGCAAGATCGTGATGCCTAACCCGGCGTCTTCAGGCACCGGCTTCCTGGATGTCAGCGCCTGGCTCCAGACCTTCGGCGAGAAGCAAGGCTGGCAGTACATGGACGACTTGCACCAGAACATCGGCCAGTACGTTCACTCCGGCTCCAAGCCGTGCAAGCTGGCGGCGTCCGGTGAGTTTCCGATTGGTATTTCCTTCGAATACCCGGCGGTTCAGCTCAAGCGCCAGGGCGCGCCGCTGGACATCATCCTGCCCAAGGAAGGCCTGGGCTGGGACATCGAAGCCACCGCCGTGATCAAAGGCACGGCCCATGCCGAGGCGGCGAAAAAACTCGCTGACTTCTCCGCCAGCACCGCGGCGATGGATCTGTACAAGGACAACTTCGCCGTGCTCGCGCAACCGGGAATCGCCAAGCCACAGACCGAATTGCCGGCCGACTATGAGCAACGGTTGATCAAGAACGACTTTGTCTGGGCTTCCAAGAACCGTGACAGCATCTTGGCCGAATGGCGTAAGCGTTATGACGGCAAGTCGGAAAAACAGTAACCGATCGTTCCCACGCTCCGCGTGGTAACGCCGCTCTGGACGCTCCGCGTCCGCTTTTAAAGGTCGTGACGCGGAGCGTCACCGGATGAATTCCCACGCGGAGCGCGGGAACCAGAGGACAGTATGAGTAGTGATCTGTTAGTCGTCGGCGCCGGCATCCTCGGTCTCTCCCACGCCTATGCCGCCGCCAGGCGCGGCCTCAAGGTCAAGGTGTTCGAGCGAAGCGCCACGCCATTGGGCGCCTCAGTGCGCAACTTCGGCCAGGCGCTGGTCACCGGTCAACCACCAGGGCCAATGCTCGACCTGGCGCGGGAAAGCCGCGAAATATGGGGCCAGTGGGCGCAAGCGGCGGGCCTGGCGCTCAAACGCAATGGCTCGTACCTGTTCGCCCGCACCGAAGCCGAAGAGCATCTGCTCGAAGCCTTCTGCGCCGGGCGCGCGCGGGAGCACGGCTACAACGTCGAGCTGCTGCAGGGCGCTGTCATGAACGACCTGTACGCCGGCCAGTTCCGCCATCACCGCGCCGCACTGCATGGCAAGGACGACCAGCAACTGTATTCCCGCGAGGCCATCCCGGCGCTGATCCATTACCTGAGCCAGGCGCTTAACGTGGAATTTCACTTCTCTACCCTGGTGCGCGAGGTTGAACCGGGCCAGTTGCACAGCACGGCAGGCCGCTTTCGCGGCGAGCAGATCATTGTTTGCTCCGGCCACGACTATCAAACCCTGCTGGCCGACGCCATCGCCGCGCTCAACCCGCAAACCTGTCGCCTGCAAATGCTGCGCGCCCGGCCAGTGCTCAACCTGAACCTGCAACATGCCTTGCTCACCGGCTTGAGCTGCGTGCACTACGGCGCCTTTGCCGACCTGCCGGAAGCGGCCGCCGTGCAGGCGCAGATCTTGCGCGAAACGCCGTACCTGCACGAGCACGGCATTCACCTGTTGATCAGCCCTACGCCCCATGGCGAGTTGATCATCGGTGACTCCCACCATTACGACAGCGATCCGTCGCCCTTCAACGCCGAGCAGGTGGATGACTGGCTGATCGAACTGGCGCAACAGACCCTGGGTTGCAAGGTCCAAGTGGTGGAGCGCTGGCAGGGCGTCTACGGTTCGCGCGGGCCTGGGCCGTTTTCGTTTGTGCAGGCGGCACCTGGCGTCAGCGCTGCCTTGATGCACACCGGCGTAGGGATGAGCGTGGGGCCGGCGATGGCCGAGCGTAATATCAGCACACTGTGGGGCGCGACGCGATGAGCCCGGAACAGGCGATTGCCCAAGTGTTTGGCTTGTACGAGCAACATGGCACGGCTGACTACATCGGCGAGCCGGTGTCGCAAATCGAGCACATGTCCCAGGCCGCGCAATTGGCCATGGCCGAAGGTTTTGACGACGAGGTGGTGCTGGCGGCGTTTTTCCACGACATCGGCCATCTCTGCGGCCAGGGCGGCGCGAACATGGGCGGTTATGGCGTGGTCAGCCACGAGCGGCTGGGCGCCGATTACCTGCGCCGAGCAGGCTTCAGCGAACGCCTGGCCAGGCTGGTGGAATACCACGTCCAAGCCAAGCGTTACCTGACCTTCAGCCAACCGGACTATTTCGCCCGCTTGAGCGAAGCCAGCCGTCGCACTCTGGCTTACCAAGGCGGCGTCATGAGCGCAGAAGAGGCTCGGACCTTTGAGCAAGACCCGTTGTATGCCGTGAGCTTGCGTATGCGCCACTGGGACGAGCAGGCCAAGCAAATGCAGGTGCCGGTGCTGGACCTTGAGGTGCTTAAGGCCAAGGCCCGGCAGGTGCTGATGACTGCTTAGGTCTCGTCGAGGCGCATGGCAAGGGCTTCGACCTGTTCTTGACGCTCGGCCTGGCTTAGTTTGGCGTGGGGATTGAGGGACGACCATTGCGGATAGGCGCGGGCCTTGTTCAAGGCGTCGGGCAGTTTGCCCTCGCGCCAGGTTTTGTCCTGGGGTGTGTCGACCTTGATGCTGTGCATTGCCGCATGGCCGCGCAGGTTCAGGGCCTTGAGCAACTGGCGCTGGCGCAGGGCGAGCAGGCGCAGCACGCTGTCATCGACGGTGAGTTCGCGTTGACCCTTGATCTTGCCCATCAGGCGGCTGCCGTAGCTGCGCGCGGTTTGCAGCGCACCGCCGGCAATCGCGCCCGCCAGGGCAGCAGCGCCCAGCGTCAGGCCGCCGACCAGGAGGTCCACGCCCGCACCGGCGGCTGCGCCGGCGGCGATCCCCCCACCCACCCGCACGCCCAGTTGCTTGAGGGTTTCGGGGTTGAACAGGTCGTCGCCCCAGCGCCCATCCAGTAGCGGCAGGTCGCTGGCCGCCGCGTCCTGTGGGCGAAAGCCGTACAGCTTGAGCAGGGCATCAACACACTTTTGTTCCCGTTGGCGCACCGCTTTGCGCAGATCGCCGATGGCTTGCTGCTCATCTTCGGTGAGGACACTGCGACGGCAGGCCGCGCAGTCGATCAACAGTTCGGCGATCAAGCGGGCGGCGCTTTGCTGGCGGGCCTGGCGCTGGGCTTCTTGATCGAGGATCAGGCGTTCCAACTGCGGCCGTGAGTTTTCCAGCAGCAGGGCCAGGCTTTCATACAGCCGGCGTTCGCCGTCTTCGGGCGGTGCCACGCTGTCGAAACGCACCAGCGCATGCAGGCCGAGGCGGGCCAGGGCTTCGCGCCAGTCCGGTTCACGGTGGTCGCTGCTGCTGACAAAGTTGAGCACCGGCAACAACGGCTTGCCGCAACTGGCCAGCACTTGCAGTTCGTCGCGGTACTTGGCCAGCACCGGCTCGCGAGCGTCGATCACGTACAGGCCGGCATCGGAGGCCAGCAACTGGCGCAGCACCTTGGCTTCCTGTTCGAAACGCTGGCGCGCCTCGCTGCCTTCCAGGAAACGCGCCAGCCGCGCAGGGCCATCCAGGCGTTCGCCGGGGCGGTCGAGGCGCTCCAGGTAATCGAGCAGGGCGATGGCGTCTTCCAGGCCGGGAGTGTCGTACAGCTCCAGCAAAGCTTCGCCATCTACCGATAGGCGTGCACCTTCCACGTGCCGCGTGGTGCTGGGGCGATGGGACACTTCGCCAAAGCCGACATCGCGGGTGAGGGTGCGCAACAATGAGGTTTTGCCCACGTTGGTATGGCCGACCACGGCGAGTTTCAGCGGTTTAGTCATGACCTGTCTCCAGCCAAGTGAGCGGCGCGCAATCGGCAAACGACACTTCAAGCTGTCGCAACGCGGCATGCCAGTCGCCCAGGCGCTCGGCGTCCAGCGCCTGGCCCGGTGGTGCCTGCAGCAGCCATACGCGGGTGTCGGTGGCGCTGCGTGCCAGCTCGGCGATCAGCGCCAGGCTGCCACGGTCGGGCGAGCGGCGCGGGTCACAGGCGATGGCCAGGCGCGCGGGTGGGAAACGGCTGAGTTGCTCCAGCAGTTTGTGGCGTGATTCGCGGCTGTCGAGGATGCCGGCGTTCTTGACGTTGGCAGGCAGTTTAGGGGGCCAAGGGTGTTGGTCGTCGAGTTCGATGGCGACCAGCAAGGCGCCATCACTCTGCAGCTCACTTGCGCCGCCGCTGATCGGGTGCAGGTGTTCGGGCGCCACATCGTTGACCCCCAGGCGCTCGCTGCTGGGCATCAGGCGTTCGCGCAGTTGGGCGTAGCCGGGCAGGTTGAGGTCCAGGCGCAACGCTGCGCGCCCGCGTTTCCATCGCCACAGGCACAGCAAGGCAAGGATCAACCGCGGCAGCAGGCCGTAGACCAGCAACACGCCCACCAGCCAGGCCGCCCAGGCCTGGCGGGCGCTTTCGATATTCAGCGCGGAGTCGCCGCTGGCGCGGATCATCTCCACGGTGGGCACATTGAAACCGAGCAGCGCCGGGAGTGTGCCAAGGGCCTGGGTCACGGCGACAAAGGTATCGGCGCCGAGAATGGTGGTTTCCCACACAAACCCGTAGCGGCGGGTGGCGAGCAGGGTCAGCAGGATCACCAGGGCGCTGAGCAAGGCCAGCAACCACAAGCTGTTGACCAGCACACCCACCGCCCAGCGATTGAGTTTTTGCCGTTGCAGCAACAGCAACAATGCTGGGGCCAGTTGCGCGGCCTTGGCGTCACGCGCCAGTTTCTCGCTGAGCCACAACCACAGCCGGCCAAGGCTGGCGCTGTGTTCACCGGCAAACAGCAGGCCCAGGGCCCAACTGATCAGCAAGATCAGGTTCAGGCCGAGCAGGCTGCCCAAGGCCCAGAACACATTCACCGGGGCCAGGCCATTGCCCAGCGCGGCGAACGCCAAACCGGCGCCACTGATGACGGCGACCACCGCCAGTAACACCAGGGCCAGGCGTGCGCCTTGCAGCCAGCGGCTGAGCGCGGCGGCCAAACCATCGCGCTCGGCCAGGTGCAGCGCACGCTGCTGGATGCGCGAGGGCAGGTCGCCCCCGGCGGTGCGGGCCAGGCGGTTGGCTTCCAGGTCTTCCAGGGGGCCGGCGTGTTCTTCGCGCAGGCGCACGGTTTCTGTCAGCCAAAGTCTGTGCAGCGGGTTCAGTGCAGTCACGCGCCGTCCTGTCGAGTTGATGAGGTTGGAGCATAACCGCTGGCTCGCCGCTCTGGTATTCTCGTCGCCATGAAAAAAACACTCCCTTTAAGCCTGATCGCAGCCCTCGGTGAAAACCGTGTGATCGGCGTCGACAACAGCATGCCCTGGCATTTGCCGGGGGATTTCAAATATTTCAAGGCCACCACGCTCGGCAAGCCGATCATCATGGGGCGCAAGACCTGGGACTCCCTGGGCCGACCGCTGCCGGGGCGCTTGAACCTGGTGGTCAGCCGTCAGACCGATCTTGTGCTGGAAGGTGCGCAAGTGTTTCCGTCACTGGACGCAGCGGTAGAGCGGGCTGAGGAGTGGGCCAAGGCGCAAGGCGTGGACGAGCTGATGCTGATCGGCGGCGCGCAGTTGTATGCGCAGGGGCTGGAACAGGCCGATCGCTTGTACCTGACCCGCGTGGCGCTGAGCCCGGAAGGGGATGCGTGGTTTCCAGAGTTTGATATGAACCAGTGGAAGCTGGTGTCGAATGTCGAGAATCCGGCTGAAGGTGATAAGCCGGCCTACAACTTCGAAGTGTGGGAAAAAGCCTAAAAGCATCGCAGGCAAGCCAGCGCCCACAGTTTGATGTGTGAATACATTCAAATGTGGGAGCTGGCTTGCCTGCTATAGCGGTCTATCAGACCTGCGCTAACTCGGCATGCTCATCGGCATCCAGCAAGGCCTTATCCGTCTGCCCCATGATCTGGCTGGTAATCGCCCCCGCCGTCATCGAACCATTGACGTTCAACGCCGTGCGGCCCATGTCGATCAGCGGTTCCACGGAAATCAACAGCGCCACCAGTGACACCGGCAAGCCCATGGCGGGCAGCACGATCAGCGCGGCAAAGGTCGCACCGCCGCCTACGCCGGCAACGCCCGCCGAACTCAAGGTCACAATCGCCACCAGGGTTGCGATCCACAGCGGGTCCAGCGGGTTGATGCCCACGGTCGGCGCGACCATCACCGCCAACATCGCAGGGTAAAGACCGGCGCAGCCGTTCTGGCCGATGGTCGCGCCAAACGAGGCGGCGAAACCGGCGATGGATTGCGGAATGCCCAGGCGACGGGTCTGCGCTTCAATGCTCAGCGGGATGCTTGCAGCGCTGGAGCGGCTGGTAAAGGCAAAGGTCAGTACCGGCCACACCTTGCGGAAGAAGCGCAGCGGGTTGATCCCGGCCAGGGACAGCAGCAGGCCGTGCACCACGAACATCAGGCCCAGGGCCAGGTACGACACCACCACGAAACTGCCCAGCTTGATGATGTCTTGCAGGTTGGAACCGGCGACCACTTTGGTCATCAGCGCCAGCACGCCGTAGGGGGTCAGCTTCATCACCAGGCGCACCAGGCGCATCACCCAGGCTTGCAGGGTGTCGATGGCGTTAAGGACTTTCTGGCCTTTTTCCACGTCGTCCTTGAGCAGTTGCAGCGCGGCAACTCCAAGGAATGCGGCGAAAATCACCACGCTGATGATCGACGTCGGCTTGGCCCGGGCCAGGTCGGCGAACGGGTTGGCCGGCACGAACGACAGCAGCAACTGCGGGATATTCAGGTCGGCAACCTTGCCAGCGTAATCACTCTGGATCACTTGCAGGCGCGCCATTTCCTGGGTGCCGGCCACCAGGCCTTCGGCGGTGAGGCCGAACAGGTTGGTCAGGCCGATGCCGATCAGCGCCGCGATGGCCGTGGTGAACAGCAGCGTGCCGATGGTCAGGAAGCTGATCTTGCCCAGGGACGAGGCGTTGTGCAGGCGCGCCACGGCACTGAGGATCGAGGCGAACACCAGCGGGATCACGATCATTTGCAGCAGCTGCACATAGCCGTTGCCGACCAGGTCAAACCAGCCGATGGAGGCTTTGAGCACCGGGTTGCCGTCGCCATAGATCGTGTGCAACGCCGCGCCGAACAGCACGCCCAGCACCAGGGCGAACAGCACCTTCTTGGCCAGGCTCCAGTTAGTACGGCGAGTTTGTGCCAGGCCCAGCAACAGGGCCACGAACACCAATAAATTGAGAATCAGGGGCAGATTCATTGAAGCTCCGTTGAGAAGGCAGCCAATCGCGTGAGCCTGCGATTGCGAACCGGGAAGCCTAACAGCTTGAAATATATTGATTTAATACCAATATGGAATGGCGACTGTCGTTTTTGGAATAAGCGTTTGACGCCCAGGCGTATGCCCTTGGCGCAATCGCGACGTCAGCGGTCGCGCTCGGGCGATAACTGTCATACGGATTTGTTAGCGTCGATGTCTTTCACTTGAGGGAGACAACGCCTATGAAGCTCGCGCCGAAACTATTGGTATCCGCCGCCTTTTGCCTCGGGCTCGCCAGCCAGGCGTTTGCCGCCACCGAGTTGAAACACTGGCCGGCACCTGCCGCCAAACAACTCAACGAAATGATCGCCGCCAATGCCAACAAGGGTAACTACGCGGTGTTCGACATGGACAACACCAGCTACCGCTATGACCTTGAAGAGTCGCTGCTGCCGTTCATGGAAAACAAGGGCCTGATCACCCGCGAAACCATGGACCCTTCGCTCAAGCTTATCCCCTTCAAAGACACCGCCGACCATAAGGAAAGTCTGTTCAGCTACTACTATCGCCTGTGCGAAGTCGACGACATGGTCTGCTACCCGTGGGTTGCGCAGATTTTTTCCGGCTTCACCCTCAAGGAACTCAAAGTGCAGGTCGACGAACTGATGGCCTCCGGCAAGCCCGTGCCGGTCAGCTATTTCGAAGGCGACGTGGTGAAAAAATCCGAGGTACAGCCGCCGAAAGTCTTCACCGGCCAGGCCGAGCTGTACAACAAACTGATGGAAAACGGCATCGAGGTCTATGTGATGACCGCCGCGTCCGAGGAACTGGTGCGCATGGTCGCGGCTGATCCGAAGTACGGCTACAACGTCAAACCCGAGAACGTCATCGGCGTGACCACGATGCTCAAGGACCGCAAGACCGGCGAGCTGACCACCGCACGCAAACAGATCACTGCCGGCAAGTATGACGAGAATAGCAACCTCGGCCTGGAACTGACTCCCTACCTGTGGACCCCGGCGACCTGGATGGCCGGTAAGCACGCGGCGATCCTCACCTACATCGACGAATGGAAAAAACCAGTGATTGTCGGCGGTGACACACCGACCAGCGATGGCTACATGCTGTTCCACGATGTGGACGTGGCCAAGGGCGGCATCCACCTGTGGATCAACCGCAAAGACAAGTACATGACCCAACTCAACGGCATGATCGCCAAGCACGCGGCGGCGCAAGCCAAGGAAGGGCTGCCGGTGACGGCGGACAAGAACTGGGTGATCGTGAAACCGGAGGAGATTCAGTAAAGAGCCTTAAGTCGAAGTGCAGTCACTGTGGGAGCTGGCTTGCCTGCGATGCAGACACCTCGGTACTTCATGTACTCCGAGGTGATGCAATCGCAGGCAAGCCAGCTCCCGCATTTGATCTCCAATGTCTTGGGGTTTTTCTGCAGACAAAAAAAGCCCCGCACCTGGCGGGGCTTTTTTATGCGCGGGGCTTACAGGCCGTCGAGCATGGCTTTGTTGCGCACCGCACCCTTGTCGGCGCTGGTGGCCAACAACGCGTAGGCCTTCAACGCGGTGGTGACTTTGCGCGGGCGCTTCTCCACCGGCTTCCAGCCTTTCTTGTCCTGCTCAACCCGGCGTGCTGCCAGTTCTTCATCGCTGATCAACAGGTTGATCGAGCGGTTCGGAATGTCGATCAGCACCTTGTCGCCATCCTGCACCAGGCCAATCGCGCCACCGGCAGCGGCTTCCGGGGAAGCGTGGCCGATGGACAGGCCCGACGTGCCGCCGGAGAAACGGCCGTCGGTCAGCAGGGCGCAGGCTTTGCCCAGGCCTTTGGATTTCAGATAGGACGTGGGGTAAAGCATCTCCTGCATACCCGGGCCGCCTTTAGGGCCTTCGTAGCGGATGATCACGATGTCGCCTTCCTTGACTTCGTCCGCGAGGATGCCGCGTACCGAGCTGTCCTGGCTTTCGTAGATCTTGGCGCGGCCTTCGAAAACGTGGATGGATTCATCCACACCTGCCGTTTTCACCACACAGCCGTCGAGGGCGATGTTGCCGTACAGCACGGCCAGGCCGCCTTCTTGCGAGTAGGCGTGCTCGACACTTCGGATGCAGCCGTTTTCACGGTCGTCGTCCAGGGTGTCCCAGCGGGTCGACTGGCTGAACGCGGTCTGGGTGGGGATACCGGCCGGGCCGGCCTTGAAGAAGGTGTGCACGGCTTCGTCGTCAGTCTGGGTGATGTCCCATTTGGCGATGCCTTCGGCGATGGACTTGCTGTGCACGGTTGGCAGGTCGGTGTGCAGCAGGCCGCCACGGGCCAGGGAGCCGAGGATCGAGAAGATCCCGCCGGCGCGGTGCACGTCTTCCATGTGGTACTTCTGGATGTTCGGCGCGACCTTGCACAGCTGTGGCACGTGACGGGACAGGCGGTCGATGTCGCGCAGGTCAAAGTCGATCTCGGCTTCCTGGGCGGCAGCCAGCAAATGCAGAATGGTGTTGGTGGAACCGCCCATGGCGATGTCCAGGGTCATGGCGTTTTCGAACGCCTTGAAGTTGGCGATATTGCGCGGCAACACCGACTCATCGTTCTCGCCGTAGTAGCGCTTGCACAGCTCGACGATGGTACGGCCGGCCTGCAGGAACAACTGCTCGCGGTCGCTGTGAGTGGCCAATGTGGAACCGTTGCCCGGCAAGGCGAGGCCCAGGGCTTCCACCAGGCAGTTCATCGAGTTGGCGGTGAACATGCCGGAGCACGAACCGCAGGTCGGGCAGGCGCTGCGCTCGTATTCGGCGACCTTCTCGTCAGAAGCGCTGGAATCGGCGGCGATTACCATGGCGTCGACGAGGTCGAGGCCGTGGGAGGCGAGTTTGGTCTTGCCGGCTTCCATCGGCCCGCCGGAGACGAAGATCACCGGGATGTTCAGGCGCAAGGCAGCCATCAACATGCCGGGGGTGATCTTGTCGCAGTTGGAGATGCACACAATGGCGTCGGCGCAGTGGGCGTTGACCATGTACTCCACGGAGTCAGCGATGATCTCGCGGCTCGGCAGGGAATACAGCATGCCGTCATGGCCCATGGCGATGCCGTCGTCCACGGCGATGGTGTTGAATTCTTTAGCCACGCCACCGGCGCGTTCGATCTCGCGGGCGACCAGTTGGCCCAGGTCCTTGAGATGGACATGGCCCGGCACGAACTGGGTGAACGAGTTGGCAATCGCGATGATCGGCTTCTTGAAGTCGTCATCTTTCATCCCCGTGGCACGCCACAGTGCGCGCGCGCCGGCCATGTTGCGGCCGTGGGTGGATGTTTTCGAGCGGTAATCAGGCATTGGAGCACTCCGGGCGGCTAATCAAGTACTAAAGGGGAGTGAGCTTCTAATTGACGACTGGAACACTCAGAAAATGGCCGTGTGTCCGGAAGTTGCCACTCGCGTCGCGGGATCGCCGCGTGCTTGGGCCTCGAGCTCATAAACCCGCCGGGGATGACTGGCGATGAATAGGGCCGATTCTACACCGCTGGCGGCTGGAGGGAATGGGCGCAACCTTGAAGTTAGCCGCTACAGGACGTGCGGGTGCCGCCGTGCCCATGAGTTCAACGCAAGGGCGGCAAGGCTCAGGATCAGAAAACACAAGCCAAGCGCAGTACTCAACTGGTGGGTAAAGGTGCTGATAAACGCACTGATACAGCCGCCAGCAATGAACAGCACTGCCGCAACGGCGGAAGCTGCGGCTCCCGCATTGTCTGGAAACAGGCTCATGGCCTTGGAGTTGGAAATGGGCCGGGTGATGGTGGTGCCCGCCGTGCAGAGCAGCATGGGCACCAACACTGTCGGGGTTGATAAGCCGAACAGGTAGGCCAACAGCAGCATGACCACGCCAGAGATAGCGATCAGAACCAACCCGACTGCCATCTGGGTAGCCGCCGCCAGCCGTTTGTGCAGGACGCCGGCACAGAGGCCTCCCACTACGTAGGCGGCGCCGTAGAGAAGCAAGGTCAATGAGTACTCATGGGGTGACAGCTTTAACTGGTCCATGAAAATGAGCGGTGACACAACGATGAATGAGAAATGACAGGCGAAGGTGATCGCGGAGATCGTGGCGTAGCTGGCGAAATGTCTGTTGGCGAAAACCTTGGCGTAGGCCCTGAAAATNCCCCGCTCGCTTGGCGCGGTTGGAGGGAAGCCGCCATGCAGTAATCGGTGAGCCATAATCCACGTTGCAGCACAGAGGGCGATAAACGCGTAGAAGCTGGCTTTCCATCCCCAGTGCAATTGCAGCCATGCGCCCAGCACTGGGGAAATCGAGATGAAAATGCCTCCGGCCATGGCCATTGCTATGCGCAACCGCTCCTGTTCCCTGCCGAAAAAAAGGTCCTGCACCAGCGCTTGGGACAGTATGAAACCACCGCAGCCTATGGCCTGAATGACTCGAAAGAACAGGAATTGGGGCGTGTTTCTGGCGGCCAGACACCCGACTGCACCCAGGATGGCTACTACCATACTGGCCAGGAGTAGCTTCTTGCGACCGATTCTGTCGGACAGCGGGCCGATCAGCAGCATTGAGCAGGAAAATCCAATGGCGAACAGGCTGACGGATCGAGCGATATGGGTGGTCGAGGTATGGAAGTGTTCAGCCAGGGCGGGAAAGGAGGGCAGTACGACGTCAAGGGGGAAGACGCCCAGCAAAGTCATGGTCATCAGCCAGAAAACCAAGAGCGGTTTTTCAGCCTGTGTAATTGCCTTCGACATGCGCGAGCCTCGGTTCCATGAGAGGGGCGAGGATCGAGTCTGCGCTACGGAAAGTCAAAGCCTGGGGCAGTACGACATTTCCTAAAAGCCTGTAGGAACCCGCAAGTCCCTACAGGGGAACAGCATCAGCTATTGGGTAGCAACCGGCAGGTAATGCTCTTGATGTAGCGCGTCTCGACAATCGCCGGGTGCACCGGGTGGTCCGGGCCTTGGCCGCCGCGTTCGAGCATCTGGATGTTGCGGTCCAGATGGCGGGCGCTGGTGAGCAGGATGTTTTGCAGGTCGTCTTCCGGCAGGTGCATGGAGCACGAGGCGCTGACGAGGATGCCGTCTTTGCTGAGCAGGCGCATGGCTTGCTCGTTGAGGCGGCGGTAGGCGCCTTCGCCGTTTTTCATGTCTTTTTTGCGCTTGATGAAGGCCGGTGGGTCGGCGACGATCACGTCGAAGCGCTCTTCGCTGGCTTTCAGTTCTTTCAACGCCTCAAAGACGTCGCCTTCGATGCAGGTCATCTTCTCGGCAAAGCCGTTCAGCGCGGCGTTGCGCTCTACGCCGTCGAGGGCGAAGGCCGAAGCGTCGACGCAGAACACTTCACTGGCGCCAAAGGCTGCAGCTTGCACGCCCCAGCCGCCGATGTAGCTGTACAGGTCCAGTACACGCTTGCCCTTGGCATACGGGGCCAGGCGGGCGCGGTTCATGCGGTGGTCGTAGAACCAGCCGGTTTTCTGGCCCTGGATCACCGGGGCTTCGAACTTGACGCCGTTCTCTTCCAGCGCCACCCACTCCGGCACCAGGCCGAATACGGTTTCGACGTAGCGGTTGAGGCCTTCGGCGTCGCGCGCGGCGGAGTCGTTCTTGAACAGGATGCCGCTGGGCTTGAGCACTTGGGTCAGCGCGGCGATCACATCTTCTTTATGCGCTTCCATGGTCGCCGAGGCGATCTGTACCACCAGGATGTCGCCGAAACGGTCGACCACCAGGCCCGGCAGCAGGTCGGAATCACCGTAGACCAGGCGGTAGAACGGCTTGTCGAACAGGCGGTCACGCAGGGACAGCGCGACGTTGAGGCGGTGCACCAGCAGCGACTTGTCCAGCGGCAACTTGATGTCGCGCGACAGCAGGCGGGCGCAGATCAGGTTGTTCGGGCTCATGGCCACGATGCCCAGGGTCTTGCCGCCGGCCGCTTCCAGGATAGCCTGGTCGCCTGCCTGGAAGCCGTGGAGTGGGGTGGCGGCCACGTCGATTTCGTTGCTGTAGACCCACAGGTGGCCGTTGCGCAAACGACGATCGGCGTTGGCTTTGAGACGCAGGCTTGGCAGGGACATGACGTCGCTCCGGAAAAAAGAGCGGGAGTATACCCTTTGCGCACTCTTTCATGTGGGAGCTGGCTTGCCTGCGATGCGGGCGGCGCGGTGTATCAGACGTACGGTGGTGATGCTATCGCAGGCAAGCCAGCTCCCACATTCGATCGGGTTTCACTTGGGTTTTTGGGTGTCGGCCACATCGGCATAAGGGGTAGAATTCGCGCCTAGCCCAGAGTGTGTACTTATGTCCCAAGAGCTTTCCCCCGAGCAGATCCAACAGGCCCTGCAAGGCATCAGCGTGCCGCCTCAACCGCAAATCATGGTGGATTTGCAGATGGAGCAGTACATGCCCGATCCGGACCTGGAAGTGATTGCGCGGCTGATCTCCCAGGACCCGGGCTTGTCCGGTGCACTGCTCAAGATCGTCAATTCGCCGTATTACGGCCTGAGCAACAAAATCGCTTCGATCCAGCGTGCGGTGAACCTGCTGGGCAGCCGTTCGATCATCAATTTGATCAACGCGCAGTCGATCAAGGGTGAGATGTGCGACGACACCATCGTCACCCTCAACCGCTTCTGGGACACCGCCCAGGATGTGGCCATGACCTGCCTCACCCTGGCCAAGCGCACCGGTTCCCAGGCCGTGGACGAAGCCTATGCCTTGGGCCTGTTCCATGATTGTGGCGTGCCGCTGATGCTCAAGCGCTTCCCCAATTACATGGCGGTGCTGGAAGATGCATACGCCAATGCCGCCCCGGATTGCCGCGTGGTCGACACCGAAAACAAAGCGTTCCACACCAACCATGCGGTAGTCGGCTACTACACCGCCAAGTCCTGGCGCCTGCCGGAGCATGTCACCGACGCCATCGCCAATCACCATAACGCCCTGGCGATTTTCAGCGATGAGACGTCGCGCAACCCACAGCTCAAGAACCTGCTGGCCATTTTGAAGATGGCCGAGCATATCTGTTCGTCCTATCGCGTACTGGGCAATCAGCCAGTGGATCATGAGTGGAACGCCATCGGCCATCTGGTGCTGGATTACGTGGGCCTGTCGGACTACGACTTCGAGAGCCTGAAGTTGTCGATCCGCGAACTGGGCGCGCACTGACCCGTCATTCAAGAGGTACATATGCCCGAGTTACCAGAAGTCGAAACCACCCGACGCGGCATTGCCCCGCATCTGGAAGGCCAGCGCGTCAGCCGCGTGGTGGTGCGTGAGCGGCGCCTGCGCTGGCCGATTCCGGAAGACCTGGATGTGCGCCTGTCAGGGCAGCGCATCGTGCTGGTGGAGCGCCGGGCCAAATACCTGTTGATCAATGCCGAAGTGGGCACCTTGATCAGCCACCTGGGCATGTCGGGCAACTTGCGCCTGGTGGAAGTCGGCATGCCCGCGGCCAAGCATGAGCACGTGGATATCGAGCTGGAATCGGGCATGGCCCTGCGCTACACCGACCCGCGGCGCTTCGGTGCGATGCTCTGGAGCCACGACCCGCACAACCATGAGCTGCTGATGCGGCTGGGGCCGGAGCCGTTGACCGACCTGTTTGATGGCGAGCGCTTGTTCCAGCTGTCTCGCGGTAAGTCCATGGCGGTGAAGCCGTTCATCATGGACAACGCGGTGGTGGTGGGCGTGGGCAATATCTATGCGACCGAGGCGCTGTTTGCAGCTGGGATTGACCCACGCCGCGCCGCCGGGGGTATTTCACGCGGGCGTTATCTGAAGCTGGCGATTGAAATCAAGCGGGTGCTGGCTGCTGCCATCGAGCGGGGCGGCACCACGTTGCGGGACTTTATCGGCGGCGATGGGCAGCCGGGGTATTTCCAGCAGGAACTGTTCGTGTATGGCCGGGGCGGCGAGGCATGCAAGGTCTGCGGCACTGAGCTGCGCAATGTGGTGCTGGGGCAGCGGGCGAGTGTGTTTTGCCCCAGGTGTCAGAGCTGATTGCTGGGTGAAGGCTGATATTGCTATCGCAGGCAAGCCAGCTCCCACATTTGAATGTATTCATATATCCAAGTGTGGGAGCTGGCTTGCCTGCGATGAGGCCCTTACGGGCAATGAAGAGGCTTAGGCCTTACCGGTAATCTTGCGGTACTTCTCCATCAACTGCTCTTCCGTCTCAGGGTGTGCCTCGTCCAGCGGAATGCAATCCACCGGGCATACCTGCTGGCACTGCGGTTCGTCGTAGTGACCGACGCACTGGGTGCACAGGTTAGGGTCGATCACGTAGATCTCTTCGCCCTGGGAAATGGCGGCGTTCGGGCACTCGGGTTCGCAGACGTCGCAGTTGATGCAATCGTCGGTGATGATCAGGGACATGGAAACTCCTGCCAGGGCACTCTGCCAAGGCATCTGAAAACTAATGCGCGCAATTGTGCCGCATTGGCGCCCGCAGTGCGAGCAGGCACCGACCGAGCAGCCTTACTTCTTGAAGCGCAGCGTCAGCGCATCGGCCACCGCTGGATGCACGAACTTGGTGATATCTCCGCCCAAAGCGGCGATTTCACGAACCAACGTCGAGGAAATGAACGAATAACGCTCCGACGGCGTCAGGAACAGGCTTTCCACGTCCGGCGCCAATTGGCGGTTCATGTTGGCCAGCTGGAATTCGTATTCGAAGTCCGACACCGCACGCAGGCCACGCAGGAACACATTGGCGTTCTGCTCCTTGGCGAAATGCGCCAGCAATGTCGAAAAGCCCACTACTTCCACATTCGGCAGGTGCTTGGTGACCTCTTGCGCCAGCTCCACACGTTGTTCCAGGGGAAACAGCGGGTTTTTCTTGGGGCTGNCCGCGACCGCGATGATCACATGGTCGAACAGGCGAGAGGCGCGTTCGACCAGATCGCCATGGCCTTTGGTAATCGGGTCGAAGGTACCTGGGTACAACACTCGGTTCATCGCGTCGTCCTGGCGGAGTCCGT
>C687J26845_10000623_pt1 | contig 23200 bp, 19 predicted proteins | sample RifCSPlowO2_12_FD_26845 | JGI IMG/M metagenome (IMG submission 26845)
AAGTCCGCCGCTCCGTCCCGCGAGTTGGCCCCGGCATGTCAGCCTGCCGCTGACCTACCATCCTGTTACCGACATCGCCTGACCTGCCGTACGAAAAGAGCCCTTCGCAACAGCCGGGGTGCGGGAAAGAGCAGCTTGCCTCGCTCCGGTGGCTGGAATAGATTGCTCGGTAATTGACCGCTGTTCCTGCTCACGACCCGCCCGGATCGCGGTTTTCTCCTGGGGAGGCGGGAGCAAGCATGAACATAAGGGCCATTGTGCGCAGTCCGGGACCTCGTCCGCATCTACTCCCGGCGCCTCGGATCGGCGAGGCGGGATCGCGGCCGTATTGAATTTCCTATCGTTTATCGTTATCGTTCCAGATACCCATGGAACTCGACATGATGCTCGTTGTCGTTGGCTTGGCCTTCACGTTCGTCGGGTTGAGCGGCATGGTGGTCCGAGCGCGCGGCAAGGTCACCCACACGATCTTCCACCCAAGCTTCTCTGGGACGGGCGCATCGAAGCTGGGTCGGCTCTGGAAGTTCGTTGCGAACTATCGCCAGCGCATCGGCACCGATGCATGGGTATGGCTGCTGTGGGCGGGCCTGGCGCTCTTCGCCTCAGGGATGCTCGTTTCCCTGATTCGATAGTCCAGCAGGCCGAGAGTTGGATCCCGCGCCAAGGCTATCGCGGCTCGGCGAACACGAATCAAGGCTGGATTGAATTTCCTTCTATCTGTCCGTAACCCTTGTTGCGGAGCGCCCGCAAAGCGCTGATCCGCTCGCCGAACGCGTCCCGAAGCCCCGGCCCGAGTTCGGGCAAGGTGTCTGGGGCCGCCTCAGAGCTCGCGGCAGGCTCGGCCGAGGAGTGGAATCCGACGACGGGCGGATTGACTTTCTTATCGCTTATCCGGACGCCACGAGCGGCCGCGGATGCTCAGCCGCTGCGTTCGCTCCCGTTTTCGGGACTCGACAGCGGAGCTCATCCAAGCGCAAAATGGCTAGCTTATACACCGAGCACACCTTCGCAAAGGAGAAAGATCCATGTCGCGAAATCACATCGGCGTTATCCCGCTCCTGTTCGTGATCATTGCCATTCAAGGGTGCCAGAAGAAAGACGAGCCCAAGCCGGTCGTCCCGGCCCCTGCGGCTCCGGCTCCGCAGGCGGCGCCGACACCGCCTCCTCAACCGCAGCCGCCTGCCGCTGCGCCAGCGCCCCAGGCTGCGGCGCCAGCTCCGGAAGCTGCGCCGGCTCCCCAAGCGGCGGCTCCCGCTCCCCCTGCACCTCCCGCCCCTCAAGCAGCGCCGGCGAAGCCCGTGCTGGCAACCGCCGACGGACAAAAACCGGGATCGCGCATCGAGGTGCAGGAGCTCAAACGTGTCAGCGGCGGGACCCTCATGCTGAGATTCACGTTGATCAACGAGGGCGATCAGACGTTTTCGGTGGGCTACGCGCTCGGCGCGGGATCGACGTCCGATATCGCTACGGTCGGCGGCGTGCATCTCATCGAGCCCGTCGGCAAGAAAAAATACCTGGTCGTCCGTGACACCGAAAACAAGTGCGACTGCAGCAGAGGCGTCAAAGACGTTGCCGCCAAATCGCGCGCAAATCTCTGGGCGAGGTTTCCTGCGCCGCCTGATAACGTGGAGAAGATCGCAGTGGTCGTTCCGACGTTCTCTCCGATGGATGATGTTCCGATCAGCCGCTGACGACGAGGTCCACCATGATTCTTCTACGCGCCTGCATCGGGTTTATCGGCTTGTGCGTGATGGTTCACGCTGGATGGACGGCGGAAGATCCTGCACCGGTATCGGATCCCAAGATGCAGGTCCTCGATCTGGTCTTCAAGGTCGAGAATATCGGCGGCAAGGTTCTGGACCTGCGGATGAAGGAAACCGATACGGAGATTCGTATCGAGCTTGCGGCGGACGTGCTGTTCGACTTCGACAAGGCCGATATCAGGCGCGATGCCGGGAACGCGCTGAAGCAGGTGGGCGATATCATCAAGGAAAAGGCCAAGGGCGGGGTTCGTATCGAAGGCCACACCGATTCCAAAGGGTCGGACGCGTACAACCAGAAGCTCTCGGAGCGGCGGGCAAACTCGGTCAGGGACTGGCTCGTGAAGAACGAGGGCTTGAAGAACGTACGCTTCTCGACGACCAGCTTCGGGGCGAAGAAGCCGGCTGTCTCCAACACCAAGCCCAACGGTTCGGACGACCCCGAAGGCAGGCAGAAAAACCGTCGTGTGGAGATCGTAATTGGTAAGAAGTGATCATCGTAATCCATGCGACATGAAGTACGACCCGAACAGGAACGCCAAGGTAATCATCCCGCTGGCTCTCGCTGCGTGGCTCGGAGGCATGGTGGTCTTCAGGGAAGGCGTGCCTGTCGTCTTCGAGGTCGTTTATGTCGCGGCCTTCGCGATCGCTGTTCCGGTGGTCGTGTTCTACCTGATCGGCGAGGCCGGCTGGCGTGCGCTCGCGAAGCGCTATCGCGCCTCCGTCCTCTTCGCCGGGACCTGGACGCTGTGCCCGACAGGACAAATGGCCATGGTCAGCGTCGACCACCCGGAGTTTCCCAAAGTGAAGATGAGATTCGTTGGCGGAAGCCTGCGAGTCGCGACCACCGCTGACGCGCTTCATCTCACCACAATGGTTTCAGGGCTTCCGGTTCTGCGTTGGTTCTTTCCTACGCTGCAGATTCCCTGGGCGGCCGTGTCGAAGGCGCATGCATTCGAAGCTCCGGGCTGGTTCAGGCCCGCGTCAGAGCCTGGGACGCTGCTGCAAGTCGCCTACGATCCCAACTATACCGGCAAGTTCATCGAGATGGAGGTCCGCGATCCGCCGGTCTTCATTCAGCTGCCCGCCGAGATCCTCGGCGAGGGCGTCTTGCGCCTCCCGGGGCTGGCTACAGAGGAGATACGCAAATGAACACCTATCTGATTCCCGGCGCGGCGATCTTCGTGTGCGGCTTGCTCGCCGGTTGCGGGCCCGGCGGCGTCGAGCCGGGGCGCGCCACGCCAGCGGGCTACTGGGAAGGCATGCGAGCAGTGCGAAGAGCGTGCTGTAGGTAGATCGACGCAAGGAACGCTGCCCCGATTGGGAGAGCGCCTGCACGAGGCGCTCGATGTCATGCCTGGAGAAGATGTAAGGGACAGGCCGGCTTCGATTCTCGCTGCCAAAGACAGCTGGCGGCAGTTCATGGCGTGGGTCCTCGGCACGCACAGAGCGTGCGAACCGAATGACGTCGCCCAACCGGCGCGCACGCTGAGCAACCGATCGTGCTAATCCGGCCCATTCGAGAGCGGTCTCCGAGCACACGTAGGGCTTGCTTCTCGCATCGGAGAAAGTGGCGAAGCTTCGTAGGCGCTTGCCTATCGGCTCGAGTGTGAATCCGCAAGCACGGCGCACCGCCAGATACGACTCCACGGCATGAGCTAACATGGCTGCACCTCCGGCCAAGGTTGAGCGATTCTGTGCAGAGCAGTGACGTCGACTTTGGCGTAGATCTGCGTGGTCTCGATGGAGCGGTGCCGGAGGATGACTGCGATATCTTGCAGCGATGCGCCTTGCCGCAACATGGAAGTTGCGACGGAGTGTCGAAGCACGTGGGCTGCACCTCGGCTCGGGCAATGCGACGCCAGCGCGGCGCATCGCCTGTGCGACGATAACCGAGACGGCACAGTGACTCGCGAACGCTCGGAAAGGCGCGCGGGAACGAACAAATACGGCGTCGGTCTGCGACCGTGGCCGTCCGTCTTGCAGGTAATCCACAATGGCTTGGCCGACCTCTTGGGTCAGAGGTAGCCGCATCTCACGACGGTTCTTTCCAGAGACCGAAATCCAGGCTCCTTTCCAGTCAATGTCCCCCAGACGTAACTGGACGATATCGCCGGCCCGAAGTGCCAGGCGGGCGAGTAGCAGCAGGATCGCGCGATCCCGCCTGCCAACGGGCGAGGCCGAATCACACGCAGCAATGACACGCTCAGTTTCTTCCGCTTGCAGGTAGCGCGGCAGAGAAGAAAGACGCCAATGAGCCACGACCGGAATGGCTGCATCCAGGCCAGCCGCGCACTTGCCTTCGGCGATCAGGAAGCGAAGAAACATGCGCAGAGCCGTCGTGCACGTTTTTGCCACTGACCATCCCCGCTTTTGGCTTCGCTCCAGGACAAACTCTCGCAAGCCCTGAGCGCCAAGTCTGCCCGGATCCTCGCCAATGCGTTTCAGCAAATCTCGAAGTGGGATGCTGTATTCATATAGGGTCCGATCACGGGTTCCGCGTTGCTGGCGCATCCAGGCATAGAATGCCGCGAGCAGAACAGGATCTTCCGCTGCGGGCTCGGCAGCGCGGGCGACGCCGACGCCAGCACCACAAACGTAACCCACGAACGAGCGCGCACCGCACGGCAAATCCAACCGCTTACTATGGCCGTAGCCTGGGCATTGGCATTGACTCAAGTGATCGTTGAAGCGCAGAAGAACGTGCTCGTTCAAACTGCCGAAGGGTATGCCTTCCTTGTGCGCCCAATAAATGAAGTGCTCTGCCGCGCGGATGTGCCTGCGGGCAGTAATCTCNGCGTAGCCGGCCTCGCCTAGCCCGTGAGCAAAACCTTCAAGTAGAGCTCCGCTCGGACCGTTGCGAAGTGCCTGAACTCGTAGAGGGGAATCGAAGAACTGCTTGAGCATGACGTCCTCCTTGATGGAAATCTGAGGCCAGGGGGCCGTCACTATTATGCGGAGTCGTTACACCTGCAATGCAGTCACACTCCATTGAATGAACTACGTTATCTCAACTCCTACAATCCTCCTCTCCGCATAACAATACACTCTGCGTTACACCCAGTTCCCGACATCGCCTGACCCGCCGTACGGAAAAGGCCCCCTCTAAACAGCCGGGGTGCCGGAAAGAGCAGTCACTTTCTTTCTTTTATCGGCACGAACTTGCGGTTTTCGGGTCCGGTGTAGACCGCGGTGGGGCGGATGATCTTGTTGTCGATGCGCTGCTCGATCACGTGCGCCGCCCAGCCGCTGGTGCGCGCGATCACGAAGATCGGCGTGAACATTGCGGTCGGCACGCCCATCTTGTGGTAGGAGACCGCCGAGAACCAGTCGAGGTTGGCGAACATTTTCTTTTCGCGTCCCATCACCGCTTCGATACGGTCGGCGATGTCGAACATCTTCATGTCATTCGAGTCTTTCGACAGCGTGCGCGCCACCTCCTTGATCACCTTGTTGCGCGGGTCGGCGATGGTATATACCGGGTGACCGAAGCCGATCACCACTTCCTTGTTGCGGACGCGCGTGACGATGTCGTTCTCCGCCTCATCGGGCGTCTCGTAGCGGTTCATCACCTCGAAGCCGACCTCGTTGGCGCCCCCGTGCTTGGGGCCTCTGAGCGCCCCGATCGCCCCGGTGATCGCTGAATGCATGTCGGAACCGGTACCGGCGACCACGCGCGCGGCAAACGTGGACGCGTTGAACTCATGCTCGGCGTAAAGGTTGAGCGAAGTGTGCATGGCCTTTTCCCACAGCGGCTTGGGTGCTTTGCCGTGGAGCAGGCGCAGGAAGTGGCCGCCGATCGAGTCGTCATCGGTTTCCACTTCGATTCGCCGCCCTTTGTGGCTGTAGTGATACCAGTAGAGCAGCACCGAGCCGAATGAGGCCATGAGGCGATCGGCGATGTCGCGCGCGCCGGGCAAGTTGTGGTCGTCCTTCTCCGGCAGCGCGGTACCGAGCGCCGAGCAGCCGGTGCGCATCACGTCCATGGGATGCGCTCCCGCCGGAACCTGCTCGAGCACGCTGCGCACCACGGCCGGAAGCCCCCGCAGCTGCATGAGCCGGGCCTTGTAGTTCCTGAGTTCGGCTGCATTGGGCAGCTTGCCGTGGACCAGCAGGTAGGCGATTTCCTCGAACTCGCAGTGCTCGGCGATGTCGAGGATGTCATATCCCCGGTAATGCAGGTCGTTGCCGCTGCGCCCGACGGTGCACAGCGCGGTGCTGCCGGCCGATACGCCCGACAGCGCGACCGATTTCTTGGGCTTGAAACCAGCGGATATTTCGTTGCTACTCATGATCGACCTTTCGGCAAAAACCTAACCCGGACGAACCGGAACCAAAAAAACATCCAACGCAAAGATTCTTTTCAATACCCCCTTGAGGGGTACGCAAAGAAAAAGAAAAGTCGCAAAGAACCCTGTCCGTCCTTCTTTCCGTTTTCTTTCGGTTTGCTTTGCGCCTTTGCGTTGAGATTCTTCTCCAAATTCGTCAACAGTGGATTGATAAGAGACTAAAGATTCGTTAGAGAGGCTGCGGCCAGGCGTCAGCCCAGCAGGTGCTTGATCGAATCGCGCTCTTCGTGCAGTTCCTTGAGCGTGGCTTCCATGCGCGCGCGGCTGAAGTCGCTCACGTCCAGCCCCTTCACGATCCCGTAATTGCCATTCTCGCAGGTGCATGGATAGCCGTAGATCACGCCCTCGGGTATGCCGTAGCTGCCATCGGACGGAATTCCCATGCTGACCCAATCGCCTTCGCGGGTGCCGTAGATCCAGTTGCGAACGTGGGCCATGGCGGCATTGGCCGCGCTCGCGGCGGAGGAGAGCCCTCTTGCCTCGATGATTGCCGCTCCCCGCTTCTGGATCAGCGGGATGAAAGTGTTTTCCAGCCACGCCTGGTCGTTGATCATGGGCCAGACTTTTTTGCCGCCGGTCGTGGCATGGAAGAGATCCGGATACTGGGTGGCCGAGTGGTTGCCCCACACGGTTATTTTTCTCGTGCCGCCCGCCGGTTTGCCTATCTTCTGCGCGACCTGGCTGAGCGCACGGTTGTGATCGAGCCGCATCATCGACGAAAAATTGGAAGGCGTAAGCCCCGGAGCGTTTTTCATGGCGATGAGGCAGTTGGTATTGGCGGGGTTGCCCACCACGAGCACCTTGACGCCGCGATTCGCCACTTCGGACAGCGCCCGGCCTTGCGGGCCGAAGATCTTGCCGTTCGCTTCAAGCAGATCCTTGCGCTCCATGCCCGGGCCGCGGGGCCGCGCACCGACCAGCAGCGCGACGTCCGCATCCTGGAATGCGACCGTCGGGTCGGCCGTAGGAACCATGCCGGCGATCAACGGAAAGGCGCAGTCGTCGAGCTCCATCATCACGCCCCTGAGGGCTTTTTGGGCTTTTTCATCGGGAATCTCGAGCAGTTGCAGGATGACCGGCTGATCCCGCCCCAGCATTTCGCCGCTGGCGATCCTGAATAACAGGCTGTAGCCGATCTGGCCGGCGGCCCCGGTGACCGCGACGCGCATGGGTCGTTTCATGGATTCAAACTCCTGGAATATGGAATGTAATCTTGCTTAGCGGGAAGGCACGGGAGCACGTGACAAGGCAGGCACACGTGCCCATCAAGCTTTGCATGATAACGAACATGACCCTGCAGTGACAAGGCTGGCTGAACGCCGTTGAAGAAGTCGAGTGCTCGCTTGAGCGACGCTTCCGCTGTCAGCACCTTCTGCGGTGCAGCGAAACCTGTTAAAATTTAACAGTTTTGGCGCAAAACTTTAAGCCGACCCCGCAGCCCCAGCCCTATAAGAAAGTCATCTGATGTCCAAACCCAGACCCAAACATCTTGATCTGACCAAGATACGGTTTCCGGTAATGGCCATTGTGTCGGGCATGCACCGGATTAGCGGCGCAGTACTGTTCCTGTTCATTCCGCTCCTGCTCTGGCTGTGGCAGGAGAGCCTCGCTTCCCCGCAGTCTTTTGCGGCTTTCACGGCCGTCGTGGCCCAGCCATTAATGAAGATCGTGCTGCTCGGCCTGCTGTGGGGCTACCTGCATCACCTTTGCGCCGGAATCCGCCATCTTGCGCTCGATCTCGACTTCGGCACCGAACTCGCCGCCGCGCGCGCCAGCAGCAAGGTGGTGCTCGCCGTCAGCATCGGGCTCACCTTGGCCGCGGCGGTGGCGCTATGGTGAAACGGGAAGTCGTCGGCGCTCATTACGGCCTGCGCGACTGGCTGGCGCAGCGCGTGACCGCGGTAGTGATGGCGGTTTACACCGTGCTGCTGCTCGTCGTGCTGACGAGTCAGCCCCAGTTGGATTACGAACACTGGAAAGCGCTGTGGGCGCTGCCGGTCATGCGCTATTCGACGGTGCTGTGCCTGTTCAGCCTGTTGGTGCACGTCTGGGTCGGCATGCGCAATATTTTCATGGATTACATCAAGCCCACCGGCCTGCGCCTGACGCTTTACGCCGGGGTGATCCTCGCGCTCGTATGGTATGGCGCTTGGTCAGTGCAGATTCTGTGGAATACCTGACGATGGCAGTCGCCAAGCGGGAGTTTGACGCAGTCGTCGTTGGCGCAGGGGGTTCTGGACTGCGCGCGGCGCTGCAGCTTGCCGAGGCCAACCTGAGGGTTGCTGTGCTGTCTAAAGTGTTTCCGACGCGCTCGCATACCGTTGCGGCGCAGGGGGGAGTCGCCGCATCGCTGGGTAACGTGACAGAAGACAACTGGCATTGGCACATGTACGACACGATCAAGGGCTCCGACTACCTCGGTGACCAGGACGCGATCGAGTTCATGTGCCGCGCGGCGCCGGAAGTGGTGTATGAACTGGAGCATTTCGGCATGCCGTTCGACCGCCTCGAAAGCGGCACGATCTACCAGAGACCTTTCGGCGGGCACACCAGCAGCTATGGCGAGCGCCCGGTAGCCCGCGCGTGTGCCGCCGCCGACCGCACCGGCCACGCCATGCTGCAGACGCTGTATCAGCGCAACGTGCGCGCCGGCACGCAGTTCTTCGTCGAATGGCTGGCGCTGGATCTGATTCGCGACCGGGACGGAGACGTGCTGGGCGTGGTGGCGATGGAGATCGAAACCAGCGAGGTCATGATTTTTCAGGCGCACTCCACGCTTTTGGCCACCGGCGGTGCCGGGCGCATTTTCGCATCCAGCACCAACGCCTTCATTAATAGCGGCGACGGCCTGGGCATGGTAGCGCGGGCCGGCCTTCCCCTGCAAGACATGGAATTCTTCCAGTTTCACCCGACCGGGGTATACGGCGCCGGCGTGTTGATTACCGAAGGCGTGCGCGGCGAGGGCGGTTTTCTGGTCAACAAGGACGGCGAAAGATTCATGGAGCGCTACGCGCCGACGGTGAAAGATCTTGCCAGCCGCGACGTCGTGTCGCGCGCGATGGCCACCGAGATCAAGGAAGGACGCGGCTGTGGCAAAGACGCCGACTATATTCTGCTCAAACTCGACCACCTCGGGACCGAAGTGATCGAGAAGCGGCTGCCCGGCATTCGCGAAATTGCGATCAAGTTCTCGAACGTCGATCCGGTCAGGGAGCCGATACCGGTCGTGCCCACGGCGCATTACATGATGGGTGGGATCCCCGCTAACTATCACGGGCAAGTGGTGGTGCCGGACGGGCGCGGCGGCGAGCGGGCAGTGAGAGGGCTGTATGCGGCGGGCGAATGTGCCTGCGTATCCGTGCACGGCGCCAACCGCTTGGGCTGCAACTCGTTGCTGGATTTGCTGGTGTTCGGGCGTGCGGCGGCGCGGAAGATCATCGACGATCTGGGGCGGGAGCCGCATTTGAAATCTCTGCCGGCAGATGCGGCAGATCGCTCGCTCGCGCGTCTGGCGCGTCTGGAGGCACGGAATGCCGGGGAAAGCGTGGCGGAAGTGAGCGCGGCGATGCGCAGGGTCATGCAAGCCCACTGCGGCGTGTTTCGCTTCGGTGATTTACTCAAGCACGGGGTCGATAAGATCAAGGAAGTGGCCGATCGCGTCACACGTACGCAGATCGGCGACAAGAGCAAGGTATTCAATACTGCGCGGGTGGAAGCGCTGGAACTGGACAACTTGATCGAAGTGGCGCTGGCGACGATGATTTCGGCGGAAGCGCGCAAGGAGTCGCGCGGCGCGCACGACCGCAGCGACTATCACCAGCGCGACGATGCCAACTGGATGAAGCACACGCTGTGGTACAAGGACGGGAACCACCTCGAATACAAGCCGGTCAAGCTCAAGCCCTTGACGGTGGAGGCGTTTGAGCCGAAGGCGAGGGTGTATTAAGGGACTAGGGACTGGTGACAGCGGCATACGGCACAGAGAAAGGAAAGGATTTTCTAGCCCCCAGGAGTTTGTCGGACTTAGCCCCGACAAACTCCTAATGCAAAACCGGCCCTAGGAGAATTGCAGAAGAAGATGACAGATATGCGAATTCACCCGCTCTTTTCCCCAAATTTGACCGCTTCGGCTGGGTTTATTATGCATTGTCAGCCGGTTTTGCTTTTAGCAGCCTGTGCAGACTGTTAAGTCCGACAGGCTGCTAGCCCCTTATATCGGAGATTACATGCGCTTTTCCATCTACCGCTACAACCCGGACGCCGACGCCAAGCCCCACATGCGGGACTACGACATCGCGCTGGAGTCCACGGACCGCATGCTCCTTGATGCGCTTGTGCGCATCAAGGAGCACGATGATACGTTCTCCTTCCGGCGCTCGTGCCGCGAGGGAGTGTGCGGCTCTGACGCGATGAGCATCAACGGCAAGAACGGGCTGGCGTGCATTACCCGGATCGCCGACCTCAGGGAGCCGGTTGTGATTCGCCCGCTCCCGGGGCTTCCCGTGATACGCGACCTGATCGTCGACATGTCCCAGTTCTTCAAGCAGTACCATTCGATCAAACCGTATGTCGTCAACGACACGCCGCCTCCGGAGAAGGAGCGGTTGCAATCTCCAGAAGACCGCGAAGAACTCGATGGTCTCTACGAGTGCATTCTGTGTGCGTGTTGCACGACCGCCTGCCCGTCGTTCTGGTGGAATCCCGACAAGTTCGTCGGACCGGCGGGGCTGCTGCAGGCCTATCGCTTCATTGCCGACACGCGCGACCAGGCGACCAACGAGCGGCTCGACAATCTCGAAGACCCGTACCGGCTGTTTCGCTGCCACTCGATCATGAATTGCGTCGATGTTTGCCCGAAGGGGCTTAATCCTACTCGGGCAATAGGCAAGATCAAGGATCTGCTGGTCAAACGCACGGTTTAGGAATTTGTCGGACCAGGACGCGACAAATTCCTTATATGGATTTTCTCGGAATGGACGAAACGGTGCGAGTTGTGAAATCAGTCGCGGTACGTCTGGTACCCTGTACTGGAAAGGAGACCCATGTAAGGAATTTGCCGGGCGAAAGACCGGCGAATTCCTAGGTCGAACGTATGGGAGACCTCGACCGCATCCGCTGGCAGTGCCGACGAGGTTTGCTCGAACTCGATCTGGTGCTTGCTGCTTTCCTCGAGCGGCAACTTGACCGGCTTGACGCGCAACAACTGGAAATTTTCAAGGAGCTGCTTGAGCAGCCCGACAACAATCTGCTGGACCTTGTGATGGGTCGTGTTGAACCGGTCGATGCGCGGTGCAGGTCCGTGCTGGAGTTGATGCGGTCGGGATAAATTCGTTTTGCGCGGGACGGCGCAGCTTGAAGTAACGATGATGATGGTTTTGAGTAAACGAGAAAATCGGAGACGATTATGAGCGAGAAACTGGCAACCCTGTCTTTCAGCGACGGCACCCCTTCAGTTGATTTTCCGGTCCTCGGCGGGACGGTCGGACCCGAGGTGATTGATGTGCGCGCACTTTATGCGAAGACCGGCAAGTTCACCTACGACCCCGGGTTCATGTCGACCGCGAGCTGCCGCTCGAATATCACCTACATCGACGGCGACCAGGGCATCCTGCAGTACCGCGGCTATCCGATCGAGCAGCTCGCCGAGCACTGCGATTTCCTCGAAGTCGCTTACCTGATTCTCAACGGCGAGTTACCGAACCAGGAACAGAAAGCGACATTCGTCGATATCATCAAGCACCACACCATGGTGCACGAGCAGTTGTCGCGGTTCTACAGCGGCTTCCGACGCGACGCGCACCCGATGGCGGTGCTGTGCGGCGTAGTGGGGGCGCTCTCCGCGTTTTACCACGATTCGATCGACATCCACGATGCGCGCAGCCGCGAGATCTCGGCGTTCCGGCTGATCGCGAAACTGCCGACGATCACTGCAATGACCTACAAGTACAGCGTGGGTCAACCTTTCAGATATCCGAAGAACTCGCTGTCCTATGTCGAGAACTTCCTTTACATGATGTTCGGCACGCCGTGCGAGGACTACACGCCCAACCCGGTGCTCACGCGTGCCATGGAACGCATCCTGATTCTGCACGCCGATCACGAACAGAATGCGTCGACCTCGACGGTGCGGCTGGCCGGCTCGACCGGCGCCAACCCGTTCGCCTGCATTTCTGCCGGCATCGCCAGCCTGTGGGGCCCGGCGCACGGCGGCGCCAACGAGGCCGTGCTCAAGATGCTGGCGGAAATCGACGACGCGAAGAACATTCCCGCCTTCATCAAGCGCGTCAAGGAGAAGGACGGCCACGCCATGCTCATGGGCTTCGGCCACCGCGTCTACAAGAACTACGATCCGCGCGCAAAGATTATCCAGAAGACCTGCCACGAAGTGCTCGAGGAGCTCGATCTCAAGGACGACAAGCTGTTCAAGCTGGCGATCGCTCTCGAGAAAGTCGCACTCGAGGACGACTACTTCGTCAAGCGCAAGCTCTATCCGAACGTCGATTTCTACTCGGGCATCGTCTACAAGGCCCTCAGTATCCCGGTCAGCATGTTCACCGCGATCTTCGCGCTGGCGCGCACCGTGGGCTGGATCGCGCAATGGAACGAGTTGATCAGCGACCCGGATCAGAAAATCGGCCGCCCACGCCAGCTTTTCATGGGCGCGACCCGGCGTGAATTCGTGCCCATGAACAAAAGAAAGTAATCAGTGATGGGTTATGGGTGATGCGCCCTAGTTTCGCTTTTCGCCCCCATTACCCATTACTCATTACTCATCACCGATCACGCGAGGTGATCCCATGATGAAGGAAATGCTCGGGAATTCCTATCTGTTCGGTTCCAACGCGCCGTTCATCGAGGCGCTCTACGAGGCTTATCTCGGGGACCCGCTGTCGGTCGAACCACGCTGGCGCGGCTATTTCGATGAATTGCAGCGGCTTGACGACGGGCCGCGCGACGTGTCGCACGCCGAAGTCCAGGCGCGTTTCCTGCAGCTGGCGAAGCAGCGACGCGCCGGCGCACCTGCCATCGCGGGAACGCGCCCGCAGCTCAGCGAAAAACAATACGGCGTACTGCAATTGATTGGCGCTTACCGCTTCCAGGGTGCGCGTCACGCCAACGTCGATCCGCTCAACCGCCAGGAAAAACCGCAGATCGCCGAGCTCGAACCCGCGTTCTACGGTTTGACCGACTCGGACATGGACACCGTATTCGGCACCGGCTCGTTGATCGGCCCGCGCGAGATGAAGCTGAAGGACATCATTCAGATGCTGAAGGATACCTATTGCCGCACCATCGGCACCGAATACATGTACATCACCGACGTACCGCAGAAGCGCTGGATCCAGGAGCGGCTCGAGGGATCGCGCGCAACGCCCGGCTACGACGCCGCCTACAAGCATCACATCATGGAACGGCTCACCGCGGCCGAGACGCTGGAAAAATATCTGAGCACGAAGTACGTGGGGCAAACGCGCTTTTCGCTGGAAGGGGGCGAGAACATGATCCCGATGCTGGACAACCTGCTGCAGCGCGCCGGCCCGGCCGGCGTGCAGGAGCTGGTGATCGGCATGGCGCACCGCGGCCGGCTCAACGTGCTGGTCAACACGCTCGGCAAAATGCCGAAGGATCTCTTCTCCGATTTCGAAGGCAAGCACGACACCGCGGTGCTGGCGGGAGACGTCAAGTATCACGAAGGCTTTTCATCCAATATCATGACGCCGGGCGGAGCGATTCACGTTACGGTCGCGTTCAATCCGTCGCATCTCGAGATCGTCAACCCCGTGGTGGAAGGTTCGGTGCGGGCGCGCCAGCACCGCCGACGGGACAAGACCGGCGACCAGGTTTTGCCGGTGCTGATTCACGGCGATGCCGCGTATTCGGGGCAGGGCGTGGTGATGGAGACGCTCAACCTTGCCCAGACGCGCGGCTACGGCACGGGCGGCACGGTGCACATCATCATCAACAACCAGATCGGCTTCACCACTTCGGATACGCGCGATACGCGCTCGACCCTGTACTGCAGCGACGTGTCAAAAATGCTGGAAGTGCCGATCTTTCACGTCAACGGCGACGATCCGGAAGCGGTATGCTACGTTACCGAGCTCGCGCTCGATTATCGGAAGCAGTTCCACAAGGACGTGGTGGTCGATCTCGTTTGCTACCGGCGGCTCGGCCACAACGAGCAGGACGAACCGATGGTCACTCAGCCGCTGATGTACAAGAAAATCCACGCTCATCCGACTACGCGCAAGGTCTACGCCGACCGGCTGGCGACGGAAGGCGTCATGACGGCGGCCGAGGCGGATGACATGGTTGCAACCTACCGCTCGGCGCTCGACCGCGGCTATCACACCAACAAGACCATACTGTCGAACTACAAACCGCCGTTCGAGGCGGACTGGAAGCCGTACATAGGCACCAGGTGGAACGAGAACGACGACACGCGACTGCCGCTTGAGCTGCTGCAGCGACTCGGCCGCAAGATCACCGAGGTGCCATCGAACTTCAAGCTGCACCCGCGCGTCGAGAAGATCATGGCCGAACGCCGGCTGATGGCGGAAGGCAAGCTTCCGCTCGACTGGGGCATGGCCGAGAATCTGGCTTATGCGACGTTGCTCAATGAAGGCTATTCGGTGCGGATTTCAGGGCAGGATGTTGGTCGCGGCACGTTTTTCCACCGCCACGCGGTGCTGCACGATCAGAACCGCGAGCGCTGGGATGCAGGCGCATACGTTCCGCTGCAAAACCTGTCATCGAACCAGGGCGATTTCGTCGTGATCGATTCGGTGCTCTCGGAGGAAGCGGTGGTCGGCTTCGAGTACGGCTATGCCACCTCGGGACCGAACGAGCTCGTGATCTGGGAAGCGCAGTACGGTGATTTCGCCAATGGGGCGCAAGTCGTGATCGATCAGTTCATCGCCTCGGGCGAGGTGAAGTGGGGCCGCCTGTGCGGCCTGACGCTATTCCTGCCGCACGGCTACGAGGGCGCCGGGCCGGAGCACTCCTCGGGGCGCATCGAGCGCTTTCTGCAGTTATGCGCCGACTACAACATCCAGGTGTGCGTGCCGGCGACGCCGGTGCAGATGTATTACCTGCTGCGACGCCAGATGGTCCGGCCCTACCGCAAGCCGCTGATCATTTTTTCGCCGAAGAGCCTGCTGCGTCACAAGGAATCGGTGTCGCCGATCGAGGAATTCGCGAACGACAAATTCAATCCGGTAAACGAGGATTGGGATGCGAGGGAGATCAACCCGGATAAGGTCCAGCGCGTGATTTTCTGCAGCGGAAAGGTGTTCTACGATTTGCGGGCGGCGCGCCGCGAGCGCGGGATCAAGGACCTGCCGCTGGTGCGCATCGCCCAGCTTTATCCGTTCCCCCACGACGACTTCCGCGCGCAGATCGAGCGCTACCAAAGCGCGACCGAGATCGTCTGGTGCCAGGAAGAACCGCGCAACCAGGGCGCGTGGCGCCATATCCAGCATTACCTGCTGCGGCATCTGCTGCCGCATCAGAAGCTGTTCTACGCCGGGCGCGAATCGTCGGCATCGCCGGCGGCCGGTTACAAATCATTGCACGACCAGCAGCAGAAAGCACTGGTGGATCAGGCGCTCACCGGGTCCGGCGGCACCGGGCCGCGCGTTCTCGAGCAGCAGCCTCGGCCGCTGTCCGCCGGGGAAGAGAACTAAGAACCCAATGGCACTATCTTAAGGCAGACTGAACAGAATGATGACCCAACACGCGCTGTCATTCCCGAGAAGTCGGGAATCCATAGGATGGTTCACGCAAGATGATGCGCCGAATGGGTTCCCGTTTTCACGGGAACGACACACCTTCTGAGCCGTGATCGTGCACACTTTTTCGCTTAAAGTATTGCTATTGAACTAAGAGCCCTGACATGATGAAACATACGTGCGTTTCATTATGTTAGCGTCTCTAAGAGTTACGGAGCGATCATGTTAGTCGAAGTGAAGGTGCCGCAGCTGTCCGAATCGGTGGCTGAGGCCACCCTGCTGTCCTGGCACAAAAAGGCCGGCGACTACGTCAAGCGCGACGAGAACCTGGTCGACATTGAAACCGACAAGGTGGTGCTCGAAACGCCGGCGCCTCAGGCCGGCGTCCTCATCAAGATCATCAAAAGCAACGGCAGCACGGTAACGAGCACCGAGGTGATCGCGCAGATCGATACGGAAGCCGTGACGGCCGTTCCCGCCGCCACGGCTAAAGGGGAAGAGAAGGGACAAGCCAGGGCTCCAACAAAGACGGTGGGGCCCCCGCCGATGCCCGCGGCGCAAAGGCTGGCAGCGGAAAAGCAGCTGGATGTCAGCGCGGTTCCCGGTACCGGCCGCGGAGGGAGGGTGACCAAAGGCGACGTGTTGCAGGCGATCGGTTCCGGCGCGTCGGCTCCGGCTGCGGGCACAAGTCCGGCACAGGTCGCCGCGCCGGCGATCGATTTAGGCGAACTGGGCGAACGCCCCGAGCAGCGCGTGCCGATGTCGAGGCTGCGGGCGCGTATCGCCGAGCGGCTCGTGCAATCACAGTCGACTGCGGCAATCCTGACCACATTCAATGAAGTCAACATGCAGCCGGTCATCGATCTGCGCAACAAATACAAGGACCGGTTCGAGAAGGAACACGAGGTCAAGCTCGGTTTCATGTCGTTCTTCGTGAAGGCGGCGGTCTACGCACTGAAAAAGTTTCCCATCGTCAACGCCTCGGTCGACGGCAACGATATCGTCTACCATGGTTACTACGACATCGGCATGGCCGTCGGCAGTCCGCGCGGGCTGGTGGTGCCGATCATCCGCAACGCAGACCAGCTCTCGCTGGCAGACATCGAAAAGACAATCGCAGACTTCGGCAAGCGCGCACAGGATGGCAAGCTCGCGATCGAGGACCTGACCGGAGGCACATTCTCGATTTCCAACGGCGGCATCTTCGGTTCGATGCTGTCCACCCCGATCATCAATCCGCCGCAAAGCGCGATCCTCGGCGTGCATGCGACCAGGGAGCGACCGGTGGCGGAAGGCGGCCAGGTCGTGATCCGTCCGATCAACTACCTTGCGCTGTCGTACGATCACCGCATCATCGACGGCCGGGAGGCGGTGCTGAGCCTCATCGCGATCAAGGAAGCGCTGGAAGACCCGGCGCGCATGCTGCTGGAAATCTAAGAAGCGTGAAACGTGAAATGTGAAACGTGAAGCGAGCCCTCTCTCCGGTAACCCGGGGAGAGGGTAGGGTGAGGGGGATCACTTTTCACGTTTCACTCAAGGACTTCTGATGAGTAAATCCTTCGATGTGGTGGTGATCGGCGGCGGGCCGGGCGGCTATATCGCCGCGATCCGGGCGGCACAGTTGGACCTGCAGACCGCATGCGTGGACGACTGGAAGACCCCGGCCGGCAAACCGGCGCTGGGAGGCACCTGTACCAATGTCGGCTGCATCCCGTCCAAGGCGCTGTTGCAGTCCTCGGAGAACTACGAGCACGCCGGACACGGTTTCGCGGAGCATGGCGTACAGATCAAGGGACTCGCCATCGACGTTGCCCAGATGCTCAGGCGCAAGGAGAAGGTGGTCCAGCAGAACAACGACGGTATCCTGTACCTGTTCAGGAAGAACAAGGTGAGGTTTTTCCACGGCCGAGGCAGTTTCGTCCGGGGTGGGGCCAACGGTTGGGAGATCAGGATTGAGGGCGGCGGCGATGAGCGGCTGACTGCCAGGCACGTGATCGTCGCCACCGGTTCCAACCCGCGGGCGCTGCCGGGCGCGGCGTTCGACAACAAGTTCATCCTCGATAACGACAGCGCGCTGGCGATCCCTGAAGTTCCCAAGCGCCTGGGCGTGGTGGGCGCAGGCGTAATCGGGTTGGAAATGGGCAGCGTGTGGCGGCGGCTCGGGTCGGAAGTCACGATACTGGAAGTGCTGCCTGTGTTCCTTGGTGCGGTCGACGAGCAGGTGGCGAAAGAAGCGTTCAAGGTCTTCACCAAGCAGGGACTCGCCATCCACACCGGCGTCAATATCACGCGGGCGACTCCCGGCAGGAACGTCGTCGTGGAATATACCGATAGCGCCGGCAAGCCCGGGAATGTGACTTTCGACAAGCTGATCGTTGCCATCGGCCGCGTGCCGAATACCAGCGGGCTTGACGCCGAAGCCGTTGGATTGAAGCTCGACGAGCGTGGCTTCATCGCGGTGGACGAGGCGTGCCGGACCAACCTGCCCAACGTGTGGGCGATCGGCGACGTCGTGCGCGGTCCGATGCTCGCGCACAAGGCGGAGGAAGAAGGCGTCGCGGTTGCCCAGCGCATCGCCGGTCAGCACGGCCACGTCGACTTCAATACCGTCCCCTGGGTGATCTACACCTCGCCGGAGATCGCGTGGGTTGGCAAGACCGAGCAGCAACTCACGGCCGAGGGCGTCGCTTACCGCACCGGCACTTTCCCGTTCATGGCCAACGGCCGCGCGCGCGCGCTGGGCGACACGACCGGATTCGTGAAGATGATCGCCGATGCCGGAACCGACCGCATCCTGGGGGTTCATATCATCGGACCGATGGCGTCCGAGCTGATCGCCGAGGCGGTGGTGGCGATGGAATTCGGTGCGGCGGCCGAGGATATCGCGCTGATCTGCCATGCGCACCCGTCGCTTTCCGAGGCGATGAAGGAAGCGGCGCTCGCCGTCGACAAGCGCACCCTGAACCTGTGAACGAGTGAACGGGTGAACGGGTGAATGCGTCGCTGCGTATAAGAGCCCCCTCTCCCCGTACCCGGGGAGAGGGCTGGGGTGAGGGGTTTCACGCGTTCACTCGTTCACCCGCTCACTCAAATGGAAATGCAGGCCCGCGATTATCTGACCCAGCCCCATTTACCTTAGAGCCCCTTGGGAGGCGCATGGACAAGTTCAAGGCTTTCCGTATTTTCAGCGAAGGCGACAAAACCGCAGGTCGGGTGGTCGATGTGACGCTCGACGAGCTGCCCGCCGGGGAGGTCTTGTTCAGGGCAGCGTATTCGAGCGTCAATTACAAGGACGCGCTGGCCGCGACCGGCGCCGGAAAGATCATACGCAAGTTCCCGCTCACGGGCGGCATCGACGCCGCAGGGACCGTCGTGTCGTCGGGTGACAGCCGATTCAAGCCCGGGGACGAGGTCATTTGCACCAGCTACGACATGGGCGTCGCCCATGATGGCGGCTATGCCCAGTATTGCCGAGTGCCGGCGAACTGGGTCGTGCCGCTTCCCAAGGGTTTGACTCTGTTCGAAGCCATGGGGCTCGGCACGGCGGGCTACACCGCGGGGCTTGCCATCTGCCTGCTCGAGCAAAACGACATGAAGCCTGCGAGCGGCAAGGTGCTGGTCAACGGCGCGACCGGCGGCGTGGCCACGCTCGCCATCGACATGCTGTCGGGTCTCGGCTATCAGGTTACCGCCGTGACCGGAAAGGACGGCGCGCACGAGTTTCTCGGAAAGATCGGCGCCGCCGAGGTGCTCTCGCGTCAGGCCATCGCCATGGGCACCCGGCCGCTCGAGAAGGCGCTGTGGGCCGCGGCGTTCGACTCGGTCGGGGGGGAGCAGTTAGCGTGGCTGACGCGCACCATGCAGCCTGGAGGGCTCATCGCGAGCTTCGGCAACGCCGGCGGCATCGAGCTCAAGACCACCGTGCTGCCCTTCATCCTGCGCGGCGTGCGGCTGATCGGCGTCGATTCCGGCTTCACGCCCATGCCGTCGCGGCGGCGGGTGTGGGACCGGCTGGCGCGCGATCTCAAGCCGCGCCACCTGAGCGATATCGCGTCTACCATCACGCTGGACGATCTGCCGGGCTACTTCGAGAAGATGCTCAAGGGAGGCATACGCGGCAGGGCGGTGGTGAAGATTCGGTGACCGGCGATCAGTGAGCAGTGATCGGAAAAAAACCGAGCGAATTAGTCTGATCACCATTCACCGTTATTGGCAGACCGAGACCGGCTGGCCGATTCTGACCAGCAAGCGGTGCGCATGGCGCATTCCGGAAAAACTGATAACATCCGCGCTCACAACTGCATGTTTGAGAAGGGGGGTAGATGCGCGCCTTCATGCTCATACCGGGATCCGTTCTGCTTTCGCTGTGCTCGGCAGCGGCGGCTCAGGGCTATCCCAGCCGGCCGATCCGGCTGATCGTGGCTTATGCGCCGGGCGGCACAACGGACTTCACGGTGCGGGTGGTGGGGCCCAGATTGTCCGAGGCGCTGGGGCAGACCGAATGGACGTGTGCGGCCAAGACAGCTTGCGGGCGTGTTTTCAGACGGCGCGTCCCTGAAGCACGCAAGAGGTTAGCTATGCGCAAATCATGCCCGATTTTTTGCGGGACACTGCCAAAACGAAGGATGGCTAAATGACAGGTGAACTAAGGGCGTGGTACGAGCCATTAACGCCACTGAGTTTTCTTGAGCGGATCGCCTACGTGATGCCGGACAGGACGGCGGTGATCGACAAAGACAAGCGCTGGACCTGGAAGGAATTTTTTGGCCGGGTGAACCGGTTGAGCAACGCCCTCAAGGGCCTCGGTGTTAAAAGAGGCGACAATGTCGCCTTTCTGTCCCGCAATTTTCCGCCTTTACTCGAGGCCCACTACGGTATCCCCTTGACCGGCGGCGCCATCATCGCCATCAACTATCGCCTCAGCGCCCCGGAGATTGCCACTATCGTCAACCTCTCCGAGGCCCGGGTCATGTTCGTCGATGCCGGGGTCGCCGATCGGGTCAACCCGGATGCCCTGCCCAATGTCGAGGTCTACATCAATGTCTTCGACGCTCGCGACACCTATGGGGAAACGCCGGCCAAGGAACTGCCGGGTGTCGGCTACGAGGAATTCATCGCCAAGGCCAGCGACGAATACGTCAGGCTGGAGCTCAAGGACGAAAACGACGTCATCGCCATCGACTACACCAGCGGCACCACAGGCAACCCCAAGGGTTGCGTCTACTCCCACCGCAGCGCTTACCTTCATGCCATTGCCAAGATCATCGAACATTCGGTCAATGCCTATTCGGTGTATCTGTGGACCCTGCCCATGTTCCACTGCAACGGCTGGTGCTGGACCTGGGTTACGTCGGGCGTGGGAGCGGCCAATGTCTGCCTGCCGGCCCCCGATCCCGACCGCACATGGAGGCTGATCAAGAAACACGGCGTAACACACATGGCCGGCGCTCCAATCGTCTTCCACCGGCTTGGCCAGTACATGGACGAAAACGGGATCGACAAATTCCCCAACAAGGTAATCATGAACGTCGCCGCGGCCCCTCCGCCGGCGACCATGCTACGCGGCATGGAAGACAAGGGTGGTGAAATCCGCCACGCCTACGGCCTTACTGAAACCTACGGCCCCTTCACCATCTGTGAATGGCACCCCGAATGGGACGCCCTCCCCAATGAACAGCGGCTTGCGTTGAAGATGCGCCAGGGAGTGCCCGACATCACTGCCGGCTATATCAGAATTGTCGATAGTGACGGTAACGATGTGCCCTGGGACGGCAAGACCATCGGCGAGATCATCATGCGGGGAAACGATGTGGTCCAGGGCTACCACAAGGCTCCCGAGGAGAACGCCAAGGCGTTCAAGGACGGCTGGTTCTATTCCGGGGATGGCGCCGTCTTCCATCCCGACGGCTATGTCGAAGTCAAGGATCGCTTCAAGGACGTCATCATCAGCGGCGGGGAGAACATCATCGGCGTCGAGGTGGAGAACTGCATCTACCAGCACCCCGATGTCAATGAGGTTGTTTGTTTCGGAAAGCCTGACGAAAAGTGGGGCGAGGTGGTCAAGTGCCTGGTCCACCCCAAGCCCGGAACCTCCCCCACCGAGGAGGAAATCATCGCCTTTTGCCGGGAGCGTTTAGCTCACTTCAAGTGCCCCAAGGAAATCGAATTCGGGGAAATACCCAGGACTCCAGCCGGAAAAGTTCAGAAGTTTCTCTTACGTAATAAAGAGAAGCGGAAAGTAGACGAGCGCTGAGGCAGATTATGTTTGACATGACACATCAAATCAACCAGTGCCCACTTTTGCCCGGTTCGGGGAGCCGGTGTTGCGTTATCGATTTGTTGCTCAGAGTTCTTTTCCAAAATAGCGGCTGGGCGTCGTGCCAAACGCGCGTCTGAACATGGCGCCGAACGCGCTGGGACTGGCGTAGCCGAGGTCGAGCGCGACCCGCGTCACCGGTTCGCCCGCGGCAAGCCGCGTGAGCGCATCGAACAGCCGCGCCTGCTGGCGCCAGGCTGAAAACGTCATCCCGGTGTGCGCGCGGAACAGGCGCGCCAGGGTGCGCGTGCTGCTTCCCGTCCGTCCGGCCCAGTCCGACAGCGAGTCATCCGTTCCAGGCTCGCGGCGTATCCCATCGCAGATCAGCGCCAGGCGGCGGTGCGCGGGCGCGGGCAGGTGCAGCGGCAGCACCGGCAGCGCGCGGATTTCATCCAGGATGAGCTGCATGACGCGCGCGTCCGTCCCGCGCTCATCGTAGAGGCGGGGCAGTTGCGCCGCGCGCAGGATCAGCTCGCGCAGGAGGGGCGGGACACCGACTACGCAGCATTCGTGCGGCAGCCGCCGGGCGGCGCGGGAAGCGACGTTGACGCTGCGCATGGCGACTCGTCCCATGGTCAGCACCTGGTGCTCGACGCCGACGGGAATCCATACCGCGCGCAGCGGCGGCACCACCCAGGTGCCGTGCTGGGTCCTGACCGTCATCACGCCCGAGGACGGGTAGAGCAACTGGGCGCGCCGGTGGCGGTGGGGCGCGATCTCGAAATTGGGAGGGTAGTCATTGGCGATGACCACTACCGGGCGCGGCGTGTCCTGGTAGCTGTCGGGGCTGAGATAGCCGGGAAAGGACATTGTCCTGTTCTCTATAGTTCATGTCAGTTTAAAGTGAGCAGGCCACAAACGCCAGCCTTATCATGGGACACCGTTGAATCGTTCCCGGGGGATAAGTTGGACCAATCCCGCATCTCGCAACTGTTCCTCAACATCGGCCACGCGCTCGATCATCTGTTCATGCTGATCTTTCCGACGGTGGTGATCGCCATGGCGCCGGAATTCGGCAGGAGCTACAGCGAAATGCTGCCGCTG
>C687J26845_10000628_pt1 | contig 23010 bp, 19 predicted proteins | sample RifCSPlowO2_12_FD_26845 | JGI IMG/M metagenome (IMG submission 26845)
CCCCAAAGCGGGCGGGCCCATCCTCAGGATGGCCCGCCCTTTTTCTTTCGGCGCTGCATACTTCTCTTCCATGTCTGAAACCACCCACGGCGTGCGCATCCGCACCGGCTCGCAGGCGCTGCGCACGGGCATCGAGTTGCTGTCGTCCATGCGCTTTGCCATCGCGCTGCTGACGGTGATCTGCATCGCCTCGGTGATCGGCACTGTGCTCAAGCAGCACGAGCCGAGCATCAACTACGTGAACCAGTTCGGGCCGTTCTGGGCCGAACTGTTCGCCACGCTACAGCTCAACGCGGTCTACAGCGCCTGGTGGTTCCTGGTGATCCTGGCGTTTCTGGTCATCAGCACCTCGCTGTGCATCACGCGCAACACGCCCAAGATCCTGGTGGATTTGCGCACCTACAAAGAGAATATCCGCGAGCAGAACCTGCGCGCCTTCCACCACAAGGCCCAGGCCACGCTGGCGCAGGACGCCGCCACCGAGGCCCAGCGCATCGGCCAGATGCTCGTGGGTGGCGGCTGGAAGGTCAAGCTCCAGCAGCGCGACACCGCTGCCGGCCCTGGCACGGGCTGGATGGTGGCCGCCAAGGCGGGCGCGGCCAACAAGATCGGCTACATCGCCGCACACAGCGCCATCGTGCTGGTGTGCATCGGGGGGCTGCTCGACGGCGACCTGATCGTGCGCGCACAGATGTGGCTCAACGGCAAATCCACCTTTGCGGGCGGAGGCATGATTGCCGACGTGCGCCCCGAGCACCGCCTGAGCGCCAGCAACCCGACGTTCCGGGGCAACCTGCTGGTGAGTGAGGGCACGCAATCGAGCACGGCCATCCTGAGCCAGTCCGATGGCATCCTGATCCAGGAACTGCCGTTTTCGCTGGAGCTGAAAAAATTCATCATCGAGCACTACCCCTCGGGCATGCCCAAGCTGTTCGCCAGCGAAGTGGTCATTCACGACAAGGCCACGGGCGAAAAGACAGAGCGGCGCATCGAGGTCAACCACCCAGCCAACTTCAAGGGTATCGAGATTTACCAGTCCGGCTTCGACGACGGCGGCTCGGCCGTGACCTTGCGTGCGCTGCCCATGGCGCCCGGGCTGGAGCCGTTCGAGGTGCAGGGAGTGATCGGCAGCAGTTCGCAACCTTTGAAGGATGTGGGCGGCGAAGCGCTGTCACTGGAACTGGTGTCGCTGCGCACCATCAATGTCGAGAATTTCAACGAAGGCGGCGACACGTCGGGGGCCGATGTGCGCAAGGTCGATCTGCGCGAGTCGATCGGTTCGCGCATGGGTGCGGCCAACAAAACGGTGAAGAACAAGGACCTGCGCAATGTGGGTCCGAGCATCGGCTACAAGCTGCGCGACGCGGCAGGCCAGGCGCGTGAGTACCACAATTACATGCTGCCCATCGACATGGGCGACGGCGGGCCCGGGCTCTTCCTGCTGGGGGTACGTGAGAACCCGGCCGAGCCGTTCCGCTACCTGCGCGTGCCCGCCGATGACCAGGGCAGCATCCAGGGCTTCCTGCGCATGCGCCTGGCGCTGCAGGACCCGGTCGCCCGCGAGGAGGCCGTGCGCCGCTATACCGCCCTGGCCGTGGACAGCAGCCGCAAGGACATCGCCGAGCAGCTGGCGCAGTCTGCCGCCCGAGCTCTGACGCTGTATGCCGGAGGGCCGGGTGAAAATGGTGAGTACATCGGTGGCCTGCCCGCCATCTCGCAGTTCATGGAAAAGAACGTGCCCGAGGCGGAGCGCAACCGCGCGAGCGAGGTGCTGGTGCGGATTCTCAATGGCACGCTGTTCGAGCTGGCCCAGCTCACGCGCGAGCGCGCCGGGCTCAAGCCCCTTGAATCCAATGACCAGACGCTGGCGTTCATGACGCAGGCGGTCCTGTCGCTGAGCGATGCGCAGATTTACCCTGCCCCGCTGGCGTTCGAGCTGCAGGACTTCAAGCAGGTGCAGGCCAGCGTCTTCGAGGTCGCGCGTGCGCCTGGCAAGAACATCGTCTATCTCGGCTGTGCCTTGCTGATTTTGGGCATTTTTGCCATGCTCTACATCCGCGAGCGCCGCATCTGGGTGTGGCTGGCACCGCGCGATGGCGCCACGCACGCCACCATGGCGCTGTCCACCAACCGCAAGACGATGGACGGTGACCGGGAATTCGCCCAGCTCACCGAAAAACTCATTGGGGTGGCGCCGTCGCCCCGCCACGGAGACCCTGCATGAACACCGCCACCACGACCACGGTGACCCTCAACGAGGGGTATTTCTCCCGCCGCAACTGGCTGGACTGGCTGTTTGCCGCCATCGTCATCGTGGGTGGCCTGTTTGCGCTGCAGCGCTACGCGGCGTACATGGACGGGTACGAAAAAGGCATCTTGCTCGGCGCCATTCCGGTCATGGTCTGGCTCGGGTGGTTCTGGCGTCCGCTGCGCATCCTGATGCTGGTGGTGGCCGCGCTGGCGCTGATGGCCATCGGGTTGTACCAGCAGGACGGCGTGGGCAGCCTGGAGCGCGCCGAGGCGGTGTTTGGTCTCAAGTATTTCCTGTCGAGCCAGTCGGCCATCCTCTGGATGAGCGTGATCTTTTTCATGAGCACGTTGTTCTACTGGATCGGCATGTTCTCGCGTGGCGAAGGCACCACCATGTCGCTGCTCGGCTCGCGACTGGCCTGGGTGGCCGTGGCCATGGCCCTGATCGGCACCATGGTGCGCTGGTACGAGAGCTACCTGCTGGGCCCCGATGTCGGTCACATTCCAGTGAGCAACCTCTACGAAGTGTTCGTGATGTTCTGCTGGATGACCGCGCTGTTCTATCTTTACTATGAGCAGCAGTACGGCACACGCGCCCTGGGCGGCTTTGTGATGCTGGTGGTCAGCGCGGCGGTGGGTTTCCTGCTTTGGTACACGGTGGTGCGCGGGGCGCACGAGATCCAGCCCCTGGTGCCTGCGCTGCAAAGCTGGTGGATGAAGCTGCATGTTCCGGCCAACTTCATCGGTTACGGCACCTTTGCACTCGCGGCGATGGTGGCCTTTGCGTATCTGATCAAGCAGCAGGCGACCGAAACGCGCTGGTACAAGCTGGCGCCACTGTGGCTGCTGGGCGTGGTGCTGTGCTTCGAGCCGCTGGTGTTTCGCCAGGGCTCGACCGAAGCGGGCAGCAGCTACTGGATGGTGTATTTCGGACTTTCGGCGCTGATCGTCGGCGGCATCCTGAAGGGCCGCAAGCGCATTGGCGAGCGGCTGCCGTCGTTCGAGGTGCTCGACGATGTGATGTACAAGTCGATCGCCGTGGGCTTCGCCTTCTTCACCATCGCCACGGTGCTGGGTGCGCTCTGGGCGGCCGAGGCATGGGGCGGCTACTGGAGCTGGGACCCGAAGGAAACCTGGGCGTTGATCGTCTGGCTCAACTACGCCGCCTGGCTGCACATGCGCCTGATGAAGGGGCTGCGCGGCACGGTGTCGGCCTGGTGGGCGCTGGTCGGGCTGGTGGTGACCACCTTTGCTTTCCTCGGGGTCAACATGTTCCTGAGCGGCCTGCACAGCTACGGCAACCTCTAGGAGTCTGTCGGACCTGGAAGACGTCGGCTGCAAAACGACCGCAGCGGTCCATTTTTTACCGTCTTATTGCCCCATAGCCGGGCTATGAGGCTGCAAATCCGGCAAAGACTGTCCTCCCTGGGGCCGATTTTCGCTTTCGACGCTCCAAGTCCGACAGACTCCTAGTCCTGCGGGGTCACCCGCGGCCGGGGCGGCGGTATTTTTGCCGCCGGTGTAACCTGCGGCGGGGCTGGAACGAAATCATTGTGGTTCCGCTCTACCTCTGTAGCGACATGTTCGCCCTGACAGGAGATCTTCCATGCCCATCCCTTCCTGCCATCGGGAGTTCCAGCATCCCATTGCATCTGAAATAACGCCCCGCGCGGTGTACGAAGAACGCCGCGAGTTGCTGCGCCTGTGGGCGGCTGGCGCTGCCGGGGCCACGCTGGCTGCCTGGGCTGGACGCGAAGCCCTGGCCGAGGCAACGCGCCCCGGCAAGCTGGCGGCACTGCCCGGCGGTGCCTCGGCCGTGGCAGGGGCCATGTCGCTGGAGAAGCCCACCAGCTACCAGGACGCCAGCACCTACAACAATTTCTACGAGTTCGGCACCGACAAGGCCGACCCCGCCCGCAATGCCCACACGCTCAAGACCACGCCCTGGACGGTCGAAGTCGAAGGGCTGGTGAAAAAGCCGGGCAAGCACGGCATCGAAGACCTGCTCAGGCTCAGCGCGCAGGAAGAGCGCATCTACCGCATGCGCTGCGTGGAGGGCTGGTCGATGGTAATCCCGTGGGTCGGGTACTCGCTGGCTGAACTGATCCGGCGCGTCGAGCCACTGGGCAGCGCGAAGTATGTGGAATTTGTCACGCTGGCCGACAAGGCGCGCATGCCCGGCCTGGGTTCGCGCGTGCTTGACTGGCCGTATGTAGAGGGCCTGCGACTCGATGAGGCCATGCACCCGCTGACGCTGCTGGCGTTTGGCATGTACGGCGAGTTGCTGCCGAACCAGAATGGCGCCCCGGTGCGCCTGGTGGTGCCGTGGAAGTATGGCTTCAAGAGTGCCAAGAGCATCGTGAAGATCCGCTTCACCGAGAAGGAGCCCGCCACCGCCTGGAACAAGGCGGCGCCGCAGGAATACGGTTTCTATTCCAACGTGAACCCGATGGTCGACCATCCGCGCTGGAGCCAGGCCACCGAGCGGCGCATTGGCGAGGACGGCCTGTTCGCCAAAAAGCGCAAGTCACTGATGTTCAACGGCTATGAGGCCCAGGTCGGGCAGCTCTATGCCGGAATGGACCTGAAAAAGCTTTTCTGACCCCTGTCCGCAACACCTGCTGCGGGCCTCCACCATGAACAAGCTGCTGATGCACCCCGCCGCCAAACCCGTGATCTTCGGGCTGGCGTTGCTGCCTCTGATGTGGCTCGTCCTGGCCGCCGCCACCGATCAGTTGGGCGCCAACCCGGCCGAGGCCTTGATCCGTTCTCTGGGCGAGTGGACGCTGCGTATGCTGTGCCTGGTGCTGGCCGTGACGCCCCTGCGGGTCGTGACGGGCACACCCGCCCTGGCGCGCTTTCGCCGCATGCTGGGGCTGTTCGTGTTTTTCTATGCCGTGCTGCACCTTTTGGCCTACGCGTGGTTCGACATGGGCCTGGACGGCGCCGAAATCGCGCGCGACATCGCCAAGCGGCCCTTCATTCTGGTGGGCATGCTGACGGGCCTGGTGCTGCTGGTGCTGGCGGCCACCTCGTTCAACCGGGCGATTCGCTGGCTGGGCGCTGCCCGCTGGCGCATGCTGCACCGGGCGGTGTACGCCATCGCCGGGCTGGCGGTGCTGCATTTCTACTGGATGCGCGCCGGCAAGAACGACTTTGCCGAGGTGGCGGTGTATGCGGCCCTGCTGGCAGCCTTGCTGGTCTGGCGCGTCTGGCACCATCGGCAGCAGCGCTACAAGGCGCCGACACCTGTCCAAGCGTCTGGTATACATTGATTGCTATAACTAGTATAGCTGTAGACGCTTTCTGGATAAGTGCTAGAGGCCAATCAGGGCAATAAAATTTCTTGCCGAAAGGTATCCTGCGCAGTTTCACGGGTGCGGATGAGGTGGGCCAATGCGCCGTCCACCAGGATTTCGGCCGCACGGCCCCGCGTGTTGTAGTTGCTCGACATCGACATGCAGTAGGCACCCGCCGACAGCACCGCGAGGCGGTCGCCGGGCTGCACGGCCAGGCTGCGGTCCCGGCCAATCCAGTCGCCGCTTTCACACACCGGGCCGACGACGTCATACACCGCCGCAGCCACTCCGGTGGGTGCCTGCAGCGGCACGATGGCGTGGAAGGCCTGGTACATGGCGGGCCGGGGCAGGTCGTTCATGGCGGCATCGACGATGCAGAAGTTCTTTTCCTCGCCGGGCTTGAGGTAGAGCACCTCGGTGACGCACAGGCCGGCGTTGCCCACAAGCGAGCGGCCAGGCTCGATCATGAACTGCCGGTCGCCAAAACCCCGGGCGTCGATCTTGGCCAGGAGTTGCTGCCACAGGGCATCGGCGGCCGGCGGGGTGTCGCCGTTGTAGTTGATGCCCAGGCCGCCCCCAAAGTCGATGTGGTGGATCGGAATGCCCGCAGCTTCGATGGCCTCTACCAGGTCCAGCAGGCGATCAGTGGCATCAAGGTAAGGAGTGGCTTCGGTGATTTGCGAGCCGATGTGAAAGTCGATGCCCACCACGCGCAGCCCGGGCAGCGCGGCCGCGCGCTGGTAGGCGGCCAGCGTGCGTTCGTGCGCCACGCCAAACTTGTTGCCCTTGAGCCCGGTGGAGATGTAAGGGTGCGTCTTGGGATCGACGTTCGGGTTCACGCGGATGCTGACCGGGGCCGTCCGCCCTGCCGCGGTGGCGACTTCGCTGAGCACCTCCAGTTCGGCTTCGCTTTCGACGTTGAAGCACAGAATGCCCGCCTGCAGTGCCTGGCGCATTTCGGCGCGTGTTTTGCCCACGCCGGAGAAGATCACCTTGGCCGGGTCTCCGCCTGCGGCCAGAACGCGTTCCAGTTCACCGCCGGAGACGATGTCGAACCCGCAACCTTGGCGGGCAAAGAACTGCAGCATGGCCAGCGAGGAGTTGGCCTTCATGGCGTAGCAGATATGGAGCTTGCGTCCGGCGAAACCGCGCTGGTAGGCCGCCAGTGCCTCGCGCATCGAGGCCGTGGAATAGACGAACAGCGGTGTGCCATGTGCCTGGGCGAGGTCACTCACGCGCACGTCTTCAACGAACAATTCGTTGTGGCGGTAGGCAATATGGGGATGGCCGGGCAGTGCGGTGGATGTCATGGCGTGGCAGAGGAGGCGGGGGCGGACCGGGACGGCGCCTGGGATGGGATGGGTGTCAGCGTCTGGGGCAGCGTGGCACGCTGCGCCGACGCGGGTTCCGTGGGCAGATACAGCGGGCCGCGCTGGCCGCAGGCGCTCAGGCCCGCCACGCTGGCAGCAAGGATGATGGTACTGACTAGAATTTGGGACGCTCTCAACATATCGAAATTGTAATGACCGACCTTGAATTCATGGACCGTGCCGAGCAATTGCTGCTCGCCGTGGAGCAATGCTGCGATCGGATCAACGACGAAACGGACGCCGATGTCGATAGCCAGCGCACGGGCGGAATGATCACGCTGACGTTCGGCAACCGGAGCCAGATCGTCATCAATCTGCAAAAACCCCTGCACGAGATCTGGATGGCAGCTCGCTCGGGGGGCTACCACTACCGTTTTGATGCAGGCCAGTGGCAGGACACGAAAGGTGGTGGAGAGTTCTTTGCCAACCTTAGCAGGGATGCTTCGGTGCAGTCGGGGATGCCGCTGCGTTTTTCTTCCTGAGGCAGTTTGGGCGCCAGCGACGGCGCTCAGTTGCGGAACAGATCGAGAATACGCGTTCGCTCCTCTGGCGCAGGACCCTCGCCACCTGGAGCGGCTCCGGCAGCCGCCTCCATGCCAAGGTTGGCAACCCCGGCGTTGCGGGCGTACTCTTCATAAAACCACTCGCCTCCCACATTGACCACACCGGGAGGCACGGTCTGTTCCATGACGGGGACACCCTTCAGGGCCTGTTCCATGAAGCTGATCCAGACGGGCAGGCTCAGCCCTCCACCCGTTTCCCGGCTGCCCAGGTTGCGCGGCGTGTCGTAGCCGATCCAGGTGACCGCCGCAATCGTGGGCTGAAAACCGGCAAACCAAGCATCCCACGAGTCATTGGTAGTCCCTGTCTTGCCATACAGGTCGGGGCGCTTGAGTGTGGCTTGCGCGCGTGCGGCCGTTCCGGATCGGGTGATTTCCTGCAGCAGGCTGTTCATGATGAAAGCATTGCGCGCGTCAATCACCCGCTCATGATCTTCGGTGGCAGGGGTCTGCATTTCGGACAGAACCCGGCCCTTGTGGTCTGTCACGCGTGTGATCAGCCAGGGATCCACGCGATATCCCCCGTTGGCAAAGACGGAATAGCCGACCGCCAGCTGGATGGGCGTGACGGATCCCGCGCCCAGGGCCATGGTGAGATAGGCCGGATGCTTCTCTGCCTCGAAGCCAAATCGCGTTCCCCATTCCTGACCATTGCGGGGGCCAACGGCCTGCAGAATACGGATCGACACCATGTTTTTCGAGCGGGCGAGCGCCGAGCGCATGGTTATGGGTCCATCAAATTTGCCGTCGTAGTTTTTCGGCTCCCATGGCTTGCCGCCTGTCACACCGGCATCGAAGAACAGAGGGGCATCGTTGATCACCGTAGCGGGCGTGAAGCCTTTCTCCAGTGCCGCCGAATAGATGAACGGCTTGTAGCTCGAGCCAGGCTGGCGCCATGCCTGGGTGGCATGGTTGAACTTGTTCTTGTCAAAGTCGAAACCGCCCACCAGTGCCTTTATAGCCCCCGAGCGTGGATCAATCGCCACAAAAGCACCTTCCACCTCTGGAAGCTGGGTCGCTTCCCAGGGGCCCTTTGTCGTCTTGGAGATCCGGATCACAGCGCCACGGCGGATCTTGATATTGGGTGGCGCTTTGTCGCTCAGCCCTGATTGCACGGGCTTGAGACCGTCTCCCGTAATCTCGATACTGTCACCGTTGGGCCGCATGGCCACGATCTTGCGGGCCGATGCCTCCAGCACCATGGCAGAGAGAACATCACCATTGTCCGGATGGTCTGCCAGGATGTCATCGATGGTTTCTTCCAGCTCCTGCGGATTCCCCGGCAGCGTGACAAATTTTTCGGGCCCCCGGTAATGTTGCCTGCGCTCGTAGTCCATGATGCCCCGGCGCAAGGCTCGGTAGGCGGCTTCTTGCTCGCCGGCATTGATGGTGGTGTAGACATTGAGTCCCCGGGTGTAGGCATCACTGCCGTACTGGGCAAAAATCAGCTGGCGGGCCATTTCTGCCACATATTCGGCGTGAACCCGGGTGTTGTCGGTTCCGGTGCGGATCTTGAGTTCTTCCTTGCGCGCGGTAGCGGCTTCTTCCGCGGTGATGAAGTGGTTTTCCTCCATCCGGTCGATGATGTGGAGTTGGCGCGCACGGGCGCGTTTGGGGTTGCTGATGGGGTTGTAGGCAGAAGGCGCTTTGGGCAAACCGGCCAGCATGGCAGCTTCAGCAATGGTCACCGATTTCAGGGGCTTGCCAAAATAGGCTTCAGAGGCTGCCGCAAAACCATAAGCCCGGTTTCCGAGAAAAATCTGATTCATGTAAATTTCAAGAATCTGATTTTTTGTCAGGAAATGTTCTAGCTTGAAAGTTAGTAATATTTCGTAAATTTTACGAGTGAATGTTTTTTCTGAGGACAGATAAACATTGCGCGCGACCTGCATCGTGATCGTCGATGCGCCCTGACTTTTCATTCGCCCGAGATTGGCCAGACCGGCGCGCAGCACTCCCTTGTAATCCACACCGCCGTGCTGAAAGAACCGGGTGTCTTCAATGGCGAGCACCGCATCCTTCATGACCTGGGGGATCTCTCCAATGGGGGTCAGATTGCGTCGCTCCTCGCCGAACTCACCGAGCAACGCCCCTTCGGCCGAGTAAACCCGCATGGGTAGTTTGGGGCGGTAGTCCGCAAGATCCGAAATGTCGGGCAGATTCGGGTAGGCCATGGCCAAGGCGACAGCGATCACCAGCGCCAGGGCGAGGGCTCCAGCCGCAGCGAGGCCGAGCATCCAGAGGGCAATGCGAAGAGTCCATCGCAACCATGCAGGCTGTTGGGAGAAGGCGGAAGACGATGGGGTGTCTGCGGACTTGGTCGGGTTGGGGGGCGGCATATCGCTCCGGATGGAAAAGTCTGCCTATTATAAAAATCAGGCAGAGCATTTATCGATGTTCCAAAAAATGGGAGTGCCAGCGCATCGGCTTGCAATGATGCGGGCGCGGAGGAGGCTTGGTAAAGCAGGATCAAACGTCTGCTTCTGACAACGGTTCAATCGGTCTGTTGCCGGAAAACCCTTTGCCGGAGAAGTATCTTACTGATAGCATTCATGTGAAATGTTAAGTTTTGTTGTGTCAGGTTGACAATTTTCAGGGGGCTATCTTGATCTCTGCGGGATCTTTGTTCAGTCGCCAGTCCGCGCCACTGCTGGGCATCGACATCAGTTCCTCCAGCGTGAAGCTGGTGGAGCTAGGGCGTGACAAGGCAGGTAGCCTGGTTCTCGAGCGGTGCGCCATCGAGCCTCTGGAGCGCGGCTGGATCACGGACGGCAATATCGAAAAATTCGATGAAGTGGCGGAAGCCCTGAGAAGGCTGGTGAAGAAAAGCGGCACTCGCACCAAGAGCGTCGCCCTCGCACTCCCCCCATCGGCCGTCATCACCAAGAAAATTACCTTGCCTGCCGGAATGACGGACCAGGAGCTGGAGGTCCAGGTGGAGTCGGAGGCCAATCAGTACATTCCGTTCTCACTGGATGAGGTAAGTCTGGATTTTTGCGTGATCGGACCCAGCAAGAATTCACCCGGCGATGTCGAAGTGCTGATTGCGGCATCGCGGCGCGAAAAAGTACAAGATCGACAGGGTTTGGCCGAGGCCGCAGGCCTGAAAGCCGCCATCGTGGATATCGAGTCCCATGCCTCTCGCCTGGCAGCCAGCCGCCTGATTGAAACCCTGCCCAACAAGGGGGTGGATACGATGGTGGCGTTGTTCGAAGTGGGCGCCTTGACGACGAGCATGCAGGTGATCCGCAATGACGAGGTGTTGTACGACAGGGACCAGGCTTTTGGTGGCGCGCAGTTGACCCAGCTGATCGTTCGCCAGTATGGTTTTTCTGCCGAAGAGGCAGAGAGCAAAAAGCGGAACGGCGATCTGCCGGACGATTATTCATCGACTGTCTTGCGCCCATTTGTGGAAAGCCTGTCCCAGGAAATCGGCCGAGCACTGCAGTTCTTTTTCACGAGCACTCCACACAATCGGGTTGATCACATCATGCTGGCGGGGGGGTCTGCGCCACTGCATGGATTGACAGAGGCGGTGACCCAGCACACAGGCTTTCCTTGCAGCCTTGTGAATCCATTTGATGGCATGGAAATCGGAAGTTCAGTTCGCATGAAGAAAATGGTGCGTGAGGCGCCGTCGTACCTGACATCCTGCGGGCTTGCGATGCGGAGGTTTTTGCAGTGATTCTTATCAACCTGCTCCCCCATAGGGAGGCTGCACGCAAGCGCCGCCGCGAGACTTTCCAGGCCACCATGGTCGTTTCGGCCTTGATGGGCTTGGTGATTGCCGGCATCATTTACTGGTGGTTCCAGACGATGATCGAGGATCAGCAAGCCAAGAACGCGTTCCTGCGGAGCGAAATCAAGGTGCTGGAGGGCCAGATCAAGGAAATCGCCACGATTGAAGAGGAAATCGCCGCTTTGCGTGCGCGGCAGAAGGCCGTGGAAGATCTGCAATCCGATCGCAATCTGCCTGTCCACTTGCTGAGCGAACTGGTGCGACAGTTGCCTGATGGTGTGTACATCACCACATTGAAGCAGACCAACCAGACGGTGGCCATGCAGGGCATGGCGCAATCGAATGAGCGCGTGTCCGAGATGCTGCGCAATTTGTCCAACAACACTCCGTGGCTTTCCAAGCCTGAACTGGTGGAAATTGTGGCGAGCAATGTGGCCTTGTCACCGCGCGATCAGCGTCGTGTTTCCGCATTTAACTTGCGTTTTCAGTTGATGCGTTCCAGTGAAGTGCAAAAAGCCTTGGATGCAGCGAGCGCTGCGGGAAAGTAAGCCATGGCGAAAAAACAAGCTCCCAAGGTTGACTTGAAAGACCTGCAGACTCAACTGCAGCGCCAGTTCACCAATCTCGACACCAAAGATCCTTCTCTTTGGCCTCCGCTACCGCGCTACCTGCTGTGCATTTTTCTGGCAGTGGGTGTAGCGGTTGCCTTGTGGTTCGCAAAATTGACGGACTACGAAATGGAGTTGGAGACAGAGCGTGCCACGGAAGTGACATTGCGTCAGGACTACCAGACCAAGTTGCAAAAGGCAGTCAGTCTTGATCTCCTGAAAAAGCAACGTGAGCAGATTCAGCAGTATGTGATACAACTAGAGAAGCAGTTGCCGAGCAAGGCTGAGATGGCGGCATTGCTTTCGGACATCAACCAAGCTGGGCTTGGGCGCAGCTTGCAATTTGAGTTGTTCAGACCGGGCCAAGTTGTGGTGCGTGAGTATTACGCAGAATTACCGATTGCTGTCCGCGTGACGGGTAAATACCATGACATGGGAGCCTTTGCCGCAGATATTGCTCATCTGTCGCGCATCGTCACGCTGAACGACATCTCTATCGGTGTTCCAGCCAAGGACAAAGACAAACTTGGAGGTAATCTCTCCATGGATGCCACTGCACGCACCTTCCGCTATCTGGATGGCGAAGAAGTGCAGGCGCAACGCAAAGCAGCGGCAGGAGCCAAGAAATGAAAGCAATGCAGGCTTCTCTGATCATGCTGTGCGCTTTGTCGATGTGGGGTTGCGGCTCCTCGGGTGAAGATGAGTTGAGGCAATGGATGGCCAACGAGCGGGCGCAGGCCAAGCCGCGTATCACGCCCATTTCTGAACCCAAGCAGTTCCTTCCGCAGCCCTATGTTGCGGAAGAGGGGATGGAGCCGTTCAATGTTCTCAAGCTGACGCAGGCCCTTCGACGGGAATCTGCACAGGTTGCCTCCAATGCCGCCTTGATTGCCCCAGAGATGGCGCGTCGAAAAGAACCGTTAGAGGCTTTCCCATTGGATGCCATGGCGATGGTCGGAAGCATGAACAAGAACGGGAAGCCCACAGCATTGTTGACGGTAGACAAGCTTCTGTATCAGGTGCAGCTTGGTAACTACCTGGGGCAGAACTACGGGCGCATTACCGCCATAACGGAAACATCAATCCAACTCCGCGAAATTGTTCAGGATCCTACGGGCGACTGGATTGAGCGCATCACATCGCTGGAGCTGCAGGAGGAGGCGAAAAAATGAAACAAGAGAATGTCGCAATGATGAAGATATTTCACCGAGCAGCTATGGCTACCGTGGGTGTATTGATGTCAACTATCGCTTGGGCCGAGGTTGCCATTGAAGCGGTGACGGGCACCATGCAGGCAGGTGCTGAGGTAGTTCGGATTGAATTGACAGAGCCTTTGACGGTTGTTCCCACTGGTTTTGCAACGCAGTCACCTGCGCGAATCGCACTGGACTTTCTGGGTGCCACCAATGCAATGGGACGGTCACAGATCGAAGTCAACCAGGGTAATTTGAAATCCATCAATGTGGTTCAGGCTACGGGTCGGTCTCGGGTTGTTCTGAATCTGAAGCAGGCCACATCCTATCGGACTGAAATTCAGGGGAAGGCTCTGTTGGTTCAACTTGAGCCTGTTGCGGCTTCAGCAGCAAATCAACCACCGCAGGTGACGGTTTTTTCTGAAGGCAGCAATACCGATGTTCTTCCAATCAAGGATATAGACTTTCGTCGTGGGCCAGATGGTTCTGGTCGCGTGGTCATAGGCTTGTCAAGCAGTCAGGTTGGCGTTGATTTAAGACAGATTGGAAAAGGTCTGACAGTTGATTTTATCCGTTCATCCCTGCCTGAGGGATTGAGGCGGCGACTTGATGTGGCCGACTTTGGAACACCCGTCCAGATGGTAACGGCCACCGAACAAGGTGACCGTGTTCGGATGGTTATTGAACCCGTCGGCGAGTGGGAGCATAGTGCGTACCAAAGTGACAAGCAGTTTGTCGTCGAGGTCCGGCAGAAGAAAGTTGACCTAAGCAAGTTGACACAAGGCCCGGGGTACAGTGGAGAGAAACTGTCGCTAAATTTCCAAAATATTGAAGTTCGCTCGCTGCTTCAAGTAATTGCTGACTTCACGAATTTTAATATTGTCACTTCCGACACGGTGACCGGGGCGCTTACTTTGCGGTTGAAGGATGTGCCTTGGGATCAAGCGCTGCAAATCATCATGGATGCCAAAGGGCTTGGCATGCGCAAGACAGGGAGTGTCTTGTGGATAGCGCCCAAAGACGAAATTGATGATCGGACGAAAAAAGACTTTGAAGCTGCACTTACGATACAGAAGCTGGAACCGTTGCGGACGCAGGCTTTCCAGATGAATTACGCCAAAGCGGTCGATATGGTGACGCAGTTGACTACCAGTGCCGGTGGGGCAACCGGTGGAACGTCTAACAGATTCCTCTCTGAACGAGGAAGTGCAATTGCAGAACCACGCACGAATCAGTTGTTTGTCACAGACACAGCAAGCAAACTGGAAGAGGTGCGTCAGCTTCTGGCAACACTGGATGTGGCTGTGCGCCAAGTCATGATCGAGGCGCGCATTGTTGAGGCATCTGATACTTTTGGCCGATCACTCGGTGTGCGTTTAGGTGGTACAGACCTCCGAGCCAATCGAGGTGGTGATGGTGGATATGGAATCGGTGGAGGCAACAGAATCGGTTTCGGTACGAGTTATAGCAATGCTGTATCTACCTCTGGCGCTGGAGGGCTTGTAAATACGCTAGGAAATTTTGTGAACTTGCCTGCTCAAGCGCAAGGAGGTTACGATCCATCCAGTTTCGCGATATCGATATTTAACTCTGCAGCCAATAGATTTTTGAATCTTGAAATTTCGGCAATGGAAGCGGATGGCAAGGGGAAAATTGTTTCCAGCCCCCGTGTTGTGACTGCTGATCAAACCAAGGCGTCTATTGAACAAGGTACGGAGTTTCCATATCCAGTCACGGCGCCTAATGGTGGAACCATTATTGCTTTTAAGAAGGCTGTTCTTAAGCTGGAGGTGTTGCCGCAAATTACCCCAGAAGGAAATATAATTCTTGATTTGGATGTGAACAAAGATAGTCCTGGTGAAGTGCTCAATAATGTACGCGCAATCAATACTAAACGTATTAAGACGCAGGTTCTTGTTGAAAATGGTGGGACGGTGGTGATTGGTGGTATTTTCGAGCTTTTCGAAGATGATACTGAAGCAAAGGTTCCGTTTTTGGGCGATTTGCCGGGTGTTGGAAACTTATTCAAGACGAAAACAAAACAGGCAAATAAGCAAGAAATGCTGATTTTTATCACTCCGAAGGTGATTACAGATCGTGCTGCATCTCGATAAAAATTAAATTTTTAATAGGATAGAAAATGCGAAAAATTTCCAGTATCTTGGCGCCGGTGCTGGCTGTCATGCTGACCGCCTGCGGCGGCGGCGGCGGTAGTCCTGGAGAGACACAGGAGTCCTACAGCATCACGCTGCGGGCGGATAAAACTCAATTGCCGCTTAACGTGGCGGGAGTTCGGGCGGGAACAGGGGTCTATGCCCCATACAGCACCACGCTATATGTTCAAGCCAACGTTGGCGGGCGTCCAATTCCCGGCGATGGAGAAGAAACTTTTGGATGCAATGTGGCTGGTGGCTTGGATACAGGGTCGCTTTATTACCTCGATGGCAAAGAAGAGCACGAAGTTGAAGTCGACGACGGTAATGGTGGAAAAATCAAGGTTCCTGGGGCCTATCGAAGCATTACGCTGGGTTCAAATTCTGGCGGAAACTCGTTCCACTTCCATGCAGGTGATACTGCAGGCACGGCGCGTATCACCTGTTCGGTGAGCGATCCACGTGATGGGCAGCAGAAGTCTGCCTCTGTGGATATCATCGTAGGGGCCGCTACCGGACGGGCTGCCAGCATCCAGGGTATAGCAGCCTATCCTACGTTGGGCACCCAAGGAAATACGAACAATGTGCGGACTAGTACAGCTATTGAGGCGCACGTACTCGACGATGCTAATCAGCCTGTGCCTGCGCCAACAAAGGCCAATCTACAGGTGGCCATTACTTCCGGGGGGGCTTCCGGCGGGGCGCGCTTGTTGGCAGGGGCTCAGAGCGGTAGCGTGGTGCAGGTAAGCACTATTAGCGGTGTGGGGCTTTTTGCGTTGACGAGCGGCACCTCAGAGGGTTCCATCTTGTTGGAAATGACGACGGATCGTTCTGACAACGATGTGACAAACGGTATCCAAATCCCGATTACGCAATTGCTGTCGTTGGCTGTCACAGCGGGCACGGCGACTGGCGCGCCAGCCACTCCGTTGGTGCTCGTGGGTACGCCGCCAGGCGGCGCCAATGGCCTGCCGTACAGCTTTGCATTCAGTGCAACGGGCGGTGTTGCTCCTTACACGTGGACTGTTTTGGGCGCCTTGCCTGAGGGTCTTAGCTTGAGCGCCTCCGGCATTCTGTCTGGTACACCTGCTGTAAAGCTGCCAGGAACCTTCAATATTGCGGTGCGTGTGACAGACAGCCGTGGTACATCGACCACTGCGAACTTCGCGATCGCCATTACTGCTACTCCTACAACCGGAGACCCAGCGACTACTCCGCTGTCTATTGTCCTTAGTGGCTGCGGTTCTGATGTTAATACTGCGTGTGCAATTTCGATCGCCAACCCAACGGCACCTGCACCTGTACCAGCGCCTTCATTCTTCTACCAATATGTGCTCTCGTTGACCGGGCCGGGAACGGGAACTTCTGGGGCATGGGCGTTAGCGCAACAACCAAGCTGGCTTGATCTAACTGCCAATGGGATTTTGTCTATTACGTGGGCCAATGCGACGGCTGCGCCTGCATTGCAGGATTGCACGAGTGGGGCATTTTTTATCACAGCAACGCGGGCCGGCGTAACCACTATGCGCAAGGTGCAATTGGTGATTGGCAGTGGGGCGGCAACCTGCAAACCCTAGTTCGGTGTGAGATTTAGGGCGGACTTTGTGCCGCCCTGCTATTCAATTCATCCCCGACTTAGTTCGGGGATTTTTTATTCTTGCTCGAATGCCAATTTGTGGCAAATCGTCAACCACAGGTCGGCTTCTTTCTCAACATTGGAGTTGCATTTATTCAACACAGGCGGTGGATTCAAGTCTGAAATGCAACACCTGCCACCGAGGAAGGTCCGCAGATGCAAAGCACTCCAGCCAGGCGTTACCAACAACTCCAGTCTGAAGACCGTGTGACGCTGGCCAGTCTGGTCCAGCAGAAGTACAGCGTTCACACCATGGCCCAAGTCCTGGGGGCGATCTCCGAGCACCATCATTCGATAGATACGCCGCGACGCACAGACCTCAGGCCACGCCAGCACCTCGGCACGTACCTGTGCACAACGGCGGCGCTTGCAGGACCCTCCACCGACCAACGTCCACTGTGATGGCATCCTGTTGGGCCTGATGCGTTACTTCCTGTACGAGCGCTGGTCTTCCGAACAGATTGTCCTGCGACTGGCCAGCATCTTCCCCAAAGGCCATGAGCATCGCGTGTCACACGAGACCATCTACAACTGCATCTACGCACAGCCAATAGGCAAGCTCATCGCCAACCTGCGCCACGCGCACAACAAACGCGTGCCTCGCAGCAAAGGACAAGACCGCAGAGGTCAAATCTCTGACATGGTGAGTATCCACATGCGCCCGCTTGAGATTGAGGATCGGCAGTTCCCTGGCCACTGGGAAGGCCGCCTCATCGAGGGCGCGGCCGACGCCAGCGCGATGGATACCCTGGTCGAGCGCACCAGCCGATTGCTCATACTCATCAAGCTGCCCGAGTTCAAACCCGCCAGCGCGGCAAACGAAATGCAGGCCTTCACTGACAAGCTGCTGGGCGTTGCCGCGCCCATGTGTCAGAGCATGACGTACGACCTGGGAAGAGAGATGGCCATGTACAAGGAGCTGAGCCGCTATGCAGAGATGTCGGTGTACTTCTGTAACCCGCACAGCCCGTGGAAATGCGGTTCCAACGAGAACACCAACGACATGTGCGTAAGTACCTGTCCAAAGGAACTGACCTCTCGGGCTACAGCCAGGAGCAGCTTGATGCCATTACCGATCAGATCAACAACCGGCCTCGTAAAGGACTGGGCGTACGATCCCCGTCGGCCTATCGAGAACTCCTGCTCAACAGCCCGCAACGATTCACCCTCGTTCATTGAACCCCGGAGCGTTGCACTTCAGACATAAATCCGCCAACAATCTAATCAGGTAGCGCCTGTGCTACTTGATCCGCTTCGTGCTCGGTCTGCGCATCTTGTCATCAACAATGGCCGGGGTGCGAAACATTGAGAGATTAATCTGCTTATGATGCAAAAGGACCAAGCCAGATTGCCCTAGAAAAATGCGTCGAGCCAGACCTAGCATGGATCCTGGCAGCCTCTGTCAAGATAGAAACTTCCAACATGTCATCTAGCACATACGCAAAGCAGAGCGTAAAAATCGAACTCGGAGACCGCAGCTATATCATTGAGATCGGTGCCGGGCTTCTGGATGAGGGTGCGGTATATGCCAAACTACCTCGGGCGGCGATTGCACTCATTGTCACGAATACCACCGTTGCGCCTTTGTATGCAGAGCGCCTGAAGACTGCGCTTGCGCGGCATTACCGGCAAGTGCTGCAGGTTGAACTGGCGGACGGCGAAGTGCACAAGAATTGGCAATCGCTCAATCAGATCTTTGATGCCTTGCTGGGCCACGGTTGCGATCGGAAAACCGTTCTATTTGCGCTCGGCGGGGGCGTCGTCGGGGATATGACAGGATTTGCTGCGGCGTGCTACATGCGTGGTGTGCCATTCGTGCAGGTTCCCACCACCTTGCTGGCGCAAGTCGATTCGTCTGTGGGTGGCAAGACGGCCATCAACCACCCGCTCGGCAAGAACATGATTGGTGCGTTCTACCAGCCACAATTGGTGGTGTGCGATCTAGCTGCCCTGGACACTTTGCCGCAGCGCGAGCTGTCAGCAGGGCTGGCTGAGGTCATCAAGTACGGGCCTATCGCAGACATGGCGTTCATGGAATGGCTTGAATCGTCCATGGATGCATTGCTGGCTAGGGACCGCACTGCGCTGGCCCAGGCAGTGCGCCGCAGTTGCGAGATCAAGGCCTGGGTGGTGGGGCAGGACGAGCGTGAATCTGGCTTGCGCGCAATTCTGAATTTTGGACACACCTTTGGCCATGCGATCGAGGCGGGCATGGGCTACGGCACATGGCTTCATGGCGAGGGAGTCGGGGCAGGGATGGTTATGGCTGCGGAGCTTTCGCAACGTTTGGGGCTGGTCGATGCCGTGTTTGTGGCGCGTTTGCGCATACTGGTGCAGCGTGCAGGGTTGCCATTGCGGGGCCCGGTGCTGGACGCCGCTGATAACGCAGGGCGATATCTGGAACTGATGCGTGTAGACAAAAAATCCGAGGCGGGTGAGATCCGATTTGTCGTGATCGATGGTCCTGGCCGTGCGGCGGTACGGGCAGCGCCAGATGAACTGGTACGTGAAGTGATCGATTCTTGTTGTTGATCTACCATGAGAATCTCAGCAAATGGCGCTTGATTTTCTGGCGTTTGGCCTTGTTTGATGGTGCAATCACCGCTCAAGCTCTTTGCCTGCGATCCAGTGCTGACGCGCGGGCGACGCTATCCCGAGTCCCCGGCGCCCACGCGCACGGATTACCAGCGGGACCGCGACCGCATCGTGCACTCCACGGCATTTCGCCGGTTGGTCTATAAAACGCAGGTTTTTCTGAACCATGAGGGTGATCTATTTCGCACCCGGTTGACGCATTCGCTGGAGGTGGCGCAGCTCGGGCGCTCGATCGCTCGGTCCCTGGGAATCAACGAGGATCTAGTAGAGGCCATTTCCCTGGCGCATGATCTGGGCCACACGCCCTTTGGGCATGCCGGACAGGATGCGCTCAATGCCTGCATGGCGGCCCATGGTGGTTTCGAGCACAACCTGCAGAGTTTGCGCGTTGTGGACACGCTGGAGCTGCGATATCCACAGTTCGATGGGCTCAACCTCACATACGAGACGCGCGAAGGCGTTCTCAAGCATTGCTCGCGTGCCCATGCCGAGGCATTGGAGGCGGCGGAGCCCGGGGGCGTGGGCCAGCGCTTTCTATTGCGCCAGCAGCCCAGTCTGGAAGCGCAGCTGTGTAATCTGGCCGATGAGATCGCTTACAACGCCCATGACATCGATGATGGTGTCCGCTCAGGGCTCATCACGCTGGAGCAGTTGCGCGAGGTGCCTTTGTTCGATCGCTACCGGGTGCAGGCACTGACTGAATACCCGGAACTCGATACGCCCCAGGGGCAGCGGCGTCTGCTGTATGACGCCATCCGGCGCATGCTCAGTGCGCAGGTCTATGACGTGATCGAGGCAACCGGTGCGGCGCTTGCGCTGGCCCGACCCGTCAGTGTGGACGAAGTGCGCAGCCTGCCGCCGCTGGTTGGTTTTGGCGCCGAGATGCGTGCACAGTCGCAGTCTCTCAAGCGATTTCTGTTTCACAACCTGTATCGCCATGTCCAGGTCACACAGACCACGGACCAGGCACGGCAGGTGGTACGCGACCTGTTTGCGGCCTATCTGTCAGACCCCAGCGAAATGAAACCTGTGTACGCCAATCGTTGCGCCGCCGCATCTGCGGCTACCGCACAGGCGCGTGTGGTCGCGGATTTCATTGCCGGCATGACCGACCGCTACGCCGCTCGTGAGCATGAGCGCCTGACGGGGCTACGGCTCCTCGGCTAGGCTGGTCGGGTACCGGGGGCAACCGGCGTTCGTTCCTTAGGAGCGTCATTGCAATGCCGGCCGAAGGGTGGCCGAACCAACCGGCGCTGCTCTGGTATCGTGGCCGCTAGAATCCCGCTCCTCCTTCAGCACCGTCTCTCCATGTCCCTCTCTGCATCCCCTCCCGAGTTCCTGCCTGCTGATCCCGATACAGTGGTGCATGACACCATCCGCTGGCTGGAGCGGGCCGTGATCGGACTGAACCTGTGCCCGTTTGCCAAGGGCGTGCATACCAAGGGGCAGATTCATTATGTGGTGAGCAAAGCCACCGATGGCCGTGAACTGTTGCAGGAACTGGAACGTGAACTCGAAGCCCTGGCGGAGATCTCTCCGGAAAAGCGCGACACCACGCTGCTCATCGCGCCAGGCTGTTTCGAGAGCTTTCTCGATTTCAATGATTTCCTGGAATTGGTCGATAGGCTGATCGATGAGCTGGACTTGGGCGGCACCTTGCAGGTGGCATCGTTCCATCCGCAGTTCCAGTTTGAAGGGACAGCGGTGGACGACGTGACCAATTGCACCAACCGCGCGCCTTATCCCACCCTGCACCTGCTGCGCGAGGACAGCATCGACCAAGCCGTGCAGGCCTTCCCTGAAGCGGAAACCATTTATGAGCGCAACATGCAGGTGCTGCAGGAAATGGGCATGGAGGGCTGGCAGGCACTGGACGTCGGAGGCCGCTGCCCGGCGGGGCATGCTGCTTTCGCGCGGGACAAGACATGAAACAGCAGGGTGGAAAAAGCCGCGCTGCGGCGGCAACAGCAACCGCGGAAATCCCTGAACTGCGGCCGGGGCAATCGGTCGAATTGCTCAAGGAATTACACATCCTCACGCGCGAGGGACGCCTGAACCAGGACTCGCGTCGCAAGCTCAAGCAGGTGTACCACCTGTTCCAGTTCATCGAGCCGCTGTTGCAGGAAATGTCCGCGAATGGTTATGCGCCAACGCTGGCCGACCATGGGGCCGGCAAGTCCTACCTAGGCTTCATTCTCTACGACCTGTATTTCAAAGCCCTGGGGCGCGGCCATATCTATGGAATCGAGACCCGGGCAGACCTGGTGGAGAAATCCCGCGCCCTGGCCGAGAGGCTGGGGTTCGGGCGCATGTCTTTTCTGAATCTGTCGGTGGCAGAGTCGGCCGATGCGCGCGAAATGTCCGAGCGTGTGGACATGGTGACGGCTTTGCATGCCTGCGACACTGCGACCGACGACGCCATTGCCTTCGGCTTGCAGAAAAAAGCGCGTGCCATGGTCATCGTGCCTTGCTGCCAGGCCGAGGTGGCTGCCTGCCTGCGCCAGGGCAAGGCCTTGCAACTGGCGCGCACCCCGCTGGCAGAGCTGTGGCGCCATCCTTTGCACACGCGGGAGCTGGGTAGCCAGATCACCAATGTGTTGCGCTGCCTGCACCTGGAGGCCAGGGGCTATCAGGTCACGGTGACGGAGCTGGTAGGTTGGGAGCACAGCATGAAAAACGAGCTGATCATTGCGCGTTACACCGGCCAGAAGAAGCACAGCGCCGCTGAGCGGTTGCAGGCCATCCTGGCGGAGTTCGGTCTGGAGCAGGCACTGGCCCCCCGCTTCGGGTTGGCTGCGGCAGGACTGGAGTAGCGCGCAGACTCTGGCATTGGATACCGAATTTGTTCAGGCGGTAGATTGCTGATCGGGAGAGAATGCCATTTCAATCCCTGTGCCTTTCCATCTTCTTGAAGTGAACCCTCGTCACCCATGGCCCGCCTGCCTCGTCTGACCCTGTCCGGCCACCCGCACCATGTCATCCAGCGTGGCAACAATCGCCAGACCATTTTCGTCGATACACAGGACTACGAGACCATGCATACCTTGCTGGTCGAGTGCGCGCAGAAATTCCGGGTGGCCGTGCATGCCTATGTGCTGATGGGCAATCATTTTCACCTCTTGGCTACGCCAACCGATATCGAAGCCCTGCCGCGCATGATGCAGGCGGTGGGGCGCAGCTACGTGCGGTACTTCAACCAGCGTCATGGCCGGAGCGGCACGCTGTGGGAAGGGCGTTACCGCTCTACGCTCATTCAGTCTGAGCGCTACCTGTTGGCCTGCATGGCCTATATCGACCTCCATCCGGTGCGTGCCGGTCTGGCGGTTAGGCCTTCAGACTGGTTATGGTCCAGCCACGCCCATTACCTCGGAGTGCGCAATGACCGTTTGGTGACACCCCATGCGCTGTATTGGGCACTGGGCAACACGCCTTTTGCGCGCGAGGCTGCCTATGGCGATCTGGTGCAGGCAGGTGTGGCGGATGACCATCAACGCCAGTTGACCGACGCCACCTTGCGCGGCTGGGCGCTGGGCGAGCCGACATTCATCGAAGATCTGCAAAAAAAAATAGAGCGTCGCGTCTCGCGCGCGCCGGCTGGGCGGCCTCC